>Ga0209603_1000257_pt1 | contig 67696 bp, 106 predicted proteins | sample COGITO_mtgs_1206_FD_184812 | JGI IMG/M metagenome (GOLD analysis project Ga0209603, IMG submission 184812) | Pelagic marine microbial communities from North Sea - COGITO_mtgs_120607 (SPAdes) (version 2) | ecosystem: Environmental > Aquatic > Marine > Epipelagic ...
AGCACTACTGATTTACAGCGGATGCTCTTAAACAATAATGAAAAAGTGATTGATGCCGATAAAGAATAATGAGTTTGGTTATCTTGGAAATCCTAATGTCAAACGAGATGGTGTTGAAGCCGAGTTTACGTTAGAAGAAATCAAAGAATATCAGAAATGTATGCATAATCCCGCATACTTCGTTGAAACTTATGTGATGATAATATCACTTGATGACGGCTTAGTGCCGTTTAATCTATATGACTATCAACGTAATATGTTTAAGCATTTTAATGACAATCGATTCTCAATCGTATTAGCATGTAGACAGTCTGGTAAATCAATATCATCAGTAGGTTATCTATTGTGGTATGCAATATTCCATCCTGAAAAGACTATTGCTATACTTGCAAACAAAGGTGCTACTGCGAGAGAAATGTTGGCTCGAGTTACTCTTATGCTAGAGAACTTACCATTCTTTTTGCAGCCAGGATGTAAAGCATTAAACAAAGGTTCTATAGAGTTTAGCAATAACTCAAAGATTATTGCAGCAGCTACGTCTGGTAGTTCTATTCGTGGTTTATCTATTAACTTATTGTTTCTTGATGAGTTTGCGTTTATTGATAACGATGCTACGTTCTATACATCAACATATCCTGTTGTATCATCCGGTAGAGATACAAAGATTATTATTACTTCCACAGCAAATGGTATTGGTAATGTGTATCATAAACTATGGGAAGGCGCGGTTACTGAAACAAATGAATTTAAACCATTTAGAGTTGATTGGTGGGATGTTCCAGGTCGAGATGAGAAGTGGAAAAAGCAAACAATTGCTAACACTTCGCAGATACAGTTTGATCAGGAATTTGGTAATACCTTTCAAGGAAGAGGTAATACACTTATAAGTTCAGATACTTTATTAAACCAAAAAGCAAAAGATCCAATATATGTACAAGAAAACGCATACGTATATGAGAGGCCGACAGATGGTCATAATTATATAATGATAGTCGATGTTGCAAAGGGAAGAGGACAAGATTACTCTACGTTTAATATTATTGACACGTCATGTGAACCATTCCAACAGGTTGCAACGTTTAGAGATAATAACATATCTCCTTTGCTATTTCCAGACGTAATATATAAATACGCAATGTCATATAATGAAGCATACGTGATTGTCGAATCAAATGATCAGGGCGCAGTCGTATGTAATGGCTTATATTATGATTTAGAGTATGAGAATCTATTCGTAGAATCTACTATTAAATCTGGTGCGATTGGTGCAACTATGACTAAACGTGTAAAGCGTATTGGTTGTTCTACCTTAAAAGATTTCATAGAACAAAAGAAATTAAACATTGTTGATGCAAATACTATTATTGAAATGAGTACCTTCGAAGCAAGAGGTAATTCATTCCAAGCATCAAATAATAACCATGATGATTTAATAATGAACTTAGTTATGTTTGCATGGTTCGCAACAACTGATATATTCAATGGTATTACTGATATCGATATGAAGAATATGTTATATAGAGAACAATTAAAAGCAATACAAGATGATCTACTGCCCTTCGGGTTTATTAGTAACCCTGTTATTGAAGAGGCGGTGATTGAAGTCGATGATAACGGTGAACAGTGGATTGTGCAAGATCGAGTAGGCCATTAAGACCAAAACTTCAATTATTATAAATAATAGTAATTGAGAATAATTCGTATTATGTATACACACACTATTATAACCTTTGAGAGGAAATAAAAAATGGCATTTCAAGTCTCACCCGGTGTCGAGGTAAAGGAAATCGACGCAACAAATGTGATTCCTGCAGTATCTACCAGTATTGGTGGCTCAGCAGGCGTTTTCACAAAGGGTCCCGTAGATCAAGCTACAACTGTTAGTTCAGAAAAGCAGTTAGTAGAAATCTTTGGTGAACCTACCGCAGCAACATTTAAGTATTTTGGACCAATGGCCGCATTTTTGCAGTACGGTAATGCATTGAAAGTTGTACGAGCAGTTGGATCAGGCGCATTAAACGCATGTTCTACTGGCGCAACTGCACAACTTGTTAAAAATAAAGACGATTATGATTCTAAAACATTTGCATCTTCTGCAGGTAATTTTATTGCGCAATCTCCTGGTGTACTAGGTAATGCGTTAGAAGTACAAGCTTGTCTTGCAAACGCGACCTCATTTGCCGCATGGACACATGCTGCTCTGTTTGATCGCGCTCCTGCTACATCAAACTTTGCTGTGTCAAAAGGTAATTCAGATGCTGCTGACGAAATTCACATTGCAGTAATTGATAAAACTGGCGAAATCACTGGAGTTCCTGGAACAGTTTTAGAAACATACGAAGCCCTAAGTCAAGGTACAAATGCTAAAAACGATGATGGTTCTAGTAACTTCTTTAAAGATGTCATTAATAATAAATCTCAATATATCTTCATAGGTTATATTGGTAGTACATGGCTTGGCGGTAAAGCTGCACAACCTGCTGCTATTACACAATCAAGTACTTCCTATACTGCATCTGAAGATACCGGCCCACAAGTTACATCTGGCCAGTTTCAAGCTCTTCAAGCTGGAGCTGATGGTAGTGCTACAAGCGCAAATGTCGCGACTGCTCTTGACGTACTAGCTGATGCTGAAACAATCGATGTTAATCTTCTATTCGCTGCTGCCGATTTAACAACTGATTCCGCAGTATTGGCAGTTAAGCTTCAAGCAATTGCTTCAACACGTAAAGATTGTCTTGCTTTCGTATCTCCTCCAGTTTCTTTGACAGACGGTACTAGTACAATTTCTGCAACTACAATTGCTGCAGATGCTACTATGTCTGGTCGTAATTCATCGTATGTTGTATTAGATTCAACTTCTGTTAAAGTATATGACAAGTATACTGATTCATACCGATTCATTAATGCTTCTGGTCATATAGCCGGTCTTTGTGCTAATACTGATCGTGTTGCTGATGCTTGGTTCTCACCAGCTGGTGAAACTCGTGGTCAACTTCTTGGAGTAACCAAACTAGGTTTCAATCCTAGTAAAACTGATCGTGATACACTTTATAAAGCTAGTATCAACCCACTCGTTTCATTCCCGGGACAAGGTACTATGTTGTTTGGTGATAAGACTTCGCAATTCCGTGCTTCTGCATTCGATCGAATCAATGTTCGTCGATTGTTTATTGTTTTGGAAAAAGCCATTTCGACTGCTTCTAAAAGCATGCTCTTCGAATTCAATGATGAATTTACACGAGCTAACTTCCGTAACATGGTAGAACCATTCTTGCGTGATGTTAAGGGCCGTCGTGGTATTACTGATTTCTTAGTAATCTGTGATGAAACAAATAACACTGGTAATGTTGTTGATAGTAACCAATTCGTTGCTGACATATTCATTAAACCAGCTCGATCAATTAACTTTATTAAATTGAACTTCATCGCCACTCGTACTGGTGTTGAGTTTAGTGAAATTGCTGGACAATAGGAGTAAATAAAAATGGCTATTTTAGGCGTAGATGACTTTAAGTCAAAACTAACGGGAGGCGGCGCTCGCGCCAACATGTTCAAAGTAACATGTAACTTTCCTGGATACGCACAAGGTGATGTAGAACTTACATCATTCTTGTGTAAAGGTGCTCAGTTACCAGCATCGATTATCGCTCCAATTGAAGTACCTTTCCGAGGTCGTAAATTGGTAATTGCTGGTGATCGAAGCTTCGAACCTTGGAGCATTACGGTAATCAATGATTCTGAGTTTAGTGTAAGAAATGCATTTGAGCGATGGATGAATGGTATTAATCAGCATAACAATAATGAAGGTCTTGTTGATCCTGTTGAATATCAAGCTGATATGATTGTTGAACAATTGCGTCGTGATGGCAGCGTGTCAAAACGTTACGATTTCCGTGGCACTTGGCCAACGAATGTATCTGCGATCGACGTTAACTATGATACAGAAAATACTATCGAAGAGTTCACGGTTGAGCTACAAGTTCAATACTGGGAATCAGATACCACTTCTTAATTGGTGTATAAATAGTAGTATGAGGGGGAATATTCCCCTTCATATTTACTATGAGGATTATAAGACATGGCTGAACTATTTGGCTTTGAGATAAAAAGAAAAGACGGTAAAAGTGCTGAAAAACCTTCAATAAAAACCTTTGTGCCAGATACAGAATCTGATGGTGCTGGGGTTATTAAAGCTGGTGGTCATTTTGGTTCATATATCGATCTTGATGGCAATAACGCAAGAAATGAGGCGGACTTAATTATTAAGTACCGTGATATTGCGTCGCATCCTGAATGTGATTCAGCCATTGAAGACATTGTTAATGACGCAATCATTGGAGATTATGATTCATCTCCTGTAAATGTCGTATTAGATAAAGTAGATACTTCTGATGCTATTAAAGAAACGATCAGAAGCGAATTCGATACCATTTTGGCTATGTTAAACTTTAGTCAACATGGTCATGATATATTCAAAAAATGGTATGTTGATGGCCGATTGCCATATCATATTGTTATTGATACAAATAACCCTAAAAAGGGTATTCAGGATCTAAGATATATTGATCCTATTATGCTTCGTAAGATTAAAGAAGTCACAGAAGAAAAAGATCCTAAAACTGGTGCGCTTCTTGTTAGAAAATCAAATGAATTCTTTATGTACTCCGATCCTAATGCACAAAGTGATGTTGGTGGTCGTACAGAAGCACTAAAGATTCATAAGGATTCAATTGCATATTGCACGTCAGGTATGCTAGATCCATCACGAACAAGGATTCTTTCATACTTACAGAAAGCAGTTAAACCAGTTAATCAGCTTCGTATGATGGAAGATTCATTAGTAATCTATCGTATATCACGTGCACCAGAACGAAGAATTTTTTATATTGATGTTGGTAACCTACCGAAAGGTAAAGCTGAAGAATACCTAAAAGGTATTATGAATCAATATCGTAATAAACTTGTATACGATGCAAGCACCGGTAACCTTAAAGACGATAAGAAGCATATGTCAATGCTGGAAGATTTTTTCTTACCACGTCGAGAAGGTGGTAAAGGTACGGAGATTACGACATTACCAGGTGGTGAAAACCTTGGTCAGATTGATGATATTCTGTACTTCCAGAAGAAACTGTTTAAAGCTTTGAATGTACCACTAGGTCGTTTAGAATCAGATACTGGATTCTCACTAGGCAGATCATCTGAGATCAACAGGGAAGAAGTTAAGTTTAAGAAGTTTATTGATAAACTAAGAATGAGATTCTCTGATATATTCATGCAGCTACTTAAAACTCAGCTTATTCTAAAGGGTATTATCACCTCACAAGATTGGGATGAATGGAAAGAAGATATTAACTTTGATTTTATTGAAGATAACTACTTCTCAGAGTTAAAGGAGTCTGAAATGATTCAACAGCGATTTGGTATGATGAGAGATATAGAAGACTATATTGGTAAGTATGTATCTCATCAATGGGTACTTAAAAATATTCTTCGACAAACTGAAGAAGAAATATTACAGATGCAGAAGGAAATCGCTGATGAAGGCGGTGGTCCAGATGCTGAAGACGAAGACGAATAACTGTAGAAATTTAAAATAGTATAAATATATAATACACAAGAGGATATTATGGACATAGTAGAATTAATTGATAACATTCAACAAGGTGATAATGTTGGCGCAAAAAGAGAATTTGATACTGTAATGGGTCAAAAGCTTACTGCCGCTTTAGATGCAAGAAAGATTGAAATTGCATCAACATTAGGTCAACCAGAACAAACAGAAGAAGAATAATATGTTAACATTTGCCGAGCTTCGAGAAGCAATCAAACTATCATCTGGCGAAAAGCAAATTAAAAAGCTTAAAGCTGGTAAGAAGAAGAAGATTGATCTTGTAATCACACAAAAGGGTAATAAGTTTGCTGTATATGTTAATGGCGATCAGCTCGACGATTCTTTTAAGAGTGCTAAGGAAGCTGAAAAGAATGCAAATGACTTCATTAAACTTATGGGCGAGGAACTCGAAAAATGAAATTAATATCTGAGTATCATGATAGTAACCTGCAGGTTATTAGTGAAGAAAGAAAAGACGGTAAGAAAGAATACGTTATTGAAGGTGTATTCATGCAAGCCGATAAAGCAAATAGAAATGGACGCATTTATGAGAAAAGCATCTTAGAAGCTGCTGTAAATAAATACGTTAAAGAGCAAGTTGAAACTGGTCGTGCTGTTGGTGAGTTAAATCACCCTGATGGACCTGGTATTAACTTGGATAAAGTTTCACATAAGATCACTGAACTTCGTTTTGAAGGTAGTGATGTTATTGGAAAGGCATCAATTTTACAAACTCCTATGGGAAAGATCGTTGAAGGTCTACTTGAAGGTGGTGTAAAGCTTGGTGTATCAAGTCGTGGTATGGGTAGTCTTGAGAAAAAAAATGGTGTCATGCAAGTCGGTAAAGATTTCATGTTAGCAACTGTTGATATAGTACAGGATCCGTCTGCTCCCGAAGCATTCGTTAATGGTATTATGGAAGGTGTTGACTGGGTCTGGGACAATGGCATCCTTAAACCTCAAGAAATTGAAAAAATTGAGACTGAAATAAAAGAAGCTCGAAATATGCGTTCATCGGATATTGAGATTAAAGCTTTTAAGAATTTCCTCTCTAAACTTGTAAACTCCTAAGGAGATATAAAATATGTCTATTGTAAACGAAGACATTGATAATGCAGAGCTAAGTGAAGAGCTCGTTGATGAGACACAAGTTGATTCATTAGACGAGGAAACACTTGAAGAGAAAGCTGCAGTCAAAAAGGAAGAAGACGAAGTCGATGAAGATGAGGACGAAGATGAAGTTGAAGTTGATGAAGGCGCTGAAGATGGCGTTGACGGCGGAGACGGTTCTGATGTTGGTTCTGATCAAGAAATTCCTAAGACTAAAGCTGGCATCTTGAATGCTGCATATTCAATGATGAAAAAAGCTAAGAAAGATGAAGCTATTAAATTGTACCAAGGTATGATGAAAGCTGCTAATGTGAATGAAGATGTTGATGTTGAAGATGCTCTTGTATCTGAAAATGCCGATGTTTCTCACATTGACTATCAAGAAGATCTTGATGTACTAGTTGCTGAAGAAGCTACGCTATCCGATGGATTCCGTGGTAAAGCATCTACAATCTTTGAAGCCGCTTTAAAAACTAAAGTTGGTGCTGAGATTGATCGTCTTGAGAGTGAATACGCTCAAAACCTAGAAGAAGAAGTTTCTTCTGTTAAAACTGATTTAGTTGAGAAGGTTGATTCCTACTTGAACTATGTAGTTGAAGGCTGGATGGGAGCCAATGAAGTTGCTGTTGAAGCAGGTCTACGTACCGAAATCGCAGAATCATTCATGACTTCTTTGCAAGGCGTATTTAAAGAGCACTATGTTAGTGTTCCTGAAGGCAAGGATGACTTGGTTGACGAATTGTCAGAACAAGTAGCTGAGCTAGAAGAGCAACTCAATAAAACCACTGACGAGAATATCCAATTATTCACATCCGTACAAGAGTCACAACGTGCAGATGTAGTAAGAAAATATACCTCTGACCTCGCAGCTACTGAAGCTGAAAAACTTTCTTCTTTGGTTGAAGATATAGAATTTGGCGATAGCGAAACTTTCGATATGAAAGTCAAGACTATCAAAGAATCTTACTTCATGAAAGAGTCTGTTGAATCAGAATCAGAAGTTGATAAAGTTGTTGGAACAGAACAAGCTCTTATTGAGCAAACTTCTGATTCAATGTCAAGATACACCTCAGCACTTAGTTCACACGTATTTAAGTAAGCTGTAAAACTATTTTTTTTTAAAAATAAACATTACTAGGAGAAACTAAAATGTTTAAATCAGATCAAGTCCTTATGGAAAAATGGGCTCCAGTATTGGATCACGCAAGTGCACCAATTATCGAGTCATCAGAAAAGCGTGCAGTAACTGCTCGTCTTCTCGAAAACACTGAAGAAGCTTTGCGTGCTGAAAGCGCTCAAGCTTCTTACTCAATCTCTGAAGGTGTTGGTGATGGTAACCAAAACGTTCAGTCTGTCGAAAATCCAGATCCAGTATTGATTTCATTGGTACGTCGTGCAATGCCTAACCTTATTGCATATGATGTTGCTGGTGTACAGCCAATGTCTGGTCCTACTGGCCTTATCTTCGCTATGAAAGCACGTTATGCTAACGCTGACGGTTCTCAAATCGAAGTTGGCGATGCTGAAGCATTCAAAGATGCTGCTGATACAGACTTCTCTGGTGCTGGTACTGATCGTGCTCCAAGCGCCGGTGTTGTAGCTGCTACAACTTTGGCTGCAGGTGATATTGCTCAAATCGTAACTGTTGGTAACACTGACTTTAACGCAACTAACGTTGGCGGTGGTGCTGGCTTTGGTGTTGGTACAATCTTTACACGTGGTTCTGCTGCTCCAACTGGTACAGGTACAGTTGTCAAAATCGGTACTACTGGTACTGGTATTGCTACTGCAACTGGTGAAGGTACTACTCCTGCTGAAATGGGTTTCACTGTTGAGAAAGTTTCTGTAACTGCTAAGACACGAGTTCTACAGGCTTCTTACACTATGGAATTGGCTCAAGACCTTAAAGCTGTACACGGTCTAGACGCTGAAGCTGAATTGGCTAATATCCTTTCTGCTGAAATTCTTGGTGAAATTAACCGTGAAGTAATCCAGCAAATCAATACTCAGGCTAAAGTTGGTGGCGCTGGTACTGGTGCTGGTATCATCGCGTTGGCTGATGCTACTGATAACGGTGGCGGACGTTGGCAGGCAGAGCGTTTCCAAGCTCTAGCTTTCCGTCTAGAACAGGAAGCTAACACTATCGCTAAGGAAACTCGTCGCGGTAAAGGTAACTATGTAATCTGCTCAAGTTCAGTTGCTGCTGCTCTATCTGCTGCTGGTGCTTTGGCTTACGGTTCAGGTATCACTGATGGTTCTCTAGTTGTTGATAACGCTGGTAACACTTTCGCTGGTACTCTTAAGAATGGCATGAAAGTATATGTCGATCCTTATGCCGGTTACGAGTATGCTACTGTTGGTTATAAGGGTACTAACTCTTATGACGCTGGTATCTACTACTGCCCATACGTACCATTAACTCAGCTTAAAGCTGTTAATGCCGGTACTTTCCAGCCTAAAGTTGGCTTCAAGACTCGTTACGGTCTTGTTTCTAACCCATTCGCTGTTGAGTCAGATGCTGCTATCACAGAGAATCTTGGCACAGTTGGTGCGGGTACTAACCCTTACTTCCGTCGTAATCTTATTACTGGTGTATAATTAGTAATAACTTCTTCGAAGTAAACTAGAAAGGGGGATCTTCGGATCCCTCTTTTTTTACGTATAAATAAAGATATAACGGAGATAAATTATGGCAGTTACAACTAATAAGAACTTTCTAAGTCCTACGGGCTTTCAACTAAAGATGGACTATAACAAGTATCCAAACTTAGAGTACTTCTGTACGGCTGCAGGTTTACCTGGAATAAATATGGCTGAGGCTGCTGTTCCATATAAAGGTGCTAATATTGGATTTATCGGCGATCGAATCAACTTTGAAGATTTGACTATACGCTTTAATGTCACTGAGAACATGGAAAACTATCTTGAAACATTTAATTGGATGAATGACATTGTGAATGGTGCACAAGAAATGAGTGAGTTAATGTCAGATGCTACTCTTATTATACTAAATTCACATAACAATAAATCAAAGGAAGTACAGTTTAGAGACGTATTCCCAACAGCATTATCTGGTTTGCAATTTGATACATCGACTGGTGTTGAGTATCTTACTGCTGAAGTAACATTTAAGTACTCATACTTTGAAATAAAATAGGCATATATATATAATTATAATACTGATTGATAAGGTTACAACTATATGATTGATTTAAAATCCATTCTAGAAATGTGGCATAGAGATTGCGTGATAGATGAAATGCAGTTAGATGAAGCATCTCGCGAATCTGCCAGACTTCATGGTAAATACCTAGAACTTATGAGCATCAATAAGCTTACGTTAAGACGACGTGAAGCTGAGTTTAAAGTATTGCTTAAAAATAAGTGGTTACACTATAACGGTAAACTATCTAAGCAAGAGATGGATGATCTCGGTTGGGGTTATGATCCACTTAATGGTCTTACCGTACTTAAAGGAGACATGGATAAATTCTATGACTCCGATCCTGTTATACAAGAAGCACAATCTAAAATCGAATACCTTGAAGAACTTGATAAGACTCTAAAAGAAATCTTAGAGAATGTTAAGTGGCGACATCAGAATATCAAAAATATTATAGAATGGCATAAGTTCACAAGTGGAGTATAATGGATAAGATCGTTGTATCTAAAGCAAATCATGTATTTCTGAATATACAAACAGATCCTGGTATTGAAATGGAATTATCAGATCATTTCTGTTTTTACGTTCCGGGATATAAGTTCATGCCTGCTTATAAAAACAAGATGTGGGACGGTAAGATACGCTTATATGATGTTCGTAAAAAGCAGTTATATACTGGTTTGTTTAAATACCTTCGTGAGTTTGCTGCATCTCGGGATTACGATATAGAAATTGTTGATAATCATCACTATGGTCGAATAGATGCTGTTGAGAATATTGATGTGCCTGCACTATTAAGTGAGTTACATTTAACTGCAGGTGGTAATAAGATTGAAGCGAGAGGATATCAGCAAGCAGCAGTGCATCATGCTTTGAGTAATAGACAATCCTTACTGCTCTCTCCAACAGCTTCTGGTAAGTCACTAATCATTTACATGGCAATACGTTATTATTTAAGTACATACACTGACAGAAACGTGTTACTGATTGTGCCGACTACATCTCTTGTAGAACAAATGTATTCTGATTTTGGTGATTATAGTCAATACGATGAATGGGATGTAGAAGAGAATTGTCATAAGATTTATGGTGGTAAAGAGAAGTATGATATAAGACAGCGGGTAGTGATTAGTACATGGCAGTCGATATATAAGGAACGTGCTCCATGGTTTGCTGACTATGGTATGATTATTGGTGATGAAGCACATAACTTTAAAGCAAAATCATTGACAGCAATCCTCGAGAAGTGTTGTAATGCTAAATATAGAATTGGTACAACAGGCACATTAGATGGAACACAGACACACCAGCTCGTATTAGAAGGTTTGTTCGGTCCAGTTCATAAGGTGACTACTACTAAAGCGTTGATTGATTCGAAAGATTTGGCTGATTTAGATGTATCGGTATTACTACTTAAGTACGCTGATGAATATTGTAAGCAAATCTCAAAGGTGAAGTATCAGGAAGAGATGGACTTTATTGTAAGACATGATCCTCGTAATCAGTTTATATCGAACCTTGCTTTAGATCAAGATGGTAATACTCTTATTCTGTTTCAATACGTCGACAAACACGGTAAACCATTACATGATATGTTAACAAAGAAGCTAGAAGAAATGGGTAGAACCAATCGTAAGCTATTCTATGTATCTGGTGAAACTGGAGTAGACGACAGGGAGAACATAAGAGCTATTACTGAAGGAGAAGCTGATGCAATTATTGTAGCTTCAGTTGGTACGTTCTCTACAGGCATAAATATAAAAAGATTGAACAACATAATCTTTGCATCACCGTCGAAGTCTCAAGTAAGAGTACTTCAATCAATTGGTAGAGGATTGCGTAAGTCAGCTGATGGTAAAGCTACAAAGGTGTACGATATAGCTGATGATTTACATTGGAAGAGCTCAAAGAATTATACGTTGAATCATGCGGCTGAAAGAATAAAGATATATAATAGAGAGAAATTTAAATACAAAGTATATGAGATAAACATATGAGTGAAATAGAAGAAATGCCAATTAGACAATTTAAACTTATGAATGGTGATGAGATCATAGGTTTAGTTGCAAACAATAATGAAACTAACTTTGTAGTAGATAGACCATTTAAAGTAGAAGCAAATGAGAATAAAGCTGATATGTATCGGTTAGTACCTTGGTTTGATCTCTCTTTAAGTAATACGTTCACCATCGATAAATCGATGGTAGTTGCACATGCTGCTGTAGCTGGTAACATTAAAGAAACATACGTCAAGTTTGCCATCTCTTTAGATGAAAAGGTTAATGATATTGATGACCTTGATATTGAAGACTTTGAAGATGACAATACTCCAGATCTGATTCCAGATAAGAATAAAACATACCATTAAAATTAGTATACCTCTGCCTCCCCGGTTAACTATATTATTATAACACATAATCGCGTATTTGTACACCTTTATTTTAATTAATTTAATGGTGTACATTCGCCGTAAACTATGTTATAATATGCTTATTATGGAGATAATATATGACTAAAAAACTTAAACCAAAAGAAAAACCACACTACGTCAATAACAGAGAGTTTTCGTACGCTGTTGTCGATTATGTTAAAGCAGTAAATGATGCAATAGCTAAAGATGAAGTACCACCAAAGGTGACTGATTATATTGCAACATGTTTCATGAAGATATCTGAAGGCCTGTCTCACAGACCGAACTTTGTTCGGTACACATATCGTGATGAAATGGTAATGGATGCGGTTGAAAACTGTTTAAGAGCTATTCGTAACTATAATATTGAGACTGCTACACGTACTGGTAATCCTAATGCATTCTCTTACTTTACTCAGATTTGCTTCTTTGCATTTATTCGACGTATCACGAAAGAAAAGAAACAACAAGATATAAAGCATCGATTCATTGAACGTATGGGTGTTGAGGATTTCATGGATATGGGTATGGATCAACAGGCTGCAGCTGATACAAGAGCGTATGTTGATCAACTTAAAAGTCGGATTGATATTATTAAGACTAAGGACGAAGCTGTTAAGCAGTTTGCAAAGCAAGAAAAGATAGAAGCATCTGCAAAAAAACTTGAATTGTTTATGGTATAGATTATGATTGACGATATTATTTATTGTTTTGCTTACGTTACATGGGGCTTTGTGTTATTCTACGGCTTCAGTTTGTTTTGTGATTTAATTGTTTACTTGGCTTAAAGAGAGAATTATTATGAAAGATAGATTTGATTTAGAACATGATATAATGAATTGTTGGAATGTAGTAGATGATGTTGATCTATTAGTGGAAACAATAATGGATAACCCAAAGTTTGATGATATTCCACCAGAAACATGTGATAGAATAGCAAATGGACTAATGGGAATTAAAGAGCTATATGCAATGCGGTTTGAGAAACTATGGGACACATTCTTAGTAACATATCAACTAGATGAGTATAAAGAACAATGAAAATAGCTATCCTAAATGATACTCATTGTGGTGTACGTAACTCATCTGATGTATTCTTAAACTATCAAGAACGATTCTATTCTGAGATCTTCTTTCCTTATTTGAAAGAACATAACATTAAGAATATATTGCATCTTGGTGACTACTATGAACATAGAAAGTTTGTTAACTTTAAAGCTTTGAATCAAAATCGTAAAGTGTTCTTAGAGCCACTTAGAGATAATGGTATCACTATGGATATTATCCCTGGTAACCATGATGTGTTCTATAAGAATACCAATGAGCTATGTTCTTTAAAAGAGCTACTTGGTTACTTTACAACAAACGTAAATATCATAATGAAGCCAACCGTTCTGGACTATGATGGTCTAGGCGTAGCAGTTGTTCCATGGATTAATAATGCTAACTATAAAGAGTATACCGACTTTATTGCCAATTGTAAAGCTCCATTCCTTGGTGCTCACCTTGAGTTATTAGGATTTGATATGTACAAAGGCATGCCTAATCCACATGGTATGACAGCAGATCTATTTAAACGTTTCGAAAGTGTTATGTCAGGTCACTTTCATACGAAGTCAAGTAAAGGTAATGTTCACTATCTAGGTTCTCAGATGGAGTTTACTTGGAGTGATGTTGATGATCCTAAGTTCTTCCACATACTTGATACTGAAACTCGAGAGCTCACTCCCGTACGTAATCCTATCACAATGTTTGAAAAAATAGTGTACAATGACGAGCAAATAGATTATAATAGTATAGATGTAGAGCAATATCGACATAAGTTCATCAAAGTATTGGTTGTCAATAAGACTGATCTATACACGTTTGATAAGTTTATCGATAGACTACAGGGTGTTGAAACATATGAATTGAAGATCGCTGAGAACTTTGAAGAGTTTGTAGGTTCAAGCGTTGATGATGATAAGGTTTCTTTGGAAGATACAAAGGACTTACTCGATACATATGTTGATGCGGTTGAAACGGATCTTGACAAAGATAATATTAAAATGAAGCTACGGGAACTATATACCGAAGCACAAAACCTTGAGGTTGTATGATACATTTTAAAGTATGTAGATGGAAAAATCTACTATCAACTGGTAATGAATTTACAGAAATACAATTTGATAGAAGTCCAACCACTCTAATTGTTGGCCAAAACGGTGCAGGTAAGTCTACCTTACTTGATGCATTATCCTTTGGCCTCTTTGGTAAGTCACATCGCGATATTAAGAAAGACCAGCTGATTAACTCTATTAATAAGAAGCATTGTGTCGTTGAAGTAGAGTTTAAGATTGGATCGTCTGAATTTAAGATCCACCGAGCAATCAAGCCAGGCAAATTCGAAATCTATCAAAATGGCAATCTGATTAATCAATCATCAAGTGTTAGAGATTATCAGAAGTTCTTAGAGCAAAACATTCTTAAGTTGAATCACAAGTCATTTCACCAAGTAGTTGTACTAGGATCCAGTTCCTTCATTCCCTTTATGCAGCTACCATCGCATTCTCGTAGAGAAGTGATCGAAGACTTATTGGATATTAACATCTTCAGTAAGATGAATGGTTTATTGAAAGAACGTAATGGTAAGATCAAAGAAGAGATTAAGGATCTATCATATCAGATTCAATTAATTAACGGTAAGATTGATACTCAAAACAAGTATATCAAGAACCTTGAATCATTAAATGAAGATCAAATCGATGGTAAGCGTAAAACAATTCGTGATCATAAAAAGGTTATCGATCAAATCTTTGCTGAATCAAAAGACTTAGGTGATGGTCTTACTACGCTAATCGCTGAAGACGATTCATCTTATAGCAAACTTAATGATCAGTTATTGCAATTAAAAACTAAAGACATGCAATACAATAACGATATCACTCAGCTTGTAAAGACTTCGAAGTTCTATGAAGAACATGATGATTGTCCTACATGTGACCAAGTCATAAGCAAAGAAAAGAAAACAGAGAAGCAAGAAGAGCTTAGACAGAATGCAATTCGAATTCAGGATGATAAAGTAAAAGCCGCAGTTGCAATGAAAGATTTAAATGCCTCTATTAGTACAGTGCTAGATAGTCTTAATGAGCTAAAAGAAAAACAAGGTCAGATTCTTTCTAATAATGAAAAGATCTCTGTTTTACAAGGTGAAGTTGATAAGACTCAAAAGGAAATCAATTCACTATCTGGTCAGAGTGGTGATCTTAAGAATGCAAAGGTAGAGTTTGAAGGATTCCGTGAGTCAAAGGATTCATTAAATGAACGTAAACTAAAGTACCTTGAAGAGCGTACATATAATGAAGTCATTGGTGAAATGCTGAAAGATACTGGTATCAAAACCAAAGTCATTAAACAGTATCTGCCTGTAATGAATAAGATGATTAATCAATACCTTCAAGTGTTGGACTTCTTTGTAGCATTCCATTTAGATGAAAGCTTTAATGAGACAATCAAATCACGCCACAGAGATACGTTTAACTATTCATCATTCTCTGAAGGCGAGAAGCAAAGAATCGATCTATCTCTACTGTTCACTTGGAGACAGGTTGCTAAGATGAAGAACTCTGCAGCTACCAACCTACTGATTCTAGATGAGACATTTGATAGTAGTCTTGATGTAGATGGCGTAGATTCTCTTACGAAGATTCTAGATACTCTCGAAGATGGCTCAAACGTGTTTATTATATCACATAAGGGTGATGTCTTAGAGAATAAGTTTAGATCAAAGATCGAATTCATTAAAGAAAGGAACTTCTCTAAAGTTAAATAAGACTTATATCAAAAAGTTATAAGAAAGTGACTTCTTATAACAAATCGATTTAAATAAAGTGCACTAAATGTTGTACAACCGATGCTTCTTGTGGTATAATATACCTATATTATCAAGGAGCACTTCCTATGTATCAAGTAAACCCACTGCTAGCCAAACTTCTCGCCAAAGAGAATCTTACGGTTCAGCACGGCAATTATAAGACAGCTTGGTTCGATGTACAGAATCGTGTACTTGGTCTTCCTATATGGAAAGACTTAGGTAAAGATGTATATGATCTATTGGTAGGTCATGAAGTTGGTCATGCTTTATACACTCCACTCGAAGGTCTTCACAGTTCGAATGAAGAAATCAAAGGTTGTCCTCGAACCTACATTAACGTAGTCGAAGATGCTCGTATCGAAAGAAAAATCCGTGAATCGTATCCTGGTCTAATTCGTACATTTAAGAGTGGATATAAGGATCTATACGCTTCTGGTCTATTTGGTGAAAACCATGACTTCGATACTCTAAAGCTCATCGATAAAATCAACCTCAAGTCTAAGCTAGTAGACTTGATTGATGTTCCATTTAATGACGAAGAGCTTGAGCTATATTACGAAACACTCAATACTCAAACGTTCTCAGATGTTTGTGTAGTCGTAAAGAAAATCCTTGCTTACCAGAAAGATCTTGATGAGAGCGAAGAAGAAGATAGTAACAACATACAGTCATTGCCTACCGATGAGGGTGATGATGGCGATACTGGTCACGATGACCAAGAAGCGAGTGATTCAGAAGACGAATCAGAATCTGATTCAGATGATACTGATCTAGATGACGAATCTGATGCACAAGAAGATGAAAATGATGAATCAGCTCCGACTGAATTTGATTTAACTGATGATGAATCGGATTCACAATCAACTGTTTCAATTTCTCCTAAAGCTCCAGAACATAATCCAATTGATGAAGAGATATCTGAGACTGATGAATTATTTCGATTAAACGAAGATAAACTCTTAGATGTTGACGAGTTTGGTGATCAGACTTTATTCATTACTGATTACAACAAAAACGAACTTGATCAAATTGTAATACCATACGCTAGGCTTGCAGAGTCAAGAGCCAAAAAGGTTGCTCGATCAGATAATCGATGGAAAACACTAGAAGACTATTACGAAATTAGATCTAAGTGTAAGACCTACTTGAAAGACGTAAAGAAATCTGTACAGCCAGCAGTCAAAGAGTTTGAAATGAAGAAAGCTGCATATCAGTGGCAGCGAGCTTCCTCGGCAAAAACTGGTTCTATCAATGTCGATAAGCTATATTCTTATAAGTATGAAGACGATATCTTCGCTCGAGTAACTCAGATGGCTGATGCTAAGAATCATGGTTTAATGCTTCTGATTGATTACTCTGGTTCTATGTATGATATCATAGGTAACGTTGTTCAACAAACATTGCACATGGTATCATTCTGTAAAGCAGTCAATATCCCATTTAGTGTTTATTGTTTTACAACTGGGTATGATAATGTAACTGTCCGTGACAACGCAATGTATGCAGATGATATTAAGATGTGTGAGCTCGTTAGTTCTGATTTAAACAAAAAGGATTACGAAGAAGCAATGTATCAATTATCTCTAAGGTGTTACAGCGCAGGGTTGGTCGATACTGAAAACAAAAATATAGGTCTGAGAGCACACAATTTCAATTACAGAGACTATACTTCAAGATATGAAGAGTTCGGTTCGACTCCGTTGAATCAGGCTTTGTTAGTCGCGAATCAGCTAGTAAAGAAATTCGTCAATAAACATAGTGTTCAAAAAATGAATTTCGTTACGATAACTGATGGTGATGCTAATCGTATACAGACTTACCGATACGGAAACGAGTCAAACGCAATGCCTATCAACACTGGATCATACAGAAAATCACCAACTATCAAGCTTCAAGTTGGTAACAAGATTATTGATTCTGGCCTGGGTAGAGAACTTACCACTGCCTTACTTGATAATCTGCGTAAAACATACAACGCAAACACTATGGGATTCTTTATTGCTGAAAGATCTGCTGAGTTTAACTATCGTTGTCATAGTGCTGTATTATCAAAGGCCACTAGTCGAGAGTTTGTCGGCCCAACGACAACCCGAAAGCTGGTGACTAAGGAATACAACAAAAACAAATGTGTTGAGTTTAAAGATGTCTTTGGCTACGATACGTACTACATGGTTAAGGGCGGCAAGGGAGCGCTGAATACAGAATCGGATGAGTTTAATCCATCGACTACTAAGTCTATTGGTAACGACTTTAAGAAGTTCTCCAAGTCAAAGAAAACAAACAAAGTGTTAATGCAGAAAATAGGAGCGGCAGTCGCATAATGAATGAACCTACTATAATAGATTGGATAAAAGAAGACTTCGCAAGTGATCCTAAACGATTCATTATCGAAGTCATTGCATGGATTCTAAGCATTGGTTGCAGCATCACTATGGCTATCACTGTTCCTAATCCACCATTGGTGATGCTGTATCCAGTATGGATCACCGGTTGTGTGCTCTACGCATGGGCAGCTTGGTCACGTCGATCAACAGGAATGCTAGCCAACTATATGTTAATGGCAACGATTGATTTGATTGGGTTATATAGAATGGTTTTCTAATAACAAAACAATCTAAATAAAATGAAAATAATTGTGTACAACCACAGTTACCTATGGTATAATGGCTATATAAATTAATGAAACAGGACTTATATTATGAAAATCTCCACCCTGACAATCCTGAAAACTCTGGCTAATAATTATCCAGATACGACAGTCTTTCGTAAGAATATTATCGAGTCTACGGCTCGTGATCTCGGCTACACTGGAAAGGACTTCGTTCCTCTTCTCACCCCAGAAGCTCGAGTTCATAAAGGAACATATGATTTAGCTTCAATTATCCCTAAACCAGAACCTGTTGTTGAAGCTTCACAACCAAATGCTGTAATGGGAATGGTTGCTTCGGTTACAAACTCTGAGAAAACTTTTGTTGATGTGGATCCTACGTTTGTTCCATGGGGCTCTTTTAAAGACATCACTCAGATCGTCAAATCTCAAATGTTCTTCCCTGTTTATATTTCAGGTCTATCCGGTAACGGTAAAACCTTCATGGTAGAACAAGCTTGCGCTAAGCTAAAACGAGAAGTTATTCGTGTTCAAATCAATCCTGAAACGGATGAAGATGATTTGATTGGTGGCTTCCGCCTCGTAAATGGCGAAACAGTTTTTGCTAAAGGTCCGGTTCTAAAAGCAATGGAGTCTGGCGCGATTCTTCTTCTTGATGAAATCGATCGTGCTACAAATAAGATCATGTGTCTTCAGGGTATTCTTGAAGGTAAGCCGGTTCTAGTAAAGAAGACTGGTGATATCGTCAAACCTGCTGATGGGTTTAATGTAATCGCAACAGCTAATACAAAAGGTAAAGGTTCAGAAGATGGACGATTTACTGCGGCTTCTATCATTGATGATGCTTTCCTTGAGCGTTTCAATATCTCTATTGATCAGAAGTTTCCTTCTAAAAGCATCGAAGAAAAGATCTTAGTTAAACACCTCAATAAGTTTAAAGGTGAATCTAGTTCTACTGATGCGGAGTTTATTGATAAGCTAGTCAACTGGGCTGATATCATTCGTAAAACTTTCTATGATGATGGTATCGATGAGGTTGTTTCAACTCGACGCTTATGTCACATCATTCAAACTTTCACTCTCTTTAAAGATAAGATGAAAGCAATTAATTTATGTATCTCACGTTTTGATGATGATACGAAAGAAGCATTCCTAGATCTCTACACTAAAGTCGATTCTGGAGTCGAAATGTTTAATACTGAGGAAGAATTATAATGCAATACAAGTTTAATGAAGGTGCTCTCATCACAGAGTTTAAGAAGTACATTGACTCTACATATGAGGGTCACTATTGCCAAGGAGGATTCCAATCCTCTGAGGTGATTGTCGATCGAGGTCATGGTCTAGGGTTTTTCCTAGGCAATGTTGATAAGTATAATGCTCGATACGGTCAGAAAGGTGGTCCTAGCGATCATCGAAAAGACTTAATGAAGGTATTGCATTATGCTTTACTTGCGTTAAATGAACACGATAGAGTAAATAAGTAGTGTACATTTTTATGAAACTGTGTTATAATATAATATCTAAAACAGGAGAAACAGTATGACAGTAAGTATTTCAAATGATACTCTATCTGTGCTCAGGAACTTTTCCAGCATTAATCCCAATGTTGTGCTAAAGCCTGGTCAGGAAGTCAAGACAATCTCAGAAGCAAAGAACATTCTTGCTATTGCTGACATTGACGAAAACTTCCCTACAGAAATGGGTATCTATGATCTTAATGAATTTTTATCAGTAGTGAATCTAGTTGATAATCCACAACTCAACTTTGGTGATAATCATGTCGATATCGCCGGTGGTAACTCAAAGGTCAAGTATTTCTTTTCCGATTCGAGTATTCTAACCACACCACAAAAGGACATTACGATGCCCGATTGTGAAGTTGAAGTATCATTTACCGATGATACATTGTCTCAAATTCGTAAGGCTGCATCAGCTTTAGGGCATTCGGAAATGTCTATCTCAGCTACTGATGATGGTGTAAATATTAAGGTATTTGACTCAAAGGACAGCTCAGCGAATATATATAATATACAGCTTGCAAATGATGCTGGTTACAAAGAAGGTCAGTTCGATTTCGTAATCAATATCAATAATTTGAAGCTGTTGGATGGAGACTACATTGTTAAAATCTCATCTAAACTTATTTCCGAATGGAAAAACACAACCAAGCCTGTAAGATATTACATCGCATTGGAAAAAAATAGTAACTATAATAACTCTCAATAGGAGAACAACATGTCAGAAGAAGTAAACACAACAGAAGCCCCAACTGAAGCCGCAGAGGTTCAATTATCGCTTGCTGATCTAGCCGCCGTAGTACAAATTATCGATATTACTACAAAGCGTGGTGCCTATGAAGGTGCTGAACTTGAAAGCGTTGGTGGAGTACGTAATCGTTTCCAAGCATTCGTAGCAGCTCAAACAGAAAGTGAAAGTGAAGAAGGCGCTACTGCCGAAGACGAAGCAGGTGATCCTGTTGAAGTCGAAGAAGTCGAAGCTTAAAACTACGGGGGTGTAAAAACCCCCAACATTATTTTATTATGAAGGATATATTATGGATCGCAACTCAAATGCACGTTTGATTGAAGCACTCAAAAAAGGTACAGTGACTGTAACCTTTCAAAAAATTGACTCAGATGAAATTCGGGTCATGCCTTGTACTCTCAACCCAACCCTTTTAGAAGCAAATGGTATTACATCTACCGTTGATGCTATCAGCCCCGACTCTGAACATTTGGCCGTATGGTCACTTGATAAAGATGCTTGGCGATCGTTTCGTGTTTCAACGGTTATTGGTTGGGAGGTACTTTGATGTCTAATGAATTTCTCTGGGTAGAAAAGTATCGACCACAACGAATTAGTGACATAGTCTTACCTCGTACTATTAAAAAAACTTTTGAAGATATTGTTAAAGGAGGTGACCTACACAATATGCTTCTCACCGGTACAGCCGGTCTTGGTAAGACTACTGTCGCTAAGGCGTTATGCAAAGAACTCGATCTCGATTATATTCTAATCAATGGATCGGAAGAAGGCAATATCGATACACTACGCGGCAAGATTAAGAAATTCGCTTCGACAGTTTCTCTTCAAGGTGGCTACAAAGTAGTCATCTTGGATGAGGCTGATTATCTTAATGCGCAATCAACACAGCCAGCACTTCGTGGATTCATTGAAGAGTTCTCATCGAACTGCCGGTTTATTCTAACTTGTAACTTCAAGAATCGTATTATTGAACCATTACATTCTCGTTGTACACCAATCGAATTCAATATTGCTAAGAAAGATCATCCTGCATTGATGGCTTCCTTTATGGAAAGATGCGGTATGATTCTTCAAGCTGAAGGTATTCAATACGATAAGGCAGTTATTGCTGAGATCATTATGAAATACTGTCCTGATTGGCGTCGTGTTCTTAATGAACTACAGCGTTATTCAGCATCAGGTGTAATTGATTCAGGCATCTTAGTTTCTATATCAGAAGTAAACATTGAAACTCTTATGAAGTCTCTCAAAGGAAAGAACTTCAAAGGTATGCGTCAATGGGTTGTTGATAATATCGATGTAGAACCTGCTGCTCTCTTTCGTCAAATATACGATCACATGGGTGACTATATCGATCCTCAATCGATACCCCAAGTTGTTCTTATACTTGCAGACTATCAATATAAGAATGCATTCGTAGCAGATCATGAACTCAATGTAGTAGCTTGTCTTACTGAGATCATGGCAGGGTGTCAATTTAAATGAACCCATTCGAATATATAAATGCAATCAACACAACCAAGAAAGATATCATGGTTGATGACATTGCTGAATCTAAATACGCACCGTTTATGGTTAATAGAAGCTTATCGTATTTCCCAGACACGGTGTTGTATGCTAACGAAATGAATATTAACCACCACATTGACCATCGCCTTCAATTCGATTTCTTTATAAATATAGTTAAGAAAAAGAAAAGATTCTCTAAATGGCTTAAACCTGAAGAGATTACTGATTTGAATGTAGTAAAAGAATATTATGGTTATAGCAATGAAAAGGCTAAATCCGTATTATCCTTATTTACTGATGAACAATTAACTGAATTGAGAAAAAGGATGTGCAAAGGTGGAAAACAATAATCAAATACAATCGTGGACTCCGGCTGACATGCTGGAAGTTATACTCAACGAACCAGATGATTTTTTAAAGATTAAAGAAACATTGACTCGTATTGGAGTAGCATCGCGCAAAGACAACAAACTATATCAGAGCTGTCATATCTTGCATAAGCAGGGTAGATACTTTATAGTGCACTTTAAAGAGTTGTTCTTACTAGACGGTAAGCCATCTAACTTGATCGAAAACGATATTGAACGACGTAACACCATTACTACGCTATTAAGTGATTGGGGTTTAGTTGAAATCGTTAATTCAGAGCAAGCATCTAGTAAAGCGCCACTACGTCAAATTAAAGTTATTCCTCATAAAGATAAATCTCTATGGGAACTATGTACAAAATATAATATCGGTAATTCAAACTAACGTTATTCTTTGTATAAATACCAATGGACCGCCGGATAACCGGGGTTCTATTACTAACCTTGCTAAAAAAATAGGAGGTCAAAATGACTAATGCAAGACTACACGTACCACGTTCACTTTTTCTCGGATTCGAGGGTTTATTCGATGATTTAGAAAGAATTCATTCAAACGCACGTAGTGGAGATAATTATCCGCCCCACAACGTTGTTAAAGTTGATGATGAAAATTTCTTGATCGAGCTAGCAGTTGCCGGCTTTACTGAAGACGATTTAAACGTCGAAGTTAAAGAAGGTATACTAAAGATTGCCGGAGAAATAAAAGATCAAGGGAATAATGAATACGTTCATAAAGGCATTTCGTCTCGCAGGTTTGAGAAATCATTTAGAATTTCTGAATTTGTAGTAATCGACGATGCAGATCTAAGGAATGGCATACTTGTGGTGAAAGCCAGAGTTGAATTTCCGGAAGAGAAGCGTCCTAGGAAGATCAATATCGGATCTGCTGGGACCTCAACCGAAAAAACCTTTATCCAAGATTGATTCGGGAGAATACTGGTAGAACTAACCAATCTACTGGAGAATATCATGAAAAAATATTTAAACCAAGATTCGATTAATTCTGCTCGTGAGAAGTGTAAAGTATGTGCACAGATCGCGAAGCTTACTGGCGCTTTAGCACTACCATTTGTTGTTATTTGGCTAGCTGCGCTTTAAGTTAAGTTTTAATCGTAACACCTCGATGGGCAGCTTCGGCTGCCCATCACCAATAAAATAACTGTGTACATTCGTACTATATTATGTTATAATATACTTCTATTATGAAAAGGTGATCACTCTGAAATTCTATACTAATGTAACACGCTACGGCAATCAACTCCTCGTTCGTGGCTATGATGGCAACAAACGATTCTCTGATAAAATCAAATATCAACCAACTCTATTTGTTTCAACGAATAAACCAACTGAATGGCGATCGCTATGTGGCAAACCAGTTGCTCCGGTTGTTCATGATTCTATGCGTGATGCCAAGGATTGGATTCAAATGAACAAAGATGTTGTTGGTAGGAATATCTTTGGTAACGATCGTCATATCTCTACATACATTAATGATGCGTATCCAGGTCAAATCGACTTTGATCGTAACAAGATTAATGTAACAACTATTGATATTGAGGTTGAATCTGATGATGGCTTCCCAGAGCCAGAACTTGCTGATAAGGCTATAATATCAATCACAACTAAGAACAACATTGATGATACTTATTATGTGTGGGCTCTAGGTCATTATGATGTAGATAAGACACTTATGAAAGACAAGCCTGTTATCTACAAACAGTTCATTAATGAAGCTCATCTTCTTATGGATTTTACCGACTTCTGGCGTGGCGAAAACTGTCCTGATATTGTAACAGGCTGGAACTGCAGATTCTTTGATATTCCATATCTTGTCAACCGCACAGGTAAAGTCCTTGATGGTGAATTCGTTAAGCGTTATTCTCCATGGGGTATGGTTGAAGAACGTGATGTCACTATCATGGGCCGTACTCAGCAATCTTACGAACTTAAAGGTATATCCATTATCGATTACCTTGAACTCTTTAAGAAGTTTGGTTACTCCTACGGTGCACAAGAATCATACAAGCTTGATCATATTGCTCACGTAGTTCTTGGCGAAAAGAAGCTATCATACGAAGAACATGGAAACTTGCATACTCTCTATCTAAAGGATTACCAGAAGTTCATTGATTATAACATCAAAGATGTAGAGTTGGTTGATCGATTCGAAGACAAGATGGGTCTTATTACTCTATGTCTCACAATGGCATACAAAGGTGGCGTTAACTACAACGATACTTTTGGTACAACTGCTATATGGGATTCAATCATTTATCGTGAATTGTTTCAAAAGAAAGTTGCCGTTCCATTCAGTGACGTTAAATTCAAATCACCATATCCTGGTGGCTATGTTAAAGATCCTCAAGTAGGTCTTCATAAGTGGGTTGTGAGCTTCGATTTGAATTCGCTATATCCTTCTCTTATTATGCAGTACAATATGTCACCCGAAACGATTATCGAAGGTGAGCAATACAGTGTTAATATCCAATCATTGCTCGATAAGAAGACTACATTCGAAGGTACCGGCAAATCGATTGGTGGCAATGGTCAAGTCTTTCGAACCGATAAGAAAGGCATCTTGCCAGACATTATCGATGGTATGTATACTGAACGTGTTGGCATCAAACGTCAAATGTTGGATGCTCAGCAAGCACTACAGAATGCTGATAAAGATGATAAACAAACGATATACAGTATCGAACGTGATATTGCTATTGCCGAAAACAGACAGATGGCTATTAAGATTCTTCTAAACTCTCTTTATGGTGCACTCGGTAATAAGTACTTCCGATTCTTTGATCAACGTATTGCTGAAGCTATTACACTATCTGGTCAGTTATCGATCAAGTGGGCTGAGGTTGCTATTAATGATTACCTCAACAAAGTACTCAAATCAGATAAAGATTATGTCATTGCGATCGATACCGATTCACTCTATGTAAACCTTGATCCATTGGTAGAAGCAGTCAAACCAGCTAATCCTGTAGACTTTCTTGATACTGTTGCACAAAAGAAACTCGAACCAGCTCTTACTGAAGCTTATGCTAACCTATTCAATATGATGGGTGGCATCGAAAACAAAATGGTTATGGGTCGTGAAGTTATTGCAGACACAGGTATATGGACTGCTAAGAAACGTTATATCCTCAATGTGCATGACAACGAAGGTGTACGCTATGCAGAACCTAAGCTAAAAATCATGGGCATTGAAGCTATCAAATCTTCCACCCCCATGCCATGTCGTGATGCTCTTAAATCTATTTTCAAGGTAATCATCGACGGTAGTGAAACAAAGACGCAGGCTGCAATTAAGGATTTTAAAGATTACTTTGTAACACTACCTGCGCATGATATTGCATTCCCACGTGGTGTGTCAAAGGTTAAAGAATACAAAGACAACAACACAATCTACAAGAAAGGTACTCCAATTCACGTTCGTGGTAGCTTGCTCTATAACAAACGCGTTCAGGATCTATCTCTTACGAAGAAGTATTCACCAATCAAGAATGGTGATAAGGTTAAGTTCATCTATCTTCGTAAGCCAAATGTCATTAAGGAGAACGTTATATCGTTCCCTGATTATCTACCAGCTGAATTTGTAATCGATAAATACATTGACTATGACTTACAGTTCCAGAAAACATTCCTTGATCCAATCGAACCAATCCTTGGTGCAATCGGTTGGTCTTCCGAAGAAAAGGCTTCTCTTGAAGACTTTTTTGGATAAAAGGGTTTACATTTACTTAAAACTATGTTATAATATAAAATCTTATTACGGAGAAAACTATGAAAACTGTACAACTACTTAAACTAACCACTGGCGAAGAGATCCTCGGTCGTGTATCTTACGCAGATGGTCTATATAATATTACTATGCCAGTGAATATTGTGCAAGACGACAGCAATATGGGGTTTGAACCATTTATGCCTTATGCTGAAACTGAATCATTTGATTTTAGTGAAGCACATATCGTTCTTGCATGTGATCCTACACCAACATTAGCTGATTATTATCTTAAAGCTACTACTGTAGAACAAGCTTCAATGATTGATACATCGGCTGCTCCATCTCAACAAGGGATTATCGTATAATGAGTAATGATTGGGTAAAAGATATTCACGAGATGCAAACTAAATATGGCACTCGTGATTGGGTTAATGCTAACCTTGCGCATGACAAGCTGAGAGCATTCTTAGATTTCCGCATGGATTTTATTGAAGAAGAGTTTGAAGAAACTATTAAAGCTGTTGCAATTGATAATGATCCTGAAGAAATCGTTGATGGCCTTATTGATTTGTGTGTTGTTGCAATCGGTACTCTTGATGCATTCGGTATCGATCCTTATGCAGCATGGGACGCTGTGCATAAAGCAAACATGTCAAAGGAAGTTGGTGTAAAACCTTCACGCCCTAATCCTCTTGGTGTTCCAGATTTAATTAAACCAGAAGGTTGGACTGCACCAAGTCACCAAGGCAATCATGGATTATTCCCAGCCGCGGTTGCTGTTACAGCGCCAATAAAAGATAAAACTAATTTGAAGTCTTAAATATGACAATAGCACTGACAATATTTGATAGCATATATGATAACAGCACATCTAAAAGAGTTGATTATAATGACTTTGATCAATTTGAACAGATACTATATAAGTTAGCAAATGAAAAACATTTTAAGCAGAAGAAAGATGCCCCTCTGATCTCTCCTGCGACTTACGTTGAAAACTCTAAAAGAGCAAATGCTAACGTGGTCGCATGGGGAGGTTTTGGCATTGTCGATGTTGATGATTACGTTGGTGATATTGAAGACATTCATAAGCAATACGAAAAGTATCGGTATGTTTGCTATTCAACAGCAAGCTCTACCAAAGAAAATCCAAAGTTTCGTTTAGTATTCCCATTGACTAAGTGGGTTAATAACGAACAGATTAAGCATTTTTGGTATGCTTTAAATAAAGAGATTGGTGATATCGCTGATGCTCAAACCAAAGATTTATCTCGTATGTACTATATTCCAGGAACGTATCTAAACGCATATAACTTTATCTTCTCTCATGATGGTAAGGTTATGGATCCAGATGAGTTAATGGAAAAGCATCGTTATATCTCTACAAATGATTCATTCTTCGATAGATTGCCAGAAGCAATTCGTGATGGTCTAATCCAACATCGAAAGAGTCAATTAAATAATACAGACTTTAGTTGGTCTAGTTATCGTGATTGTCCTTTCGTGAATAAGCGCCAGGTTGAAGAATATAAGCAATTGAGTGGAACCGGTTGGTACTATAAAATGTATCAAATCATGATCTCTATTGCTAGCAACGCAATGAAAAGAGGTTATCCAATCACCGCTCAAGAGATTGCATATATATGTCGTGATCTTGATAATGATACAGGTGGTTGGTATGGTAAACGCGATCTAACGAAAGAAGCAGATCGTGCAATTGAATATATTTTTAGGAGTAATATCTAATGAAAGAAACAAGTAAAAGATTAATTGATAGTTTGTGCCTATCTTTTGTCACATCGTATTGTCTAGTATCATTTGTAGAGAACATCGAATGGGTTGATGTCTTATTGGCAATTGGTATGGGTATATTCACCTATGCCGCGTTTATGTTCTTTATGGCAGCTGATATAGAACGAAGATGGCGCCGTAAGCGTAGCGATGCTGGAACTCATGATTATTATGGTAACAAGATCGAAGAAGAAGATGGAAAAGAATAAATTAGAAAAGTTGTTTGACCGTCTTCGAGAAGAAGGTTGGTTTTGTGGTTGGGCTGAGATGTGTTGCACAAATTGTGCTTGGATGTCTTTACCTGATGAACACGATATTGGTCCATTTAAAGGTCAAGGGATTGATCTTTCTAAGTGCTTATTCAACCATGAGCAAGACTGTGAAAACTGGGATGATGAAGAATTAGACGAAGAATCGGAAGATGCTGAACTTGAGTATGATCATATTAGCACATTGAGTTCTGATCAGATGTCTAGCAGTTGCTTCTGCTTTGATGGTCGTAAAGAAGGTGTAAAGAATCTAAAAGCTATTCTACCAATTATAGAAGAGATGGGTTGCGCATATCATTGGAATGGTACAGGCGATCAACGAATTGAAATAGACTGGAGCGATAATGACGCGTAACAAATATTGGAGACTATGGGCAAAATCACTAGGTGAAAAGGTTGGCACTACTGACCGTGAAGCTGATCAGGTGGCTATGATAAGAAGTATTGTAGTCCTTGTCAATTTCATTACATGCTTCTTCATTATTGCAGGGAATATTCATCAATGGTAAATTTTGGTAGAGTGTTATTACTTTCGTTTCTCGCAACAACAATTGATAACACTGATGATAACTACGGAGTAAGAACATCGATGAGAAGATTTAAAGAATGTAGAGAGGTTACACATGTCTAGATCGCATTTTAAGGGTAAGTACATTCCAAAGAATGTCAACAAGTATACCGGCAATGCTAAACAAATAATCTATCGTAGTAGTTGGGAAAGGCTATTCATGGTCTATTGTGATAAGAAACAAGAAATCAAGAATTGGTCAAGCGAAGAGATTAAGATTCCATATATGTTTGAAGGTAAACATCGAACATACTATCCTGACTTCTGGGTAGACATGATGGATAAAGACGGTATGCGAGTCCAAAAGATCGTCGAGATCAAGCCACACTATCAGCGAACAATGAAGGTTAACAAAGCAAAGTGGAGTGCTGCTACAAAGTATGCACAAGATAATCATATGGAATTTCTAGTCATGACAGAAAAGGAGTTGTTTTGATGCGTGCATTTAATCGAGTCAAAGGAAAGCTTTTACGTAAAGCGATCAACATTGCAGATCGAATAGACATTTGGTTCCGCAATCATTTTAATGTTAATATGAAACAAAAGGCGTTGGAGTTATCACAAGATACTGTCTCTATAAAGAAGTTAGATAAGACCATCGGCGTTCACTTAGGCATCACTAAAAAGGATTGAGCATGGCCATCACCACTAAAATAGAATTTATTGAATATTTAAAAATCTTGTTTCGCAATAATCCAACAATTGTTGTGAAGGCAAGTGAAGTAAAAGAGCAAGCTATGAAGATCGTAAACAATACAAAGAAGCACAATCATAATGGAAGAAGCGATGCAATACAAATCGATAATGCTCTTCGTGGATGTGCATTAGAATATGCTTTCCTGAAATGTGTCCCTAAGTCATATAAGAATCCTAAAGAGTTTAATGTACGTGATAGTGATTCATATGTGTGGGATAATAAAGCTGACTTTTTAGGTGAAGAAATGTTTATCGATTGTACTTTAGTTGATGAACGAGGTTATTTTTCAGCAGTCATTAAACCTGCTGGAGTCAATAGATCCGATGGATACGATTGGGGTAAGTTTAGGACAAAGGAAAAGAATAAAAATCTATTAGACTTCCTTGTCGGTGGAAGTGCAACCATCGATGGTACAAATATTATATGTAAGTTATCAGCAATCGCTGACGTAAAAGATGCATTCGATTATTCAAATTGGCTCAAATCTTCAGCATTCAATCATGAACATGCTATGTACTTAAGTGAAACTGTTACTCATAAGGTATAAAAAAGTGTGTACATTTATCTCAAACTGTGTTATAATATATCCATTATAACGAGGAATACTAACTAATGAAAGAATCTTTAAAAGTGTTACAAGAATGTGCTGATCTTCAGATTAAAAAAGCTAATGATTATCAGAATCCTAATTCAAATATTAAACAGGCAGACTACTATCCGCGCGGCGTATCATCATTACTTGATATTGTTCATGCTAAAACATTACGTATGATGTCAGTAGTTGAAGCAATGGAGAATGATCCAGACTATAGTCCTAACTTTGAATCACTCGAAGATTCAGCAAAAGATCTAATCAATTATGGTTCATTCATTGCTGCTTATATTCGTGGTGGTATCGATGGTCAAGATACTGATCGTGATTTCTTAAATCGTCGCAATATTGAACCTGTAGATACTAAGCGTGACGGGCTCGGTTTAGCGATCAACACCGAAGCCGATGGTTCGGCAGTTCGTGTAAGTGGCGTTCCATACAGTGTTTCGAAACACGACGTAAAATTTAAGTGTATGCCCAGTCATGAATATGGTGATTGGTAAAATGGAATATCATAATGTTGAAGACATTCGTCAATACTTTGTTGATGAACTAGAAGCAGAAAAATTTACGACCGATCGTACTGGTGCTAAAACAATTGAGTTACTTGGTGCATCATTCATTGCTAATGAAAATGCAATCTTTGGTAGCCCAAATGAAGACTACATTCAAAAAGAACTTGAATGGTACGATAGTGAATCGACTAATATCTATGATATATCGAATGAGCCTCCTAAAGCATGGAAAATGACAGCCAATGATCATGGTGAAATTAATTCGAACTATGGCAATCTAATATATAATGCTAAACACTACAATCAATATTATAATGTGCTGAGTGAATTACGAAATAATCCGGACTCACGTCGTGCATCGATGGTGTATCAGCGTCCTTCAATATGGGTCGACTATAATGATAATGGTAAGAATGATTTTATTTGCACCAATGCTGTAACGTATTATATTCGTGATAACCAACTACATTGTGTAGTTCAAATGAGATCTAATGATGTGGTCTTTGGTTATAAGAATGATTTCGCATGGCAAGAGCATGTGCTGTATCAATTATGTGGAGATCTAAACGATCGAAATTTTGATGATCACATCGAAGTCGGTAATATCTACTGGCAAGTCCAAAACTTACACGTATATGAGAGGCACTTTGATCTTGTCAAATAAATGGGATAAACGTTATATGGAACTGGCCAAGACAGTATCAACTTGGTCAAAGGATCCATCAAAGAAAGTTGGTGCGGTTGCTATTGGATCTAAAGGTCAAGTTTTGGCTCAAGGATTCAATGGCTTTCCGCGTGGTATCGACGATAGTGAAAACCGCTTAGTTGATAAAGACACTAAATATAAGTATGTCGTGCACGCTGAAATGAATCTTATATATAATGCGACATTTAATGGAACGTCATTAAATGGTTCGACAGTTTATGTGTATGGACTACCCGTCTGCTCTGAATGTGCAAAAGGTCTTATTCAGGTCGGTGTAAAACAAATCGTAATGAGTGAACACTCGATGGAAGATGCACCTGAAAAGTGGATAGAATCGTGTGAGCTTTCGGTAGCCATGCTTAACGAAGCAGGAATACATTGGAAAACAGTATGAAGAAAATATTAATTACAGGTATGAATAAGAATCAGACTACAAAGGATTTTTATTTAAGACAACAACTTAAGGTAGTACCATCTCATTATTCTCTTATAAGATGCTTAGAGGATATGGGTTATGAAGTAGAACAACGATTGGTAAAGATTGGAGAAGATCTATCTGAATACCATCGGGTTATATGTTTCCTTGCATCTCCACGCCAAGCCCTCCAGTTAGCATTCTATAACGGTCTGTGGGCCATTCATGCTACACCAAAGGAAAACCTTGTATTGGCATTTGATGATTGGCAAACAGAAGATATCTTTAAAGGCATTCTATCTTGTAAAGATAAAGATTCGTTGCTGAAAGAGTTTACCATTAATCAAAACAAGATGTGTGATCCAGACATGTCGTTTGAATTACTTGAACCGCATACTGAAACATTACTTGAAGCTGTAAACTATATTGGTGAAAAGAAAGCTCCAATGTTGCTATCAGTATTCATGGGTGGTGATCTAAGCAAGCTTGTTGATTATCCTGAAGAACTCCTTGTTGGTTATAATCCTAATCCGTATCATCGTAACCGAGTGCCAGGCAATCGTGGTGATATTCATATCGATGAGATGGAATATATGGAACAGATTATGATGCCTTCAGTCGAAGAAGATACAGTTGCTCCAGCTGATAAGGTTAAATGCTTTAACTTTGCATCATTAGTGCAAGGTAAAACCAAGCGTTGGTTAAAGCAACAGAATGCTGATTCATGGGAAATCGAGTTCTTTGGTTCACGTAAAGAAAAGCAACGTCGTCTTGGTGAAGGTGATATGTGTCAAGTATATGCCGAACAATGGGGTTGTCTAATGCCAGGATATAATCATGCTGGATCTGGTTGGTGGAGAGCACGCCCATTACAGCTAGCAGATGCTGGTTCTATTCTTATTGGTGAATACGAAGAGATGATGTTACTATATAATAATGAACAGCTTGCATCATTAAAGGCAAGTGATATCGTTAATCTTTCAACAGAAGAATTATCAAGTCTAGCTGATAGACAAAAAGCAGCTCTACTTCAAGAGCATCCATTAGATGAAACACTACAACAAAAGGAACTGAGTGTTATACTATGAAGTCAATATTAATCGTAGGCGCTGGATTCTCTGGCGCCGTAATTGCAAGAGAGCTCGCAGAAGCTGGACATAATTGTACTATAATCGATAAGCGCCATCATATTGGTGGCAATGCTTACGATTATGAGTGTAGTGGAATCCGTATTCATAAATATGGTCCTCATCTATTTCATACAAACAATAAAGAAGTAGTTGATTGGCTATCTCAATTTACTGAATGGGTTGATTATCAGCATAAAGTTAAAGCTCAACTCTCTGATGGTCGCTATGTAACATTACCAGTTAATAAGGAAACAAAGGAGATTGTGGGTGAAGATAATATCCTCGATACATTCTTTAGACCATATACTCTCAAGATGTGGGGTAAGACTCTAGATGAACTTGATCCATCTATTATTAATCGCATTCCAACACGTGATGATGACAACGAGTTATACTTTCCAAACGATAAATATCAGATGATGCCTAAAGATGGTTATACGAAGATCTTTGAAAATATCTTTAAGCATAAGAATATTAAGGTCTTCACTGGCACTCGTTTTACGAAGTCAATGGAAAAGAAGTATGATCATGTGTTTAACTCAATGCCAATCGATCAATACTTTAATAACAAGCATGGCGAACTTCCGTATCGCTCTATCAAGTTTCATAAGGTTCTTTTACCGATGGCTAAGGTTCTACCAACTGCTACTGTTAACTTTACACATGACGATCCATATACTCGAGTAACTGAATGGAAGAATATTCCTAATCATGGTGAATCAGCTACTCAAACAATATTAACATACGAAGAGCCATGTGATTATAAAGATAATAATAAAGAAAGATATTATCCAGTCAAAGATGTAGATGGTGTAAACAGGGAAACGTATAAAAAATATAAAGAAATGGTTGATACTGATCGTATGACTTTCATTGGTCGATGCGGAATGTATGTCTACGTGGATATGCATCAGGCAATCTCATCAGCCCTAGCAACTTCAAAGAGGTATTTAAAAGAATGCGTATAGCAATTACTGGATCAAGTGGTTTTATCGGTGGTCATGTAAAGAATAAGCTTATAGAACTAGGCCATACTGTCGATGAATGGGATTTTAAGATCGACAGGCCTGTACAGGATTTCGTAGATTTTCAATCACCTAATGTTGATTATGTTATTCATCTTGCTGCTTATGCAGATGTAAGGGAAAGCATTAATGAACCACAAAAATACTGGGACAATAATGTAACGCTTACTACCGAGATTCAAGAGTGGTGTAACTTCTACGATATACCTTTAATATATGCTTCATCTTCTTGTATACATGATTGGCATTTATCTCCATACGGAATGAGTAAGAAGATCAATGAAGAAACTGCATTTGAAAATCAGATTGGATTACGATTTACTACAGTTTATGGTGATGGTGCTCGCGATGAAATGCTAATTGGCAGATTGATTGAAGGTCGAGTAAGTTATTTAACGACTCATATTCGTGATTTTGTGCATGTTGATGATGTAGTAGATGTAATGCTACTATTGATTGAAAAAGAAATGGACGGTGTAACTCATCTTAAACCTGCTTATGATATCGGTACAGGCAAAGGTGTAGTTGTTGCAGATCTAGGACCACTAGCCGGATACGATATAGATATTAAACCAGGCGACAAATGCGAAGCTTTCGATAACACGGCTGATATATCAGATATTACAGAGCTCGGTTGGTCGCCAAAATATGATATTGAAGAATACATTAAGGATAAGACCAAATGAAATACGCAAGTATAGTACCACTGATCGGTGGAGAAACAATTGCAATGGAGAATGTGTTTGGGAAACGTCCTGAATATATTCTATCATATAGCGCATTTGCTAATAATGATTCTCAGATTTTAAATCATTATAATAATGAAGTGCCATATCATGTGATTGACGAAGGTAATGGTAAAACAGACTATGTCGATGTAGTCAATACTGTATGCCCATGCGCTGGGTTATCATCTCTATCTCCACAAGCCAATTCAAATAGCGCTGCAAATGATTGGATGTCCGAATCAGCTGAATACGTACTTGCTAATATTAAACCTAAAGTATTTTGGGGTGAGAATGCTCCTCGACTAGCATCAAAGATGGGCGAACCAGTCGTTAGAAAATTACGTAAGATTGCTGAGCATCATGGGTACACGTTTTCTATATATAAGACTAAGAGCATATTACATGGTTTATCGCAAGTTCGAGACAGAACTTTCTACTTTTTCTGGAAAGGAACCCAAGTGCCACTCCTTGGTTACGTCTCGAATCCGCACACTCGTATCGAAGATCATATTCGTTCTATCCAAAGACGCAAAGATGATCCAATGAATATCTTGACTAATGAGAAGATCCCATCAGAGAATCCTTACTATCGATATGTCTTAGAAGTAATCGAAGGTGGTATTACACATTCTCAGTTCCAAGATAAGATCGAAAAGACTACAAATCCAATGGATGAAATAGAAAAGCATACGAATTATAAAGTCGTTGCTCAATGGATGCGTGCAAATGGATATGATAATGAAGCTGCTAAGTGTGATCGTAAGTATCACAAACTTAAAGCAGGTGGTAATATTATGCGTAAGACAACCGAAATACCCAAGGATTATATTGGTGCTTTCGTTGGTCACTTCCCAACAAATCTATGTCACCCTGACGAAGATCGATATCTAACTGTAAGAGAAGCAATGTCTATTATGAAGCTTCCAGATGATTTCAATCTAATAAACCCTAAGGCTAATCTAAATCATATATGCCAGAACGTTCCTGTTACAACAGCAGAACATCCAGCTCGTATGATTAAGAAGTGGCTTGAAGGTAATACTGTTGATTCAATTGAGACTAAGTTCTTAGTTGAAGACAACAAGAAACGCACCTATGATTATGAAAATAACGGTGTACAATTAGATAGTTTTATGTTATAATATACTTTAATTATCAACCACAACAGAAAGAGAAATAAATGAAAACAAAGGAAAATATAAATGCCTAGTGTATGTTTACATCCGAAAAACTCGAAGAACAAGAAGCCTATGCCATTTGATGTGGCAATGCGTAAGTTCAGCAAGCTAGTCGATGAAGCAGGTATCTTGCAGAAAGCAAGAGAGAAAGAGTACTATGAAAAACCAACTGCTAAACGTAAGCGTAAGAAGAAAGAAGCGTTAAAGCGTCAAAATCGATTGAATGCTGAGAATCCAATTAATCAACGTAATAATAGGAAGTACTAATATGAGCGTTATGGATAAATTGAAAAAGAATTCTAAGATTAAGGAATCTTCGATTCTAAATGAAAGTAAGTTCTTTTCAGTAAAAGATCAAGTTGCAACCGATGTACCAATGGTAAACGTTGCACTATCAGGTGATCCAGATGGTGGTCTATCATCAGGTCTTACTGTACTTGCTGGTCCATCAAAGCACTTTAAAACATCATTTGCTTTATTGATGGCTGGAGCATATCTAAGAAAACATAAAGATGCAGTATTGTTATTCTATGATTCCGAGTTTGGTTCACCTCAGTCATACTTCGAAACGTTTGGTATCGATACAAGTCGTGTATTGCATACTCCTATCGTTGATGTTGAACAACTTAAGTTTGATCTAGTTGGTCAATTGGATAATATTGAACGTAAAGATAATGTGATTATCGTAATCGATTCTATTGGTAACCTTGCTTCTAAGAAAGAATTACAAGATGCTAAAGATGAGAAATCAGTTGCTGATATGTCTCGTGCTAAAGCTCTTAAGGGTTTATTCCGTATGGTAACACCATATCTTACAATGCGTAACATTCCATTGCTAGCTATTAATCATACGTATCAAGAGATTGGTCTATTCCCTAAAGCAGTTGTTTCAGGTGGTACAGGTATCTACTACTCAGCCGATAACATCTGGATCTTAGGTCGTCGCCAAAACAAAACTGGTACTGAAGTGACTGGTTATGACTTTGTAATTAACGTGGAGAAATCAAGGTTTGTTAAAGAAAAATCTAAAGTGCCTATTCAAGTCTCTTGGGACGGTGGTATTGAATCTTATTCAGGTTTGCTTGATGTTGCTCTTGATGGGAACTATGTTGCTAAGCCTAGCAACGGTTGGTATTGCCGTGTTGATCGCAGTACTGGTGAGTTGGTGCAACCTAAAGTTAGGGAAAAAGAGACTCTCAAGCAAGAGTTTTGGGAACCTATCTTTAAAGATACAGACTTTAAAAAGTATCTTACTGAAAAATACCAAATTGGTGCTAAACAAGCTAACGCTAAAATAGCTGAAAATAACAGTGTACAAGGAACTGAAAATGAGTTATAATACTATATTAGATGGTGATTACAAATTTGTTGAAAGTAATCTATCTGAACTATATGGTGTCAAGCTTCTGAGTGGTGACTTTGCCGATGTTGTTGTGACTTACGGCAAAGTCACTATTAAAGAAAATACTGATTCCGGAATCGCAACACTAGCATTTTCATATCAAGTCAATGATCCAGCTAAGTTTCAAATGGATGAACTTGAATCAAATGAAGATTTTAAAAATTACTTAGGTGATGTGTTATCTCATGTTATTAACAGTAAAGACGAAGTTGAAGATGGAGAATTTGAAGATGTTATCCAGACTGACTGAAGCCCTTATTATGAATGCTGAAGGTAATATGGCTAAGCATAAGTTAAATGTTGAAGTACTTTTAAATAATCCAGCTGGCTTTACTGAATGTTCGGATTATATTGAAGCAATTCAAGTTGAGATTGATATGCTTACCCACTATGAAATGCAGCTAGCAACTATTAAACGACACTTTGGACTATAAACTAATTGAAAAATGAAATCCCAACACATATACTAAACCACTTACTTAATAACGAAGACTTTTGTCGGAGGGTAGTACCATATCTTAAGAAAGAATATTTTGACGGCGAACATAAGATTGTATTTGATCTAATTACAGACTTTGTCCGCGATCATAATAAGTTACCTACGAGTAGAGTGTTGGATATTGAAATCAAAAAGGTTTCAGCTCCAGATGAAGTACTTACTCGATCTCATGACTTGATTCAAGAAATCTCAGTCAAGTCTGATATCGATACAGAATATCTCATAACTGAATCAGAAAAGTGGTGCCGTGATAAAGCAATCTATGGTGCCATCATGAACTCTATCCAGATTATTGATGGCAAGAACGAAGAAATGACTGAAGGTGCTATCCCAGAAATTCTACAAGAAGCTCTGGGTGTATCCTTTGATCAGGCAATTGGTCATGACTATATTAATGATGCTGATTCACGTTATGAGTTTTATAATAACGAAGAAGAGAAGATTCCATTCGATCTTGATATATTCAATAAGATGACGAAAGGTGGTCTACCGAACAAAACACTTAATATAGCTTTGGCTGGTACTGGTGTTGGTAAATCATTGTTTATGTGTCATATGAGTTCATCAGCCTTAAGTGAAGGTAAGAACGTATTGTATATTACAATGGAAATGGCAGAGGAACGTATTGCAGAACGTATCGATGCTAATCTAATGGATCTACCTATTCAGCAGTTAACCGAGTTACCTAAGAATGTCTTTGATGAAAAGATTAAAAAGATTGCAAAAGGTTCTATTGGTAAACTGATCGTTAAACAATATCCTACAGGTGCTGCACATGTTGGTCACTTTAGAGCTCTACTCAATGAGTTAAAGCTTAAAAAGAACTTTACACCTGATATGATATTCATTGATTATCTAAACATTTGTTCATCTTCAAGAGTTAAGAATACTTCAGCAAACAGCTATACGATTATCAAATCGATTGCCGAAGAGTTACGTGGTCTTGCAGTAGAGTTTGATGTACCTATTATGAGTGCAACTCAAACGACACGATCAGGCTTTGGTAACACTGATGTTGGTCTTGAAGATACTTCTGAATCATTTGGTTTGCCAGCAACGGCCGATCTAATGTTTGCTCTTATTTCAACAGAAGAGCTAGAGGAGCTTAATCAGATCATGGTGAAACAATTAAAGAATCGTTATAATGATCCGACTAAGTACAAACGTTTTGTAATTGGTATTGATCGAGCTAAGATGAAGCTATATGATGTAGAAGAATCAGCTCAAGATAATATCATGCAAGACATGGCTATTCCTGATAAGCCTATTGCAACGTGGGGAAACAACGAAAATAAAGACACATTTAAAGATTTTAAAATCTAGGAGAAAATATGTTAAATTGGTTAAAAGAAAGAGTTACTGAAAGAACTACCTTTGATGGTGCATCACTTATTATAATTTGTGGTTCTGTTATTTTGTTTGGTGGTATTGCTAAGCTAGCAGCATGGGCTGGTTTCCTTTGGGGAATCTATACCCTAGTGCGTAAGGAAGGCTAAAATGAAAGTAAATCTAGTTTCTTATTCACAAGTACCAGATGATAGTGAACTACCAAATGATATGCTTCAACTTGTTGCGTATTGTGCACGAGTATCGAATCCCAGTAATCAAAACAATACTGAGACTTCAGAGAAGCTAGTTAAGTATCTTATTAAGCACAAACATTGGTCACCTTTAGAGATGGTCAATGTTTGCTTAGAGATCGATACTACTCGCGATATTGCACGACAATTATTACGCCATCGATCATTTACGTTTCAAGAGTTCTCTCAACGATATGCAAATCCTGATGAAGGCTTTGATAATATGTTTGAGAAGCGTGAAGCTCGATTACAAGATGAAAAGAACAGGCAAAATTCTGTAGTGACTGATGATGAAGCTATTGCGCATGAATGGTTTAGGATTCAAAGCCGAGTAGAGTATATGGCTGCCAAATGTTATAAAGAGGCATTGGCCTTAGGTATCGCAAAGGAACAAGCAAGAGCGTTATTGCCTGAAGGTCTTACGAAGTCTCGTTTATATGTAAATGGTACGCTACGATCATGGTTACATTATATTGATCTACGTTCTTCTAACGGTACTCAGCTTGAGCATTGTGAGATCGCAAAGGCTTGTGGAGAAGTTATATATAAACTATTCCCTATGGAAGAGTAACGCCCTCTTAGCTCATTCTGGTAGAGCAGCTGACTTGTAATCAGCAGGTGATCCGTTCGAATCGGATAGAGGGCTCCAATATTGGGTTTCATTCCCCAACTAAAATAAATGAATGAATGGTGCCCAGAGAGAGTGCAAAATGGCAATTCCTGAAGTCATTAAGGATTGGGAGATCCCGGTCGAAGAAGGAAACTATAATTCCGAAGTAGCTCAGTGGTAGAGCAGTTGACTGTTAATCAATTGGCCGTTGGTTCGACCCCAACCTTCGGAGCCAATATATGACCTTGGACCGTTATATCAGAATGACTGCGCTGTAAAGACAGTCCCATCTTCAGGGCCCATAGCATAACGGTTAATGCACCCGACTCATAATCGGTAGACTCTTGGTTCAAATCCAAGTGGGCCCACCATATAACTTTTAGTTATAACCTTATAACAAATTAATCTAAAAAGAATGCACAAAAGTGTGTACACCAGCGGTTACCTATGGTATAATGGCTATATAAATTAATGAAACAGGGATTAAAAAATGAATATCCCTTATATCAAAAAGTTATAAGCATATAACAAAATGATTTAAATAAAGTGTAAATAAGTGTGTACATTTACGATAAACTAACTTATAATAGCTATATAAATTAATCAAACAGGACTTATATTATGAAAGCATCAATTCTTAAAGCAATCAACTCGATCGGCTCAATGGAAGAAATGAATGACGTTATTGATCTGATTAGGTTAAAGCAGAAATCACTTAAAACTGAAGCTAGTCGTTCAGTGAAATCTACAATTATGAGAGGCTCAAAGGTTACAGTTTCTGGTCGAAAAGCAAATGGTATTGGTACGATTTTGGATATCAAACGTACTAAGGCTATTGTTGAAATCAACGGTGAACGTTGGAATGTTCCACTAACTTTAATCCAAGCTGCTTAATCGCAGCTTCATCCTCCTCCCCTTTGAATTATAGAGAGAATATATTATGAATAAAGAATTACTTGAAAGAGAATCATACAACGAGCAGATGGCTGAGCAACGAGCGAATGGCATTGCGGTTATCACATTCGATGAGTGGCAAGCTCGCAACAAAGCTCGTGCTGAGTTCTTTAAGAATTGGAATGCGGTTAGAGAAGAGACCGCTGAAATGGTTGCTGAAGCGAGGTGTTCATAATTGAATAGCTTTCAAATGGTTAAAGATACCCTTAACGATATTGTACGAGAAGAGGCTGCCGCATATGAAGAGCAGATCAAAAGTTATCGTAGAACTATCAATACTCATGCAACCCCTTGGCAAAAAGAATCATATGAGAAGGCTATAGGTTTCGGTTGGTATTTAACCTTTGTAGATTTTATTGGCAATTCATGTGATGATATAACAATTCAATTAGAGAGATCTGATAATAAGAAGACTCTAATTATTAATCGTGATGGTTCATCTTCACGCAAAACCCGACTATTTGATTAAGGAATATATTATGAGAAGCAAATCTTTTGTTTTTACTGCTGATATTAATTCAGTATGGGACATGCAGCAAATTGCAATGTTAAGATCTTCAATTAAAAGAGTTAATGCACTGGCTAAAGAAACTGATCATATGAACGAATATCGATATGATCATGGCTATGATGATATTTTAACTCCAGAACTCCCAAGGTATCGGGTTTCATTGATGCCTCGTGGTCCTCGTAGAGCAGCTGCTATTGCTGACGGCCGTAGCCCAAGATCTTATGATTCAACTCTACCAATTAGACATGCTGAAACGATTGATGTATACATTCATGAAAGAAGGTAATATTATGAACGAAGAAAATACTGTACCTGAAGATGTAAGAGAAGAAGATCTTTGTATTTGTGGCGAACTTCTTACTCAAGATCATTATGAACACATGGCTAAAGGACATTAATATGACTGATTCAAACGTAAAATTATTACATAACTCTTTACAAACTCCTGATGGTACTATATTGGTTTCACGCAGTCGACATGATTATACATCATATGAAGATGCTAATGGTAAAACATATATGATTGATGGTGGTTTAGATTATGTCAGATGCTCTGCCAATGGGGATGAAGTACACTTGACCGTATGGTCTGATAACTCACACGAAACAATCCGTGAACGAGTTGAGTGGGGTACTTATGGTCCAAATGGAGATCAACCTCTTAAGTATGTCAAAATTAAAGATATGACAACCGAGCATCTTGAAGCTTGTGTAAGAACTCAGCCAGGTGCTAAAATGTTTGATGTATTTGTTACCGAACTAACCTATAGGGGATCATAGTCGTGCATGAATTGCTAGACGGATTGTATGGATTATTCCTCGCCGTAGGTTGTTTAGTAGGATATATCGCCGTGTGTGACTTATATAGTCATGTAAAACGTAGAATTATTAATAAGAGATATGGTTATGATCGAAAATCCTGACATCGCCCGATTTATAATATTTGCATTTTGTGCAGCCGGCGCATCATATACATCATATATGCGAGGTGTAGTGGTAGGTGCTGAACAAACAATAGATATTTTAGAAGCATCGCAAATCATTCAAGTAAATGACAATGGAGAAATAGAACCGTATAAATAGTTATAATACTAGTATTACTAAGAGGTTCGCATGATCAATTTTAATAGCTATCAGCCGATTACCGAAGGCGTCAAGCTTACACCTGCAGAGTTAACTAAACCTAATGGTGTCACGGGGGAAGATCGAGTTGATATTCTACTTCGCCTCATTAAAGATGGAAAGCCATTAGAGTTAGCTAAGGGTGGAACATTCGTTGTCACTGATATTGAACATGCTGTTGCTGGCATTGAAGCTTGGAAGAAAAATAAGTCTGATAAAAAACAAGCAATTGCTCTTAAAGGCGATAACGATGCGTTTATCACATCGTCTGATCTTAAGAAGGCTAAAGTCTTTGGTGGTGGGGGTGGTGCTGGAGGCGGTACTCTAAATACCAAAAATACTGAATCTCATCAGTGTGTAATGATCCAGGCAATGTTAGATCATGGCATTCAATCTGAAGAGTTCTTCACGGATGATATAATGAAAGCTGCTTATAAAAAGGTATTCGTTGATGCATCACTTGATGAAGTACTAAGTGTAGGTGACAACTGGATAGCCTCTTCATATCAATCAGCCATGTTGCTTATTAAGAATGGTTATGTTAACAAAGGTATGACCTTCCATCGTGGCGACAAAGTCATGGCTCAAATCTATGCTAAAAAGAATATTGCATTTAAGAACAGTGGATTCCCTAATCTAAAAGATGATAAGTGGAATCCTGGTGATATCTGGGCTGTAGCAAAGAATTTTAATGTTAAGAAAGAACTTGGCGATGACAGTGTTAAAACCCTCAACCTTGATATCCTAGAGCATTTCGTCAATCGTCGATTGGTTGGTATATCACTTAAGATAGTTAAGAAGAAAGGTAAGTTTGTCGAAATGAATGTTCAACGTCCACCCGATGTAGATGATCATAAAGTAAAAGAGATCTTATTACAAGGTAAAAGCCGTGGTGATTTTTGGTCTACTAAAGGCGGAACGGTTGTATACGATGTAGGTGAACTTATGCTTAAGGATAATAGCGCTGGTGGATCTGTTAAGATGGAACTCAAAGGTAAGACTGCTCGAGGGGGTGGTGCCGGTTGGGGTATCATAATGGATGCTATGAAGCAAGTCTTTGGTCGCGCTCCTGCTCCTAAGTTTAAAGCTGACGTATTCTCTGTTGCTAAAAAGATCGTAAAAGGTGATAAGAAATCAATTGAAAAGTTTTGGAAGATGTATAACCACTTCTATTCAAACGATACCTATGAAAACTTCTTAGCTAATCTAGAAAAGAAAGACCAGTTTTGGATTTCAGCCAAGCTAGGTGTTATGATTATATGTTATGAAGTATCAAAAAATACAGGCCCTAAGTCGAATAGGCTTATTACTAAGGTTGTTAACTATGCTGGATCAAAGGCAGAAGATTCAAGCTCGTACATTAAGGTATATGAATAATGGATAAGTTCTTAGAGTATTACGACGAAAAAAGTAACTTTGGTTTATATGAGGGAACTCGTGTCCCATTGGATAGCCCAATGATTGAAGCATCTGAACCAGAACTCAATTCACCAAAGCGTAGCAGCGGTAAAAAGAAATACGTTGTATATGTAAATAATCCTAAAACCGGTAATGTTAAGAAGATCGAGTTTGGTGATGAGAAAGGTGGACTTACATCAAAGATTAGTGATAGAGATGCAGCAAGAAACTTTGCAGCTCGTCATAACTGTGATACTAAAACTGATAAAACAAAAGCAGGCTATTGGGCATGTCGTTTACCAAAGTATGCAAGCAATTTGGGATTAAAAGGTGGTGGAAATTATTTCTGGTAATCCATACGTTGATAATGGTAACATAAGAACATTCGATATTAATCAACCAGCTACAGATTATGTGTGGCACCGAGATCAAGAAGATCGAACAATTAAAATACTAGAAGGCGAAGGTTGGCAATTGCAAATAGAAACTTGCTTACCTTTTCTCTTAAATGTAAATGAAGAGATTACTATACCACGTGGAGTATATCATCGACTCATAAAAGGTTATAACACATTAAGGATAGAAATTATATGAGATCATTAAAAGGCTATCTATCAGAAGCTGCTGGTAAGAATACTCACATGACCCATATTGAGGACCTTGTTCTCGATGGTGGTGTAAAAGGTGCTCGTCAAGCAATCAATGCATTGCGTTCTTTACGTGATATGTTATCTGGTAGTGCTAAGAGTTCTACTGATGTAACCGTTAAGTGGGACGGAGCTCCTGCTGTGTTTGCTGGTGAAGATCCAATTACCGGTGAGTTCTTTGTTGCAAAGAAAGGTGTATTCAATGCCAACCCTAAAGTATATAAGAGCCATGCAGAGATTGATGCAGACACCTCTGGTGACCTCTCTAAGAAGTTAAAGATGGCCTTTGATAATCTAAAGGGGTTAGGTATTAAAGGTGTTATTCAAGGTGACTTCATGTATGATAAGTCAGACCTTGGATCGGAAACAATTGATGGAGTAAAGTATACTACTTTCCATCCTAATACGATTGTCTATGCTGTACCAAAAGGCAGTGCAATGGAGAAAGAAATATCCAAAGCTGAGATCGGTATTGTATGGCATACTGTATATACTGGTGCAACATACGAAACAATGAGAGCTGAGTTTGGTAGATCAATTGCTTCTAAACTTAAGCCATCAAGCAAAGTGTGGTCAGTTGATGCTACGCTTCCTGATCTATCTGGTACCGCTACGATGACAGCAAAGGAAACTGCGGCGGTCACTGCTCATCTATCAAATGCTGGTAAGTTATTTAGAGAAATCTCTGGTAGTGTATTAAAAGAGATCGAACAGAATAAAGAATTGAATCTAATCATTAATACATATAATAATACAAAGGTTAGAGCAAATGTCCGTATCACTAATACTGAAGCACATACAAAAGGTTTAATTGATTTTGTTAATCAACGATATGCTAAACAGATTGATAAACTAAAGTCAGATAAAGGTAAGCAAAAGAAAGAAACACAGCGTGATGAATTATTAAAGTTTTTTGACAAAAAGAACATAAAAACATTGAAAAAAGTGTTCGATTTGCAAAATTCTGTGGTAGATGCAAAATTAATTATTATAAATAAACTAAACGGTCTATCAAATATTAATACATTTGTTAAGACTAGTTCCGGATTTAAGGTAACCAACCCTGAAGGTTTTGTTGCTATAGATCGTATGGAAGGTGGCGCTGTAAAGTTAGTTGATCGATTAGAATTTTCGACTAACAATTTCAGTAAAGATATTATTAAAGGGTGGGACTCTCCGAGTCGATAACCTTTAGATGGGAACCGAGGAAATAAAAAGAATGGCGTATAATCCAAAACGCTTTAGTGAATATTTATCTGAAGAAACGAAAGACATCACATTCGTATTTGGTCGATTTAATCCACCAACGAATGGTCATGAGAAAGTGTTTGATGCTTTAAAGAAAACAGCTGGCTCTGGTCAATTTAGAATATATGCTTCACAGTCAAATGATCCTAAGAAGAATCCTCTTAAGTTTAAAGAAAAAATCAAATTTCTTCGTAAAATGTTTCCTAAGTATGCACGAAACATTATGAGCGATTCTAATATCCGTACAGTATTTGATATTGTTGTTCGTCTATATGATCAGGGTTTCACCAAAGTCAATATGGTTGTTGGTGAAGATCGTTTAACAGAATTCGATAAGTTATTAAACAAATACAATGGCGAAAAGGGTCGTCATGGTTTCTATCAGTTTGAAGGTGGTATTAGCGTCATTAGTGCTGGCGCAAGAGATCCTGATTCAGATGATGTGTCTGGTATGAGTGCATCTAAGCTAAGAGCCGCTGCTGTAGCAAATGATTTTGCATCATTCAGTAAAGGTATGCCATCATCATATAAAGATGGTAAAGAATTATTCAATGCTATTCGTAAAGGTATGGGTCTTAAAGAGTCTCATAAGCATCGTAAGCATATCCAATTAGAAACAGTATCAGAAGAACGCGAACAGTATAAGGCTGGTAAGTTATTCTCTGAAGGTGATACTGTTGTTGTAAAAGAATCAAATGATGTTGGTACACTCACAATGACTGGTGCCAATTATGTATTAGTTGAATTTGCAAATGGCAGCAAGAAACGTTGTTGGTTAGATTCAATTGAAAAGTTAGAAGAAGATTACTATGCAGATATGAGCAAATCAACTGCAGACAAACGTAAAGCACAATTTAAAAAGCAAGCTGATATGGATGATGATAATCCAGCAGCTTATAAGCCAGCTCCTGGTGATGCTACAGGTGAGACTAAGCCATCTAAACATACTAAGAAGTATAAGCAAATGTTTGGTGAAGATGATCTTGAAGAAAAGAAAATTGCTGGTCTTGTTAAGAAAGCAGATAAATCGGGCATGCCATACGGTATACTTAAAAAGGTATATGATCGTGGAATGGCTGCATGGAGAACTGGTCACCGTCCTGGTACTACTCCACAACAATGGGCATTCGCTCGAGTTAATTCATTCGTTACTAAGTCAAAAGGTACATGGGGCAAAGCTGATAAAGACTTAGCCGCTAAGGTACGTGGTGAATCAACTGTTAAAGAATATTACGAGTATGGTTCAGATGAATATACCAAACATGTAAAAGGTATGACTCCTGGTCAACTCGATGAAGTAATGGCAATTACTCAGTTTCCTAAACTAGATCGCTATATCGATCGTACTCTGAAAAAGCCAATATATAAAAAGGCTGTACGATTCTATCTTGATCTACGTAAAAAATCATCAGGTGATACTGATAATGCTAAAAAGATGATGATGAAAACTGCTAAGATTACCGGTCTTGATTACAAAAACTTAAGCGTGGTCTTTCATGATATGATTAAGAAAGATTTACTCCCACAACACTTAGCATTTGAAGAAGAATCTTCAAAATCGTTTAAAGATTACTTAAAGGACAATAACAATGATTAAATTTAAAGCTATACGAGAAGCACGAGCTATACGAGAAGCACTTAAAAATCCGTATAAAGGAAAGCCTGAACGCGATCTAAAGCGTAAGCTTGCTTCTTTCGAAACTCAATTAGCAGACTTAATTAAAAAGAGCCGTTTCCGTCAACGACCAGAAATCGAAGGTGAAATCCAAGATATGGAAACAAAAGTACAGCAAGTAAGAGCTGCATTAGGTCTAAGGGAAGATGTTAATGAAGCAAAATATAATGATAACGATCTTGTTCATATTGCTAAAGCAAATGTTCGTGGAAATAATAATCCAAAGACCGATAAAATTATTGGTTATAGTAAAGCACCTAAAAACCCAAATAAATTTCCTAATCCAAAATCAGGCGCAAATGCTATAATGCGTATCGGTGATGCAAAGAAAAAAGGCTTTATGGTCGAAAGTATTGATGAAGCATTTTCAAGCTTTGCTGTTCCAATTCCTTCGCAAACGCTAAATGGTAAGAAAATTGGTGGCGGTAAAACACCTATTATAGTAAAGGCCAGAACAGCAAGAGAAGCAATTCAGAAAGCTGCTAAGCAATTAGGTGTCGATTTTAAATTCCTTAAGACTGGTAAAGTAGTAAAAGAAGGTCTTGAAGAATCAGTTGCTCTTGATGAAGCCTTTAAACGAATTCCTGGCAATATGATTAATGGTGAATTACCTAGAGCAGCAAAGGATCTCGAATCAGTATTAAGAGGTCTGAAAGCTGGTAATGATTTTGACGAAAAGGCCTTCAACAAAGTTTTGGCTGCACTAAATAACATTAAAAAGTCAGCTAAAAGTTTTAAAAGCGCAGACGATGTTACAACACCATACCAATATCGTGCTGATCCGCGATATAAGAAGTAATAAATTAAACTTAAAATAAAGGATTTAACATGAAACAATTTACACAAATTAGAGAAGAGTTACAAGAAAAGGCATACCGACCGACTGGTTCAATGTCTCAGCTAGGTAACTTAGTAGCTCAGGCATTTAAAAAGCACATTGAAAAGGTCAAGATGTCTCAGGTCGATGAAAAGAAGCTCACTAAAATGTGGGGCGACTGGTGCGCTAAAACAGGTTCTGCTTTAATTCTTGATTATATTTCAAAGGCAGAAAAGAAAGCTAAAGTTGAACCTGGTACCTTTGGTGTTGCTGGTATAAAGGGTAAAAAGTTTGGTAAGTTTGTAAAAGAACCAAGCTATTCTACAGAAAATCAAGATTATTACTTACTAAGCAACGATTTCGTAGCAATGCTCCAAGGTAGTCAAGATGCTAAAGAGCTTAAGAATATGACTAAAGCTATGAAAGGTTCTTATAAGAGCACAGCTGCTGGTACTCTTGATAGCTTATCTGGTGGTGACGCTAAGTTCTCTTCAGGTGCTACAATCGAAATTAGAGATACATTTGGTATCATCATAGACGATAAGTAATAATGATTAAATTTAAAGACTTTATAGCAGAAGCTAAAATCAAATGGAAGAAAGTTCCAGATGGTTATGGTCCTGGTAATAAAAGAGTATTTAAGCATGTAACTGCAGACGGTAAGTTTGAGATTCGGTTATCTGGCATGGATTCTATGAAGTTTAATAAAGATGGTAGTCAAAAAGTACTGCCTACCATCTTTGATAATAGTGGTCATACACCAAGGCATCCAATCATAGCTTACAAGAATGTTGGTATGGCTAAGAAAGAAGTTCAACGCTGGCGAGATGACCACGGAGTTTAACTGTGATAGCTTTTAAAGATTTTATAGCAGAAGGCGAAGGTAAGCATAAGGGCGAAGGCTACGAAGCGGGCTTTAAGCGTCGTGTAGTAAAGACTACTAAGCCTGAACATAAAGAGAAAGGGTTTAATTGGAGAATCAAAGGTAAAGAAAGACCTGAGGTTACTATTAAGCTATATAAAACTAAACCTGATTTTGCTGAATTTAAAAAGCAAATGAAAAGAGTGGCAGGACACGAGTTTGGATAAGTTTAAAGATTTTATAGACGAAGGCGTAAATGATCCGGGAATATTTAAAGCTATCTATATGGCTGGTGGTCCTGGTAGCGGTAAGTCGTACGTAGCAAAGGGTACTATCTCAAAGTCTAGTGGACTTAAGATGGTCAACTCAGATGATCTGTTTGAATTAGGTATGAAAAAGCAAGACTTAGATTTTAAAATGCCAGATTCACAATCAGATGCTAGGGATACAATTAGATCTCGAGCAAAGCAAATGACAGGTAAACGACAATCGATTTATATGAAAGGTCGTTTAGGATTAGCTATTGATGGAACTGGCAAAGACTTTAATAATATAAAGACTAGCTCAGAAATGTTAAGAAAATTTGGGTATGACACTTATATGATATTCGTAAACACCTCGTTAGAGGTAGCGTTAGAAAGAAATAAGCAACGTGCGCGTTCTGTTCCGGAACCCTTAGTGATTGATTCATGGAATAGAGTACAAAATAATATAGGTAAATTCCAAAGTTACTTTGGTGCTAAAAACATATTGATCGTTGATAATAACAAAGCTGACGAAGATATTATGTTAAAAGCGTTTAAGCAAGTACAAAAATTCATCAATCGCCCGGTGCAAAATAGGATAGCAAAGGACTGGGTCAAATCACAAAAGGAAATGAAGTAATGGCCTCAAGAGAGAAAAACCACTCAGATGAGAACACTCGTCTAAGCCGAATTGAAAATAAGCTCGATTTATTATCTGAGGCTATTGTGTCGATAGCTCGGGCTGAAGAAAAGATTACAATGCTTGCAAAATATGGTGAAATGCAAGCAACACAGATATTAAAGATAGTGGAACGATTAGAATTACTTGAAACAAAAGTTACATCAAATGAAATAGTAGTTACAGTTATAAACAAACTATTCTGGATCCTTGTTACCGGCATCGTCGGTGGTGTGACCGGAATGTACTTATTGCAATAGGAGATAAAAATGAAACTCTATGATATAAACAAGGACCTTGCGCAAGCGGTACAAGACGTCCTTGAAGGCAAAGCACCAGTAAAAGAAATGGAAATGAAGTATCCACATGATATGTTCGATCCTAAGACTGGAAAGAAAGAAGTAGCTAAGGATGAAGCAGGGCATAAAGCTCTTGCTGCTAAAGGTTACACCCATGAAGCTCCAGAAGAAAATGTAGCTGATCCTACTGATAAGTCAGACGATCAAAACGTTGATAAAGTGCGTAAAATGCATGGTGTTAAGAAGATTGATCTAGGCGAGGAAATCGATGCTGCTCATGATGAAGCAATCGCTATCGAAGAAGCTCGTAAGGACGATGAGAGTATGGACGAAGCTGAATTGTCTGCTAAGCAAGCTGCTTATAAGAAAGTCTTTGATGCTGCTATGAAAAAGTTTGGTGTTAAATCTCCTGCTGAATTAGAAGATGGCAAGAAGAAAGAATTCTTTGATTATGTTGATGCTAACTATGAAGCAGATGGCGAAGTTAAAGAAGGTGTTGGTGATTTCTTTAATAAAGCTAAGAAGAAAGTTCAAAGAGCAGCTGATAAAGTAACTGGTGGTGATTCATCGGGTGATAAAGCAAAAGCTGGTATTGAAGGCCAAATTAAAGCGTTGGAAGATAAGATTGAGCGCGCTGTGGAAAAGATAAAGATTTCTGACCGAAAATTGAAAGATAAAGAAATCTCTTCAGATGCAGCTGATAAAACTGAAGATTATCAAAATGAAGTAATTAATAATGCTGAAGCAAAAATTGACGAGCTAAAACAGAAACTAAAATAGAAGCATTAGTATATATACTATATGATGAAAGTATTTGACAAACTTACAAACAAGAACTTTGAGTTCTTCGCTATGCAAAACTATGATAATAATCAATGTGCTGATATCGAAGAATTCAAAGAGGACTTAGCAAGATTTAAATACCTTAAACGATTGTTTAGGCGATACGAAGTCCACAATGATTTGCAAGAACGTTTAATAGTCAATCACATTATAGTCATATATAACGTCTTTGGTTTAAAGGCAGCTAATCGTATGATATGGTTTAAGGTTGATGAAGAACATCATCCATATCTTAAACCATTTTTAGTCTTTCTAAACTATTTAGACGAAAGTGAGAAAGTAGAAGTTCCACTAGATTTAAACATAATAAATGTACTAAGGAAACTGTAATGCAACAAAAATTAAATGAAGGTGTTGTATCGAGAACGGCTGATCTATTTTACGCCTTCAGGTTCCTTAAACTGCTTGTTACACCATGGAATAAGATGGAAGCCTTTGAGCTAGAGCTCATTGACGAGAATGGTAAGGTTTTAAAAAAGCCAAAGACTAATGATGAAAAGTCTGCTTATACCGTATTTCATAGGTTAGTGTTTAACATCAAACGATTGCTAAGTAAGCTACCATTTGGGAAAACTAAGCTTGCTACTTATGCTACAGCCTTGTTTCTTATTAAAGAGCATACGCAATTGCCTGAATCAAAACTAATAGAGATATTAGAAGAAGTGTCTGGTGAAAAGATTAGTAGCCAGTATTTCAATGAAAATAAATGGTTTGAAAACGATAGTGGTATCAATCCTGGTGTTTATACACTAGTCGAAGATGCTGTATCACCTATTACTGGCGATGTAATAGCGCTTAAGAATACTCAGATTGAGATAAAAGAAAAAACTGCATCTTGTGCTTCAATCCTCGGTAAAAACATTTATAAGGTAAAACACATACAAACAAATCAAGAAATATATATTTCAAATGGAGATATAAAACGATGACTAACTTTGAAGAATGGCTTAAAGCAGCTAATGAACAAATGGGTGTAGATGCTGTCGCGACGAATCCTCAGCCGTTAGATGATAAAGACAAAAAGAAAAAGATCTATGATGGTCGCACTAGAGAAGGTCGTAAGTTTGTTGAGCGTATGAATGCTAAGAAAGCAGCTAGAGAAGCAAAAAAGAATGCTCAGTAAAGTACTGATTGGAATATTATTATCGTTTGGTATTATAGGTTACCTATACTATAGTAGCACACAAAATCAGTTGATCGAACTACGTGATTTGAATAAAGCATATGAGTTAAAGATTGAAACTCAAGATGATGCGATTAATACTATGCAACAATCTTATGAGATGCAAGGTGAAGCTTTAAATGCTCTATCACAAAAGAATCATGAAATCGAAGCTGAGATGAGTAGGTACCTTGATATATTCAAGAGACATAACCTTGCAAAACTTGCAGCGGCAAAACCTGGATTAATTGAAACGAGAGTAAATGGAGCAACCAAAGATGTATTTGACTCACTTGAAAATGACAGCAGTTTTGATGTCAGTCCTACTACTCAGTAGCTGTGCATTATTGAAACAGCCTCCTCGCGAGGTAGAAATAAAAACAGTACCAATTCAGATTAAAATCACACAGCCGGTATTACCACGGCCTATTGATTTAAAAGAACCACAATGGTATGTCGTATCAGATAAAAACCTTGATGAATTCCTTGTTAGTATTGAAAAGGAATCAAGTGCAATGGTATTCTTTGCTATGTCTCCAGGTGATTATGAGCTTATGGCATATAATCTACAAGAGATTAAAAGATACGTTAAAGAATTAAAACAAGTAGTAGTATATTATAAGAAAGTAACTACAGTAGAGGAAAAAGAAAATGGCAATCCCCAAGAGTCTAAGTGAAAAAGCAGCAGTAGCAGCACGTCTAGCATCATGGTCATACATCGATGATAACGATACACGTGTCGAGTTAATCAAAAAGGAAATTGCAGGAGACGCTAAGTCTAAACTGATTTCTATTAACAGCGCTGAATGTTTAATTACACGTGCCGGTGACCAATTATGGATTGCTTTTAGAGGGACTCAGCCTAATCAACTAAACGATATTAAAGCTGATTTAAATATGTTTAAAGAAAAATCTGAATCTGCTGGTATGGTTCATGGTGGCTTTAAAGATGAGATTGATGAGTTGTGGGAAGAGGTAACTAAAGAATTGTTACGCAATAGCAAGCTTAAAACACCTCGTGAAGTTTATTTCTGTGGCCATTCTCTTGGTGGAGCGATGGCTACTATTGCTGCAACTCGTTATCCATTAGCTACGGCATTGTTTACATTTGGATCTCCTCGTGTTGGCGGTAAAACTTTTGTTGATACATGTTGTGTTCCTCATTATCGCTTTGTTAATAATAACGATCTAGTTGCTAAAGTACCTCCTGCTATCCTAGGATTTAAGCATGATGGTTTCGAAATGTATTTCAATAGTAAAGAAAACCTTGCCTTAGGTTATACATATTGGCAAGATATGTGGGATCTCGTTAAAGGTTTTGTAACAGCTTGGTCACAATTTAAATTCTTTGATGGTTTGACAGATCACGGCATGGACGGTTATATATATTTAGTGGATCAAAACAAAGAGGAAATTGAAAAATGCCGTGGTTAGTAGTTCTTACACTTAAGTCAATACTATCGTCAATCATCGGTAGTTCATTCTATAACTGGTTTCAAAAGACTAAATTTGGAATCTGGTTCCAGCAATACGTGGACAACAGTCTACAGTATATCGCTAACAAATACGATTTAGAGCTAGCAAAGAAAGATGCTAAGTTCCGTAAACAATATCCTCTGATCCTCGCACGAATTGAAGAACTTGAAAAGAAACTAAAATAACAGTTTACTTTTTTACATTAGTATGATATAATATACTTTCAAATACATTAACAGGATCAACTTATGTCTTTTAACGTCACTAAAAGAGATGGCACGGTGCAACCCTTCGATCTAGAGAAAGTACACAAAGTACTCGAATGGGCGACGGAAGGCATTACTGGTGTCTCTGTATCTGAAATAGAAATCAAAGCAAATATACAATTGTACAACAAAATTCCAGCTTATGATATTCATGAGCTTCTCATTAAGAGTGCAGCAGAACAAATCTGTGAAGCAACACCTAATTATCAGTTTGTAGCAGCACGTCTGATTAACTATAAGATTCGTAAAGAAGTCTATGGTGATTATACGCCATGGTCTCTTAAACGACTCATAATCGAAAATGTAAGTCGTGGAGTATACGACGGCGGAATCATGGAAAACTATGAGCATACAGAAATCGATGAACTCGACTCATATATTAAACATGACCGTGATAATGATTTTACTTATGCTGGAATGGAACAATTCCGTGGTAAGTATCTAGTACAAAATCGTAAAACAAAAGAGTTATACGAGTCACCTCAGATGTTGTATATGATGGTTGCTTCTACACTCTTTATGAATTATCCAAAAGAAACAAGATTAAAATATGTTAAGGACTACTATGATGCAATTTCTCAATTCTATATCTCTTTGCCTACGCCTATCATGGCTGGAGTTCGGACTTCAACCCGTCAATTCTCTAGCTGTGTTCTTATTGAATCCGGCGATAGCCTCGATTCTATTAACGCAACTTCAACCAGCATCGTAAAATATATCTCTAAGAAAGCAGGTATTGGTATTGGTGCAGGTTCTATTCGAGCTGCTGGTGCTACTGTTGGTGATGGTTCGGTTGTACATACAGGCCTGATTCCATTCCTAAAGTATTTCCAATCGGCTGTAAAGTCTTGTTCTCAAGGTGGCGTTCGTGGTGGTGCAGCTACTGTCTATCTACCAATCTGGCACTATGAATTTGAAGATCTAGTTGTATTGAAAAACAATAAGGGTACTGAAGAAAATCGTGTACGTCACATGGACTATACCTTCCAGCTAAACAAGTTGATGTATGAGCGTCTATTGACTGATGGTAACATTACATTCTTTGATCCACATGATGTTCCTGGTTTATATGAATCGTTCTTCTCAGATCAAGATAGGTTTAAAGAGTTATATGAAAAGTACGAAAGAAAAACATCTATTCGTAAAAAGTCTGTACCAGCAATGGAGGTATTCCAAACTCTATTAGCAGAACGTAAAGATACCGGTAGAGTTTATATAATGAATGTCGATCATGCTAATGAACATGGTGCATTTCATCCAAAGGTTGCTCCAATTAGAATGAGTAATCTATGTTGTGAAATCGATCTACCGACTAAGCCATTGAATGATGTCAATGATCCAAATGGTGAAATTAGTCTATGTACTTTATCAGCTATCAATTGGGGTCTTATTAATGATCCTGCTGATTTTGAAAAGTATTGTAATCTAGCTGTACGTGGGCTTGATGAATTGCTTACATATCAGGATTACCCAATTAAAGCTGCTGAACTTTCTACAATGAATCGTAGACCACTTGGCATTGGTATTATTAATCTTGCATACTTCCTGGCTAAGCGTGGATTAAAGTATGATGAAAGCGCATATGAAACAGTTGATGAATATGCCGAAGCATGGTCATATCATCTTATTAAAGCTTCTGCTGATTTAGCTGCAGAAAAAGGTAAAATAAACAAGAATTATGAGACAAAATATGGCAGTGGAGTTCTTCCAATTGATACATATAAGGATGCTGTAAATACTTTAGTATCACATAAAGAAAGAATGCCATGGGATAGTTTACGTGATCAGTTAAAAGATACAGGTATACGTAATTCTACACTGATGGCTCTTATGCCGGCCGAGACATCTGCACAAATAAGTAATAGTACAAATGGTATTGAACCACCAAGAGCTTTAGTTTCGTACAAACAATCTAAAGATGGTGTAATGGCTCAGGTTGTTCCTGGATACCATCACCTTAAAAATAAGTATGATCTCCTATGGGATCAAGAGTCACCAGATGGTTATCTAAAAATCTGTGCGATTCTTCAAAAGTATATCGATCAAGGCATTAGTGTGAATACATCATACAATCCTGATTTCTTTGAAGACTCAAAGGTACCTATGTCAATAATGGTAACTGATCTAGTGACAGCTTATAAGTTTGGTTTAAAGCAATTGTACTACTTTAATACTTACGATGGTGCAGGGGAAATGAAAGAAGAAGAAGACTGCGAGAGTTGTAAAATATGAGTAGAACAAATGGAACAGAGTCACACCTAACAAAAATGATGTTTTTGGATGATCCAGTTGATATCGCACGATATGACAGTGTCAAATATCCTAACATCGATAAGATCACAGATAAGCAACTTGGTTTCTTTTGGAGACCAGAAGAAGTCGATGTATCAAAAGATAAGAAAGACTTTGATGCATTAGACGAACACGAGCAACACATTTTTACAAGCAATTTAAAGCGACAAATTCTATTAGATTCAGTTCAAGGTAGAGAACCATTGGATGCATTCTTACCAGTGTGTTCATTACCTGAAGTGGAGAATTGGATTACTACATGGGCATTCTTTGAAACAATTCATAGTCGCTCTTATACACATATTATTCGTAACATTTATCCAGATCCTTCTGTGGTATTCGATACGATTATGAATAATAGAGAAATCGTTGATTGCGCAGATGATATATGTAAGTGGTACGATGAACTAATCGATGCACCAAAGGATATATCAAACTATGAACATAAGAAAAGAATTTGGCTAGCTCTTATGAGTGCCAACGCTTTGGAAGGTATTCGATTCTATGTATCGTTTGCATGTTCATGGGCATTTGCTGAATTAAAGAAGATGGAAGGTAATGCAAAGATCATTAAGTTTATCGCAAGAGATGAGAACGTTCACCTTGCTGGTACTACAGTAATGATTAAGAGTTTACTAAAAGAAGACCCTGATTATATCAAGATTCAAGAAGAAACAAAGGAAGAAGTTGAAAAGCTTTTTGTTGATGTAATCGAACAAGAAAAACAGTGGGCTAATTATCTATTTAAAGATGGATCGATGATTGGTTTAAATGAAAAATTATTATGTGATTATGTTGAATTTATTGGCACGAAAAGAATGAGAGCACTTAGCATTCATTCACCATTCCATGTTTCTAAAACAAATCCTTTACCATGGACTGAAAAGTGGATCGGGGGTGGTAACGTACAAGTAGCTCCTCAAGAAACTGAAATCACTTCGTATGTAACAGGCGGTGTAAAGAAGGATATGACAACAGACACATTAGCAGCATTAAGTTTATAGGAGATACAATGAACATCGAAATATACGGCAAAGATAATTGCCCACAATGCGATAGTGCTAAAGCGTTATCAAAGCCTCATGATTATGTTTATAAGAAACTAGGTACAGATTTTACACGTGAACAGCTATTTGAGCAATTTCCAGAAGCAAGAACATTTCCACAGATAAAGATCGATGGTAAAGTTGTTGGTGGTCTTACTGAACTAAAACAACATTTGGGGGCTATGTCATGAGTATAAAACAAATCGATTGCCCTATGTGCTACAATAAGTCACGAGTATCATGTGAAGAAGAAGATCCAAAATATTGTCCAATTTGTGGCGAACCTATCGAAGATCATATTGAAGAGCTAAACTTTGATGACTAGTATATATAATACATGTGGTTATATAATGATAAAGAGTGGATCCCGCCTCAAGACTTTAGTTCTAACGACTATTACGGGTTTGTGTATCTCATAACAAACGAGAAGACAAACCAGAAATATGTCGGTAAGAAGTTCTTTTGGTTTACCAAAACGTTAGGGATAACAAAGACAAGGAAGCGCAGGAAAAAGACCTTAGTTGAATCCGATTGGAAAACATACTATGGTTCAAGTAACATGCTCAATGAAGAAATAAACGACAATGGCTCTGACCATTTAAAACGAGAAATTATTCATTTGTGTAAAACAAAAGGAGAGTGTGCATACATGGAAGCCAAGGAGCAATTTGACAGGGATGTCCTTTTGACAGATGAGTACTACAATGGGTTTATCGGATGCAAGATCGGAGCACCCTCAGTAAAAGGATTAAAAAAATAGTGTACATTCACTATAAACTATGTTATAATATACATTAAATTATAGTAAAGGTTATTCCTGCATGTCAAACGTTTATAAATTTCCCACCGGTGAAAGACTTAACGTCGCCGAAGTAGTAAAACAAACCCTCAGTAAAGAAGAACAAATAGAAATTCAAAAAGAAGAATGCGTAGAATTTGCCCATCATTGCTTTGGGTTGATAGACGATGCAATTCATAACGGCTCTGGGTTGTTTGATAAAATGGATTTCCTTGATATAAGCACCCCCGAAGCGATGGATATGGCAGTAGTTATTAATTTACTTGCTGCTGCTTTTTATCGCTTTAAGGGTATAGAACATCCATTCCAAGATGATCTAGATATTTGTAACCAAAAGCTAGATAGACTCATAACGGATGAACCTTATTCTAAAGGTGAATTGGAAGAAATACAAAAAGAAATAGAAGAACTAATTACAAAGGCGACTGAAGACGATGATACTGATTGATTATAACCAAATTGCATTATCAAATATAATAGTGCAAAAGCTAAATGATGAAAACATGATTCGACATATGATTCTAAACAGTATTCGTATGTACAATAAGAAGTATCGAGATCAGTATGGCCAAATGGTTATTTGTTGTGATGGTATGAATACATGGAGAAAGCAATACTTTCCACAATATAAAGCAGCTCGTAAAAAGAATCGAGATGAACAGTCTGATACTGATTGGCCTGAAATCTTTCGTATTCTAAATCTAGTAAGAGATGAAATCAAAGAGAATCTCCCCTATAAAGTTATTCATCTAGAAGGTTGCGAAGCTGATGATGTAATTGGTGTACTTGCACTTGAAACACAAGAGTTCGGTAAAGACGAGCCAGTTAAGATTATCTCATCTGATAAAGACTTTATTCAATTGCATCGCTTTAAGAATATATCACAATTTAGTCCGATGCAAAAGAAAGAAGTAACTGATAAGAACCCTCACATATATCGATTTAATCATATTATGAAAGGCGATAAAGGCGATGGGATTCCTAATATCAAATCTGCTGATAACGTATTTGTTGAATCGATTAGACAGACACCAATCAGTGCTAAGCAACTACAAGAGTGGCTAGATAATGCTGAGAACTTAAAAGAGGTATTAGGTGATGAGTTATACCGTAACTATCAGCGTAATAAAACTCTTATAGATTTAACAGAAATACCAGAAAGCATCAGTGAATCTATTATAAATACTTTTAATAATAGTAAAAAACCAATGCAAATGAAAGCATTAAACTATTTGATTAAGAAACGATGTAACCTATTGATTGAATGCGTAGAGGAATTTTATAACAATGGCTAGTAATAAAGACTTACAAATATCAACTGTTCTCGAAGATCTTGCTAAAATTAAAACAGCAAAGGCCAAGAAAGAATATCTTATTAAGAACGAATCGCGTCAACTTAAAACCTTTCTAAAAGGTGCTTTTGACAAATCACTCGAATTTAATTTACCTGCAGGCACTCCGCCGTATACACCTAACAAAGATTCTGAATATGGCTTCGGTCGTGTATCATCAGATTTTCGATTCTTTGCAAAAGGATACGAAGGGGATAGGTTAGAAGCTGGTGTCCGCGAAGGTAAATTTATCAAAGTTTTGGAGAGTGTATCTCCAAAAGAAGCAGAGCTTATCATTATGATGAAAGATAAGAAGTTGGTTGGAAAATATAAAGGAGTAACATTAAAATTAGTCTCCGATGCATTCCCAACTCTTATTAAATAAGTGATTCATTAACTAACCGTAACAACTAAGGAGGATCCGAACTTAAATACCTATATGATGATCAATTAAAACTTTATGGAGGGAATAATTCTATATGAGGTTACAAGAGATCGAACGGCTAAAGAAAGATAGGAACAAGGCAACATACTATCGACAGCGGCTGTTAAAGAAAGGAAAGTCAGATAAAGCATTTAAAATGCAAAAGAAGATAGATTATCTTGACGAGTATATTGAGCAATTAAGGTATGCATCATAAGTAAGGAGGTGATAAAATCTACTGTAAACCCTCGAAAGGGGGTTTACTTTTCTTTAAAACTGTGTTATAATATACATTATGAATATATTTATTTTAGATAATGATCCCATCAAAGCCGCACAACTCCAGTGCGATAAACACATCCCTAAAATGGTTGTTGAATCAGCCCAAATGCTATCTACCGTTCATCGAATGATTGATGGTACAATGGAACGTAGGCCTTCTAAATCTGGCTCTATGCTACAGTACTTTAAACTTGATGATCATCGAGAAGACATCTTATACAAAGCAGTGCATATGAATCATCCTTGTACTGTTTGGTCTCGAGAAAACTGTAGTAATTACGATTGGCACTATAAACACTTTATCGCGTTATGTAATGAATATACATATAGGTATGGTAAAACACATGCGAGTGAAACAAAACTAGCGACTGTATTAAAAAATGCACCAAAGAATATTAATCATACAACGAGTAAGAGTCCATTTAAATTAGCAATGGGTTCTAATCCTGAATGTATGTTTGAAGATGCTGTAAAATCTTATCGTGCATTTTACCAAACTAAACAAGCGAGGTTTGCAATGAAGTGGACTAAGCGTAAACAACCGGAGTGGTTTCATGCCATTGTATGATTTCGAAAATATAGAAACTGGTGAAGTAGAAACTAAGATGATGTCTATTTCATCGATGGAAGAATATGTAAAGGATCCTAATATCCGACAAGTACTTGCTGCACCAAAAATTGTAGGTGGTACTAAAAGCACTATTAGTCAGGTGCCAGACGGATTCAACGATATTCTCAAATCAATCAAGAAAAACTCAGACCCTAAACGCTGCACAATAGAGACTAAATAATGAAAGTTAAAATTGGACCTTACCCTGATTATAAATGGTATCATAACTATTTGTTCGAACTATTTGGCTACACCCCAGAACAAACTGTCAACGTAAAGTTAGATAAATGGGATACTTGGTCAATGGATCATACCCTTGCTAAAATCGTTTTGCCTATGCTATATCAACTAGCAAAAACAAAAATTGGATCGCCACACGTTGATGATAAAGATGTACCTGAGGCTTTAAGAAGCTCTGAAGGTGAAGGTGAGCTAATGGTTCATGATCGATGGGATTGGGTTATGTCAGAAATGATATTTTCGTTTGAGACTAAATTAGCAGAAGAGGATTGGCAAGATCAATTCTTCTCTGGAGAGAGTGATCTATATAACGTACCAATACTGTCATCACAAGGTGAAGTCATAGCCTTCGAAATTAAACATGGCCCTGATGATACACTTAAAATTGACTACGATGGCCTACGTGAGTATCAAGAAAGAATCACAAATGGCTTTAGATTGTTTGGTCAATACTACGAAGGATTGTGGGATTAGCAATGGAAGATACGATTAAGCTTGCAGAATTTATGCATGAAAAATATCTAGATAATTGTTATGAGCGAGATTCGTATAATTTACCAATCTATACTGAAACAGAGTATCAAGAAAACAATAAAGAATTTTTGACTGATTTGTATATTGCTGAAATAAAAGATCAATCAATTAAAACAATGATTAAGACTTTACAGGTAATGTCTAATGATCAACTATAGCACAAATTGGATGGGTCCAATTGCCACTCGTTGGTATGAAGAACGAGATATTCCGTTTGAGGTCAGAGAAACTTCAGGTAAAATACTGCCTAAAACTGAGTACAAACACTTCTTAGAATCGTATTCTTGTGGTCGCATCGACATCTATGGATTGGATGAAGATGAATACTGGGGTGGTAAGTCTGAGTATGGTGTTGGTGTTATGAAGACTGAATCTTGGAACCTACTCTCTGACTATCTTGATGATTATGAATCAAGTGAGTTGGTTTCATATGAAGATTTGATAGAAGACTTTGAAACAAGAAGTAAGCATAAGATTGAATGGTGGGTAGAACATGATTGATCCTAAAGATAAGAAGCCTGAGCTTGATTGGACAGACGATGAGTTCTATGAGAGCGCTTGGAGTTGGGTAGACGAGTGTGAAGTTGACAATGAGGAAGATGAAAATGGAGAATCCTGATAATTGGGTTATATTAAAGATAATTAACGAAGATAATATTTTATACAAAGTACTAGCTGGTTGGAGTGGTGGCTATCTTGGTAGTAATAGTTGGAAGTTAAATAGCAGCATTACTAGTGTTGAGAAGATTGGTAAAAATTATGAGTTTACTGGAGTAAGTGGTAACGTATATATATGTCATGAAGACCATTATAGGCTAAGAATGAATACAGCTGGAATCTTTAAAGAGATAATGGATTACTATGGTGATAAGGTTGAAATGATGTCTGAAGATACTGATTGGTTAGATATTGAATGGGGAAATAGTGATGGAATATCCTGATAAGTGGGTAGTATTAAAAGTTACAAACGATGATGCGGTTGTAACATATAAGCTTTTGGCAGGTTATCGTGCTGGTAATAGTAGTGGTGACATTTATTGGAAAATAAATAGTAGCATTGGTTCCATAGATTATGCCACAGATACGTATGTCATTTCAAGTCGTAGAGGTAATTCTTATTCGTGTCATCATGATGATTACGGTTTTGTTGGAGGTGATGTAAACTTCGAACTCAAAGAAAAAATTGGAGATAAGGAACTATTCAATACTGCAGAGTGTCTTTACGGAGAAACAAAGGACACTGTAAAATGGAGTTTTGATAATGACGGATCGTGAAGAATTAGAAGCAATGAATAAGATTAATCGACTTGAGGTTATAGACCAAACAGGTCGTGCGTATGTTCATTACTTACATGAAAACGAAGATGTTCGATATAGTCTACAGGATGATAATCGAACACTTAAAATATTTATCGATAAGTATGGGAGTGTTGCTCGTGACGATGCCGAATGAACGAAGATGGGCAATCATAAATACAGAAAAATTTTTAAGAGACTTGATGGACCCAAAGAAAACTCCACGCGTACCTAGTGCTATAAGAAAAGAAGCATATAGGTGTTTAAGGCATTATCCAGGCGAATATCATATGTTAAAAGCCTCAGAAGAAGCGCCTGGATTGTTTGGTGAATGGGACAGCTGGAAAGGAAACACAGAAGATGAATAAGCCGCAACGCTTACGCTTAGAACATTTAAAAACATTAGTGCCAGCTACGTCGACTCAAGAAGAAGTATTTAAAGCTTATAGCGATGGACAAAATTTAAGTATCTCTGGTGCTGCAGGAACAGGCAAAACTTTCATATCGTTGTATCTAGCTTTAGTAGATGTAATGGATAATCAGACACCCTTTGAAAGAGTAATTATTGTTCGTTCGGCTGTACCTACAAGAGACATGGGATTTCTACCTGGAACTCAAGAAGAAAAAGAAGCAGCTTACACTGCACCGTATGAAGTAATCGTGAATGATCTCTTTGATGATGGTGATGCATGGAACAAGCTTACTCAGTTAAAGACTGTAGAGTTTATGACTACATCATACCTACGTGGACAAACATTTAATAACGCTGTTGTCATTGTTGATGAATCGCAAAACTGTAACTACCACGAGCTATGTTCTATTATAACACGTATCGGTCGTGATGCTAAGTTTGTAATGTGTGGTGATTACTATCAATCAGACTTTACAAAAAATAACGAAAAAGAAGGCATTAATCAATTCATTAAGATACTTTCTCATATGACATCATTTGATATTATTGAGTTTGGATTTGAAGATATCGTTCGAAGTGGTCTTGTAAGAGACTTTATAATGACAAAAGAATTAGTTGATCGAGGCAAATTATGAGTAAGTGGAACGACAAGGAACCAATAGAATCAAGAGATTATGCAGCTGAAGCAAGAAATCTTATTAGACCTTTAAGTAATAGCCAGTGCTATAACCTATATGATATTGTATTGAAAAAGCTTAAAATGTCTAATAGTGAATCAAGAGATAAAGAGTTAAGAGCAGTACAGACTGCAGTTGAAAGCAGATATAATATCGACGTTTACAGACTTAGATCTATACAGACTGGATTTAAAAGTGAAATGGCTCAGAATGCTAGACCTAAAGATGGTCAGACCAAAATAAACAAAAGGAAGGTATAAAGTGAAAAGTACTTCTATGATGTATGTCGATGAGATACTAGATGGATTTGCTAAAGGTGATTCGAGTCGACAGGCTTTCGTATTTAAAAAGACTGATGCACATAATGTTCCACACTATGGCTGCCGATACTATGAGAATCAAATCTTTCGCTTTGATGAGTTCTACCAAACTAAAAGTATTCACTATGCTAAAAAAGCTGCACAAAATTGGATCAATGGTGTAAAGAATTCGTGAGCAATCTAAGCGATTATATTAAAGTCTATGATGATGTTATAACAAAAGAAACATGTGATTATTTAATATCTTTATATGATGCTGCTGCACCATTAGAAGCAGAGCATAAAAAGAATACATGCTATAATTTTCATGAAATTAATATGATGCAATCAAAAGCTTTCGAAAGTGTAAGTGAACAATTCGCTGGTTTAATGCAAGGCATACATCGTCAATATTCTTCTCAGTTCGAATTCTTTCCAGAAACAAACGCATTCGAGCAACCACGCATTAAACGCTATGAACCAAATGAAGGTGTCTTTGATTGGCATACTGATAATACAACAGTTGAATCAAGTAAAAGAACGCTTGTTATGTTTTTCTATTTAAACGATGTAGAAGATGGTGGTGAGACTATGTTTAGATTCGAACCAGGCATGGAAGAAATTAAAGTAAAGCCAAAAGCTGGTTCAGTATTATGTTTTCCGCCAACATGGCAATATCCTCACATGGGTTGTACTCCAATATCAGGGCCCAAATATGTCATATCTAGCTACGTACAGGTTTAGCCCTTATATCAAAAAGTTATAAGCTTATATCAAAAGAGTCTAAAAATAATGCAAATAAGTGTGTACATGTTGTGATACCCATGTTATAATAGCTATATAAATTAATGGAGCAGGACTTATATTATGACTACGACAAGAATTATACAAGATTGGGAAAAAGATAACGATTATGATTTTGACACTAGTTTAGAGATTCTTAAGAAAATCGCGATTGCTGATTATACTGCATTTATGGGCAATGCTGCCGAACGTTCAGAAGGTCTGGACAAAGAATACTATCAAGGTCAAATTAATGAGTACGCAGAAAAATTTGTTATCAATACTCGTGGTAGTAAGTATGTTAAGCTTATTAATGATCGAGCAGTTTGGGGTTTTGTTGTGAAGAAAGATAGTGACAAATTCAAACGTGGTGACATCCTCATGGCGGCAGGTTGGTCTGCTCCGGCACTAAATAAGGCTCGAGGAAACATCTTCGAAGAATACAGTGTAGCTTGGACAGGACCTATGTACCTATGATTAGATTTATGATTCAATTGACTATTATCGTGGGGGTGAGTATCCTTGCCCTCCAATACCTATAAGGGATAAAGATTATGAAATTATTAGAAGGTTCAATCCTTGCTCTTAAAGAAATCACTGATTGGGGTTCATACACTTATGTCCCCAACCATACTTACTTTCTCAATGCAGCGGGTAAGTTGGTTGGTTACAAAAAATCTGGTAAAGATGAGTTTGTAACATTTAAAAAACCAAAACCGTTTGATAAAGCCAGACGCAAATTTATAACATTAAAGGTAACAAAATAATATGGCATTTATACACAAACCACTAGATCTAGGTTACGAAGATCTTACATGCGAAACGAAGTCCACCGGCAGAAAGTATGTAGCTCCAGATGGTAAAGACTACCCATCAGTTACAACAGTACTTAGCCATCTAGGTGAAGACGGTATTCGTGCATGGCGAGCGCGGGTCGGCGAAGAGGAAGCAAATAAGATTTCGACCCGCGCTTCAAGACGTGGAACAACTGTGCATACAATGTTAGAAAAATATGTAGACAATGATCCTGATTATAAGAAAGGTGCAATGCCTGATATTGTAGCGACAGCATCAAGTCTATTTAAAACGCTTGAAGAGAATGTTGATGAAGTATGGGGTCAAGAACTGGCTCTTTACTCTGATCATCTTAATATGGCAGGCCGTGTTGATCTGGTTGGTGTATGGAATGGTGTTCCATCTATTATTGATTATAAGACATCACGTAAGTTAAAGAAAAAAGAATACATCACTGGTTACTTCTTGCAATGTACAGCTTATGCTATTATGATTGAAGAAAGAACTGGTGTGCCAATACCTCAAATTGTTATTGCAATTGCTGGTGATGAAGGTGAACAAATCTTTATTGAAAAGCGTAATAATTGGATTAAACCATTACGTGAAGCGATTGCTGAATATAACAGAAGAAAATTATTTGGAACAAAATAGTGTACATTTATATTGAACTGTGTTATAATGGTTATATAAATTGGAAAGAGAAAAGAAAATGAATGAAAATATTATATTAGTAGATTGTGATGGTGTATTGTGTGATTGGGAATACGCATTTCGTCACTGGATGCTACTAGAAAAGAAATTAGACCCAGTTAAACCAGATGAATATAATGTAGGTGCTCAATTTGGCATCACGAGAGCTGAAGGTAAAAAACTAGTTCGAGAGTTTAATGACTCTGCTGCTATTGCATTCTTACCACCGCTTAGAGATGCTGTCTATTATATGAAGCGACTGAATATGTTGCATGGTTATAAGTTCCACTGCATTACTTCATTAAGCACCAATAAGTATGCACAGAAGCTACGTATTCAAAACCTCGAGCTACTGTTTGGTGATAACATATTCGATGATTATATTATCCTTGGCTGTGGTGACGATAAAGATGAAGCATTGGCACCTTATGAAGGAACTGAATGCTGGTGGATTGAAGATAAGCCAAAGAATGCAGAGCTTGGTCAATCACTAGGTCTTAATTCAATACTCGTAGGACATGATCACAACGCAGATTATAGTGGAGATATTCCACGATTTAACAAATGGAAAGAAATTTACAAACACATTACCGGAGAAATTTAATGCCTACAAAATTTAAAGAATCAGTAAAGAATAGAGATGGCTC
>Ga0209603_1000259_pt1 | contig 67248 bp, 54 predicted proteins | sample COGITO_mtgs_1206_FD_184812 | JGI IMG/M metagenome (GOLD analysis project Ga0209603, IMG submission 184812) | Pelagic marine microbial communities from North Sea - COGITO_mtgs_120607 (SPAdes) (version 2) | ecosystem: Environmental > Aquatic > Marine > Epipelagic ...
TTGAATCAGGATCGGGAAATACATTACCATTATAATCAAAAACATCTCCACATGTTGTTGTGTCACCTATAATTGATGCACCCGGTTCAACAACAATTTCTATAATTGTGTCATAACTACAACCGAAATCATCTTCAACTTCAAATTTATAGTCATAAGTTCCTGTAGTAGGAGGATTTATAACAATATTCGTGTCTAGAATAGATACAATTGTTGTTACACTTGTATTTACTTCTACCCAATTTGCAGAAACTATGGAAGTTGAATAGGTTACTTGGTTAGGACTAAGAATACTATTAAAATAAATCCCCCATTCACAAATAAACCCGTCATCAATTGCAAAATTATCTCTTACAGTTAATGTCCATGTACCGTTTACTGGACACCCCACTAAAGCAGGTAAATAAGATTCTTCGGGCTCGTACAAACCAGGAACAACCATAATTCCAGCAGATGGCCCTGATGCAGCAACAGTATTATATCCATTTACAAAAGCAGGCATTGCATTGTTTAAATTTGAAAAACAATATTGCTCACAACGCCCTACGTTTCCTAAATTATCATCCAACGCACCACCAAGAAAATCATTTCCTCCACCAAAACCACCAGGAAACAATCCACCAGTAGTAATAGAACTATTAAAAATATTAACACTTTGTCCAGAGGGACAAGTTAGTTTCATTTCTAAATCACCTAAAAAAGAATGTTCCATTTTGACACACATTTTTTCAATATCATTTGGATTTTGAATTGTAGCTCCTGGTAGAAATCCAGAAATAGTAATATCAGTAGTATAGTTTGTCCCCGAACCATCCGGTAAATAAGTTAAACTACCAAAAACTCCGCCAATAGGAAAATTAGATGTTACAGGATCAACACCTACAGTATCAGATCCTGTAACTCCTCCATATAATTCACTCATTCTTCCCAAACAAATAGGTGATTGAGTGGTACCACAACTTGAAAATATAGGTTTTGTAGATACTCTAATTTTGCATACGCTATAATAAAACTTGCCAATTGAATCTTCAATTCTTAGAGTTAGTAAATATCCGTTTCTTGATGTAGGAGTAAATAAAAAAGAATTAGTATTTATTATTGTACCATCACTTAATTCCCAAGTTGCAGTATAATTAGTCGATTGCATGTAACCACCACCACTTAAAGCAGCAGAATCTCCTCCAGGTTCATAAGGAAAATATGGCTGAGCAACAAACTCAATAATATCACCAAAACAAATATCTACAAATCCAGTGTCTATAGGATTTAAATCATTAATTGTATCTCCAGAACCATTTGATGTTCCAGTTGTTATAAATGCACTTAAATGGTTCGTAAATGGCTGAGGCAAATTGGAACATGAAATATATGCATCCCATCCAGTACCTTCAAAAGAAGAATCACTTACAAACTTAAAAGTTAAACAACCAGAAGTATTTGACCATGAAGCTGGAATATTAATTCCATTTGGGAAAGTTGAATCATTGATAGCAGCAAGTAAAGGATCATTTACTGTTGGCCCATCATAAACATATAATGTGTCAGTTGGATGAATATTTAATGTGTAACCGGCATTAATTCCAAATCCAACAGACATTTTAGAACCACTAGCATCTGGACAAAAAGTGATTGTTTCATTTTGATTAGATGTGTAAGATGCTCCACCACCAGCATCATTAAAATTTGGATTTTGAGGACTATTGAAGTCTAAAGCACAATTACAAGCCCCATTTGTAGAACTAGAAGTCCAATCATTGTCATTAATAGAAACGATTGGCTGAGCAATTATATTACCAAATAAAAAAGTATTTAGAACAAGTATTTGAGATAATTTTCTAATCATTTAGATTCATTTCATTTTTAATATGACGTATTGATTTAATAACTAATAGTAAATTTAGATTGGAGACTAAATAGTATTTGTAATCATCATTAGAAAAATTGATACCTAGACTTAGTAAATCAATTTTAGAAGAATCATTTATAATAATTTCACCAGACAACCTACTTTTGTAATCCTTTCCTGTAGGTAAATCAACAAAATAGTAGCCATTGCTATTTATATAGTTTACATTTTTATTAAGAGATAAAAATTCAGTAACTTCTTCATTAATTTGATTAATCTCAGAATTATTATCTTGACAAAAAGTGATCTTGAGTGAAGAGAACATTAAGATGATTAAAAGAGTATTTTTCATAATCTTCCAAAAGTACAATTTAATATTTATTATTTCTCAAAAAGTCTTAAGATATTCTTTGAGCATTTACTTACTTATAACGATTCTAAATAAGAGTTGATTTAAATTAATTAAAATAGTTACTGAAAGTTGTTAACACTTATATTAACGAATAACTATATGCTTATTTTTGAATAATAATTCAAAATTATGAAAGAATTTAATTTAAAAGATTTAAAGAGATTTTCAAGTCAAGTTAGGCGTGATATCGTTAGGATGGTTCATGCTCAAAACTCTGGTCACCCAGGGGGTTCTCTAGGATGTGTAGAATTTTTTACTTCAATATTTAAAGTTGTGATGAACCACAACATTGATTTTTCTATGGATGGCAAGAATGAAGATTTATTTTTCTTGTCTAATGGTCATATTTCACCTGTATTGTATTCTGTTTTGGCAAGAACTGGATATTTTCCAATTAATGAATTAAATACTTTTAGAAAAATTGATTCTAGATTACAAGGTCACCCAACAACACATGAGGGATTACCAGGAATTAGAGTTGCAAGTGGATCTCTGGGTCAGGGTCTAAGTGTTGCAATTGGAGCAGCAACTACAAAAAAATTAAATAATGATAAAAGTTTGATTTACACTCTTCACGGAGATGGTGAGCTTCAAGAAGGTCAAATATGGGAAGCTGCAATGTATGCCTCATCAAAAAAAATTGATAATCTAATTTCTACTATTGATTATAACGGCAGACAAATAGACGGCGATGTAGATGATGTGTTGTCACTAGGAAATATTGAAGAAAAATGGATAGCTTTTGGATGGAAAACGCTAAAATGTGATGGTAATAATTTAAAAGATGTCATCACTACATTACAAAAAGCTAAAACCCTAACTGGAAAAGGTCAGCCAATAATGATAATTATGAAAACTGAAATGGGATTTGGTGTTGATTTCATGATGGGTTCTCATAAGTGGCATGGTGTCGCTCCAAATAACGAGCAATTAGAAGTTGCACTAAACCAGCTAGAAGAAACATTAGGAGATTATTGATATAAATGATTTTTTTAAATAATATTTAATTTATATGTTTTTCAAATATTTTTTTATTTCTTTAATTAGTTCTTTCCTAATTACAAACGTATACACTCAAAACAATGACGGTAAAATAAGAATCCTATTTATTTTTGATGGTTCTAACAGTATGAATGCTCAGTGGGCAGAAAGTAGTAAAATAGCTATCGCAAAAGAATTGATGATAGAGACTATGGATAGCTTAAAAATGCTTGAGAATATTGAATTAGCTCTAAGAATATATGGCCATCAAACAAGAATTTCACCAAACGAACAAGACTGTTCTGATACTAAATTAGAAGTTCCTTTTGCAAGTGCAAATGAAAATTACATCAAAATCATCGATAAAATAAGAGGTCTTGAGCCTAAAGGAACAACTCCAATAGCAAGATCTTTAGAATATTCGGCCGATGATTTCCCTCTATGTGATAATTGTAGAAATATTATTATTCTTATTACAGATGGTATCGAAGCTTGTGATGAAGACCCTTGTGCAGTTGCTATCGCCCTTAAAGAAAAAAAAATAAAACTTAAACCTTTTGTAATTGGACTTGGATTAGATACTTCTTATTTAAATCAATTTCAATGTATTGGAGAATTTTTAAGCGCAGAGAATAAAGATTCTTTTAAAAGTGTATTAAAATTTGTTATAAGTCAAGCTTTAAACAACACAACTATTCAAGTTAATTTAAATAATATGTATAATATACCATCTGAAAGCGATGTAACTATGAGTATTTACAATTCATTAAATGGTAAATTATTACATACTTATATGCATACTTTGAATAGATATGAAAACCCTGACACCATATCATTAGATCCTATATATACCTATAAAATTATAATTCATACTGTTCCAGAAGTAATAGTAGACAGTGTGAAATTAATACCAGGTAAACATAATATTATAAATGCAAGTACACCTACTGGTGAATTGAATTTAAAAATGCAGGGATCAATAAGTCTGTTTACAGGGATTAACTCCATCTTAAAAAACAATGAAAATTCTAATATTTTGAATATTCATAAAATGAATAATACTAAAAGATATCTAGTGGGTAATTATAATTTAGAAATATTAACAATACCAAGAATTATTTTTAAGGATGTTAATATAAAGCAAAGTCAAATAACAGATATAATTATCCCTCATTATGGAACTGTTCATGTAAATAAGTCTAGCGGTCCAGCATCATTGTTTTTGAAAAAAAAAGGGAAAAATATTTGGTTATATGATTTTGACAATATTAGTTTAATTGAAAATTTAAACATACAGCCAGGTAATTATTTTATTAGTTTTAGAAGCGATCGATCAAATAGTACTGCACAAACAATAATTAAAAACTTTAAAATATCTTCCAATCAAAATATTAATTTAAAATTGTAAAAATGAAATTTGAAATTTTAGGAAATAAAGACACTAGATCAGGATTTGGTGATGGTTTAACTCAACTTGGTAAAACTAATCCAAACGTTGTTGCCTTATGTGCTGATTTAACTGGATCACTAAAAATGAATGATTTTAAAGATAATTTTCCCGAAAGATTTTTTCAAATTGGAATTGCTGAAGCTAATATGATGGGAATTGCTGCTGGAATGACTATTGGTGGTAAAATTCCTTTTACTGGAACTTTTGCAAACTTCTCAACTAGTAGAGTTTATGATCAAGTTCGTCAATCTATAGCCTATTCTAATAAAAATGTAAAATTATGTGCATCTCATGCAGGACTAACTTTAGGTGAAGATGGTGCAACACATCAAGTATTGGAGGATATAGGAATGATGAAAATGTTACCAGGAATGACAGTTATAAATCCTTGTGATTACAATCAAACAAAAGCAGCAACAATAGCAATTGCAGATCATGTTGGACCAGTTTATTTAAGATTTGGAAGACCCAAAGTTCCAATTTTTATTCCTGAAAATACTCCCTTTGAAATTGGAAAAGCTTTATTGCTTCAAGAAGGTACTGATGTTTCAATTTTTGCTACAGGTCATTTAGTGTGGGAAGCTGTAGAAGCAGCACAAGCTTTAGCAAAAGAAGGATTATCTGTAGAATTAATAAACATTCATACCATTAAACCTTTAGATAATGAAAGCATCTTAAAATCAGTAGCTAAAACAAAATGTGTAGTTACTGCAGAGGAACATCAAATTGCAGGAGGAATGGGAGAATCAATAGCTCAATTACTAGCTAAAAACAACCCTGCTCCTATTGAGTTTGTTGCGGTAAACGATAAATTTGGAGAAAGTGGAAAACCAGATGATTTAATGAAAAAATATGGTTTACATTCTTCTGATATTATTAAAGCTACACACCGTGTTTTAATCCGAAAATAATTAGCTTTTAAACGAATATTAATAATAATCTATTATGCCATTTAATAAAATAAGTAAACTGAGTTTTGTATTAGTTATTACACTATTCTCTACCATTCTATCAGCTCAAAACGATTCTATTATGAAAAAAGAAAATAGAGAAGCTAGAAAAATTGCATTTTTCACTACTAAAATGGACCTAAACTCAGAAGAATCTCAAAATTTTTGGCCAGTTGTAAATGAAATGAATGTAGAATTAAAAGAGTTAAGAAATAAAAATGCTCACGGAAGAATGATTTTAATGGATAAGAAATCAGAGGACTTATCAGACAAAGAATTGGAAGAAATTCTGGATGCTAGAATGCAAATTGGTAAAGAACAAATGGATATTAAAATAAAATACCATGAAAAATTTAAAAAAGTACTTCCTATTCAAAAATTAGCTAAATTCTACCAAGCAACAAGAGAATTTAAAAAATTACAGTCCGAAAGAAAAAAACACAACAATAAACCTGCAGAAAGAAAAAGATAATACTTTTGAAATGTGAAATTTAAATATTGGATTAAAGCAGCTAGACTAAGAACATTACCTTTAGCATTTTCTTGTATTCTATTGTCTTCTTCATTAGTGACAATAAACCATATTGAACTATCCTTTAAAGTTCTTTTCCTCACCCTTACTACTACTCTATTACTTCAAATATTATCTAATTTCGCCAACGATTATGGTGATGCAATTAAAGGAGTAGATAAAAATAGAACAGGGGAGCAGAGAATGGTACAATCTGGAAAAATATCTAAATCTCAAATGAAATTTGCAATTGTAATTATAAGTATCATTACTTTAATAGTTGGACTTTATCTAATTCTTAGTGTATTCCAAAAAGACATATTTAAAATATTAATCTTTCTATTTCTTGGAATTGGCTCTATTACAGCTGCTATAAAATATACTGTAGGTAAATCTGCTTATGGTTATAATGCTTATGGAGATTTATCGGTTTTTATTTTCTTTGGACTTGTAGGTGTTATTGGAAGTTATTATTTATTTACTAAAAACTTTCATTGGCTAACCATTCCTGGAGCATTATTTACAGGATTTATGAGTTGTGGAGTTCTAAACTTAAATAATATGAGAGATTATGAAAACGACAAAAAAAACAATAAGTTAACTTTAGTAGTGAAAATGGGAATAGATAAATCCAAAATATATCATTTCACTTTATTAGTATTTTCAATTATATCATTTATCTCTATTGTTATTTATACTAATGTTTATGAATATATCTTTTCTGTTGCACCGTTATTTTTCATTATTAGACATATGTACTTTTTAAATAAACACCATTCAGATAACACATTTGATAGTCAGCTTAAAACTCTTGCTCTAAGCTGTTTTTGTTGTAGTGTTTTAAGTTTAATAATTGGAATTTTAATTAGTTGATTTTCTCTAAATTCAACCAAGTTATATACATCTTTTTAAATTTTTCATGATCTGCGTTAGAGGTAGAAAAATTATGATATCCAGAATATGACGGCTTGGCACACATGAAAATATAATCGTGTTGAGAATAATTTAAAACAGCATCAATAACTCTTGGATCTGGAATACATATAGGACCTGGTGGGATACCTTTATATTTATACGTATTGTATGGAGAATCAAATTCTAAATGCTTATAATAAAGTCTTCTTAAACTAGGCTTTTTCAAAGCAAATTTTACTGTTGGATCAGCTTGAAGTTTCATGTTTTTTTTTAATCTATTAATATATAAACCTGCAATTTTTGAATGTTCATCAAATTTGACTTGCTGTTCCATTTGTACAATTGATGCTAGAATGCAAATTTCAGACTGGGTTAAACCTAAGTTTTTAGCTTTTTTTAATCGACTATTATTCCAAAATTTTTTATATTCAAAAGCTAATAAATCAATCAATTTTTGTTCTGATATATTAGCAAATACTTCATAAGTATTAGGGATTATAATTGAAGGGAATGTATAAGAATTAAATCCAAGATTTTTTTGGATGTTATAATCATTAAATATTTCTAATATTTTAATAGAGTCAAGTCCGATCTGGGTGGAGATTTTACCTGAAATTATCTCTAGGTTCATTGCAGAGGGAATATACAAATCAATTAAATTCAAATTCCTCATTAGAAAAAGTTGATTTACAAGAGTATTATTAGACCATTTTTTTTTAATTACATATTTACCTTTTTTCAGAATTTCATTTTTATATTCTTTAAACTCTACTAAACAATCAAAAGTTTCTGAATACTTTAAAATATTATTCTTGACAAGAAGATCTCCAATTTCATTAAAAAAAATATCTTCAGTAATTTTTAAAGTGATTTTTTCTGATTTACAAATTATCTCTTTTTTATCTTTTTTTAAATAAAGATTAAATGCAGGATAGATTAAATAAATAATAAAAGATAAAAATAATATAGAAGTAAAATAAATTAGTTTTTTCAATTTTTCAATAGTTTAACTAATTTATAATCTGTAATATTATAAAAATTTACAAACTTATTTTCTGACCCACTATTCGAATCAATTTGGCCAAAATTAATTTCATATTGTAGTCCACTGTAAACATCATTTTTTTCATTATTAAATGGGTAAAATTTATGAAATATTGATTTTAAAATATCATATCCTAAATATGAAAAACTAGTAGGTTGAGAAGAAAATTTCCTTTGATATCTCTCTATGAATATTTTAACATTTTCAGATTTGTAATCCAAAATTCCTTTAGATGCGAAGTGAAGGTTAAATTTGTTTTTATACTTAATGTCAATAGTTTTCATTCTATATAAATCTTCAAAACCAAAGATTATGAATTTTGACTTGTAATGATCTTTTGAATTTGAAAATTCTATAATTTGATTAAAAGAATATGTTAAAAAAGGAATTTGGTCTGAACATAAAACAATTATATTTTTTTTATTACTAGATAATTTATTTAAAATAAATGACCAATCTTCTCCTCTTGTTAATGAAATTGTTGTTAATGAGTCATTAAAAAATATTGAATCTTTTTTAGTGATTGAATCTTCTAAAATAACAGAATCAGTATTAGATGAATTAGAATTAAAAACGTTAGAAAAAATATCACTATATATATTACTTTTGTTGTCCTTTGAGTCTGTCATAACCAAGATATTATCATTTGAGTTGTTATCTTTTATGTATTTCGCCATCTCCTTGGATTGTGTAGATCTAGATGGAGAAATTTTAAACAAATTTGGATAGTTAAATAAACCTTGACTTGGGATATTATAAGGAGATACCATTGGAATATTATTAAGTTTTGAAAATTTTCTAGATATTTTTATATTTTTTGAGTAAAGTGGACCTATTATTAGATTAGATAATTTAAAAATACTATCATTTAAAATATCATTTAAAATATTAGTATCGTATTTAGTGTCAAATAAATTAAGTTCTAAATTATATCCTAAAGTTTGAAGCTCAATCATTGCAATTTTAACTCCATTATAGATTTGTAATGAATTTTCAGTCATTTTATCAATCGAGCAATCTGTATTGTTAGGACAATTTATAATTATTGAATCTGATTTATCAATAAAAAATGGTAAGACAATCGACACTCTTAATTTTTTAGGTTGAAAATTGATTGAATCTATAATACTTAGACTATCAATGGTTTGTAATAAACTATCTTCTAGACAGTCTTTAATTCTTAGTTTAATCCTTAAATTCTGATCTTTCAAAAGACCTTCATCTTCTAGAAATAAATTATTAGAAATGATTTTATCAATACTTAAATTATATTTTTTTGAAATTGAGTATAATGTTTCCTTCTTTTTTACATTATGTATAATTAATGTATCACATTTATTTAGCAAAGGATGATCAACGTTCTTAATTAAAGGATTAATTATATCTGATGTGTCTGCTAAAATATTTGGTATCAGCAATAGCTGATCTTTTTTTAAGACATTAGATAATAACTGGTTATATGATTTAATTATTAGTACTTGTACTCCATATGTTTTAGCGATAGCCCATAAAGTTTCTCCTTCTAAAACGACATGCTTCTTAAATAAGCTGTCTTGATTAGAACCTAATTCATTATTTATATAAGGTTTTATTGGTATTTTAAGAATTTGGCCCTTTACAAGTCCATTTGATGCTTCAGGATTAGTACTAAAAAAATCGTTTAAATCAACTTGGTATTTTTTAGATATCCCATAACTAGTTTCTCCTCTAGAAACTGTATGAAATATAAATTCAGACTTAATTTCAGATTGAGATCTTAAAATTATTCCAATATGGAGAAAATTTAAAATAATTATAAATCGATATATAAAATTATCTATTCCCATTCGATAGTTGCGGGTGGCTTAGAACTTATATCGTAAGTAACTCTGTTAATTCCTTTCACATTGTTAATTATTCTGTTAGAAATTTTTGATAAGAATTCGTATGGCAAGTGGGACCAATCAGCAGTCATTCCATCAGTAGAGGAAACTGCTCTCAAAGCAACTGCATTTTCATAAGTTCTTTCATCACCCATTACTCCAACAGATTGAACTGGGAGGAAAATAGCTCCAGCTTGCCAAACATTATCATAAAGATTATATTCTTTCAACCCACTTATAAAAATATGATCTACTTGCTGTAAAATATGTATTTTTTGTTCGGTAATCTCCCCTAAAATTCTTATTCCTAAACCAGGACCTGGAAATGGATGACGATTTAAAATTTGACTTGGCAGATTTAGTGATTCCCCTACTCTTCTTACTTCGTCTTTAAATAAAGATTTTAAAGGTTCAATAATTTTTAACTTCATATAATCTGGAAGACCACCAACATTATGGTGAGATTTTATTGTTACAGAGGGTCCATTTACAGAAACTGATTCAATAATATCTGGGTAAATTGTTCCTTGAGCTAGCCAGTCAACATTTTTAATTGCATTAGCTTCAAGATCAAAAATATCTATGAAGGTTTTACCAATAGCTTTTCTTTTTTCTTCCGGATCAGAAAGTCCTTTTAAAGAATTATAAAACTCTTTTTTAGCATTTACCCCCTTTATATTTAAACCTAGAGATTCATATTGTTTTAATACTTCTTGAAATTCATTTTTTCGTAGCAATCCATTATCTACAAAAATACAATGTAGATTTTCACCAATAGCTTTATGTAAAAGTAAAGCAGCGACACTAGAATCTACTCCACCAGAAATGCCTAAAACTACTTTTTCTGTACCTATCTTTTTTTTAATATTTTTAATTGAAGTTTCAACAAAAGAATCTGGAGTCCAATTAGTTGAACATTTGGAAATATTAACAACAAAATTTTTAATAATTTGTAAACCATCAGTTGAATGAAATACTTCAGGATGAAATTGGATGCCAAAAATATTTTCATTACTAATTTGAAAAGCAGCATTTTCAACATCATTAGTACTAGCTAATTTAGCCATGTTTTTAGCAAGATTTTTTATAGTATCTCCATGAGACATCCACACTTGAGAATTACTTTGAATATTTTTAAATAAAGAGTTTTCTGAATTAAAGAAAGATAAGTTAGCCCTCCCATATTCTCTAGTTTTAGAACTTTCTACAACTCCACCAAAATGTTTAACTAAAAATTGAGCGCCGTAACAAATTCCAAGTATTGGAATATTTTTAATTAAGGAATTTAGATTTGGGACTGGAGCATCATTTTGAGTGACTGAGCAAGGACTTCCAGAAAGAATAACACCGTTGTAATTAAAGTTATTAGGAATTTTATTGTAAGGGTGAATTTCACAATATACGTTCAATTCTCTAACTCTTCTTGCAATCAATTGTGTATATTGAGATCCAAAATCTAGTATTAGTAAGTTTTTACCCATGCACAAATTTAATCAACCATTTAAATCTTACTGAATACTTTGAAAATTTGTTGGACTAATATTTAAAATATTTTGCAATATAATGATCAAATACCCTTATTAATAGTAATATCTGGCCCAACAGCTGTTGGAAAAACTAGATTATCTATAGAATTAGCTAAAAAAAATAAAACATCCATATTTTCATCTGATAGTCGTCAATTTTATAAAGAGTTGTCTATCGGAACAGCCAAACCATCTTCGGAACAATTAAATGAGGTTTCACATTATTTTATAAATAACAAGTCTATTAACGACATCTATTCTGCTGGTGATTATGAAAAAGAAATAATAATTGATTTAGAAAAATATTTTATTAATAACAATAAAGCATTTTTAGTGGGTGGTTCTGGAATGTATGTTGATGCTGTTTGTAAGGGTTTGGATCAATTACCCAAAGATTTAAAAATTAGAAAACATTTAAATACTAAACTTAATAAAGATGGTTTAGAAAGTCTTCAAATAAAATTAAAACAATTAGACCCTATTCACTATGAAAAAATTGATTTAAATAACTCTCTGCGTATAATACGAGCACTTGAAGTATGCTATATAAGTTCAAAACCCTACTCTAGTTTTTTAAAATCAGAAATTAAAAAGAGATCTTTTAAAATAATTAAATTTTTATTGCATTTAGACAAAGAAAAACTTTATTCAAATATTGACCAAAGAGTCAATAAAATGGTGGAAGACGGTTTGTTTGAAGAGGTTAAGAGCTTAAGAGCCTTTAAAAACTTAAATGCTTTGAAAACAGTTGGATATAATGAAGTTTTTAATTTTTTAAATGGAAATATTTCTAAAAAAGATGCAATTGAACTTATAAAAGTCAACACTAAGAAATATGCAAAGAGACAAATGACATGGTTCAAAAAAGATCCCACCTACCATTGGATAGAAAATACAGACATTAACCAATCAATTAATGAAATTCAATCCAAATTAATTAATTTTAAACCATAATTAATTTTTTCTAAAAAATATTTTCATAATAGATAATGAATTTCAATTCTTATATTTAGATTTTATAACTAATAGTCTATGGACCTATGGTCAGAATTTACAGAATCAACCATTGATCAATGGAAAAATAAAATTTCAGACGACATCAACAATAAACTTATAAATGAGTTTAATTGGGAAACCGAATATGGAAATATTGATCCATTCATAAAACCTACACAATCAATATTCAATAAGGAAAAAATAAAACTATCACAAATATGCTGGAGATTTAATCAAAATAAGAATTTAAATAGCCAAATTTTAAGAAGATTAGAAGATGGTATAAATAGTATACATATAAATTCAGAATGTGAAGTTGAGTCTATTTTTAAAAATGTGATGAGTGAGATTATTCAAACGCATATTTTGATAGATAGCAATTCAAGTAATGATCAATCATCTAGCTGGGTAAAATGGATAAATTCAAATCATAATTTAAATGGATCCATTAGATTGAACCTGTTAGATATTCATAAATCAGAAAATAATTCTAACAAAATTGATAATTATATTCGAATACATAAAAATATAACTAATAAAAACTTTAGATGTATTTATGTAAATGGGCTAAATTATAATAGTAAATTAAACACTAACGTTAATGATATTTCTTTAATAGCTGCTCAGCTAAACGAACTTGTTGAAATACATAAAAAAAACTCTTTAGAAATTCCTAAAAAAGTTATAATAAGTACACTGTTAAATAATAGCTTTTTAGAAAATATTTCCAAGATTAAAGTAATTAGATCAATTATAAATCAAATTTTAAATGTTCATGAATTAAAAGCTAAAATAATTATTGAGACTTCGATAAATCCAATGACAATAGTTAATAAAGAATTAGACTTTAGAATTTTATCTATTACATCATCTATAATGAGTGCTATTATTGGTGGAACAGATATTTATCAACTAAATGACTCTATGATTAAATCTAAAGAAGATTATTGGAAAAAAATAATCACAAATATTCCATTGATTCTTCTTGAAGAAAGTTACATAAATATTTCTGAAGATGTTGCTAAAGGTTCACATGTAATTGAGCATATTAGTTCTAAAATGGCTGAAAAATCATGGGCTTTGTTCAAAGAAATTGAAAACAAGGGTGGTATTTTAAATTGCTTTAACCAGGATGATATTCCTAATTTAATTCTCAAATAAATGAATAGAAAATCATTTAAAAATATTGACTTAAATTTTCAAAACTTAAAAGAAACTGAATTTGGACACGAGAATTTTTATGCTGGAATCCCACCATATTTAAAAGGTCCATATTCAACTATGTATTTATCTAGACCTTGGACAATTAGACAATATGCAGGATTTTCGACTGCAGAAAAATCTAATGAATTTTACAGAAAAAACTTAGCAGCTGGTCAAAAAGGGTTGTCTGTAGCTTTTGATTTAGCTACTCATAGAGGCTATGATTCAGACCACGAAAGAGTTTTAGCAGATGTAGGAAAGGCGGGAGTTGCTGTAGACACAGTTGAAGATATGAAAATTTTATTCAATCGTATTCCTTTGGATAAAATGTCAGTTTCTATGACTATGAATGGTGCTGTTTTACCAATAATGGCATTTTATATTGTAGCAGCTAGAGAACAAAATATAAGTTTAGAATCATTAACGGGAACAATTCAGAATGATATTTTAAAAGAATTTATGGTTAGAAATACTTATATCTATCCTCCTAAAGAAAGTATGAGAATTGTTGGTGATATTTTTAAATATACTTCTAAAAATATGCCTAAGTTTAATCCAATAAGTATTTCAGGTTATCATATGCACGAAGCAGGAGCTAGTGCAGAAATTGAACTTGCTTATACTTTAGCTAATGGATTAGAATATGTAAAAAAAGGAATTGAAGTAGGATTAAAAATTGACGACTTTGCTCCAAGACTTTCTTTCTTTTGGGGAATAGGAATGAATCATTTTACTGAAATTGCAAAAATGAGAGCGGCTAGATTACTGTGGTCTAAAATAATAAAGCAATTTAATCCTAAAAATAAAAAGTCAATGGCACTAAGAACTCATTGTCAGACTTCTGGATGGAGCTTATCTGAAAATGATCCTTACAATAATATTTCAAGAACTTATATTGAAGCTATGGCTGCAGTTTTTGGTGGAACACAGTCCTTACATACAAATTCATTAGATGAAGCAATTGCTCTTCCAAGTGAAAATGCAGCCAGAATTGCTAGAAATACTCAATTATTTATTCAAAAAGAAAATAATATTTGTAATGTAATCGATCCATTAGGTGGTTCACATTACATTGAGAAATTAACTAACGATATTGCTAAAAAAGCCTGGGAATTAATTCAAGAAGTAGAAAATCAGGGAGGTATGACTAAGGCAATTGAATTAGGACTGCCAAAAATGAGAATTGAAGAGGCTGCTGCTAAAAGACAAGCTAACATTGATAGTGGAAAAGAAGTTATAGTTGGATTAAATGCATACCAATCTAAAGAATCAGAAGATGTTGACATATTGGAAATTGATAATAATGAGGTAAAGAAAAATCAAATTCAAAGAATTCAAAAGATTAAATCAATTAGAAATCAAAATGAAGTAAATCAGATATTAAATGAATTATCAAATTCAGCTAAGAATAACAATGGTAATTTATTAGAAATAACTATTCGTGCAGCTAAATCAAGAGCTACTCTTGGTGAAATCTCCTATGCTTTGGAAAAGGAATTTGGAAGATATAAAGCTACGGTAAGAAGTATTTCTGGTGTATATTCGAAGGCTATTATGGATGATGTTAAATATAAAGAAGCGCTAGATCTCACTAAAGAATTTGAAGATATTGTCGGGAGAAGACCTAGAATTTTAATTGCAAAAATGGGGCAAGACGGACATGACAGGGGAGCTAAAATTGTTGCAACTTCTTTTGCAGATATTGGTTTTGATGTTGATATAGGCTCACTTTTTCAAACACCAAGTGAAGTTGCAAAAAGTGCAATTGAAAATGATGTACATATTATTGGAGTATCTTCTTTGGCAGCTGGTCACCTTACATTAATTCCTGAATTGCTTTTGGAATTAAAAAAACTTAAAAGAGAAGACATTATGATTATAATTGGAGGTGTGGTTCCAAAAAAAGATTATCAACTGCTATTTGATATGGGAATCGCAGCAGTATTTGGGCCTGGTACTATAATTTCTGAAGCAGCTCAAGATATTATAAAAATCATGCTGAAAGGGTTTAAAAATAATGAGTAATATTTCCAAAAAAATAATTTTAAATCAATTAGAGTATCCTGTAAAAGTACTTCTTGCGTGGGGAGAGGCAATTGATGGAAAAAATGAATTTAGAGACTTTTTAATGAAAAGTCCATATAAAGAATTAGGTATATTTTGTTTTGCACTTTTAAACGATCGAAAATCTAGAAAATGGTTATTAGAAAATAATTACGGTCATCTTTTAGCTACAATTGAAGGTGTAGAAGGTAAAGATTCAGCCTTAATATGGTTAAAAAAAAATGGCTTTGATTTACTATTTCATTTTGCAAGAAGTGCAGATTCTTGGAAGGATTCTCAAAGATGGCTTAAAAAAAAGGACAAATTACTTTATACTATTTCACTAAAAATTGAATATGTGAAAGATGAAATAGAATTAAAAAATGAAGATCCACATAAAATAAACCCTTAGTCCTCTTAGTTAACGAATAAGTTCAATTGCTTCTGCTGCTTCAATTATATCGTTGACAACTGAGTCTTTTTCAGCATCTTCAATTACTTTCTCAATTTCCTCAATAGACTTGGAAGATTCTTCAGATTCATTTTCAACTGGTTCAACTATAGGATTTTCATTATTAGAACCGTCTCCCATTTTCATAAACACTCCTACACCAACCATAGCTAATGTTATTAATAAAGCAATTATTGTAAGTAATTTCTTTTTACTTTTCTTTGGAATATCAGAACTAGAATTTTCAACAGCATCAGAATCTGATAATGTCTCAACTTTTTTATTATTTTTTGTAGGAGCAATGTCTTTGACTTTAAGTTTTTTAGGTCCGCCTTTAGCATATATTTCTTCTAATCTTGCCATAACAGCATCTTCATCAGCTCTAAAAGTTCTTGTTATTCTTTTGGCTAAATAATAACGATCAGGATCGTTTTTTAAGAAGAAATTTTGAACTTTTACTAAATACGACATAATTTTTTATTTTAAATATATAAAATCTAATACTAATTAGGTTATTACTTATTAATTATTTCAATATGAGAGTTCTATTAAATAGCCAGAATGTCTTCTTACATTGAAAACTAAATCATTTTCAAACAATAAATATTGCCCCTTAATACCCACTAATTTTTCTTCGATTTCTGGAACTTTGTCCAAAGTTAAAGATTTTACTTTTTCGGGATATTTTATTACTGGGAAATTAATATTATGTAAGCTTTCATCTTTTACTAAATACTGTTTAAATTCTTCATCTACATAAGGGAATAATTCATCTCTAATTGATAGTAATGAGTCTTGATTGATTTCATTTTGAAGCATTTTTCTCCAATTTGTTTTATCACTAATATGTTTTTTTAATGAAATTTCTATTGCTCCTGCTGCTTGTCTGTAAGGAACTCTTGCTATTATTAGTGCTTGAATAGCACCTTGATCTATCCAACGAGTTGGAATCTGTGACTCTTTGGTGACGCCTACCTTATTTCCAGCGGTTTTAGACAAGTAAACAATATGAGGCTTCATATGATGTTCCATTTCCCATTCATAATCTCTTAAAGCGACTCCTAGATGAATTTTACTTAGTTCTGGTCGAATAATACTTTCTACTGCTAATGGAGAAGATTTAAAGGCATCGTAAGACATACCTTCACCATATGCTTTTCTAATTTTTTTTCCAGTGACAACGCAGTTAATAATTCCTGAAAAAGAGATTTTAATTGTACTCCCTATTAATTGGTTTAATTCTATATTTAATGAGGGTTGAGTAGTTTCGTAAAGTGGTAATGTGTACTCTACTTCGCTATTAAGTTGTGAAATCATTTTCCTAATATTACCATAATGGTTCATGGTTAGGTAATAAAAAATTGCATATATTTATAAAGACTCAAGTTGTTTCTTAATTCTAGAATAATTTAACATATCATCAAGATTAAAATAAAGGCTTTTTAAAACTCTAAGTGTTGATTTGTCGTTTAATGAGAATGTTAAAACCTTTTCTAGCAATGGAATTGCTTTTTTTAACATATTATCTGCTTTTTTCATTTCTAAATCATATTTTTCACCAGAATAATCTCCGGCAACAGATTTAGATGTTATTGATTGATTGTAATAAAGAGCACCTAAATTATAATAAGCATCAACGTAAGTACTATCTAATTTAATAGCATTTTCATATCCAACAATTGCTTTGTTCATATAATTAAAAGCTAAATCGTGTTTATTTTCGTCGTGGTATTTGTTGGAAATATTATCATAAGTAACGCCAATATTAAAATGTAATATTTTATTTGTTGGATCTGATTCAATAGCATTTTCTAGGGCAAGTTGCGCTTTTTCATTATTTCCCTTTGAATACCAATAATTAAATTCTTCTATGTTAAGAACATAATCTTTAGGAAACCTTAATTTCCCTTCCTGTATTACACTTAAAATCTGCTCTTCATTTTTAACTTCACTTGCATTTAAAACCCTTATCATAGATTGGTACATTTCAGCACCAACTCCGTAATTATGGTCTGCACACATTTTGTAATAATTAAAAGCTTCATCATAATTTTTCATTTTTTCAGCAGATAAAGCTGCATTTATCATCGCAAGAGTATCCGTTAAAGTAATCATACTGTACATTTCAACAGCTATTTTAAAAGATTCATACGCATTTTGATAGTTTTTTTTCTGGAAAAAATCTACACCAGAATTTATAGATATATTTCTATATGTACTTATTTTATTGGTAATGTCAGACTTCCATTGGTTTTTGACATCTAATTCTAAACACTTTTTAAAAGATCCAAAGGTAGCTTCTTTGATATTTTGCTCACCATTATTGGATATTTCATTTAATATGTTTTGATCAAATACAGACATCATCAAATAATCCAAATAAACTACCCCTCTGTAAAAATACATTTTTGTTAAATCTTTAGGTTTAGTAAATGGAGTTTCTAATTGCTTTGTATAGGATTCATCAATGGCCTTTTTAGCTTTTAAAAGAATAGGTTTGTTTTTAGCTAATTGTGTAAATTTTAAAAGAGAATCAGGAATAGAAATCCATGAGCTATTGTAATTATTTCTAAACTCAGTAGCAGCTTCAGTTAATTGTAATTTTTGAGCAAAATTAAATGATATTAAAATGCTTAATAATCCACAAAAAAAGTACTTATTCATAATTTATATTTTATTCAATTTCATTTTGAGTATCTTCAGATGATTTGTCACTTGAATTATCTGGTGAATCATTTAAAGGGTTTTCAGTAGTTTCATTATTTAAATTCTCATTTAATTCCAAGTTTTCATCTAATAAATCTTCATCATCATCTTTTTCAACTTTAGCAACAGCAGCAATTTGATCTTTACCTTTTAAATTAATTAATTTAACTCCCTGAGTAGCTCTGCCCTGGGTTCTAATATCTGCAACATGCATTCTAATAATAATCCCAGATTTATTTATTATCATTAAATCATCTTCATCAGTAACAGATTTTATAGCAATTAAGTTTCCTGTTTTTTCTGTGATATTTAATGTTTTAACACCTTTTCCTCCTCTATTAGTGATTCTGTAAATTGGTTCATTTGTTTCAGCGTCATTAAGCAATGTTCTTTTGCCAAAACCATTTTCAGAAACTACCATTATTGTTCTAGAGAAATCTTCTACACAAACCATTCCAATTACTTGATCAGTTGAAGCTAAAGTTATTCCTCTAACACCAGAAGCAGTTCTTCCCATGGATCTAACTTTAGATTCATTAAATCTAATAGCTCTTCCTGAATTAATAGCCATTAATATTTCACTGTTTCCATTGGTGAGTCGTGCTTCTAGAAGTTCGTCACCTTCTCTAATTCCAATAGCATTTATTCCGTTTGTTCTTGGTCGAGAATAGGCTTCAAGACTGGTTTTTTTGATAATACCTTTTTTAGTACACATTACAATAAAATTATTTTTAGTGTAATCTTCATCTTTAATATCTTTTACAACTACATATGCTTTCACCTTATCATCTTGTTCAATGTTAATAAGGTTTTGAATAGCCCTTCCTTTTGCAGCTTTATTACCCTCAGGAACTTCAAATATTCTCATCCAAAAACATTTCCCTTTTTCTGTAAAAATCAACAACCAATTATGATTAGTTGCAACAAATAACTCCTGTAGGAAATCTTTTTCTCTAGTAGATGATCCTTTTGACCCAACTCCTCCTCTATTTTGAACCTTGTACTCGTTGAGACTTGTTCTTTTAATATAACCTGCATGAGATATTGTTATGGCAACTTCTGCATTGGGAATTAAATCCTCGATTTTCATTTCATTTGCAGAATATTCAATTACAGATCTTCTCTCATCTCCATATTTATCTTTTACTTCAAGTAATTCATTTTTTATAATATCCATTCTTCTGTCTTCTCTATTAAGAATGTCCTTTAAATCTTCAATTACCGTTAATAGATCGTTGTATTCAGCTCTTAATTTATCTTGTTCTAAACCAGTTAACTGTCTTAGCCTCATTTCAACAATAGCCTTAGACTGTAAATCAGATAATTTAAACTTGCTCATTAACTTCTCTCTAGCTTCATCAGGACTTTTTGATCCTCTTATAAGAGCTATTACTTCATCTATATTGTCAGAAGCAATAATTAATCCCTCTAAAATGTGAGCTCTATCTTCGGCTTTTTTAAGTTCGAATTTTGATCTTCTAACAACTACATCATGACGGTGATCAACAAAATGAAGAATTAAATCTTTAAGATTCAAAACAACTGGCCTGCCCTTTACTAATGCTATGTTATTAACTGAAAATGAGGTTTGTAAAGACGTATACTTATACAATTTATTTAATACCACATTTGGAATAGCATCTCTTTTTATTTCATAAACAATCCTCATTCCATTTCTGTCAGATTCATCTCTGATTTCTGAGATACCAACAAGTTTCCCTTCATTTACCAATGCAGCTGTTTTTTGAATCATATCAGCTTTGTTGACTTGATATGGAATTTCAGTAACTATAATAGCTTCTCTATTTTCTCTAATTTCTTCAATCATAGCTTTTGCTCTCATCACAATTCTTCCTTTCCCCTCATGAAAAGCATTTTTAACACCTTCATAACCATAAATAGTTCCACCAGTTGGGAAATCTGGAGCTTTTACGTGTTCCATCAAGCCATCTATATCAATATCTTTATTGTTGATATAAGCAATTGTACCATCTATAACTTCTGTTAAATTATGAGGAGCCATATTTGTTGCCATTCCTACTGCGATACCCGAAGAGCCATTAACCAATAAATTAGGTATTCTTGTAGGAAGTACGGTAGGTTCTTTTAGAGAATCATCAAAGTTTGGTGAAAAATCAACGGTATCTTTCTCTAAATCAGATAATAATTCTTCAGCAGCTTTTCTTAATCGAGCCTCGGTATATCTCATTGCAGCTGGACTATCTCCATCAACTGAACCAAAGTTTCCTTGCCCATCAACTAAAGGATACCTTAGAGACCAATGCTGAGCCATTCTCACCATAGTATCATAAACTGAAGAATCACCATGAGGATGATACTTTCCTAATACGTCTCCAACTATTCTAGCAGATTTCCTAAATGAACTGTTAGATCTAACACCTAAATCAAGCATTCCGAATAAAACTCTTCTGTGAACAGGCTTTAAACCATCTCTAACGTCTGGCAATGCTCTAGAAACTATTACCGACATTGAATAATCAATATAAGCAGTCTTCATTTCGTCTTCAATACTAACAGGAATTATTCTTTCACCGCTTTGTTCACTCATAGCTAAAATTTATAATTAAATTTAATTTACAACGAAAGTATAATTTCTTTATAGATTATAGTTAGTGTTACAGTAATGATTTATCCACAAAAACATGTGAGAAATAGAAATATTATGAACAATTAACAAAAATGTTGTTGATTAAATTTGTAACAGTTGTTTTAAATGTGAAAAACAATATTAATTTTGAAACATGGATGCTAAATTTTCACCAAGAGTTAAAGAAGTAATTAGTTACAGCCGAGAAGAAGCTTTGAGGCTAGGGCATGATTATATAGGAGTAGAACATTTACTATTAGGTATAATAAGAGAAGGTGAAGGAGTTGCTATGAAGATGATTGAGTCTTCTGGGATAAACTCAAAGGATTTAAGAAAGAAATTAGAATCTAAGTTAGATTCCGGTCAACTTTCAGAACTTAAGAGTTCTGGTAACATTCCTCTTTTAAAACAAGCTGAGAAAGTTTTAAAAATTACTTATCTCGAAGCAAAATTATTTAAAAGTAATATGATAGGAACTGAACATTTACTTTTATCAATACTTAAAGAGGACAACAATATCGCATCCTCAATTCTTAAAGAACATAATTTAAATTACGAGTCTATAAAAGAAGAATTAGATATCATGATGGAATCTGGATATAAACCTGATATTTTACCCGAATCTAAACTTCCTGAATCTGCAGATGAAGACGATATGGAAAAAGAAGATAGCTTTTCAAGTAGCTCCTCAAAAAAAACAAGCGATAGTAAATCAAAAACACCTGTGTTAGATAATTTTGGAAGAGATTTAACAAGGTTTGCAGAAGATGATAAATTAGATCCTATTGTTGGTCGTGAAAAAGAGATTGAACGTGTTTCACAAATTCTTTCTAGAAGAAAAAAGAACAACCCACTTTTAATCGGAGAACCAGGTGTAGGTAAATCAGCAATTGCAGAAGGATTAGCTCTTAGAATAACTCAAAGAAAAGTATCTAGAGTACTTTTTAATAAAAGAATTATTTCCCTAGATCTTGCTTCATTAGTTGCTGGTACTAAGTACAGAGGACAATTTGAAGAAAGAATGAAAGCCGTTATGAATGAGTTAGAAAAATCTCCTGATATTATATTGTTTATAGATGAAATACACACTATAGTTGGTGCTGGTGGAGCATCAGGTTCTTTAGATGCTTCTAACATGTTTAAACCTGCTTTAGCCAGAGGTGAAGTCCAATGTATAGGTGCTACAACTTTAGATGAGTACAGACAATTTATTGAAAAAGACGGAGCACTTGAAAGACGTTTTCAGAAAGTACTTGTCGAACCAACTACTGCAGATGAAACTTTGCAAATTTTAGATAACATAAAAGAAAAATACGAAGATCATCACAATGTTAAATATTCAGAGAATGCTGTAAAGTCTTGTGTTTATTTAACTGAAAGATATATTTCCGATAGACATCTTCCAGACAAAGCTATAGATGCTTTAGATGAAGTCGGTTCAAGAGTTCATATAACTAATATAAATGTTCCAGAATCTATAATTACAATTGAAAAAAAGATTGAAGATATTAAAGAGCTGAAAAATAAGGTTGTAAGAAGCCAACAATATGAAGAAGCTGCGCGATTAAGAGACTCTGAGAGAAAATTAAATGAGGAACTTGATACTGCAAAAAATAAATGGGAAGATGATAGCAAAACTCATAGACAAGAAGTAACTGAAGAAGATGTTGCTGAAGTTGTAGCTATGATGACAGGAATTCCTGTTCAAAAAGTTGCTGAGAAAGAAAGTGGTAAATTGATAAAAATGGCCGAATCAATGAATGGCACTGTCATTGGTCAAAATGAAGCTATTACTAAAATAGTTAAAGCAATACAAAGAAATAGAGCTGGACTTAAGGACCCAAACAAACCCGTTGGATCATTTATCTTTTTAGGACCAACTGGTGTTGGTAAGACTCAACTTTGTAAAGTATTGTCAAAATTTTTATTTGATAGTGAAGAAGCTTTAATAAGAATAGACATGAGCGAATACATGGAAAAGTTTGCTGTATCTAGACTAATTGGCGCTCCTCCCGGATATGTAGGTTATGAAGAAGGTGGACAGCTTACTGAAAAAGTAAGAAGAAAACCATATTCAATTATTTTACTTGATGAAATAGAAAAAGCTCATCCTGATGTATTTAATTTACTTCTACAAGTATTAGACGATGGTAAGATGACAGATAGCTTGGGTAGAACTATTGATTTTAAGAACACAATCATAATTATGACTTCTAATATTGGTGCTAGACAACTTCAAGACTTTGGTACGGGAGTTGGATTTGGTACTAAAACAAGAAATGACAACGATCAAGACAATATGAAAGGAGTTATACAAAATGCATTAAAGAAAACATTTGCTCCAGAATTCTTAAATAGAATTGATGATGTAGTGATTTTCAACTCTTTAACAAGAAAAGATATTTTAAAAATCATTGATATTGAACTAGAAAAACTATTTAAAAGGATAAATACTTTAGGATATAAGGTAGAATTAACTAAAGTAGCCAAAGAATATATTGCAGAAAAAGGTTTTGATGAAAAGTATGGTGCAAGACCTTTAAATAGAGCAATTCAAAAATATATTGAAGATCCATTAGCAGAAGAGATAATTAAGAAAAAAGTTAAGGAAGGAGATTTAATAAAATTAGATTTTGATGAAAAAAAAGAAGAAATATTGGTGAAAATAGATGTCAAGAAAAAGAAAACTAAAAAAGATTAATCATAATCGTTAGTTTCTTTCCAAGCCCCATTTAAATCATCTGTATCAATTCCTAATTCCTCTTCTTTTTCCCATTGAGTTTTTACTTTTATAAAAGTAGCTTTTTGATTTTTGAAAAAAATTGATAAAAGAATACCTACTAATGCACCTGCCATATGACTTTCGTAGCTAATTTTCCAATCATATGGGAAAATACCCCAAAACATACTTCCGTAAATAAAAACAACCAGTAGAGCTACTGTAAGTAATCTTGAATCTTTTCTAAACACTCCACTGAAAAATAAAAAAAATAACAAACTGTATATAACTCCACTGATACCTATATGAAAAGAATTCCTAGCAAATATCCAGACAAGTAAACCAGTAAGAGTCCAAGAAAAAAACAATACTCTCCAAGCAATTGGGTGATAAAAATAGAATAAAGCCCAAGAAAGTATTAGAAATGGAATTGAATTATTTATAATGTGATTATGGTCTTTAACAGAATGTATTAAAGGAGCAAAAAAAATGCCAAACAAACCTTCAAAAGTTCTTGGGAAAATACCTAACTCATAAAGATTTAGACTATAATGGTAATTGATTAAATGTAAAAACCATAAAAAAAATAAGAAAAATAAAATCCAATAGTGCTTAAAAAAGATATTAAATAAATCTTTCATTTACTTGATAGACTTCTCTTTCTTAATATATTCGTATGCTTCTTGAATTTTTTGAAACTTTTTTTTCGCTGCTTTCTGTTGTTCTTCCCCTAATTGGTTGAACTTATCAGGGTGGTGCATCACAGCCATTTTTCTATATGCTTTTTTTATTTCGTCATTTGTAGAAGATTCATTTATACCAAGAACTTTATAATAACTAGAAGTGTCTTTATAAAATAGAGATTTTATTTGTTCAAATTCCATTCTTGAAATACGGAAATATGAAGCAATTCTTTGTATCACTTTCATTTCAGAATCAGAAACATCTCCATCTGCTTGAGCAATTCCAAACAAATATTGTAATAAAAGTGATCTTTGCCTTATAGGCATACTGTTATTTATAGTGCTACATATTTCACTTAGAACAAAGTCCTTGCTGAGAATATCTTTAAAATCACTGATATATTTTGATGCAAGTTGAACAGAGAATTGTTGTTTGAAAAAATCTTTAACATAGTCCAGTTCAGATTTTAAAATTTTACCATCTGCTTTCATTACTGCACCAGAAAGTATAAGAAGTGCAGTGGCAAAATCATTTTGGTTTAATCTTGAAGAATAATAGTTTGCATCATTAGAATACGAACCAGACCTAAAATTATATGAATTTGAAGAGTTTGATTTATTAGAATTGAACCTGTCAAAGCTAGATCCAATAAAATAACCTATAAATGCACCAAATAAACTTCGTGTTGCAAAAAAACCAAGTACAGCACCAACTAAACCTCCAATTCCTATAGACACCTTAAATTAATTCAAAACTTCTTTCTACAAAATCGCTTAAATCTTTACCTTTTAGCATTCCATGAGATATAAGTGCTAAATCCAAAGCTTGTTTAGCTAAAACTTTTTGATTTTCACCTTTAGATTCAATTAGTTTTGATATTAAAGCATGATTTGTATTAATAACTAAATTATACATTTCAGGCATCACTCCCATCATGTTCATACCACCACCTCCAGCTGCTTGTTGTTCTTTCATTCTTCTCATAAATTCACTCTGAGTAATTAAAACAGGTTTTTCAGACTCACTTAAACTTTCAACTTGAATAGTATACTTTTCTTTTTCTACAATTTCCTCAAAAATAGGTTTTAATGAATCTTCTTGCTCTTTTGAAAGTTTAGAAGGTATATTTTCATCTTTAGAAATTATTTTATCAATAGTATCTGCATCTAATCTTGCAAATGAAACACCTAAATCTTGTTCAACTTTAGAAATATAGTGTGATGCTAAGGGACCATCCATAATTACAACATCATATCCTTTGTTGTGTGCGGAAGCTATTAAAGAATGGTGCTCATCTTTATCATGAGAATAAAGAATTACTAATTTATCATTTTTATCAGTTTGTGCAGCTTTAACTTTTTCTTTATAAACTTCTAATGTGAAATACTCATCTTTAGCGTTTTTAAGTAGACTAAAAGGTTTAGCTTTTTCATGGAATTTCTCATCTGTTAGTATTCCATATTGAATAAAAACATTTATATCATCCCATTTGTTTTCAAAATCTTTCCTGTCTTTTTTAAACATTCCAGATAATTTATCGGCTACTTTTTTGGTAATATGATTAGAAATTTTTCTTACGTTACTATCACTTTGCAAATATGATCTTGAAACATTCAAGGGAATATCTGGAGAATCAATTACACCATGAAGAAGTGTTAAAAATTCAGGAACGATATTTTCTACAGAATCTGTAATAAAAACTTGATTACTGTAAAGTTGAATCTTGTTCTTCTGAAGTTCTATTTGGTTTTTTAATTTGGGAAAGTAAAGAATTCCAGTTAAATTAAATGGATAATCTACGTTTAAATGAATATGAAAAAGAGGCTCTTCAGTGAACGGATATAACTCATTATAAAAAGACTTGTAGTCCTCCGTTTTTAAGTCAACTGGTTTTTTGATCCATGCAGGTTGAGTATTATTTATAATATTTGGAATTTCAATACTAGTTTTTTCAATATTACCATCTTTATCCTTTTTACCTTTTGGATCATCAATTGATTCTGATTTGGTTCCAAACTCTATATCAATAGGTAAAAATTTACAATATTTATTTAAAATACCAGAAATTCTATTTTCTTCTAAAAACTCTTTTGAATCTTTATCAATATGAAGAATAATATCTGTACCTCGATGTTCTTTTTTAATTTCTTTAAGCTCAAAAGTTGGATCACCTTTCGATTCCCATTGAACAGCTTTTGAACCTTTTTTATGAGACAAAGTCTTTATTTGAACTTTACTAGAAACCATAAATGACGAATAAAAACCTAGTCCAAAATGACCGATTATAGATTTTGGGTCTTTATCTTTATATTGTTCCAGGAATTCTTCAGCACCTGAAAAAGCAACTTCATTTATGTATTTATTAACTTCATCTTGAGTCATTCCAATTCCGTGGTCTCTAATTGTTAGAGTTTTTTTCTTAGCATCAAGTATTACCTCAACCTTTAAATCTTTTAATTCCTTTTTAAATTCTCCAGCTATTGATAAAGTCATCAGTTTTTGAGTAGCGTCAACTGCATTTGATACTAACTCTCTTAAAAATATCTCTGTATCAGAATAAAGAAATTTTTTAATTATTGGAAAGATATTTTCACTCTGTACGTTTATAGTTCCTTTTTGCATTTATTATAGTTTTTTATTGACAATCTTCAAAGAATATGCCAATTAATAATTTAATAATAACTATGACATAATGTCCTAACAAAACAATTAAAATTAAGTTTTTTGCTAATTTGTCATTTTAATATCACTTTAAATAATTATAATTTTTAATTGATTATTTACTGAATCACTATCTCCTATATCACTATTAAAAATAGTTTCTATAAATATATTTATGGTGTCACCAATCATTTCATTATCAAGAAAAACGTTACAAGTTGGTCTGTAATTATATTTAGAATGAACACCTACAATAGTTGTTGCGTATGGACATTCCCAACAAAAATATTTTGGTATTTGATATCCAACTACATTTAAAGGAGGATGAAGGTTTATTAAATCAACCATTGAATAAGTGTAATTACCTATAGAGATAGGGTTATTTAAAGTTTGATCATTAAACCATCCTAAGTATGAATACATTGGAACTTGAAAATTTAAAGTATCAAATAAAATCCAATAATCAGAATCAAAATTAGCTTCTGTTAATGGAACTCCATTAACAACATATTGATCATTAAGTTTTGAAAGATTGCCACAAACCTGAAAATAATTTAAACCATTATATTCCAATTCCCAATGATTATTAGAATTTGGGGTTAAAGTATCTCCAAAATAAACAACTTTGTAATCAGTATTGCAAACCCCGCTAATACAAGGGTTTTGATACTCAACTTTTTCCTTAACACATGAAAAAAATAGTATTTCAATTAAAAAAAACAGACATATATTTATCTTCATAAAGTAATTTTAATATTAAATTTAATATAAAAATATTCATAATATGTTTATTGTACACAGTAGATTATTATTCAATTTTTCAAAAAAAAATTTGTTATTATATTTTGATTTTTTTTATTAAAGCAAACATTTAAATGTTCAAAAAGAATCAAACCATAAAGATGATTTTTTAAAGTAATTCATAAAATTGTAATGTGAATTCATTTAAAATAGTTAAAAACAGATATATTATATCAACAGTAATCTTGTTATTTACCTTGTTAATTATAGATGATACGACTATTTTTAAAATGTTTAAAATGAAAACTGAGCTTCTCGATATTAAAGAAGAAAATATCAAAAAACAAAATGAAATTTTAAATATCAAGACAAAGACTAAACAATTAACTACTAATAAATTTGCTTTAGAAAAATTTGCTAGAGAGCATTATTTAATGAAAAAACAAGATGAAGTCATCTATGTTTTTGACGGTTTATAAAATTCTACTGATTGTAAATAATCTTGTAATATAATTACTGCAGAAATTTTATCTATGTTCTCCTTATTTCTCCTTTTCATTTTCTTGACTCCACTACTTAACACTGTTTGCTTAGCAATTTTTGATGTAAACCTTTCGTCATAAAGTTCAAAATCAATTTCCTGATACATTATTGAAATTTTATTAAAAAAAGTATAGGTAAATTCTGTTGAATGAGTTGGATCTCCTCTTAATGACTTTGGATTTCCAACTATAATTTTTGATACTTTATTTTTTTTTATGTAAGTCTCTAAAAAATTAAATAAATCTTTAGTATTAATTGTAGTTAGTGCATATGCAATATTTAATGGAGCTTCACAATATGCAACACCTACTCTCTTTAGTCCATAATCTAAGGATAAAAATTGACTCATAAGTCAAATATAAACCTATAAAATAGAACCATTTAAATTTATTATGATATTTGCACTATGGATTTAGAAAATATTATCAATAATGCATGGATTAATAGAGAACTATTAAAAGATAGTAACACCATAATTGCTATAGAAAAGGTGATTGACATGTTAGATATAGGGGAATTAAGAGTTTGTGATAAGGTTAATGAGGTTTGGATAACTAATCAGTGGATTAAAAAAGCTGTTATTTTATATTTTCCAATAAGAAAAATGGAAACTATCGAAATTGGACCTTTAGAGTTTCATGACAAAATGAAACTAAAATCCAATTATGCATTAAAGGGTGTTAGAGTTGTTCCTCATGCAATTGCTAGATATGGATCTTATTTAGCTAAAAATGTAATTATGATGCCTTCCTATGTAAATATTGGTGCTTATGTGGATTCTGGAACAATGGTTGATACTTGGGCAACAGTTGGTTCCTGTGCTCAAATAGGTAAAAATGTTCACTTAAGTGGTGGTGTAGGAATAGGTGGAGTATTAGAGCCGTTACAAGCATCTCCTGTAGTTATTGAAGATAATGCATTTATTGGTTCAAGATGTATAATTGTTGAAGGTGCAAGAGTTGGGAAGGAAGCTGTTTTAGGAGCAAATGTGGTAATTACAAATTCTACAAAAATAATTGATGTTACTGGATCAAAACCAAAGGAATATAGAGGTTTAGTGCCAGAAAGGAAAGTAGTTATCCCCGGTTCTTACAATAAAAAATTTAAAAGTGGTGATTATCATGTCCCTTGTGCTTTGATAATAGGAGAACGTAAAGCAAGTACTGATTTAAAAACATCTCTTAATGAAGTTTTAAGAGAATTTGAAATTACTGTATAATTTTATAAAAATTATTTTAATTAACGATAGACTATGAAAATAGGTTTTGATGCAAAAAGAGCTTATCAAAATTTTACTGGGTTAGGAAATTACAGTAGAGATTTAATAGAGAATTTAGTACAACAATATTCAAATAATGAATACTTATTGTTTGCTCCCAAAGATTCGGAAAATCCAAGGTTAGATTTTATATCTGATTACAATAATATAAAATCTATATTTCCAGAAAATAAATTAAATAAAACTTTTAAAGGGTTGTGGCGATCCATAAATATGGAAAAAGCTATTATTAAAAATGGGGTTGATATATATCATGGATTAAGTAATGAAATCCCTAGAGTTAGAGTTAAAAATATTCCATATATAGTTACCATTCATGATTTAATTTTTAAAAGATTCCCTAGGAATTATAGATCAATAGATAGAAAAGTATACGATATAAAGTTTAAATATGCCGTTAAACATTCTGATCTTACTATTGCTATAAGTCAACAAACGAAGCAAGATATCATAGATTTTTATAAAATTAAACCTGAAAAAATTAAAGTGATATATCAAAGTTGCCATAAGAATTTTAGAAAGAAATGTTCTTTAAATATGCTTAATTCAGTTAAAAATAAATTTAATCTTCCAGAAAATTTTATACTTAATGTAGGAACTATTGAAACAAGAAAAAATTTGATCTCTGTTATTAATGCTATTAATATTATGAAAATTGATATTCCACTTGTAGTAATAGGTAAACCAACTCAATACATGAATTTTTTAAAGATTCAAATGAAAAAAATTAAATTCGATATTAGTAGAATAATTTTTTTAGAAAACATTTCAATAGAGGAATTACCTATTATATATAGACTTTCATCATTATTTGTATATCCTTCACTTTTTGAAGGGTTTGGCATACCAATTTTAGAAGCTCTAAATTGTGAAATTCCTGTAATTAGTAGTAAGGGAAGCTGCTTTAACGAAGCAGGTGGAGAATACAGCAAATATATTGATCCACAAAATAGTGAGGAATTTGCACATGAAATTGAAGTCTGCTTAACTGATAATAAACTTAGGAAGACAATGATTAAAGAAGGTCTTATTCATGCAGAGAAATTTAAACCAGAAGTACTCTCAAAACAATTAATTGATGTCTACAACAGTTTATTATAAAAAGTTAGATAAATCAGAATTTAATTCTGTTATTAATATTATCAACAAGGGAGGAATCATTATATATCCAACTGAAACTATTTGGGCAATTGGTTGTAAATCAACAATAAAGAAAAGTGTTCTTAAAGTTTATGAATTAAAAAAAAGATCCCATAATATGCCTTTTATAAATTTATTGGATCATTCTAATAACTTATCGAAATATATTAATAATATAAATTTTAAAGTCATTGATATAGAACAAGAGCCAAACTCTCCTCCTACTATAATATATCCAAATTGCAAAAAAGAATATTCTTTTTTATCTAATGTTTTAAATGAAATATCGTTTAGAGTTACACCAGTTCCTGAATTAAAAAAAATAATTAAATCTATTAATTCACCATTAATTTCTACTTCGGCAAATATAAGCGGAGATTCTTTTCCAAAAACTATAGATAATATTTCTTCCTCAATTTTAAATGCTGTTGATGTTATTATTAATTTTGACGTAAAATCTTCAGGAAAGCCATCATCAGTAATAAAAATTAACAAAGATCAAATTGAATATCTCAGAAAATAGATATAGTAACCTTTTGAAATCTAAAAGAATCTTTGAAACCATATCAAATGTGGGTAATGAGATTGGGCAAGACGCGTTTGTAATTGGAGGGTACGTAAGAGATCAATTATTGAATAGGGAAACTAAAGATATTGATATAGTCGCAATTGGAAGTGGAATTAATTTTGCAAAAAAAACAGCTGTAAAGCTTAAAAGTTCGCCTATTAAAGTTTTTAAAAGTTTTGGAACTGCAATGATAATAGTTGACGATATAGAGGTTCAATTTGTAGGGGCTAGAAAAGAAAGTTATAGATCGAATTCAAGAAATCCCAAGGTAGAAACAGGGACATTTGAAGAAGATCAAAAAAGAAGAGATTTTACAATAAATGCCCTAGCAATATCGTTAAATAGTAAAGATTATGGTCAATTAATTGATCCTTTCAATGGATTGAATGATCTTAAAAATAAGATACTTAAAACTCCACTAGATCCTAACTTGACCTTTTCTGATGATCCATTAAGAATGATGAGAGCAATTAGATTCTCATCTCAACTTGATTTCAAAATTGAGAAAGAAACATTAAATGCAATTTCCAAAAACGCTGATAGAATAAAAATAGTTGCTCAAGAAAGAATTACCGAAGAGCTAAATAAAATAATATTAAGTAACAGACCTAGTTCTGGGTTTAAATTATTAGAAGAAACAGGTCTACTCAAAATAATATTTCCAGAGTTTCAATTATTAAAAGGAATTGAAAATATTAACGGGAAAAGCCATAAAGATAATTTCTATCATACTTTAAAAGTTCTTGATAATATTCTTCCATTTAGTAAAGGCAATTTATGGTTAAGATGGGCTGCAATATTACATGACATTGCAAAACCTAATACCAAAAGGTTTAATTCCACTCAAGGTTGGACATTTCACGGGCATGAGGATAAAGGAGCAAGAATGGTTCCATCTATATTTAGGAAATTAAAACTTCCTCTTGACAATAAAATGATGTATGTTCAAAAACTAGTTTTATTACATCTTAGGCCAATTTCTTTAACTAACGAAAGTATTACAGATTCTGCTCTTAGAAGATTACTATTTGAAGCAGGAGATGAACTAGAAGATCTAATGACACTTTGTAAGTCAGATATTACCTCAAAAAACAAAGAAAAAAAAATAAAATATCTAAATAGATTTGAGAATGTTAAAGAAAAACTTAGAGATTTAGAAGATAGAGATAAAATTAAAAATTGGCAACCCCCAATTGATGGAAGAGAAATTATGGATACTTTTAATATTAAACCTTGTAAAGAGGTCGGAATATTAAAAGAATCTATTAAAAATGCTATTTTAGATGGTATAATAAAAAATAGCTATGAAGATGCTAAAGAATATATGCTGACTAAAGCTAAAGAAATTGGACTAATTGAAAAATAATTCACTTGACATAAGAATTGTTGCAGATACTCAAGAAGATATATTTGCTGACATAAGAATTTTTAAAAAATGTAGTTTTAAGGATCTTCATAATTTCCTTGTAGAAAACTTCAATCTTAATAAGCAAGAAATGTCTTCATTTTACTACAGTAATGAGACATGGGATAAAAGGGAAGAAATCACATTAATGAATATGAATATTGGAGATGACAACCTCATTAAATTCATGGATTCTATTATGATTGGAGACGTGTTTAATTCTAGTGAAAATAAATTTTTATATGTTAACGATTTTCTTAATATGAATATATTTTATATAGAAATATTAAAAGAAAATATATCTTCAAGTAAAAAGGAGATATCAATACTTCATCAATTAGGTGAATATAAACCCAAAGAATATGAAGAAATTTCCTTAGATGATAACGATTCTAAACAAAATGAAATTGACGACATAATGAATGAGTTTAAAGATGACGACATTCAAGGTTATGAAGAGTTAGATGAGAATTTATACTAACAACTTACTTCATTCCTTTATTTTTTCTTAGGAACCATTCTAAAAAAGGTAATAATAGTAACAAAATAAGCCATTTAAAATTTATTAAATCTTTTTCTGTTTTTTCACTATGAATCTTTATTTTACTTTGATAACTCAACATTAATTGATTTTTTAATTTTATTAAGTTTGAAAAATAGAAACTACTTCCATTATGATTGATTAAAGACAATTTACTATGATTTGCAACAGTATTAAGCTTTTCTATGGGAGATTCAACAATAGAAAAAATACCAGTATTCACTATTTTTTCAGTACTGTTTTTTACATTTATTTTATATATGTACTTGCCAAGAGGTAAACCATTTAATTTTAAATCATAAAAATTTTCCCTAGAAATTAAATTTTTTGAAAATTCCTTTCCGCTAGAATTAGAATATGAAAATTCAATATCAATTTCATTTTCTATCTCCATTATTTCATTATAGTATTCAGCATACACATACAGCGGATCACCCTCAAAGTTCTCTATGGGAACTACAGTATTTAGTCTTAATTTTTTATCAATTTTCTTTAAGTATTGAAGAATTTTTTTAAAAAATTGTTTAAATACATTAGAATTATTAAAGGATTTAAATTCTGTCATTTTCCATCTCCAAATTCCTTCTCCCATTATAACTGCATGTTTTATATTTTCAATATCAAAAAAATAAATCATCGGATAGTTCATTTTTAAATTATTAATACTTTGATATGCTAAAATATTAGCATTAGAAACTAATTTATAATCAACTGAAAATGGGACAGTAATGGGTGGAAAGTCATTAATTATTTTAAGCCACTTTTCCTCAATTCTAAAAGATTTAAAATCATTATTTAGTTGTACAGAAACTTTATTAGTTCCCTTGAAATTATTTTGTTTTAATCCTAGTAATAAATTGTTTTTTGAAGAAGTTTTTAATTTTGAACCTGAAATAATTAAGGATGGAAGTTTTAAATCTCTGCTTTTTTCTAAAGCTCTCATCATTTCATTATTTTCTGTTGGTTTATAAAAAATAACTAAATCATAATTACTAATTTGCTCATCAAAATCATCAATATAAAAAGTACTTATTTTAGACTTTAATTGATCTTCTAACGCCGAATTTAGAGCAGCAATATCAGGATGAGGGCCTGATGTTAAAATTAATATCTTCTGAGAATAATCTATTATTTCTACAGATGTTTTTATTGAATTATTTAAAATATTTTTTTCACTCAATTTTTCCTTAATGACTACCCTGTATACTTTATTCCCCTTTTTTTTTGCTTTCTCAATAAATTTTATTTTAGATATTCCTTTTTTTAAATATTTGATCTTTTTTTCTTGTAAAAGATCGGATCCTGAAAACAAGCAAATTTCAACATCTTGAAAATTTCTATTTGAATAAATAGTAGCTTCAATTGGGAAATTATTTTCTAATAAGGCATATTTGTTATTATTGATTGATTTAATCATCATGTCATCATAATCACTCGTATCACCCAGTAAAACTGTATTGACAGAAATTGATGGTTGAAGTGATAAGTATGATAAATCTTGACCTCTATTTACAATGCCGTCTGAAGCTATAATTAAGTCCGTAATATTTGTACCATGGTACTTATTACTAACGAAATCATATAAGTTTTCAAAATTTGAATAACTATCACTGAAAGTAAAAAAAGTATCCGATTTTACTTCACTACCAAAAACACATGTTCTAACATCATAGTACTTTGAAAGTTCATTTAAATAATATTTGATGGAATCCGAATATTTTTTTTTATAAAAAATTGAATCGATATTAGTAACTATACTTTTTGAGTTGTCTTGAGCAAAAACTAATATCGGTTTTTCTTCAACTAATTCTGATTTTACAATTTTAGGTTGAAGAAGAAAAATACTTAGAATTGTAAAAGTTGAAAATCTTAAAAAAAACAATAAATAGATTATTACTTTTGATAAGTTGTTTTGTTTTATTTCTTTTCTGTAAAGATACCAGCTTAAAAAAAATCCTATTGTAATAAATACAAAAAAGAAAAAAAAAGGTAATTCAAAATTAATTCTACTCAATGATAGTTTGTTATGTTAACATGCCTCCATCAACGTTCAAAGTCTGTCCTGTTATATAAGAACTTAAATCACTAGCTAAAAAGACACAAGCATTTGCAATATCTTTGGGTGATCCTCCTCTTTTAAGTGGGATTGAGCTTCTCCAACTGTCAACAGTTTCTTGATTAAGACTAGAAGTCATTTTAGTTTCAATAAATCCTGGTGCAATTACATTACTTCTAATATTTCTTGATCCAAGTTCTAATGCAATAGATTTAGAGAAACCTATAATTCCTGCTTTTGATGCAGCGTAATTTGATTGTCCAGCATTTCCTTTTACACCAACAACAGAACTCATATTTATAATTGAACCTTTTCTTTGTTTAAGCATTGTTCGTTGAACAGCTTTAGTCATGTTAAAAACAGACTTAAGATTAACTTCAACAACTTTGTCAAAATCTTCCTCCCCCATTCTCATTAATAAATTATCTTTTGTTATACCTGCATTATTTATCAAAATATCAATAGAGTCAAAATCAATCAAAACATCATCTATCAGTTTTTGAGATTCACTGTAACTTGCAGCATTACTTTTGTAGCTTTTGACTTTAACACCAAAAGTTTTTAATTCTTTTTCTAATTCTATAGCAGAATCAACAGATGATGAGTAGGTAAATGCAACATTTGCACCATGCTCGGCAAAGACTAATGCTATTCCTTTTCCTATTCCCCTACTACCACCAGTTATAATAGCTGTTTTTCCTTGTAATAATTTCATGATGTATTAATAGTTTATTTCCAAACCAAATATAGACAAACTCTTTATTTAAATAATTAACTAGTTATAGTTAAAAAGATAATCTATTTCAAGCTCCTTAACATTTCCTAATTTACCTATTGCTTCAAAATCTATATCTTTTTTATTTCCAATAACCATTACATTGTAATTTTCATTTTTAATATTATCATTAAAGAAGGTTTTTAAATCTTCCATAGTCATTGCTTTTATTTCATCATAAATTTGTTTTCTATTATCATTATTAATGCCACGTTTTTTTAAAGACTCGTAACTCCAGAAAATATTTGATTTTGTGATACGCTGTGAAGCAATTTTTTTCAATGTCGCTGCTTTGGCTTGATTAAACTGATCTTCAACTTCAGGCATATTACTCATTAACTCCATCATTGCCTTTACAGCTTGTTCTAGTTTATTAGCTTGAGTACCTACATAAGCCATTGTATAATCTGGCTTTTCAGATTCACTTGCTATATTGTAAGATGAAAAAGCAGAATATGCTAAGGATTTAGACTCCCTTATTTCTTGAAAAACAATTGAAGATAAACCTCTTCCAAAATAAGTATTAAATAACATGGAAGCACCCATTTTATTTAAGTTGAATAATTCTCCTTTTGCTAAAAGTAAAATTTCACTCTGTACCATGTCATAATTAACAAAATAAACATTACCACCAGTTTCTAAATTTGTATAATTTACTTTTTCTGGATATTCTAAGATATTTTGTGGAACTATGTGGTGTTTGATTAAAGATTTTTTAGCATCCTCCATAGAGTTCCCGTAGTAAAAAATCCTCTGTTTATAGTTGCTTAATTCCTTAACTTCATTAAGAAGTTCAGTTGGATTCATAGAAAGTAATTCATCCTTTGAAAATATATTTCTCAATCTTGATTTTTCACCATATTTTGCAAAACTCATTAACCCATCCCAAAAAATATTATCTTTTTGTGTCTTTCCGTTTTCTCTACTTTTTAATATGCTTTGGGCATATTTTATATATGTTTTTTTGTCAGACTTTGCATTAGTTATTAAATGTTCGAATAGGGACAAACCTTCATCTAAATTCTCATTTAGTCCAGATATTGTAAAATAGGTCTTATCGTTTCTTGATGAGACATTATAGCTAATACCAATTTTATAAAATTCTTGTTTTAATTGTTCTGGAGAAAACTTATCTGTCCCCAAATAATCTAGAAATCCTGCAGCAAGAGATAATTTTGAATTATTATCTTGACCCATGTCGAAAATAATATTTAAATTAAAAATATCATTATTTGGATTTTCAATGAATGAAAAATCAATACCGTTATCTAAATTCGAAGATTTAATAGCCGCATTGTAATCTATGAATTGAGGTTTTAATTCAGGAGATTTAATTTCATTAAATGTTTTTAAAAATTCTGACTCTTTGTCTCTGTTCAGTTCAACAGGTGTAATTCCTGGATTTTCTACTTTAACTATGGTTGTATCTTCCCCCATAAGTTTATGAACTTCAACATAATTATTAGCATAAAATAAATTTGAAAATGTAATTACATCTTGTTTTGTAATCTCTTTCATTTGATCAATCATTTTTAATCGATCTATCCATTTTTGTTCACCAATAAATGCGTCTAAAAATTCATAAGCAGTTGCTGAAGCGTTTTCATATTGTCTAATTTGAGATAACCGTAAATCGTTAATTACAGCTTCTAATAACCAATCTTCGAATTCACCAAGTTTAATTTTCTCAATTTGGGATAGTAAAAGATCTTTAACTTCCTCCAATGATTGGTCTGCTTTTGGAGCTCCATACAGCAAATGGAATCCATAATCATTGTCAAAATTCGTGTAAGAAGATGCATACTGGACTTTTTGAGTTTGATTTAAATTTAAATCAATTAAACCTGCTTGAGAGTTAGCCAACATATAATCAACTAAAGTCAACATAGTTTCGTGTTTAGATCCCTTACCCTCAGATCTAAAAGCTACATATATTGATTCTGAAGTAGGACCTAAAACTTCTTTTTTAATTGGCTTATAAATAGTGTCAAGTGGTGGGAAAGTAGGATGAGTTACTTCTTTTGACTTATAACTTCCAAAAGCTTTATTCACCTTTATAATGGTTTCTTCAAAGTCTAAGTCACCTACCATAATAACAGCCATATTATTGGGGACATAATACTTTTCAAAGTATGCATTAATAGCTTTCATTGAAGGATTCTTTAAATGCTCTGAAATCCCAATTGTTGATTGAGTACCGTAGGGATGATTTGGGTATAAACCCTGAAGTGTAGCAAAATATTGCTTACGACCATCATTATCCTGTCCTCTATTAAATTCCTCATAAACAGCTTCAAGTTCCGTATGAAATAAACGAAGTACTAATTTACTAAATCGTTCACTTTCTATTCTCAACCATTTATCAACTTCATTTGAAGGAATTTTATTTACATAAACAGTTTGTTCATTTGAAGTAAAGGCATTGGTGCCTTCTGCACCCAAAGAATTTACCATTTTATCATATTCATTAGCAATTGATAATTTTGAAGCTTCGTAGGATACTTCGTCAATTTTCTCATAAATATTTTTTTTCTTTTCAGGGTCAATTTCTTGCTTATGTTTTTCATATAAATCCGAAATTTGATTAATTAATATTGATTCATCTTCATAATTTTGAGTTCCTATTTCATCAGTTCCTTTAAAAACCATATGTTCTAAATAATGAGCTAATCCAGTATTATCTGCAGGATCGTAGGTTGAACCGGCTCGAACAGCAATTAATGTTTGGATTTTAGGTTCTTCGTTGTTTTTACCTAAATACACTTTTAAACCATTTTTAAGTGTATAAAGCCTTAACCCAGTAGGGTCATTTTCAACATATTCAAAACTGAATCCATTTACATCATCTTTAATTGAAGTGACATAAGTAGAAAGATTCTTATCTTTTTTGCTGTTGCATGCAAAAAATAAAGCTGGCATTAAAAAAAAGATCAAATATTTAAAGGTTTTCATAGTAATTATTTAAGTTGTAAATATATAAATTGCAATATGATTTATTGGTCGTTTCACAAAAAACTAAGTAATAAAATTAATTTATTTTAATACACAACTTTTTTAATTGTTTAATAGTATTAATTTTACACCGATTCAAATAAATGTCAAAAGAATTAATTCAAAAAAATAAAGATTTAAATAAAGAAGAATTTATAACTGAAATTCTTAATGAATATAAACTTGTTTGTTTAAGTAGAGAGGCCTCTTTACTTGGTAGAAAAGAAGTCCTAACTGGAAAAGCCAAATTTGGAATTTTTGGAGACGGCAAAGAGTTGCCTCAGCTTGTAATGGCTAAATTTTTTAATAAAGGAGATTTTAGATCTGGCTACTACAGAGACCAAACTTTTATGATGGCAATAAATGAATTAAGTGTTCAGGAATTTTTTGCCGGTCTTTACGCCCATACTGATATAGAAAAAGAACCCAATTCAGCGGGAAGACAAATGGGAGGTCACTTTTCTACTAAAACCATTGATAATAATGGGAACTGGCTAGATTTAACTTCTAAAAAAAATTCTTCATCAGATATTTCTTGTACTGCTGCACAAATGCCTCGTCTTGTAGGTCTTGGGTTAGCCTCTAAAATTTATCGAAATAATAAAAATTTAAAGGATTTTAAAAAGTTTTCTAATAACGGTAATGAAGTAGCTTTTGGGACCATAGGTGATGCTAGTACTTCAGAAGGAGTATTTTGGGAATCAATTAATGCAGCTTGTGTCCTAGAAATTCCAGTTGTAATGTCTGTTTGGGATGATGGCTACGGAATATCTGTGCCAAAACAATATCAAACCACAAAGGAAAGTATTTCTGAAGCTCTTTCAGGTTTTAAAATTGAAAATGATTCAAATGGTCTAAAAATATTCAAATGTAAGGGTTGGAATTATACAGAGTTATACAATACTTACAAAGAAGCTGTTAATTTCACAAGAGAACACCATAAACCGTCTTTAATTCACGTTGAGGAAATTACCCAACCTCAGGGGCATTCCACTTCTGGTTCACACGAGAGATATAAATCTAAAGAAAGGCTTGAATGGGAAAGAGAATATGATTGTATAGCACAATTTAAAAAGTGGATCCTTAGCTCGGATAATGCAATTGGCAAACCTATATGTAGTATTGAGGAACTAGAATTAATAGAAATAGAATGTAAAAAAGAGGTTAAAACCGATTCAAAACTAGCGTGGAATGAATATTTAAATCCAATTAAAAAAGATTTATCTGAATGTATAATTCAATTAAAAAAAATTGCAGAAAAAAGTTCTAAAAAAGTAGAAATTCAAAATATAATTAATGAATTAAGTCAAATAAAAGAACCTGTTAAGAAAGATTTTTTCTCTTGCTTTAGGAAAATATTATTAATTACAAAAGGTGAAAATTCGCCACAAAAAATTGAAGCTTTAAACTGGTTTAGAAAACAACAGGAATTACAATACGAAAATTACAATTCTAAGCTATACAGTGAATTTAGTTCATCTTCATTAAATGTAAAATCTACACAACCTGTCTTATCAGATAAAAAAGTAGACGGTAGAATTATCCTAAAGAATAACTTTAATCAGTTATTTAATCTTTATCCTGAGCTTGTCACATTTGGTGAAGACACTGGTATTATTGGTGGGGTAAACCAAGTAATGGAAGGTATGCAAGAACAGTTTGGAGAATTAAGAGTTTTTGATACTGGGATAAGAGAAGCTACAATAATTGGTCAAGGAATTGGAATGGCAATAAGAGGTTTGAGGCCAATAGCTGAAATACAATATTTAGACTATCTACTTTATTGCATTCAAATAATGAGCGATGATTTAGCTACAATTTCATATAGAACTAAAGGCACACAGAAATGTCCACTTATAGTAAGAACTAGAGGTCACCGATTAGAAGGAATTTGGCATGCAGGTTCTCCAATGAGTGGAATAATAAATCTTTTAAGAGGAATTGTAGTTTGTGTACCTAGAAATATGGTGAAAGCTGCTGGATTTTATAATACTTTATTGAAATCTGACGACCCTGCACTAGTAATTGAATGCTTAAACGCTTATAGAATAAAGGAAAATGAACCTTCTAATTATGGAGATTTCACTACCCCCATTGGAATACCTGAAATTGTGGTTGATGGTGACGATATTACTGTAGTTAGTTATGGCTCTACTTTTAATATTTGTCATGAATCTGTCAAAGAATTAAAAACCCATGGTATTAACTGTGAACTAATTGACATACAAACACTTATTCCTTTTGATGTAAATCATATTATATGTAAATCTTTATCTAAAACAAACAAAATTATCTTCATTGATGAAGATGTTCCAGGAGGTGCAACTGCATATATGTTAGATCAGGTCATTAATAAACAAAAAGGATATTATCATTTAGATGCTCAGCCTATGACCCTTTCAGCCAAAGAACATAGACCTGCTTATGGAACTGATGGTGATTATTTTTCAAAACCAAATAATGAAGATATTGTTGACGCAATATATTCTTTAATGAACGATTATGATCCTTCCAAATATCCAAGTATTTTTTAATTTATGAAGAACTTAATTTGTTTCTTTTATTTATTTATTCTGGTCCTAAATACTTATTGTCAGAATGGCAAATCAAATGAAATTAATAATTGGATAGAAAATAACCCTGGAGAATTAATTCCAATTCGTATTGAATTCAATGAAAATATTGATTGTTATGAACTCTGTCAAAAATTTAAAATTAACCAAACTCCAGTAGATCAACGGTCGAAAATTATTAACAGACTTTTGCATAAACAGGCTTTAAAGTCACAAGAAAATGTATTAAATTTTTTAAAAAAAAATACTAAATCAATTAATCAATATCATTCTTTTTGGATTGTCAATATGATAGTGGCACTTGTAGACTTATCTACTTATGACCAATTATATCAGTTCCCTAATATTCTATCTATTGAAATTGAGAATAATCAATTTATTGCCCACGATGAATTGAAAATTTCATCAAACAACAACAGAACTCCAAATGGTGTTGAAAATGGGTTAATTGCTATAAATGCACCTGCCATGTGGTCGTTGGGTTATACGGGAAGAGGAAGATTAGTTTATAATTATGATACTGGAGTATGGCCAAGTCATCCAGCATTTAGCGAAAGATTTATAGGAGAAAGATTTCCAATGCAACAGAGTTGGATTGGGTATTTTAATTCCTTTCCCAATGGAACTATTCAAAATCATGGAACACATACTTTAGGAACTATTGCTGGACTAGTAAAACCTACAAATGATACTATAGGAGTTGCTTTTGGAGCATATTGGATTGCAAATGACTTTGTAACATCTACAGTTCAAGGACTTCCACCTATTGTTAATATGATAAATGCCTTTGAATGGGCATTAAACCCTGATGATGACACTAATACAACTAAAGACATTCCTGATGTAATAAACAATAGTTGGAGATGGTATGATGGAAACGACACTATTCATTGTGATGGTTTTGTTGTGAATTTAATGAATGCTATTGAAGCTGCAGGTATTGCCAATGTTTTTTCAGGAGGTAACTCTGGTCCCAATAATTCTACTGTTAATTCTCCACAACGAATTAATACATCTGATGTTAATACATTTTGTGTTGGAAGTGTGAACGGAAATTCTTCATTTCCTTATACAATTTCGAACTTTTCTACAAAAGGACCTAGTCAATGTACAGCATTAGGTTCTTTAGCTATTCATCCTGAAGTTGTAGCTCCAGGACAAAATGTTCGTTCTGCTTGGGAACAGAATAATTTCAATACTATTTCTGGAACTAGTATGGCTGCTCCACATGTTTCAGGTGCTGTTTTACTTTTAAAAGAGGCTTTTCCATACTTATCGGGTGAAGAATTACTTCGTGCTTTATATTTATCAGCTGTTGATTTAGGAACTCCTGGTGAAGATAATAATTACGGAAGGGGAATTATAGATGTTTATGCAGCTTTTCAATACTTAAGCCAAAATAACATTCCAATAGATCCTACAAATCTAACCTATGACATTCATCTTGATTCAGTTACTATACCAAACTTTAGAAAATACACATGTGATAACTTCTTTTCACCAACAGTATTTTTTACTAACCATGGAGATTTTAATTTAGATAGTATTAATTTTACAATTGTAGTTAACGGGGTTACTATTCAAAATAAATTTTGGACTGGTGCTCTATCCCCTAATGCTAGCTCGAGCTTTACACTTCCTTCAATTAACGTTTTAAGTTCAGGAAAAATTGAAATACAAATATTAGGGAATCTAAATTCTGGAATTAGTGAATATGATTATTTAAATAACAGCACTATTACTAGATTTTCTATTATTAAGGAAATTACTTCACTACCATTTATTGAACACTTTGAAACTGGTATTAATGATTCTAATTGGATTATTGAAAATTTAAACTCGGATAAAACATGGGAAATTGACTCCACTAAGGGTTTGCAATGGAGTAATCTATCGGCTGCTATGAAACTTTTTTCTTATTCTCCTAGGGACAATCAAAAAGATGGACTTATAAGTCCTAAAATCAATCTATCAGTTTCAAATGATTTAAGTTTAATATTTGATATTGCTTACCAAAATAGAATGTCAAATGTATTCTTTCAAGATACACTAAAAATATTTATTTCTACAAACTGTGGAGTATCCTATGATTATCTTGTTTATCAAAAGTCTGGTGATGAATTAAGTACATTAGATACTAATTCTTATGATTTTATTCCTGAATATTTAACACATTGGAGAAATGACACTGTTAATTTATCTTCTTTTTCCAATAAGGATATTTTAATAAAATTCGAGACTACAAACAGAGGAGGAAATAATTTATTTTTAGATAATATTAAGATTTTTGAAGGGGTTTCTGCTCCTCTATCTATTAATATACCACATTTGTTAGATTTTGAAATCTACCCTAATCCTACTAATTCTAAAATTAATTTAGTATATAAATATTCTAATCCTGAAAATTTAAAAATCACTCTTTACAACTCAGTTGGAAAAGTTTTATTAATCACGAAATTAAAAGGTGTGACAACATCTTTAAATACAGATAAATTATCTTCAGGCATTTATTTTATACAGCTTTCTAAAGAAGGGAAAAACTTAACGAAATCATTCATGAAAAGGTAATTATATTAAAATTTAATTCCTGTGGTTTTTAATAGAAATTAAGATTAAATAGTAAAAAGTTGACAAAAAAAGAAATTAAAGAAAAACTTGATTTTTTTGTAGATAAATACAATACATCTAATTTCATTATTAATGATCCCATTTCTATTCCTCATAAGTTTACTAAAAAGGAAGACATTGAAATTATTGGACTAATTATGGCAACAATTTCTTGGGGAAATAGAACAAGTATAATAAATAACGGAATTCATCTTTTAAAGTTAATGTATAATAGCCCCTATGATTTTACAATGAATTATAATGAAAATGAAATTAATCATTTAGAAAAATTTAAACATCGTACTTTTAATGGATTTGATTTGCATTATTTTATTTTAAGAATTCAAGACATCTATAAAAATCATGGAGGCTTAGAAAAAATTTTTACCGATGGTTTTAAAATTAATAACAAATCTGATCAAGCGATAAATTATTTTAGAAATTATTTTATTCCTAAGAAATATAAAGAAATAAGAACTAAAAAACATGTTGCAAACCCCCTTAATGGATCTGCTGCTAAAAGAATAAACATGTATCTAAGGTGGATGGTGAGAGAAGATAATAATAATGTCGACTTTGGTTTGTGGAAAGGAATATCACCATCATTTCTATCATGTCCATTAGACATTCATAGCGGAAGAACTGCAAGAAAATTTAATTTAATAAAAAGAAGACAAAATGATAATAAAGCTGTTCAAGAATTAGATATTTCTTTACTAAAATTTAATTCTAAAGATCCTGTGAAATATGATTTTGCACTATTTGGATTAGGAATTGATTCTAAATTTAAGTTAATCTAATTATAATGTTTAAATTTAACTTTTAATGAACTTATTATATCCTGAATTTCTTTGGGCATTACTTTTGAATATTGTCCCAATATTCATACATCTTTTTAATTTACAAAAGCACGAAACAATATTTTTTTCAGATGTTTCTTTATTAAAAAGTATTGAGCAAAAAAATAAAAGAAAATCTGAATTAAAAAATATTTTACTACTCATTTCCAGAATGTTACTTGTATCATTTATAGTAATAGCATTTTGTTTTCCTTACAGGAAAGATGATAAATTAATTGACTTAGCAAATTCGTCTTCAATAGGGATTTATATAGATAATTCATTTTCAATGAGTAGGAATAATAAAAATCAGTCTCTTCTTGAAGCTGTAAAAGATGATGCCCTGAAATTAATAGATAATCTTCCTGATAAAACTAAATATGTTTTAACAACTAATAATAAAAATGAAAATTATCAATATGCAATCAATAAAAATGAAATCAAAAGAGAGATAATAAACATCCAACATTCTCCTTTTAACTTAAGGATATCTGATTTAATGGAGATTCAAAAAGAACAATTTAATGGAAAATCTATAAATTCATTTTGGTTTACAGATCTTCAAAAGAATATTTTTGATTTAGAAAATAAATTAATCAATAAAAAGTTAGGTACTATTAATATTATTCAATACACATCTAATTCTAATAACAATATTTCTATTGATTCAGTATGGTTTGAAAATAGTAATAGAGAAGTAAATAAAAATGAAAACTTATATATAAAAATTAACAATCATTCAAATAATGAAATTGAATTTCAAACTAGATTAAAAATAAATACTGATGAGGTTTTAAATCAATCTTTTAATAAAGTAAAGTCTAAAGAAGTTAAAATAATTAAATTTATTTATGCAGTAAATACTAAAGGGATAAAAAATGGAGAAATAAATATTATTTCCCCTCAAAGTAATGATCTAAGATTTGATGATAAATATTACTTCTCCTATACTATAAACGACAAATTTAAAGTAGTAAATATTCATGATGGCGAAAATAAATCAAATAAATCCATTCAAGGATTATTTGAATCTGTTGAAAAAACTCAGTTCATAAATATTGACATTAAAAATGGATATACCTCTCAAGATTTAAATGGAGATTTAATAATAATAAATGAATTATCTAAAATAAGTGATAAGCTTATTAATGATTTATTAAAATCAAATAAGAAAAATAATATACTATTTATTCCTTCTTTAAATAAAGAATCCAGATACAACAAGTTATTTAAACTTATAAATATTAAGTCTTCTTCATTAATTAAATCTAAAGTTGATTTAGATTTAGAATCAATTGATTTAAATTTCTTTAAAAATATTTTTTCTAATTACAATGAAAATTTAGACCTACCCTACTTCAAAAAATATTTAATAGTAGATAATTCTAACAGTGTTAAAACACTAGCAAAATTTAATAGTGGAGATCCTTTATTATCAAAATACTTATTTAGAGAAAACCAAATTTACTTATTAAGTTCAAATTTGAGTTTAGAGACAAGTAATTTTAGAAACCATGCTCTTTTTGTTCCAATTTTTTTAAGAATTAAAGAGGAATCATCTAACGATTTAATCAAACAAATTTCAATTGATAATGTAAAAAGTATAGAACTTAAATCCAATATTCAACAAAATGGAAAAGTCCAAATTACTAATAAAGTCACGGATCCAACATTATCATTTTTTCCATTAATAAGAAATAATTTGGGTGCTTCTTATGCATATATAGAAAACAATATAGAATCTACAGGACAATATTATATTCTTAATGAGGATAGTATAATAGATTGTTTTTCTATAAATAATGTTAAAAGTGAGTCAAAAATGACGTTTTTTGAAAAAAAGGAATTTATAAATCAACTGAAAAACTTAGATCTTGAAAATCAAATTAAATACTGGAACGCAAAAGAAAATAACTATCCTAATGTCTTGATAAATAAAAATAATAATCTTGAATATTGGACATATTTTATTTATTTAGCTTTAATATTCCTAATTTTAGAAATTATAATAATTAAAAATATATCGTAATATGTCCTCAATTTTAATTAAAAATGCAATAATTGTAGACTCTAATTCTAATTATAATAATACTAAAAAAGACATTCTTTTAGAGAATGGAGTAATTAGTAGTATTAAGGATAATATTACAGATTTAAATGTTGAAATAATTGAATCAGACAATCTTCATATTTGTCCTGGTCTTTTTGATTTCTCTGTAGATTTTCCAGAACCTGGAAACGAACAAAAAGAGACATTAAATTCAGGATATAAATCTGCAATTTCAGGTGGTTTTACTGGGATAGGTCTTCAGCCGACAAATGATCCATCAAGGGATCAAAAAAGCGATATTCTTTTTTGCATTAACTCAAGTAAAGAATTTGGTATCGAAGTTATACCATATGGAAGTTTATCAAAGGATAGTAAGGGAGAGCAATTATCAGAAATGTATGATATGTATACTGCTGGTTCTCTGGCTTTTACAGACAATACAAGACCAGTAGTTCATAGTGGTTTATTTTCCAGAGCATTACTTTACGCCAAAAACTTTAATGCGCTAATCATATCATTTCCTTATGATGAAACAATAGCTCCAAAAGGTTTAATAAATGAAGGAGTTGTATCTACTAAGCTTGGTCTTGATGGAATACCTAGTCTTTCTGAAGAGTTAATGATAAGTAGAGACATGATGATTAATAAATACCATGATGGTAGATTACATTTTAATATATTATCATCTAAAAATAGTGTTGATCAAATTAAAATTGCAAAAAAAACTCAAAATAATCTAAGTTGTGGCACATCAATATATCACCTTCTTTTCGATGAAGAAATTCTTGATCAATTCGAAAATAAATTTAAAATACTTCCACCACTAAGAACAAAGGCTGACAGGAATGCACTTATTGAAGGAGTGAAAAGTGGAGTTATTGATGTAATTACATCATATCATCAGCCTAACGAAAAAGAAATCACAGAAGTAGAATTCAATCTTTCTCCTTTTGGAACTATAGGAACTCAAATTTGCTTTCCACTTGCACTAACTTATTTAAAAGATTTTCTTGGGATTGAAAAAATTGTACAATGTATGTCTATTAATCCAAGAACTATTTTACAATGTGAAGTCCCAATCATCAAAAATGGTCATAGAGCTAACTTAACGTTATTCAATCCAGAAAAAAAATGGATTTATGATAAAAATAATAACACTTCGAAAAGTGAAAATACTGGTTTGTTTGGCACAGAACTTACAGGATTAGTTATTGGTACTATAATTGGAACTAAATTTCATCAAAATCTTTAAAAAGAATAAATAATATTCTACATTTGCTGTGGGCAAGTCTCATACGACCAGCTCCTGTTTAATCCCCCAGGATGGGAACATAGCAAGGGTAAACGGTTGTAGCGGTGCGATATGAGTAGCTTGCCCATTTTTTGTATCTTTTATTTTAAATGTCTTTTGAAATAAAAGAAATAAAGAATTTAAATCCCTCCCATTTACATCAATGCGTCAAAATTTCAAATTCCGTATTTGGAATAGGATATCATTCTAATGAATATTTTATTTATAAAAAAATTGATAAAATAATTGCTTTTTACAAAGGGGAAATTATTGGTTTTCTAATTGTAAAGAAAAGTATTAAAACCATAATTATTGACAGTATAGCCATTGCTAAAGATTGGCAAAGAAAAAAAATAGGAACAAGTCTCTTATCATTTTACTTTAAAGAAAAAATAACAGGAAAAGAAAAAGTGTCTGCTTACGCATGGAAAGTTAAGAACAATACTCCTGCGGGAAAATTAAACTCAAAATTCGGACTAAAACCTATTGAAAATTTAGGTAAAATATGGGGGGGGAAATGTAATGTTTCATTCCATTGTATTCATTATACCAACTCTTGTAAATGTGAATGCATATATTTCTCTAATTAATTGTTAGCAACTACTATTAATTTTATCATAACATTTTTTTAAATATCATTACTTTCGTGCTAAACATATTAAAATAAATAAATGAAATTTTTTATAGATACTGCAAACCTTAAAATGATCCAAGAAGCTCAAGATTTAGGGATTTTAGATGGTGTTACTACTAACCCTTCGTTGATGGCAAAAGAAGGAATTTCAGGTGAGAAAAATATTATTGATCACTATAAAAAAATATGTAACATAGTTGATGGTGATGTAAGTGCTGAAGTTATTTCTACAAACTTTGAGGGCATGATTGAAGAAGGGGAAGCTTTAGCGAAACTTCATTCTAATATAGTAGTTAAAGTTCCTATCATCAAAGATGGTATTAAAGCAATAAAATATTTTTCTGATAAAGGGATTAAAACAAATTGTACACTTATTTTTTCTGCAGGCCAAGCTCTTTTAGCTGCAAAAGCTGGTGCTACTTATGTTTCTCCATTCATTGGTAGATTAGATGATGTTAGTACTGACGGAATGGATTTAATTGCTCAAATAAGAGGGATTTATGATAATTATTTGTTTGAAACTGAAATATTAGCTGCATCTGTTAGACATCCTATACATATTATACAGTGTGCAGAAATTGGAGCAGATGTTATGACAGGACCACTTAGCGCTATAACAGCTCTTTTAAATCATCCTTTGACAGATATTGGTTTGGCTAAATTTTTATCCGACTTTAAAAAAGTTAATGGATAAATAAATATGCTTATTAATGTTGTTGCCCAAGATCCTGATTTAAGAGTAATTCAAAAAATCATTAAAATTCTAAACAATGACGGGCTTATTGTAATTCCTACAGACACTATATATGCCTTTGCAATTAGTATGAAAAGTAAAAAAGGACTTGAAAGATTGGCTAAAATCAAAAAAATAAAATTAAAAAATGCTAACTTTTCTTTGATATGTCAAGATTTAAAGGAAATTTCTAAATTCACTAAGCCATTTGATAGAAAAACCTTTAAAACACTTAAAAATGCGCTTCCAGGACCATTTACATTTATATTAAATGCTAATAATAGTGTGTCTAAAATTTTTCAAACTAATAAAAAAGAAATTGGAATAAGGGTTCCAGATCACAAATTTATAAAAACTCTTGTTGAAGAATTAAATCATCCTTTGGTTTGTTCAAGCGTAAATGATGAAGATCATATTATAAAATATACTACTGACCCACTTGCTATTTTTGAAAAATTCGAAAATAATGTTGACGCAGTAATTAACTATGGATACGGTAAAAATGTTGCTTCAACAATTATAGACTTAACTTCGGAAAGTCCAGTATTGATAAGACAGGGAGCTGGTATTTTATAAATAATTAACTTAAGGTTAACATTCTAAACAAGAGAATAATATGTATAGTTTATAATTTTAAATTCAAAATTAATTATGATAATTGCAATAATTGCTCACGATGGAAAAAAAGCAGAAATGGTTCAGTTTATAAATGAACAGTCTGATATTTTGCATAAAAATGAAATAGAATTGATTTCAACTGGAACTACTGGCGAAAAAGTAAAAAAAGCTGGTTTTAAAGTTACTGCTTTGCTATCAGGGCCACTTGGAGGAGATGCTCAAATAGCGGCAAAAGTTGCAGATGGCACTTGTAATATGGTAATATTTTTTAGAGACCCGTTGGAAAAGCATCCCCACGAACCTGACATTTCAATGCTTATGAGGTTGTGCGATGTTCATGATGTTCCCTTGGCAACAAATCCCTCTAGTGCAGCTCTTCTCATGAAAGGTTTTTATAACAACTAAAAAATTCTTAAACTAAATTTTTTCAGTTCTTTATCTAGAATTTTAGAATTTGGACAATGTTTTTCTAAAGTTTCCCAGAATTTTGAACTATGGTTCTTTACCTTTGTGTGTACAAGTTCATGTAAAATAACATAATCAATTAACTCATTAGAAATTCTCATTAAATGTAGTGAGAGATTTATATTATTATCAAAAGAGCAACTCCCCCATCTTGTTTTAGTATTTTTAATAGTTAGTTTTTGATAGTTAAAATCATGGTCTATAGCTAATGCTTCTACTCTCTTGGGCAAATACTCCTTAGCCTCTTTTCTCCATATTTCAAGAATAATATTTCTTATATAGATTTGATTTTCTTCAGATGAAATACTAAGCTTTTTGGAGATTAAGACTTTCACATTAGAATTTTCTATGTGAACAGTATTTTTAGACAATTCTGTACTAATTATATTCACAAGGTGAGATCTGGTTTTAAAAGAATTTTTAGCACTAAAAAAAGTATGCAATTGTTCTTGTTTTTGAACTTTATCAAGGTTTTTATTAATCCAATTAATTTTTGTTTTAACAAAATCTTCTGCAATTTTAAAAGAAACGAGCATTGGAACAGTGACTAAAACACCTTCAAATGGTTTTATTTTAATTGAAATATTTTTTGCTTTAAAACTTTTTTTAAGTTTAATTTCTAAATCTTGTATTCTTAAAACTTTCATAATCAGCTTATTTATTTCCAAGTATGAATAAAAAGAGAATTGTATTTTCTAATCCAGGAAAGCTTTTCACCACTTTGAGAAGATTTAATTTTTTTAGTTATATATTCTTTAAGCTCTAACTGTTTATTAAAGGACTTAGTTAGCTCGTTAATAAGAATGCTTGAATTGGTATGATGATTTAGTTCAATATTTATTTTATTAAAAAAATTGTTATGCAGTGCAATATAATTGTAAATTTAATAGGTACTGAACTTATTGTTTCACAACAATAATATTGATTTATAATTTAATTAAGTCTTATTGATTTATACCTTGCATAAATAAAATAAAAATGTCATCATTTCTAAAATTTGGTCTTCGAAAACAACTTTTTAATGCTATTGAAGATTTAGGATTTGTTACCCCTACTCCAATTCAAGACCAGGCTTTCTCTGTAATTCTTTCAGGAAAAGATATTTTAGGAATTGCTCAAACCGGAACAGGTAAAACTCTTGGATATATGATGCCATTATTGGACGAACTAAAATTTTCGAAACAATTAAATCCTAGAATATTAATATTAGTACCAACAAGAGAACTTGTTATTCAAGTTCAACAAGAAATTGATAATTTTACTAAATATTTAAGTATTCGAACTATAGGCATTTATGGTGGTGTAAATATTAAAAGACAGAGTAAAGAGCTATTAGATGGATCAGATATTGTAGTAGCAACTCCCGGAAGATTATATGATTTAATTCTTAATAAGTCATTGAGAGTTAAAGGAATTAAAAAACTAGTAATTGATGAAGTAGATGTAATCCTTGATTTGGGGTTTAAAAGACAGATTTCAAATATTTTCGAACTTCTTCCTCAAAAAAGACAAAATATTATGTTTTCTGCAACAATAACCCAATATATTGATGAATTGATAGATGAATTTTTTATTAATCCTGTTAAAATTTCAATAGCCCTAAGTGGGACTCCATTAGACAATATTGCTCAGCAATGCTATAAAGCAGTAAATTTTAATACTAAAGTTAACCTACTTGAAAATTTACTTCGGGATAAGGACCAATTTAAAAAAGTTCTTGTTTTTGTGTCAAACAAAAAGATGGCTGATAAACTATTTGAATCTATAGAACCAAAATTTGGAAACGAAAGTTGTATTATCCATTCTAACAAATCTCAAAACTATAGAATTCGATCCATAGAAAATTTTGATTCTGGTTTATACAGAATTTTAGTTTCTACAGACATTATGTCAAGAGGTCTTGATTTAGACAATATTACTCATGTAATTAATTTTGACACTCCTGAATTTCCAGAAAACTATATGCATCGTATTGGTAGAACTGGAAGAGCTGAAAGAGAAGGTAAATCCTTGTTGTTTTATACAGATAAAGAGAATAAGTTCAAGAATGATATAGAAGACCTTATGTCTTTAACAATCCCCATTTTAGAGATTCCAGATGAAGTTGAAATTTCAAAAGATTTAATAGAAGAAGAAAAATCGGATGGTAAATTGAGAAAAAATGAAAATCGTAACATAAAAAAAATTGAATTAGTTGCTGGGTTTCATGAAAAAAAAGAAGAAAACAAGAAAATTAACTTAGGAGGAAGCTATAGAAGAGAAATTAAAAAAAAATATAAAAAACCCAAAACACGAGGAGATAAAACTTATCATAAAAGACAAAAAAGAGGATAATGGTTTAAACTAAAACTGTTCCTTTTTTTCAAGCATAATACAATAAATCTAAGAAAATTAGACCTAAAGCTATAACTGCAAGATATCCAGTCATATATATAAATTGTATCATCTTTTTTTATTGAAAATAAAACCTAATCCAATTTTAGATAAGAATTTTTTTTCAAAATCCCAAAAAAACTTAAACTGACCTAATAAAAAGCCAGTTAATGGAAGAGTAAATTGGTAAATTGGAAATATTAGAGCTATTCTTAAAGGCCAGAAAACCATGGGACTTACTATATCTTTTTCAATACCAAAGAAAGAAGTTACTGGACTTGCAACCCAAGATGCGAAAGAACCATTAATTGCAAAAACAGCAAATATCAGAATCAATTGAACGTTTGATTTAATTCCCCATTTGTCTTTAAGTTTTTGCATTTATTATATTAATAAATAAATTTACAATATGTCATGACAAGAAAAAATTAGTTTAATAATATTATTAAATTAAGGACTGGTAGAAGAAAAATTTTGAGTTGATTTCACATAAAAATAATCAATCCAATCTTTATTGAAATAATATTTAGATCCGCAACCTAAATATTTATAATTCTTATTTAAAATGTTTGCTCTATGTCCTTTTGATTCCATCCACCCATTAACTAATCCCTGAGCTAAAGACCAATATGTTGGGGTCTTTAAAAAAAAATCAAAAATATTCTCTGCTGTAAAAGCATTTGAAATGCCAACTAGTTTTAGTCTTTCTGTCATAGTCTTTTTACCTCTTACTTTGCTTGTATGAGAATAGAATTTAAACTTTACCATATCTTCAGAATGTTCTTGAGCAGCTTTAGTTAAGTATTTAGAAAAAATAAATGGTATTTTTCTATACTTTTCTCTTTGAAGATTTGTTGAATAAAAAATTGCTGCATTTAACAAGGGATAGTCAATGTTACCCTTTTCAATTTTTTGATTTGCAATTTCTAAATTTTGAAATGTATTTGAATTATAATTTTCATAGGAGTCATCGCTCCACCTATGTAACTCTAATTGAGCTAAGTTTATTCTTACTAAAAGTAAAAAAATAATAAATAATGTATTTCTTTTCATATTATTACAATGTTGTAGACCTTTATTTTTTTATGAGCAAAGTACTTAAAAAGTAGTTTTTAACGTTCTAAGTAGCAATTTATATTCTTTGAATATGTTTTAAATTGTATAATTAACATATTTCAATTGAATTTAAGATAGTTTAATTAAATTGCATCTCTTTGACTAATTAGTTTAAACTTATTTAAGTAAATTAAATTAATATTTAATAAAAAAATGGACCAGCTTTTTGAATATATTACTAAAAGAATAAAATTAAGCGACGATGCTAAAGAATTAATCCGTTCTGTAACCAAAATTAGAAATGTAAAAAAAGGTGAGTACTTAATTAACCAAGGGCAATACGTTGTAAATCAATATTTTTTTGTATTAAGTGGTTGTCTAAGGTCATTTTCATTTGACCCATCTGGAAAAGAACATACTGTTCAGTTTGCAATTAAAGATTGGTGGATTAGTGATTATATTGCACTTTACAGTAAAGAAAAGGCAAGTTTAACAATTGAGTGTTTGTCAGATAGTACAATAATTGAAACCAATACTATAAGTATTGAAAAGGTTTTTAAAGCTTATCCAGATATAGAAACATTTCATAGAAAAAATTTAGAAACTAGGATTGTAAGTTTAAGTAAAAGAATCTTAAATCAACTTCAATTATCATCATTAGAAAAGTATAAACTATTTGTAAAGGAGTTTCCTAATATTGAAAATAATGCCCTTAATTATCATATAGCATCATACCTTGGAATTACTCAACAAAGTTTAAGTAGGCTTAGAAAAGAATTTATAAAAAAATAACTTAAAGTATTTTTAATTCATTTTTAAACCTTAAAGCAGGAAATTAAGTCTTATATAAAAAATGGAGCAACTATTTGAATATATTTCCAAAAGAATTAATTTATCAAAGGAGGTTAAAGAATTCACTAAGTCTATTTCAACTTCTAGAAAGTTACTTAAAGGTGATATTTTAATTTCAGCAAATCAATTAGTAAATAAAACATATTTTGTTCTTGATGGTTGTCTTAGATCCTATGTATTTGATAGCAGCGGAAAAGAACACACTCTACAATTTGCTTTAAAAAATGATTGGATTAGTGATTATATTGCGATTTTCAATAAAGAAAAATCAATTCAGACTGTAGAGTGTATTGTAGATTCACATATTGTAGAAACTTCTGTAATTGAAGGAATTGAAAATATTTTTTTAAAATTCCCACAAATTGAATCAATGCATAGAAAAAACTTAGAACGACATGTTGTTAGTTTGCAAAAAAGAATTTTAAATCAATTGCGATTAAAATCATCAGATAGTTATCTTGAATTTCTAAAACAATATCCTGGAATTGAAAAATATGCCCTTAACTATCATATAGCGTCTTATCTGGGAATTACTACACAAAGCTTAAGTAGAATTAGAAAAGGAATAGTGAAAAAATAAACGTTAACATCATATGATAAATTCTCTTAAAATAATAGTACTATCAATTTTTTCTTTGGCTATTATAAATTCTTACAGCCAAGGATTTTCTTTTTTAAACACAGTTACTTCCTCATCGTCTGGGTACCAGGCTTCCATAAGAGCTGTAAAGGTTGATCAACTTGGCAATAAATATATAGCTGGTAATTTTGATATTTCAGCCACCATTAAAAACACCACAATAACAGGAAATACTAAAGATATATTTTTTGGGAAAATAGATCCTTTGGGAAATCCAATTTGGATTAAAACTGCAGGGGGGCCAGATTCTGACCAAGCAATGGACATTGAGTTAGACAACCAAGGTGGGTTATATATAAGTGGATTGTTTTCTGGAGCAGCCAATTTTGATGGAAATACAGTAACTGCAATACAGCCATCGTCTAATGCCATTACTATGTCTGATAATTTTTTGGTTAAATATGACACAACTGGAAATTTTCAATGGATTAAAACTGGAGCAACTACCGATAATGATTTTAACAATAATGTAAATGGATACAACAACAATACATTTAATTATTATGGAAAAAGTAAAATAAAGTTCAAGAATGGAAATATTTATTTAATGGCTTCAAACCGAATATCTGGTTCTCAGATAGGTGCTGTAAATCCAGCTGGAAGACAATTTGATGGCATAACGCTTCCCAATACCCAAGCTCCAGGTGGAGGTGGTTTTTTTGGCTACAAATACTTAAACAGTTTTATATTAAAAACAGATGTTAACGGAACTAACAGTTGGTTGACCCCTGTTTACTGCAACACCAATCAAGATTCTGATGCTGTAATTGGTCTTGATTTTGATGTAAATTCCAATGATCATGTAATTGCACAATACTACTACTCTAGTAATGGTTGTAAAATTGGGGGTCAGTCTACTCCAAGTTCCATTTCTAGTTTTTCAACATCATCAGCTAACTTTCCAAATGGTGCACTAATGATTTTAGAATTAGATGGTTCAGGATTTTACAATAACGTTTATAAACTAGAAAATGCTTTAAGTTCTTTCAACTCATTTTTTGGATTTGGCAACGCATTAAACTACACATCACATGGCGTGTCAGTTGATAATTTAGATAACGTTTATTTTGCGTTTAACAATTATTCAAATATTAATTTCAACCAAACTATAGCCGGAATCAACATTCCTGAAAACACCAATACTATAGTTAAACTAAATCCAAATTTTATTCCAACTAATTGTAATTTACTGAACACTTTTCCTTCGCAATCTCAAAATAGCTTCCCAATTTCTGCTCTTGAAGTTAAAGAAAATCAATTACTTTTTGGTGGCACACTAGACGGAACTGTAAATTTAGATAACAATACTTTCTCTAGGTCAGACGAAATAACATTTGTAAATATGGATACTAATTTAAGTTCTGTTAACTGGGTTACGAGTACATCCAACAGTAGTGTCCTTCAAGTTGATGGTAGTGGAGCAAACACCGCTTTTCCTGAAAAATATTCTTTAGGTATTTATGACCTTTCAATTGGAAACGAAAACCAAGCTGTTTTTTGTGGAAATATAGGTCCCCAATACAGATCTTTTGGTGATTATACCACTACAACCAATCAATTAAATGATGCATTTGTGACTGAAATAATACCATGTAGCCCTGTTTTTTCTCAAATACTTCCCCTAAATCCAGTAATTTGTGGCGCTGGTAATTCAGCAACATTAAATGCCAATGTAAGTTCTGGTATATCTTACAACTGGATTAGTAATGGTAGTTTTACATCAAGTAGCAATACACCATTATATACCACTACTAATGTTGGAGATTTTTCTTTGATTACCGATAGTTTAGGATGTAAAGATACTAGTAACGTAGTTAATGTTACTTTAGCTCCATTACCAACTGTAACAGTTCCTCAAAGTACTTTCACCGCCTGCTTTACAGGAGGACCAACAGTGGTTCCAGCTGGAAGTCCAAGTGGTGGAGTTTGGTCAGGACTGGGAATGGTAAATGATTCTGTATTTGACCCAACCGTCTTAGGCCCTGGACCAAGTTTAATCACCTATACCTACACCAACACTCAAGGATGTAGCGATGATGGTATAAGAATTGCCAATACAGTGCAAACCCCTCCTTTAATTCTCTCTAACAATCTTCCTAGCTTTTGTGAAGGTGACGGGCCTTATTCGTTAGTTGCAACTGTAAATCCAAGTGGTGGTAATTACTCTGGACCAGGAGTTTCTGGAACAACTTTTAACCCAGTTAATGCTGGAGTTGGGACACATCTTGTAAGATACAAATACTCTGTTGCCCAAAACTGCGAAGACAGTGTAGATTTTTACTTAGTGGTTAACGCTTCTCCAATTATTAATTATCCAGATTACGATTCTCTTTGTGAAAATATATCCTCTACTCCACTATTTTCTGCCAGTCCTTTTGGAGGAACTTATTCTGGACCTTTTGTAATAAGCAATAATTTTTATCCATTTTTTTCAGGACCTGGATTTTTTCCAATCACTTATACTGTTACTGAAAATGGATGTACCTCTTCCTCAACAAAAAATATTCAAATTGATGCTGATGTCAATGCACAGCTAAACAATATTTCTGATTTTTGTATTAATGATTCTCAAATAAAATTAAATTTTGGTATACCATCTGGTGGTATATATAAAATTGATGGTGTTGTAGAGGATTCTTTAAAACCAAGTTTATTAGGAATCGGAATTCACACAATTAGTTATGAATTTTTAAACAGTTGTGGATTAAGTATAGATAGTACCAACTTTTCAATTTTTAGTTCGCCCTCAGTAAACGCAGGAATCGATCAAATTGTTTGTGATGGAGTTGCTGTAACTTTAAATGGATCTGGAGCAACAACTTATGCTTGGGATAATAGTGTAATTAACGGAACTGCTTTCACTCCAAGTGCAACTACAACTTATACAGTTACTGGAACTGATGGAAATGGTTGTACAGGAACTGATCAAGTAACTGTTACTGTCAATACTTTACCAATGGTTACAGTGAATGATGCAATGATATGTGCTGGAGATGCTGCAGCTACGTTTACAGCTACGAGCTCTACTGCAACAGCTTGGCTATGGAGTGGTAATGGAACTGGAACCAACGGGACAACAACTGGAACAACTGCTGGAGCATATTCCGTAGTGGTAACAGATGCTAATGGATGTCAAAGTGCTTCTGCCAGTGGAAACTTAACTGTCAATGCTCTACCAACGGTTAATGCAGGGGCAGATCAAGCTGTTTGTGATGGAGGAACTGTAACACTTTCAGGATCTGGAGCAACTACTTATGTTTGGGACAATGGTATAACCGACGGAACTGCTTTCACGCCAACTGCAACTGCAACTGCAACTTACACTGTTACTGGAACTGATGGAAATGGTTGTACGGGAACTGATGCAGTAAATGTTACTCTAAATACTTTACCAACGGTTACAGTGAATGATGCCACTATATGTGCTGGAGATCCAGCTGCAACTTTTACAGCTACTAGTGCTACTGCAACAGCTTGGCTATGGAGTGGTAATGGAACTGGAACCAACGGAACAACAACTGGAACAACTGCTGGAGCATATTCCGTAGTGGTAACAGATGCTAATGGATGTCAAAGTGCTTCTGCCAGTGGAAACTTAACTGTCAATGCTCTACCAACGGTAACAGTGAATGATGCCACTATATGTGCTGGGGACCCAGTGGTAACTTTTATAGCTATAAGTTCTACTGCTACAGCTTGGCTATGGAGTGGTAATGGAACTGGAAATAGCCAAACAACAACTGGAGCAACTGCTGGAGCATATTCTGTAGTAGTAACTGACGTAAATGGCTGTGAAAGTGCGTCTACTAGTGGAAACTTAATTGTTAATGCTTTACCAACAGTATCAGCAGGAGCTGATCAAGCTATTTGTGATGGAGGTGCTGTGACACTTTTAGGTTCTGGAGCAACGACTTATGCTTGGGACAACGGCATAACTGATGGAACTATTTTTACCCCAACTGCTACTAATACTTACTCAGTAACTGGAACAGATGGAAATGGTTGTATTGGAACAGACTCAGTTAATGTTATAATTATTTACGGTTCAACATCAACTCTAACAGTTACAGCATGTGATTTATATACTTGGGATGGTGTAAATTATGATTCAACAGGAATCTTTTCTAACGTTTATCTTGGTTCAAACGGTTGTGATAGTACAGTCACATTAGATCTTACAATTAACAATAGTTCTACATCTACTTTAAATCTTACTACTTGTGACTCATTACTTTGGGATGGTATAACTTATGATTCAACAGGTGTCTACATTAATAATTATACGGGTTCAAACGGTTGTGATAGTACAGTAATTTTAAATTTATCTATTATTGGTAACGGTACTATTATTCAAATCTCATCTTGTGATAATTATATTTGGAATGGGAATAATTATGATTCAACAGGCTTATACTATGATACTTTAACATCTTCTTGTTTAATTACTTTAGATTTAACAATTAACAATAGTTCATACTTAACTGTTCCTCTTACAGCATGTGATTCATTTTTATGGGATGGAATAATCTATGATTCAACTGGGATCTATACTAATAATTACGTAGGTACTAATGGTTGTGACAGTGTAGTTACATTAGATCTTACAATCAATAATAGTACCTCATCAACTATTTCATTAATAGAATGTGATTCATTTGTATGGGATGGAGTAAATTATGATTCAACAGGAACCTTTACCAACATTTATCTTGGTTCAAACGGTTGTGATAGTACGGTTAATTTAGATCTCATAATTAATAATAGTTCATTTCTAACTTTACCTGTATCAGTTTGTGATTCATTTATATGGGATGGAGTAGCGTATGATTCAACAGGAACATATTTTAATATTTACACAGGTTCTAATGGCTGTGATAGTATAGTAACACTAGATCTAACAATTTATGTTGAGTCTATATCTACCATTTCAGTTACTGCATGTGATTCATTTGTTTGGGACGGTATAACTTATGATTCAACAGGATTATTTTCTAATATTTATGCTAATGTTAATGGCTGTGACAGTGTAGTGACATTAGATCTTACTATAAATAGAAGCTCTATTTTAACTGTCAAAGTTACAGCATGTGATTCGTTTTTATGGAACGGAATGACGTATGATTCAACTGGTTTATATACCAATAATTATATAAGTGCTAATGGTTGTGATAGTATAGTTACGTTAGATCTTACAATTAATATTGGATCAACATCTACTGTTTCAGTTACAGCTTGTGATTTATTTGTATGGGATGGTATAACTTATGATTCAACGGGTATATATACTAATATTTATCAAGGTGTCAATGGCTGCGATAGTATTGTAACTTTAGATCTTACAATTAACAATGGTTCAACATCTACTCTTTCAGTTACAGCATGTGATTCATTTATTTGGGACGGAGTAACGTATGATTCAACTGGTTTATATACTAATGTTTATCAAGGTGTCAATGGCTGTGATAGTACTGTAACTCTAGACTTAATGATTTACAGTGTATCTACCTCTATTGATACATCTGGAATCGATTTAGTTGCTAGTGGAGGGTTAAGTTATTTATGGAATACAGGAGATACTAATTCTACTATTACACCAGATACTAATGGGGTGTATACAGTTGTAATTTTAGACAGCAATGGATGTGCTGATACGGCTTCTTATAATGTGACTTACATTAGTTCAACTGGTATTTGGGATAATTTAAGTAGTTCAATTAATTTATATCCGAATCCTGTAAATGATATACTAAATATATCATCAAGTGATAATATTAAGTCATTGGAAGTGAAAGATCTTTTAGGAAGAATTGTTTATTCTAGTTTAGATATAAATTCTAAAAGTATTTCATTGAATACCTCTTATTTTAGTAATAATGTATACTTATTAAGCTTTTTAATAAAAGATGAGCTAGTTATTAAAAAGATTATTATTAGTCATTAAAAATTAATAAAATATTGTATTTTTCAGAAGAAAAAAGATTTGCCTTTTTTTGTAAAAATTATATTAATCTTAAATTTAATAGATCATTATGTTTGGTATATCAAAAAATATTAACAATCCTGAAAGATGGGCAAGAGCAGTTGTTTCATTTTTTCTAATTCCTTCAGCTTTGATTTATGGATACGAATTTTTTCCTCTTTTACAAAGTTTTATTGGAGTTGCTCTTATTTATAATGCACTTTCAGGGATTTGCTGGACTTCACGTCTTTTTGGAGTAAAGACATGTGAACGTAATTAATCAATAGATCATAATTTTTAAATTATTTTGGATTAATTGGTTAGTTTAAAGTTAAAACTTCCTAATGGCTCTTACAGCTGCCAAAATACTTTTACTTCCATAACTTTGATACCCCCCATAAAACCCTTGTTTCCATGCAATAGATTGATTGCCTTGAGTAGAACTCCAATAGTCAGCGTTGGAAAATCCTCCTAAGTTATCTAACGAACTTCCTTTTTTAATATTTTGATACATTAAATCTAGTTCATCTCTAGATGGTAAAAACCAATCATTATAACCTTCTAAAGATAAATTAGCGCAAATATCTGCTGCAGTACCGTTTGCTTCACAGTCAATTTCAATATTGGTAGTATTTAAGTTTCCACTACCAATAGAAGTAGCATTTGCACCTAAAATATTAACACCATCACAACCCCAAGGAGCAGAATTGGATTGATCAACTAAAGCTGCTATTAGTCCCCCTCCATTTCCATCTAAATAAAAAACAATACCCCCTTGATATTTACATCCTATACATGGCCCAATACAAGAACCATCATTTCTGTTTGCTTTATGATCGTAATTAGAGGCTAACACATCTGTACATCCATTTTTTTTACAAGCTAAAAGCAAAAATAAAATACTTAATAAAAATAAGTTCTTCATGTTATTTATATCAACGTAAATTAAAAAGAAAAGTTAGAAGAAAATGTAATTAAATTATAGGTTATTAAAGTCACTATAAATCATTTGCATATAGGATTTGCCAATTGACAATTTATTACTGTCTCCTTTTACATGAATTAATTGTTTACCATCAAGGTCATAAACTACTTCATTAGAGTCACTTACAAATCCAAATCCATTGTTGTAAACATAATATGCAAAATCATTATTCTTAACTCTCAATATATCTTTACTGTAAATGTATTTTTCAGTATTAATTTTAAATCTACTTAAAATTGTAGCTGGCAAGTCTGTTTGTGATGCGTAAGATTTCACGATGGTGTCTTTCACGTTTAATGCACCACCCAGCCAAAGCATAGGTATATGAAAGCGTTCTGGTGGGTAATTAGGAGAATTACCAGGATGACGATTCCCATGGTCAGCAAGTAGAATAACTAAAGTGTTTTCCCACCAAAGAGATTTTTTGGCTTTATTAATGAAATTTCCTAAGCTAAAATCTGTGTAGTATGCTGAATTTAAAAATTTAGTTTCATCGTCCTCTCCAATAAAGAAACTTTCCATAGGAACCTCAAATGGTTCATGGCTACTTAAGGTTAGCATGGTGTTGAAAAAAGGTAGATTTTGTCTTGAAAGATGATTGTATAAGGTATCAAAAGTAATATGATCGTGAACTCCCCATTTACTGGTACCTTGATTAATATTAAAGTGAGATTTTTTAATCACTTCACTAAACCCACATATATTTAAATAAGAGTTCATATTTGCAAAATTAACATCTCCCCCATATAAAAATGATGTGTGATAGCCTTGTTTTTTTAAATCTAAAGTAAGATTTGGCAATTTTTCTGATTTTCCTGTATAGGTTATAATGGAAGTTTTTGTTTGTGCAGGGTAACCACTTAATATAGAAATAAGTCCTTTATCGGTACGGTCTCCACTTGCATAATAGTTTTCAAATAGAATTCCTTCTTTAACTAGATTATTAAAATTTGGTGTAATAGTCGAATCTCCGCCAAGCGCTCCAATAATTTTAGCTGTGAAACCTTCTAAAATAACTATTAATATATTGGGTTTTTGAGATTTTAAAATGTCTAGAGAATCAATTTTATGGGTTTGGCTATATAATAGGTTAAAGTCTCGTTTAGCAATTTTAGAATCGACAAAATTTTCTGGATATCTATCTTCGTTATTTACTTTATCTACAGCATTGCCAACATTCCAAAAAACATTAAGTGCAGCATGGTTTGCAAAAGGCTTTTCTTTGTGAAAATATACAAAACCAGCATTCATAGGCCCTATATCTAAACTTCCTCTTATAGGTAATATTAAGGCTGCTGTTATTAATAAATAAATAGGTGAATGATACCATTTTCCATTACTAAATTTAAATTTATTTAAAACAAATCGTTTAAATAAGTAATAGAAGAGCCCAAAAAGAACCAACCAATAACTAATTAAAAGTAAAACTTTACTCCATAGAATTGAAGACATTGCATCATTGCCAATATAATTAAGCGGAGTTAGGTCCAATCTAAATCCCCAATGTTTATACAATTCACAATCAACAATAGTTATAAAGCCAACAAACAAGGAGATTACAATAAAAAATAATTTATTAAGCGTGAAAAATATATACTTACTTATAAATGGAATAAATACTAAAATAAGACCGGGTATTAATAGCATATATCCAGTTGCAGAAATATCCATTCTAAAACCATATAAAAATACTTTGGCAATTTCATATGCTGATAATGAATTTGTAAGCTCCAAATTATAAAGCAAAAAAACAGCTTTAGTTACTACATAAAATAATAACCAAACTATTGCGTATCTACCAAAAAATAATAGTTGTTGTTTCAAAACAAATAGGATGAATTTTTATCAAAATTAAAAATATATTAACATTGCACTTGAAATACAATGCTATATTTAGAAAAGACAAAACTAACAAAACACATTGAGTAAAGAAATACTATTTATTATAAACCCCAACTCAGGTCATAAAAATGGTGCAGATGTAATTGAACTGATTCCTAAATACTTAGATGAAAATAAGTTTAAGTACTCTTACAGTTTAACAACTCACCAAAAACATGCTATTAAAATTGCTGATAAAGCTGCTAAAGAGAATATAGACATTGTAATTGCTGTTGGTGGAGATGGATTGGTAAATGAAGTTTTTCAGAGTCTAGTAAATACCAATGTTTTATTTTCTATTATCCCAATGGGTTCAGGTAATGGTGTTGCACGTTCCTTTGGAATTGACATGAATATTAAAACTGCACTAAAAAATCTAAATAATTTAAAATCAAAAAAAATAGATACTGTTACTTTTAACGGACTACCCTATTTGGGAATAGCCGGAATAGGATTTGATGGTTTTATTGCAAAAGAATTTTCTAAAAGGAATAAAAGGGGTTTAACTTCTTACATTAAAGTTGTTTTAAAGCATTACAGAGACTTTAAATATAGTAAATACATAATTAGCTGCAATAATGAATTACATGAGTTAGATGCCTTTATAGTAGCAATAGCCAACACACAACAATACGGGAATAATGCATATATAGCACCTAGGGCAAATATAATGGACGGAATGTTGGATTTAGTGATTATTAAAAAACATAGTAAATGGCTTATGCCAATACTTTTATTTAAAGGATTTACTAAGACATTACATAAATCTAAATACGTTGAATATATAAAATCTAAAAAATTTATAATAAAAACTAATTATAAACAAGTACATATAGACGGGGAACCCATAAATGGGGAGAAGGAAAATATTATAGAGGTTTTACCTTTATCTCTAAATATTCTTGTTTAATTATAATTTATTAGGGCATAAAAAAGCCCGCAATAGCGGGCTTTTAAATTATTTTAAATAATTGTTGATTACATTCTTAAAGAAAGTCCAATTTTAAAACCTGCATTAAGGGTCGAAGGACCATCAGTAGTTGTTGTCCCGTCTTTAGTTTTAAGACTAGCAGATTGAATCATAAACGCTGGTTCAATAGCAACACGCTCTCCCCACATTAAAGATAATCCAACTCCAACATCTACTCCAAATCCACTAATTTTAGTTTCAAGTGTTTGAGCAGAAGTTCCATCATTGTATGAGTTGGTTAAATTTCCGTTCGCCACGGTAAAACCAGCTACAATAAATAATTTATCATTAGTGTAATATCTAAGAAATGGTGAAAATTCAATTATTGATGTTTTTGTTTCTCCAGTAAAAGTTGAAGCGTCACCATTATCATTTGTATTAGCTAGTGAAAAACCTAAACCAACAGCGATATTATCAGATACAAAATAACCAACAGAGGGTGTTAGTGCAATGTTAGACCAACCAACAGTGTCTGAAATATTTGTAGAAGCACCGAGAAGGTATTTACCTTTCATTCCATCTTGTGCAGAAGCGCTAAATATTAAAGATAACGCCATTAAAGAAGTAATAATTTTCTTCATAATTTTTAGTTTAATTTTTATATTTTTAAAGTTTAATTAAGGTCAATTTAACAATTAATATTTAGATTTTGATTATTCAATGGTTACAGTTTATTAACAATTAAATGTTGTAATCGTTAAAAAATGACATTTAAAATAAAAAAAACTGTACTACTGCTTTATCACTTTAACTTCCTGAAGCTTATCAGTATAAGCTACTTTAAGAAGGTAAATCTCTATAGCATAATCTTGTAAACTAAAGGTAGTTTCATTGGTAGATTGAAGCCTATGACCAATTAAATCATAAACCTCGGTTTGTATGTTTCCGTTAAAGTTATTTATCCTAATTGTAACATTTTCTTTAGTTGGGTTTGGGTAAATATAAACTCCCGATTGCAAATATCAATCTCCAATTACATTTGTTACTTTAGATTGATCTACAAAAAAGCTGTAATCAATTAAAAATCCAAAGTTTCCTTGACCTTGCCCAATTACTAAATTATTTAAATCTTTAATAAGCCAACTGGTTTTAAACTACTTGGCTATAAAGTTCT
>Ga0209603_1000260_pt1 | contig 67128 bp, 85 predicted proteins | sample COGITO_mtgs_1206_FD_184812 | JGI IMG/M metagenome (GOLD analysis project Ga0209603, IMG submission 184812) | Pelagic marine microbial communities from North Sea - COGITO_mtgs_120607 (SPAdes) (version 2) | ecosystem: Environmental > Aquatic > Marine > Epipelagic ...
GGAAACAAGTAACTAACTGGACTTTAATTTAGTATTACGCTTCAACAACTTCCGGAGTTGGTAATACTATTGAGATTACTGCATCGGTATCTCTTACTACTTTAGGTAAGTTACCTGAGGAAGTATATGACTTGTACTTTGACCAGCAATTCATAGTCTCAAGTGAAGACTTCATTAAGTCGAACGCTTTGTCGTGAGAATAAGTAATTTGATTACCGTTCTTGAACGTCACTTCGATATTTTGACCTTTACCGATTAGCGATTGACGAACAACGAATCTTTTTGATTTTAATAGATTTTCCATAATTTTTGTTTTTTAAGTTATTTAGTTTGTTATTTAGTTTACGTATATATTATCTTTAGAACTTCGTTTTAAGTTTGTAATTTAAATCTACTCGTGTAAATTCTTTTTTAGTACAGAAATATACGTTGAATGTAATGCTTCTAGAAGTCCACTGGTAGTTACGTTTCCGTTACGATATTGGTTTAACTCATCGATTAGAGCAATAATTTCAAATTCCTGATTTTTAGTAAGTTTTTGCATAGTTTGATATTTATTAGTTACGTATATATTATCCAACGACAGTCGTATTAAGTTCGTATAAAAGTAGGTTAATTATTAAGTAGATAAAAATAGTTGAGGAGTATACCACCGTCACTCTAACTGACAGATTGTCATATTATATAAAAAACAATATATAAGTAAGGTCGGAATACAATTCGGCAAGATCTGACGATAATAGTTAAATAGTAGATCGATCAATGGAACACACAAAGTGAACCATTTCTAAAAGTGTGACATTAGGTTGTTAGACTAAGATAGTAACAGGCTATTGTCACAGTTTTTCAAGAGCTAATCGAAGCGCGTCAATCTGTTCTTGTAAGAACTTGTCTGAATCTTTCTTGTCGATAGTATCTTGATAGTAGAATGTATCTCTCTGGAGATCCTTTAGTTGTTCTAGTTGTGCTTTAAGCACTGTCATGATTTGTTTTCTAGTAGTCATAGTAATTTAATTAGAGGTGAATGTTATAGCGATAATGCCTGGGATGATCCACATAGGTGAGATAAACCCTGTTCCAACGATCATAGCAGTTACTATTGTGCCTGATCCTGATAGGAAGAATAAGAATGATTTGAATGATTGTTTCATAGTTTAGTTTTTAGTTACATGTATATTATCTTTAGTGTATCGTTTTAAGATTGTAGATTATAGTCTCATATCTCTACAGAATGCCGGAATATTTCCTGAATTAGTATACGATTTATATTTAGTGAAACAATTCATACTCTCGAATCTATCTTTGTGAGTAGTATATACTTCGTCGTGATTATAAGATACGACTTCGTTTTTCTTATTCGTGAAGGAAATAATATTATTCTTTCCAATTAATGATTTTCTGATAACGAATCTTTTAGTAGTAATTTGCATAATTTAGTTTATTTAGTTTGATATTTATTTTGATTACGAATATATTATCTATATAAAGTCGTATTTAGTTTGTATAAAATTAATAAGAGTATATGGAGATCTATATATGATAGAAGAGGTAGGGGTGGGTTAAATAGTTTGACTTTAGTAGAAGGGGCTGGGGCTAAGAAGAAGGGGGGCTATACCCTACTCCAATATTTACAACAACAAAAACTATGACATTAGCCTATTAATACTAATAGTAACAGGCTAGTGTCACACTATTAAAAAATACTTTATCAATGTGACTATACTTGTAACAACTAACCAAAACCAAAACAAATGACCTATTATTACTACAAGACCAGTACACTGAATACTGGGAAACCTTCAGTTACTGAAGATAAACTAGCAGAATGGAAACATTTGGCTGAAAAAAAGAACTGGAGAATAACCCAGTTAGCTAATGGATACTACCAAACAGAAGTCAACAATCCAAACGATCCAGAAAAATGGGTCGACGTTACAAGAAGAGAGACTATCGATGGGGCTGAGGCTGCTATCAATGGCAGTGTCGAACACTTTAGTAAAAAAGTGGAATTCCTTAACGGACCAAAAGTAATAAAGACCTTCTAATGAAGGCATCGACAATTTAATTTAATTCAATACAATAAACATTATGGAATACAACTTACCAAGTGAATTGGTCAAGAACTTAGACTTCGGTGATGAAGCTAAAAACAGAGTCATCGCCGGAGTTAATAAGTTAGCACTAGCCGTTAAATCCACACTGGGCGCATCAGGTAAATGCGTGATATATGAAGATGGACGAGGCAAACCGGTCATAACAAAAGACGGAGTAACCGTTGCAGAAAGCGTAGTCTTATTTGATCCGGTCGAGAATATGGGCGCTACACTCATTAAAGAAGCAGCTCGCAATACAGTAAAAGAAGCAGGTGATGGTACAACCACTGCTACTGTATTAGCTGAAGCGCTTATTAAATCTATAAATTCTGCCGTCGCTGCAGGATTATCAATCAGAGAAATAAAAGATGGGGTTAACGTTTGCTTAGATGAGGTTTTATCTATGCTAGATGAGATGTCTGTTGAAGTTAAAGGTGACATGCTAAAATCCGTGGCTGCAATATCATGTAATAACGACGATGAACTTGGAGTTATTATAGCTGAAGCTTACGAAAGAGTAGGGAAACATGGAGTTGTCCTTATGGAAGAGAGTGATTGTGAAGATACCTACGTAGATGTAGTTGACGGAGCCCAGATAGATTGCGGTATCACATCTCCACACTTCATTACAAACGCGGAGAAGCACTTAGCAGAACTAGACAGCCCATATATCCTTACAGTATCTTCGGAGATTCCTAACGTACGTAAGATTCAATCTGTATTAGAGCATGTTATAAAGAGTAATCGTTCATTACTTATAGTAGCTCAGGTTTCACAGCAAGTTAAATCTGCTTTACTGATGAATAAAGTTAAGGGTAACATAAAAGTTAACATAATTGACCCACCTGGGTTTGGTCCTACACGTAAAGATGCTATGGAAGATTTGGCTATACTAACAGGATCTACCGTAATTAACGAAGAACTAGGCGATGACCTAGATTTAATCACTCCAGAGCACTTAGGTGAGGCTGAATTTGCAGTTACAAACGATAAAACAACTGTTTTTACTTTAAATGAAGTTACAGCGGGTGTTGAAACTCGTATTAACGAACTAGAAAAGCAAATTTCTACAGAGCAAAACGGTTTTATAAAGAAAAAATTAGAACAAAGGCTAGCAACTCTCTCAGGAAGCGTCGGTATTATAAAAGTTGGGGCTAATTCCAAGGTGGAACTCAAAGAAAAGAAAGATAGAGTTGAAGATGCTATATACGCAACCAAAGCCGCACTGCAAGAAGGCATAGTTTCAGGGGGTGGTGTTGCCCTCCTTGATGTTTCCGAAAAAATTTCTTCCGCTAACGCGGGTGCTTCCGTACTTTCAGAAGCATTGAAAGCACCTTTCATAACTATACTGGGTAATGCGGGCTTAGACCCTCAAACCTCTGTAGGTGAAGGGCTCGGTATTGATGTAGTTACTGGTGAAACAGTAGATATGATCCAAGCTGGGATAATAGATCCGGTTTTGGTTACAAAATCGGCGCTGAAAAACGCAGTGAGTGTAGCTTTAACTGTTATGTCCGCTGATTGTGTAATCTCAAATATACGCATCAATGAAGGCAATTAACGATTATATAGTTGTACAACCTATAAAAGAAGAAAAGAAAACTTCTGGTGGACTTTTACTTACAGACGATACTGACTTGGATAATAGATACAAGAAAGCTTTGGCTATATCTGTGGGTAACTTAGCTGATATTATAAATGAAGGTATGGTTGTTATGTATGACCAACACGCAGGTCATGATATAGATTACGAAGGTGAGCTTTACAGGATTATAAAACTAAGAGATATAGTATTAGTAGGATGAGGTTGACTGCTCAAGACTTAAAAGATAGACATTTACTTAAGTATTATAGGATAGTTCGGAAGTGGGCATGTAAACAGAATGACATAAAAGATGCCGACTTAGAACTTCTTATATACTTAAACTGTTTAAATAGATTCACTAGAGATGATTTTATTAAGGGCGTATACTCGTACTCTTGGGATAAGAAAAGATGGGATAGATTAAGAGCCACTGGGTGGATAGAACCTTGGAGACATAGGAATAGAACTACAATTAAATATACTGTTTACAAAACGTCATTTAAGTGTAATCATATGATAAGTAGGATATACAGGATACTACTAGGTGAAGAAGATGTACCTGTATCTATCACTAACCCCTACTATAGTAACAAATCTTATACAGATAAGGTTATGAACAAGGCTATAGACGATATGATTAAAGATAAAGACAGATGAAAAAAAGTACTCCTATATTTAGAAAAAGCTTAGACAAAGGTGTCTTAGGTGAGGCAAACCTTGATGGTAGTGTATACATAGATAAATCTATTAAAAAAGGTAGCCAGTTAGAAAAAGACGTTATAGCTCATGAAGAGTTTCATGCTAAGCAAATGAAAAACGGAGTACTTTCATACAGTGACAATAGTGTAACATACAGAGGAGTTGATTACGAAAGGAAAGATGGTAAGATAAAATACAATGGAAAGTTTTACGCAGAAGGAAGTGATATATTCCCTTGGGAGCAAGATGCTAACCAAGCTATAGATAACAAATACTTCGATGACTACGATTATTCAGAGTTTAAAAATATGAAACCTCCTAGTGATAACTCCTTTGATGCTATGCTCGAAGTTAAAGCTTTAAATAAAATACCTCTAAATAAAGATTTTGTTAAAAAGTATGACGACATAGAACGAGCGTTTAAAGATTTAGCTAAAAGAAAAAACATAAAAGATTATGATGAGACTGTGGCGTCTGAGCTAATACAGGAGTCAGCTCCAATAATACTAGACTTAAAAAACCACTTCAACAGACCAAGACCCAAAGAGGTTGCTGGTAAAATAAATATATCTATGCAGGATATAGAGATGGATTCTATGAAGACTAAATCTTATCCGTCAGGTCATTCAGCTCAAGCTTTTTTAATTTCTCTAGTTTTAGGTGATTATTATCCTAGTAAAAGAGACGAGTTTAAGAAGTTAGCTAAAAAAATATCTTACAGTAGAAGAGTAGCACACGCTCACTACTTCAGCGATAGCAAGTTTGGTGAGCTAATAGGTAAGTCAATGTATAAACACATCAAATCAAAACAATCATGATGAAAAAATCCCCAGCCAAGATGGCTAAAAAATCTCCTGCTAAGATGGCTAAGAAGTCACCAGCCAAGATGGCTAAACCTAAGAAAAAAGGTAACACAAAGAAAGTTGTTACTAGAAGAAGCGGAACAGTTGTAACTAAGTCAGTTAGAGACGGTGGTTCCTTGGGCGTTAGAAAATCCAAACGTGTTACTAAACCTGACGGCAGTTCCAAGACTAAGTCTACAATCAAAAGGGGCAGCTCTACAATAAAATCAAAGACAGCGTATAGTGCTGATGGTGTTGTTGTAAAGAGAAAAAGTGTAGCAAAGGATGGTTTTGGTACAAAGACTAAGAATAAGTCTACCACTAAAGCTAATGGTTCTTCAAAGACTAAGTATGCAACTAACGTTAAAACTCCCGGTAAGACTTACGTACAAAAAAGTAAAACAAATGCTGCCGGTAAAACTGTAGAAAAGACTAAAGAGTCTAGACTAGGTAAGAACAAATCTAAGAGTACATATAAGCGAAAGTGATAATCTAAAAGTAAATAAATGGGACTACTGCAGAAAGTACTTTCTTCTGGAGCAGGTAAGCTTATTAAAGATGTAGGTGGGGTCTTAGACGACCTCACTACTTCTAAAGAAGAAAAGCTAGCTGCACAATATAAAATTAAAGAGTTAATATCAAACCACGAGCTAGAATTACAAAAGCAAGTTTCAAATAGGTGGGAGGCTGATATGAAGTCTGACTCTTGGTTATCAAAAAACGTTAGACCGTTAGTTTTAATTTTTTTAGTTGTATCAACGGTATTAATGATATTTATTGATGCTGGTGCTATATCTTTTAACGTAGAACCAAAATGGACTGATTTATTACAATTAGTATTAATAACAGTGATCGGTGCTTACTTCGGTGGTAGATCATTAGAAAAAACAAAAAAGTAACAATTAAATTAAATCAAAATGAGTAAAAAAGAAAAAGTAATAGACTTAAAGCCTAAGGCAGAAAAAGTATCTGAAGAGCAATTGTTAAGACTGCAACAGGCTGTTAGTAACACTAACTCTGCACAGTTTGAAATCGGTAAGATAGAAACGCGCAAGCACATCCTACTACATGAGCACGCCTCATTGCAAGATGTTATAGTTAAGCTACAAAACGAACTGACTGAAGAATACGGTACCTTTGATGTGAATCTTCAAAACGGTATTATAAACTATGCTAAAGATGAAGAACCACGTAATTAGAAAAATCACTATAGGTAAGGATTACAAGAACGACTCTATGCACTACTCAGTAGGCCAGGAGGTCTACGGTGGTCATACTATATGTGATATACTAGAAGGTGAAGATAAATACTCTATATACATTAGAAAGGAAGATGTAGTCATACCCTGGAAAGACTTCAATAAAAATATGGCTATATCAGTTGAATACAATCTAAAGTACTAATGAAACCTACATACGATTTTATAGTTAGACCAAAAGGGGATAGGTATAATAACTCTATTAAGGTAGGCGACAGTAGCTTGATACTGAATACTGAAATATTCAACCATCAATACGTTAACCGTATAGGTGTGGTAGATAAAGTACCTCTCTATAATCCTAACAATTTAAACATCGGTGACGAAGTATTAGTACACCACAATGTGTTTAGACGTTGGAATAATGTTAAAGGTAAAGAAAAGAACTGCAGAGGGTTTTTAAATGAAAACGAATATCTTGTATCTAAAGATCAGATATTCATGTACAAAAGAAGTGAAGCTTGGTTAGCAATGCCAGGCTTTACTTTTGTAAAACCTTTAAAGTCTATAGATGTTTTCAGCGAAGATCAGGAGAGACCTTTAGTTGGTGTTGTTAAATATTCAGATGGGACTTTTTCACCTAATCAATTAATTGGCTTTAGACCTAGTAGCGAGTATGAGTTCGTTGTAGATGGTGAAAGGTTATACAGGGTGATGAACAATTTTATTACAATTAAATATGAATATAAAGGAAACGAAGAAGAGTATAATCCAAGCTGGGCATAAAGCTGTTGAAGAACTCATTAAGGTTGCTAAAGAAGCTATTGTTGATAGTGGTGATGACATCACAGCTGATAGGCTTAAGAACGCTGCAGCAACGAAGAAACTCGCGATATTTGATGCGTTCGAAATTCTTAATAGAATACAAGAAGAAGAAAACGCTTTAGATCAAGTAGAACAATCTAAAAACCAAGTAAACAAACCTAAGTTTCAAGGGTTTGCAGAAGGGAGGAGTAAATGATGTACGAGCAATCATTATACAAGACGATAGAACCTATCAAGCTAACTACTATAAGTAGGCTCAACAAAGGTAAAAAGTGGAAGTACGGATATGATAGAGATAGCGACATTGTAGTCATATCAAAAACAGGACAGATAGGTGAAATATTAGAAATACAAGGGCTAAAAATAGCTCTACCTAAGGTTCCTAAAGATGTTTTTTCTGCATCTAAAAATAAGTCTCAACAAAGGTGGCGTAGATTTGAATCTAACGAAGCTTTTAATAAGATCAAAACTAGATTTGACTGGGACACTTACCCTAAAGAATTTAAAGAGTTCCATTACTCATATATAGACCAGGAGTTTAATAGAAGAGATAATGGTTTTTGGTTTATGAATAATGGTAAACCGACTTACATTACCGGTAGTTATTACATGTATCTTCAATGGAGCAAGATCGACGTTGGTGCGCCCGACTTTAGAGAAGCTAACAGGCTTTTCTTTTTGTTTTGGGAAGCTTGTAAAGCAGATCAACGTTGTTACGGTATGTGTTACTTAAAGAACAGACGTTCAGGTTTTTCTTTTATGAGCTCAGCTGAAACCGTTAACTTAGCTACGTTAGCAGGTGATAGTAGATTTGGAGTCTTATCAAAGAGTGGTGGTGACGCTAAGAAAATGTTTACTGATAAAATAGTTCCAATAAGCTTAAATTATCCATTCTTTTTCAAACCAATACAAGACGGAATGGATAGGCCTAAGTCTGAACTAGCCTATAGAATACCCGCTAAGAAGTTTACGCGCAGAAAGATGGGTGTAAATGAAGAGCAAGACGATATGGAAGGTCTTGATACTACTATTGACTGGAAGAATACGGGTGACAATTCTTATGATGGTGAAAAGCTAGCGTTACTAGTACACGATGAAAGTGGTAAATGGGAGAGGCCAGATAATATACTGAACAACTGGAGAGTAACTAAAACCTGTTTAAGGTTAGGTGGTAGAATAGTAGGTAAGTGTATGATGGGTTCAACCTCCAACGCTTTAGACAAAGGTGGTGATAATTTTAAAAGACTTTATGGAGACTCAGATGTTACAAAAAGAAATAGAAACGGTCAGACTAAATCTGGTTTATATTCTTTGTTTATCCCAATGGAGTGGAACTATGAAGGATTTATTGACCAGTTCGGAATTCCAGTATTTGATAACCCAACTGGGGACGTATTCGGACCCCATGGCGAACTAATAGATATAGGTGTTGTAAATTACTGGGAAAACGAAGTTGATGGTTTGAAAGAAGATCAAGATGCTTTAAACGAATTTTACAGACAATTCCCAAGATCTGAAGAGCATGCTTTTAGAGATGAAACAAAAAACTCTTTATTCAACTTAGTAAAAATATACGAACAAGTAGATTATAACGAAGGAAATAAAAACTCTTCAGTTGTAACTACTGGTAATTTCCAATGGGAAAACGGAGTAAAAGACACTAGAGTTTTTTTCACACCAAACCCCGCGGGTAGATTCAAAGTTAGCTGGGTACCGAGTGGTGGCATGCAGAATAACGTGATACTTAAGAATGGTGTTAAATACCCAGGTAACGAACACATGGGAGCATTCGGCTGTGATAGCTACGACATATCAGGAACAGTGGATGGTAAAGGATCTAAAGGGGCTTTGCATGGACTTACTAAGTTCAGTATGGAAGATGCTCCAGCAAATACTTTTTTCTTAGAGTATTTAGCTAGACCTCAGACCGCTGAGATATTCTTTGAAGACGTCCTAATGGCACTAGTATTTTATGGGATGCCAATACTCGCAGAAAACAATAAGCCTCGTCTATTGTACTATTTACGTAGAAGAGGTTACAGAGGTTTTAGTATGAATCGCCCAGATAAGATATGGAATAAGCTTTCGGTAGCAGAAAAAGAAGTTGGTGGTATACCTAACTCAAGCGAAGACATAAAACAAGCTCATGCCGCTGCTATTGAGATGTACATAAACGATCACGTTGGCTTGCTTCAGGACGGTACCTATGGTACTATGTATCTTAACGATACTCTTAATGACTGGAGCAAGTTTGATATAAATAAAAGAACAAAGTTTGATGCCTCTATAAGTTCTGGTTTAGCTATCATGGCTTGTAATAGGCACATGTATAGACCAAACCCAGAAACTAAAAGGCAGCCACTTGGTATATCAATATCTAAGTACAAAAATACCGGATTTAATTCAACAATAATTAAAAGATAAATTATGGCAGGGTCTGCGATAACAAATTTTCCTTCTCAAGCTGTTAGCGATTTAGAGAAGATGACAGATGAGTATGGGTTAAAAGTTGCTAGAGCTATCGAATACGAATGGTTCTCAGGTAATACATCCAAATATAGAAATAATTTTGATAATTTCCATAAGCTTAGACTTTATGCTAGAGGTGAACAACCTATAGACAAGTACAAGAACGAGCTGTCTATAAATGGTGACTTAAGTTACTTAAACTTAGATTGGAAGCCGGTACCCATAGTACCTAAGTTTGTAGATATAGTGGTAAATGGTATGGCTCAAAGAGCTTATGAAGTTAAAGCTTTCTCTCAAGATGTTAATGGTACTAATAAAAGAACCGAGTACATGGAGTCAATGCTTAGAGATATAAGATCTAAGGAGTTTAACGAAGCTGCCAATAAAACTTTTGGTGTTGACTTATATGAAAACGAAAAAAGTAAAATACCAGATACAGAGGAAGAGTTGGCTTTACACATGCAGCTTAGTTATAAGCAAGCGGTTGAGTTAGCTGAAGAACAGGCTATAAACGTATTAATGGAAGGTAGTAGGTACGATCTTACTAAGCGTAGAGCTTTGTATGACTTGACTACCATAGGTATAGGTGCTACCAAAACAACCTTCAATTTTAGTGAAGGAGCTAAAGTAGAGTATGTTAATCCTGCTAACCTAGTCTACTCTTATACAGACTCCCCTTATTTTGAGGATATATACTACGTTGGTGAGGTTAAAGAAATACCAATAAATGAACTAGTTAAAGAATTTCCAGAGCTAACAGAGCAAGACATAGAAGAAATAGTAAAAGGACCTAGAAGCTCTATGAAGAGCTATCAGGGTAGTAACTCTAACTATAATAGTAAAGACCGCAATAAGGTTGATGTACTATACTTTAATTATAAGACTCATAAAAACAACACTTATAAGTTAAAGAAAATGGGTACTGGTGCCGACAAAGTTATACAGAAAGATGATACATTCAATCCTCCAGTTAACATGGAAGGAGATTTCTCTAAGCTAGAGAAGGTGATAGAGTGCATCTACGAAGGCGTTTTAATATTAGGTACTGATAAGCTTTTAAAGTGGGAGATGGCTTCTAATATGATGAGAAGTAAATCTAACTTTGATAAAGTTAAGATGAATTATAGCATCGTTGCACCTAGAATGTATAACGGCAAGATAGAGTCTATAGTAAGTAGAATAACTGGTTTTGCTGATATGATTCAACTTACGCACTTGAAATTACAGCAAGTAATGGCACGTATGGTTCCGGATGGGGTTTACATGGATGCAGATGGTTTAGCTGAGATAGATCTTGGTAATGGTACCAACTACTCGCCTCAAGAAGCTCTTAACATGTTCTTCCAAACAGGTTCCGTTATTGGTAGATCGTTAACTGCTGACGGAGATCAGAACCCAGGCAAAGTACCAATACAACAAATACAAAACGGCTCTGGTAGTAATAAGATGCAAACCTTAATACAGACTTACAACTATTATCTACAGATGATAAGAGATGTTACAGGTCTTAACGAGGCTAGAGATGCTTCAACTCCTGACAAGAACGCTTTAGTTGGTATACAAAAAATAGCTGCTGCAAACTCAAATACCGCTACAAGGCATATACTTCAGTCTGCACTTCTTTTAACAGCTGAAACTGCAGAGGCACTATCGTTAAGAATATCAGATATACTAGAGTACTCACCAACTAAAGAAGCTTTCGTGCAGTCAATAGGAGCTCACAACGTAGCAACTCTAGAAGAGATAAAAGAATTACACTTGTATGATTTCGGTATATTTATAGAGCTAATGCCTGATGACGAAGAAAAGCAAATGCTAGAAAATAATATACAAGTAGCCTTAGCTCAGAAGCTTATAGATTTAGACGATGCTATAGATCTTAGAGATGTTAGAAATATAAAACTAGCTAATCAGCTTTTAAAAATAAAACGTAAAAAGAAAGCAGATAGAGATCAACTAATGCAGCAGCAAAACATACAAGCTCAATCGCAAGCAAATCAACAAGCTCAACAAGCAGCGGCTCAAGCTGAGACTCAGAAAGACCAAGCTAGAGCTAGTATAGAAGCTCAACTAGAAGAAACAAAGAACAAGTTAAGGATTGATTATTTAAAGCAAGAAGCTTTGGTGAAGAGACAGTTGATGGATCACGAGTTTGAAATAAACCTTAAGCTAAAAGGTATGGATAACGAAGCTAAAGACAGAATAGAAGAAAGAAAAGAGTCAACAAAAAAGGCTGAATCACTTAAAAAGTTTGAATCATCAGGTAATGATGTAATGGGAGGAGGACTCGGTTTATAGAGAGTTTTAATCTGTTTAGTAATTATATAATATTTTATTATGGTAGAAAATGAAAACAATACGGTTGACGAAACCGTAGATCAAGAGGTGACTAAAGTTGATGTGTCAAAGTTTAAAAGCAGTGACAACGACGATGTTATCAAAGTAGATTTAAGTAAACCACTAACCAATGAAACTGAAGAAACAACAGCTGACCCAGCAGGAGTGGTGGGAGGCAATGAAAACGCCGGAGCTGCAGAAGAGCAAGAAGAGGTACAGCCGCAAGGAGAAGTACAAGAAACAGAAGCATCAGTACTAGAAGAAGTAACAGACGAAGAGGAAGAAGACATAGAGGAACAAGTTGAAAAAGCTGTTACAGAGTCTGAAGCTACTGGAAGTCCTTTACCAGAGAATATTCAAAAGTTAGTTGACTTTATGGAAGAAACTGGTGGAGATATAAACGATTACGTAAGTTTAAATAGAGATTTGTCTAACTTAGATAACTCTGAGATACTAGACGAATACTATAAGAAAACTAAATCTCACTTATCAGCATCTGAAAGAGAGTTCTTACTAGAGGATAAGTTTGGTTTTGACGAAGACATAGATGACGATAAAACAATACGATCAAAAAAAATCGCTTTAAAAGAGCAAGTTGCTGAAGCGAAAGCCTATCTAGACGGGCAAAAGTCTAAATATTACGAAGAGATCAAAGCTGGAAGTAAGCTCACAAGTGAGCAAAGTAAAGCCGTAGATTTCTTCAACCGTTACAACAAGGAATCTGAAGAAAATAAGAAGCTTACAGACTCAACCAAGAAAGTTTTTCAACAAAAAACTGACAATCTATTTAACAGCAAGTTCAAAGGTTTTGACTACAATGTTGGAGAAAAGAAATATAGGTTTAATGTTAAGAACGTAGATCAGGTTAAACAAACCCAAAGTGATCTGAATAACTTTGTGCAAAAGTTTTTGAACGAAGACAATCAGATGAGTGACGCTAAGGGCTATCACAAGTCTTTATTTACAGCAATGAATGCAGATGCCATAGCTCAACATTTTTACGAGCAAGGTAAAGCAGACGCAGTTAAAAGCAATGTAGCTGATGGTAAAAACATTAATGTAGATCCTAGGGGCATGCATGGAGGTGATCAACCTGGTGGTTTAAAGGTTAGAGTATTAGGTGAAGACTCTAATGATTTCAAGTTTAAAATTAAAAAAAGAAAATAATTAACTTTAAAATTAAAGAATTATGGCAATTTCAAATGGGTCGTTACTAAACAAAGTACCGTCCGCGCAACAACAAGCTCTAGCATCTAATTATATTGACTTCGCAGGAGGTCAAACTGGATGGGAGCAACAGTATTTACCAGATCTTATGGAGAAAGAAGCTGAAGTGTTCGGTCAAAGAACTATTTCAGGATTCTTATCGCAAGTTGGAGCTGAAGAGGCTATGACAGCTGATCAAGTTGTATGGTCTGAACAAGGTAGATTACATTTATCTTACGTTGGTACAGTAGCTACTGCCGGTGATACTAACGGTACATTTACTGTAGTAAGTGATATTGATGGTTCTGCAGATGGTGAAAATGGTTTTGCGGTAGCAAATCATGGTGTTCGTGTTAACGATGTAGTTCTTGTAGCTACTGCTGGTATAGTTACTAAATGTTTAGTAGTTGAATCTCCAGCTTCAGCTGTTCTATCTCTTGAACCTTACGATAAAGCTGATTTGACTGGTCATGCTACAACTGCTAGCGGATCTGTTTTATTAGTTGTAGGTTCTGAGTATGGTAAAGGTCAGTCTTACAGTGACATCACTGGTACAGCTGCTGCTAGTAAAAGAACTGCTCTTGCACCTACTTTTAAGTCTTATAGTAATAAGCCTATCATCATGAAAGACTACTATGAAGTGTCTGGATCTGATGCGTCTCAAATTGGTTGGGTTGAAGTTTCTGGTGAAGAAGGTCAAAACGGTTACTTGTGGTATTTAAAAGCTGAAGGTGATACTCGTGCTAGATTTACAGATTACTTAGAAATGTCTATGCTTGAAGCTGAGAAAACTGTTGCTAATTCTATCATTGGTTTTGCTGATGGGCAAATCCGTGGTGCTGCTGACGGTGGAGCTGGTTCTGCTGGTTCTGAAGGTTTATTCGCTGCTATTGAGTCTAGAGGTAATGTTACTTCTGGTATATCTGGTGTTAACGCTGCTACTGATTTAGCTGAGTTCGATGCTATCTTAGCGGAGTTTGACAAGCAAGGTGCTATTGAAGAAAACATGATGTTTGTAAATAGAGCATCGTCTCTAGCTATTGACGATATGTTAGCTTCTATGAATTCTTACGGAGCTGGCGGTACTTCTTACGGAGTATTTGACAACGACGAAGATATGGCTTTAAACTTAGGTTTCTCTGGGTTCAGAAGAGGTTCTTACGACTTCTACAAATCTGACTTCCGTTACTTAAACGATAAAGCTACTAGAGGAGAAATCAACAGAGTTGCAGGATCTGCGGCTATTAGAGGTGTTATAATCCCTGCTGGTACTTCAACTGTTTATGACCAATCTTTAGGTTCGAATCTTAAACGTCCTTTCTTACATGTACGTTACAGAGCTTCTGCTACAGATAATCGTAAAATGAAGACTTGGGTTACAGGTTCAGTTGGAGCTGCTACATCTGCTTTAGATGCAATGCAAATCCACTACTTATCTGAAAGATGTTTAGTTACTCAAGGTGCTAACAACTTTATGTTGATGAAGTAGTATTTATACTTAGACTGGGGCTTCGGCCTCAGTCTTATTTTTTAATTTTTATTATATTATATTATGGCTAAAAAGCAAACAAAACCAACAGCAAAGAAAGAAGTTGTTGTAGAACAAGAGGTTGTGGAAGTAATGGAACAACCAACAATTACTAAATCTACTAGAGTTGAAAAGACTAATAAAGTCCTCAACGATGGATGGGAACTGAAAGATAGAATTTACAGATTAAAAGGCAATAAAAAACCTTTATCAAGATCTATTAAGTCAGCTAACATACACTGGTTTGATGAAGAAAAAGGCTACGAAAGAGAGCTAAAGTATTGTTCCAACCAAAGAACTCCGTTTGTTGATGAAATGGTAGGTGACCAAAGACTAGAACATATTGTGTTTAGAAATGGTATGCTGATCGTAGAAAAACAAAAAGTTGTTTTACAGAAATTACTATCCTTGTATCACCCAGACGTTAGCACTTTATTTTACGAAGAGATGCCAGTAGCTAATGCTGTTAACGAAATTGAGTGGTTGGAATTAGAGATAGAAGCATTGAATGCTGCTAGAGATATAGACATTGATTTAGCTGAGGCTGTTATGCGTGTTGAAATAGGCTCTAAGGTGTCAGAGATGAGTTCTAAGGAACTTAGAAGAGATTTGATGCTATATGCTAAGAGAAACCCAGAATTGTTCTTAGAGTTAGTAAATGATGACAACGTTGTTCTAAGAAACTTTGGTATTAAAGCAACAGAACTAAACATTATAAAGTTATCATCAGATCAAAGACACTTTACGTGGGGATCTAACGATAGAAAACTTATGACAGTTCCGTTTGACGAACACCCGTATTCCGCACTTGCACAGTGGTTTAAAACTGATGAAGGTATGGAGGTATATACTAATATTGAGAAGCGGTTATCTTAACCGCGTCTCTTTAATAACAAAAAAGTAAAAAGCGTCATTACAACCCGATGACACACTGAACAATTATAAATTTTTTAAAAGATTGAAAAAATGGGAAGAGTATTTTTTAACACAAGAGTAAATTTAGACACGACGAATTGTACTGGCACTGACACTTACGTTATGTTAGCTAGCGACACAGGTAAAACATTTATGGTAAGCGGTGGTGCGCAAGCAATAACGTTACTACCTGCAGCTGATATGATAGAAGGTTGGCATTGTAGATTTGTAACTTCAGCGTCTCCAAGTGGAGATAAAACTATTGGTGCTGGGAGTGCTGTAGTAAGCGGCTCATGTCAAGATGCTGGTAATGGTGTTGGTTGCGGTACTGATGGTACACCTGTGACTAATATTATTATAGAAGCTGCTTCACAAGCTGGTAACTGGTTAGATATATTTTGCGATGGATCTGCATATTACTTTAATGCTTCTGCAAGTCAAGACGCAGCATTTACTACGTCATAATAGCTTAACACTAAATAAGCATAAACCCTAATCCTTGAACTTTAAACCTTAATTCATAACAAATTATTTATTAATTATTAAACAAAAACAAAATGGAAAAGTATTTGTATTTCGCACAAGGCGATGGAGCTAACGCTACTAGTGAAGCTGTAATGTACCCTGTATCTGCGTTTAGAGGAGCTGATGTTGCCGCTGATTCGGTAGTGTTATATTTCAAACCTAGTGCGATAGGTGATGCAGTCGCTACGAGTGATGTTAATGATAAAATTACATTAACAATAACTGATGGTGATCAAAAAGCTGTATTAAAAGCAATTGCTGAAGCAATGGTAGGATCAAACTTGAAATCACCTTTCACAGTTATTGCAGATGAAGACAATGGTGTATTCGTACACTCTAGTATTACTGTGTGTGAAACTGTATTAGCGGCTTAATCACTAAGTAACTTAATATTAATAGCCATCCTTGCGGGTGGCTATTTTTTTTGCCCAATAGTAACTCCTCGCTTTACTATGTAACTATAATATTGTAAAATAATATGATATGAAATCAACAGGATTAGGTGACACAATCGAGCGTATAACACGTTTCACAGGTATAAAAAAATTAGTGGACTTTGTAAATAAAGAAATATTAGGCAAGGACGATTGTGGTTGTAATAAAAGGAAGACTTGGCTTAACAGGTTGTTCCCTTATAAAAATAAATAATTATGGCAATAAGCGTAGACGCGGTACATCAGCAGGTTTTGGCTATAGCTAATAAAGAACAAAGGGGATATATAACACCTCAAGAGTTCAACTTATTAGCTAAGAAGGCTCAGCTTGATATATTTGAATCTTACTTTCAAGAAATTAGAAGTAATCAAATAAGACCTGGTAATAACACTGAATACAGTGATCAATTAGAAATACTTAGAGAAAAAATAGCTCCTTTTGAAAGGTATAAGCAAGCTATGTCAGCTGTATCTGGTAACGAGCTAACACTGCCTACTACTACTAAAGTTCATAAATTAGGCCCAGTATTTTATACCGCAACAGGTGATACAGGCCAAACCGTAGTAGATAAAGTTGAAAATGAAGACTTAGAGTATATGCTAAGAAACCCTAAGACTGCTCCTACTAGTAGAAGACCGGTGTATATCAGAAAGTCAAGTGTAATAATAAAGTTATTTCCTTCGAGTCCTATAACAACTTATAGTACTTCTAATGTTACTTGTGATTATATAGCTAAACCTAATGACCCTAATTGGACGTACGTAGTCGTTAACGGTAAAGCATTATTCAATGGTTCTAGCGCTGACAAGGAAGACTTCCAGTTACATGCTTCAGAAGAAGGTAAGTTAGTTAATAAAATATTAGAGCTGGCTGGTATAGTTATAGAAAAACCTAGACTAACTGAAGCTGCTCTTAGAAATGATGCTATAAACGAAGCATTTAAAAATAGATAATTATGGGACTTTTAAGCGCAACTCAAGAACAGTACTACGATTCAACCAACAAAGGTAATTACCAATTTGTAAGTTTAGACGAAATAATAAGCTCTTTCATGGTAGTTTACGTAGGTGAAGGTAAGATATTAACTAAAGTTAACAGAACAGACGTTCAGTTTCACGGTATGAGAGCTATACAAGAGTTATCATACGATGTTTTAAGATCGCACAAAGCTTTTGAGCAAGAAGTGCCAAGCACTCTAGTAATGCCATTACCTCAAGATTATGTCAACTATACTAAGATAGTTAGAGTTGATGGTAAAGGTATAGAAAAACCTATATACCCTACTAACAGAACTTCTAATCCTTTTCCTATAAGCCAATCAGCTGATAATGCATATCAATTTAGCGGTGGTAACTTGTCAGTCCAAGGCACTGATACTAGTGATTCAAACCCTTATAATTCAGATACTAGAAACAATTTTAGCTCTATAGAAGCTAACAACGTTGAGTACGATTACGATGACGCTGATATTTTAGATGAACATTTTATGGGTCGTAGATACGGCTTAGATCCTCAGCATGCTCAAATAAACGGTACTTTTTTTATAGATAATTCTACAGGGTACATACACTTTAGTTCTGACTTAGCAGGTGAGACTATAACTCTTAAGTACATAAGTGATGGACTAGGTACAGACAGTGAAATGATAGTTCATAAGTTTTGTGAAGAGGCTATATATAAACACATAATGTATGCTTTGGTTTCTGGAAGATCAAATATACCTGAGTATATAGTAAATAGATTTAAAAAAGAAAGATTTGCAGAAACTAGAAAAGCTAAAATTAGACTTTCTAATATCAAGATAGAAGAGTTTACCCAAGTTTTAAGAGGGTTAAGTAAACCTATTAAATAATAACTCATGGCAGAAATAAAACATTCGTTTCAGGCTGGTAGGATGAATAAAGATCTTGATGAAAGATTAGTTCCTAATGGTGAATATAGAGACGCTTTAAACATAGAAGTAAGAACATCGGGTGACAGTGATGTAGGCGCAGCTCAGACTTTGTACGGTAATATAGAAAGACTACCTGCAGCAAAAGATAGTGAAGTTAATGCTACTGAACTATGGACTGGAGAGAAAAGTTCTTTCACCGGTTCTATAGCTGATGAAAGAAACAATAAAGCTTATTTTTTTGTAGCTTGTTCTCCTATACCTAGAACTACTATAACCTCTATTGATATAGTAAACGAAAAAATATACAAAGATATGATTATCGAATATGATAATGTATCTAAAAAAATAGAGCCTGTATTTGTAGACATATTTAGAGTAGATCTTCCAGGTATTAGAGCTCACTCTGCTAATGTGTTAAACCTTCAAATACTAAAGCTAAGCACTAGTGATGCAGCATTGATAAAGCCAGGCATGAGTGTTCAAGCTATAGATGATACTGGTCACAACTTATTGAATCCTCAGTACAGTATTTCAGCTAATGGGCAAAGTGATATTAAGGTATTGTCAGTACTTTCAAATGGGAATGTCTACTTGAATAAGTCAATAGATTATATACCTCCAGGTAGTAATGATATAGCTTGGATTTTTGGTGGGTTAAAAACAGAACACGTACTTAACTTTACTAGAAAAGATAAAGAACAAAGAAAACTAATTACAGCTGTAAATATAGTAGATGATTTTTTATTTTGGACAGACTATAATTCAGAGCCAAAAAAAATAAGCATAAATAGATCTAAGAAAGGTACTCAAAGCTTTGACTCTTACACTGAGTTGATGCTTGATAATACAGATTGGAATAGTTCAGGCTTAACATCAGTATCCAGCTTAGATCTTGGTACTCATCCGACTGAGGCTAATAGAGGTAATGCTAAAGAAGAGCATATCACCGTAATAAGAAAAGCTCCTCGTACTGCTCCTAAACTTAACATGTCGTCTTACAAGGATGGCATAGAAAAAGATCTTTTAGGTACTTTCTCGTTTGACTTAAGCTCTAGTGAAAACGATAATATATCACAGTTTGAATCTCAAGATGAAATTACTATTAATACATCTTCGCTAGATGCTGTATCTGTAGGTACTACTCTTATATTGGAATGCAAGAGCGTTAGCCCAACAGTAGGCATGGTGGTTACAGTGTTAGAAGCTCTAGATGGTAGTGCTTATAAATGTACTATAGAAAGTCATAGTACTGGCCTTGAGAGTAATATTCACGAAGACTGGTCAATAAGAGTAGAGCAGAACAAGCCATTGTTTGAATTAAAGTTTGGTAGATTTTCTTATAGATATAAATACCAAGATGGTGAGTATTCTACTTTCGCACCTTGGTCAGAGTTGGCTTTTATTCCTGGGCGTTTTGATTACATACCTAAGAAAGGTTACAACTTAGGAATGGTTAATACCGTTAGGTATTTAAGAGTTGAAGAGTTTGTACCTAATCACAATCAAAGACCTGATGATGTTGTTGAGGTTGATATTCTATATAAAGATACTACGTCACCTAACGTGTATGTGGTTAAATCTATAAAAAGAGATAGAAACCCAGAGTGGAATGAGTCTAATGGTAGCGAGCATGATGGAGTTTTAAATGTAACTTCTGAGATGATACATAGAACGCTGCCTTCATCTCAAACTTTAAGATCTTGGGATAACGTACCTAGATACGCTAAGTCGCAGGAGATAACAGGTAATAGACTTTTGTATGGTAATTATGTGCAAAACTATAATGTCAACCAACCTATAGCGGTTAAAACAGGTTTAGAATCTTTAGAGCACAAGCTTGACCCGAGGGTAGCAATATCTTCACTTAACGAACCTACAGCGTACTGGCCTAGCAAGTCAGTTAAATCTATTAGAAACTATAGAGTTGGAGTTGTGTTTGGAGATAAGTACGGTAGAGAAACTCCAGTACTAGGTGTTGGGGGTTTAATACCAAGTACGACTAACATAGACTCTCATGTGCCTGAAAGCTTAAATATTGAAAAAAAATATTCAGCAAATAATAATAAAATAACAGCTCAAGTTGAGTGGGGTAATACAAACCCATCAAACTGGATGGAGTACTACAAGTTCTTTATAAAAGAAACATCTTCGGAGTATTACAACTTAGTCATGGATAGGTGGTACAACGCTGAGGATGGAAATGTATGGCTATCGTTCCAGTCTTCAGATAGGAATAAGTTAGACATAGAAACCTACTTAATACTAAAAAACGGACACGGTAGCCAAGAACCCGTAGAAGAAGAAGCTAGATTTAAGATATTAGCAATAGAAAACGAAGCGCCTGATCATATAAAGACTACTAATAAAATACTAGGAGCTCAATTCTTATCTTCAGACTTTAATGTGATAACTAGCCTACACGAAACTATGATAGCATCTTTTGATGAGTCACAGTGGAACAACGTATTTAATGGTATCAGTTTTGAAGGCATTGGATACGCTAGAGTTAGAATGATTAAAGGTACCGATATAAAGCATTCTCAATGGGTTAAAATATCAAGAATAAATAGCATAAATTACTCTGTAAGTCTAATTGAAACTATAGGCGAATCTGCTAATATAGTAGGTCTTTTTGGAACTTCATCAGGAGTTACAGTTGAGTTAGAGATAAAAGACGCCGTAGTAGAAAACAGACCAGAGTTTGATGGTAGATTTTTTGTTAAAATATTTAGGGACTCTATATTGTCACAATATGTACTGGGCGAAACTCAAGATGAAGTAACGTATGGAGTTAAAAATGCTTTTCAAGCTGGTTATGTTTATGATGAAAAAACTGGTAACGCAAATCAAAACGCAGCTCAGCAAGGTGATTGGACTACTGGGTCTCAAGTAGGTACGATATACGGTGGAGGAAGCTATGTTTGGGATGGTAACGGTATAACTTCCGATGATGTTACACATCTAGGTACTTGTTCTAGAAAAGTTAATACAAAGAATTTTTGGACTTGGTACCAATCAGATGGTCCTTTAGGTAGTAACAATACACCTAGAAGTCATACGTGGTTTTTAGATGATACTAAAGTAGCTGGAGAATATTTCGAACCTCAATATAATGATGCAGACGGCGGAGAAGTATCAGGTTCGTCATCAGTGGTTGAGCAGAATAGAAATAATGGATTAGATGAAGGGGCTTACTATAGTGGTCAACCTGTTAGTGGTAAGTCTAAGATGACTTTCTCTATAATATCAAACAGTCCACCTAACGCACAGACGATGCCTTTCATGAACTCTATGACTACCATCGGTACTTACTTTAGGTTTGCCGCTGATCCTAATAAAGAAGTTTACCAAGTGATTGGCGCTGGAAATCTTTACAAGAACCACAATTACCATTACACTGATTTTTTACTAAATATAAATGGTACTGGCTGTCAGAAATGTGAAGAGAGCGACCACTGGAGTTGTTTTAGACAATCTTTTATAACTAGATTTGCTAAGGTTAGTGATCCTTTACAAGGATTAGATACTAGTGCTTGGGATCCTAGATCTGCAATACCACACGATGGTAAAGCTGCTATGAACATACAGATACTAGTAGCTAATATTGATCTTGCTGAACCTTTAGAAATAGAAAACAATGATAATGCTATATGGGAGACTGAACCTAAAGAGAGTGTTGAGTTAGATTTATACTACGAGGCTAGTGATGCTTTACCTATATACTTAAACCACAGTAACAATAAATCATTCGTACCTTTGAACTCAACTGTTAGTAGGACTACTACAGGTGGGCTATCTACTCCTTTTCATATATATTACGGTATTGGGCAGTTTTTTAGAAATACGAAAATAATAGTTAGTAATATAGCTAGAGATATAGTTACCTTGCTTAATGTTGGTACTGTTGAAAATCAAGTAGCTCAATCCCAAGGTAGTGCTAAAGCTCAAATCAGTATAGGTGAGAAACTAAAGTATACCCACAGCAACGGTATGGTTACTGAAACAGAGGTACTAGATCACTGGAACTCTAATGGTAACCTTAACCAAAGCTATAGCCCATCTGAAGAAATAATACTATCTATAAGTGAGGCTAAAGTTTTAGCTTCTAACCCTTCAAGCCCTAGGGTATTAACTGTCTCTGCGAGTGAGACAAATATATCACATACAGGCGACCCGTTATTTAAATCTGACGGGTCTAGAACATGGGAGGTTATAAGTGAGAATATACCTAGAGGAACTTTTGTAGTCTCTAATAATCAACTTGATTATTTCAACAGCGTTACAGAAACTTCGCTAGATCCTATAAGTAAAGGTATACAACCTAATACTAGTACTACTACATTGTATCTTATAAGGCCCGGTGAAGAAGATTCTTTAGGTTTTATAACCTCTGCACCTCTCACACTTTTTACATGGCAAACACAGGATGTTATTTTTAGAGAAGTCACTGGTAATTTTAGATTAAAGTATGATACTTATAAAAGTAAAGTTACCTTACCTTGGTTTAACTGCTACTCTTTCGGTAACGGACTAGAGTCTGATAGAATTAGAGACGACTTTAATGCGCCTACTATCGACAATGGATGCAAGGTCTCTACAACTCTAGATGTATATGGGGAAGAAACCAGAGGTAGTGGGTTGATATACTCAGGTATATATAATTCTAATAGCGGCGTTAACGCTTTTAATGAATTTAATATGGCTGAAAAAGTAACTAAAGATCTTAACCCATCGTACGGTACTATACAAGCTCTAAAATCTAGAGACACTAACGTAGTTGCTTTTTGTGAAGATAAAGTGTTAAGAATATTGGCTAACAAAGATGCTTTGTTTAACGCTGATGGTAATGTAAATGTAACTGCCTCGTCTAACGTACTAGGTGATGCAACTGCTTTTTCTGGAGATTACGGAATATCTTTAAACCCGGAGTCACTGGCGGTTGATGGTTACAGAATGTATTTCACTGATGTTCAAAGAAGAAAGATATTAAGATTGTCACAAGATGGTTTAACTCTAATATCTAATAACGGTATGACCACTTACTTTAGAGACACATTGCAAGGTACTAAAGATGTTCTAGGTACTTTTGATGAAGTTAAGGGTGAGTACAATGTGACTATTGGTTATACTCCAAACAGAAATATAACTAAGCCTAGCCAAACAGTTTCGTTCAGCGAAAGAGCAAAAGGTTGGTCAAGCTTTAAGTCTTTTATTCCTGAAACTGGATTATCTATAAATGAAGAGTATATAACTGGTGTTGAGTCAAGACTATGGAGTCATCACGATGAAACAGTTAACGCTAATACTTTTTACGGTACAAAATATAACTCAACTATAGACGTAATGTTTAATGACGTGCCTGGTAGTATCAAGACATTTAACACTATAAATTATGAAGGTACTCAAGCTAAAATATCTAAATCCTCTGGAGACGGAGAATACTACAATATAACAGCTAAGGAAGGCTGGTATGTTGAGTCATTCAACACAGATAAGCAAGAAGCATCTGTCTACGACTTTATAGAGAAAGAAGGTAAGTGGTTCAATAACATAACCGGCTTAGCAACTACTTTAAAAAACCTAGATACATCTGAGTTTTCAGTTCAAGGCATTGGAAATGTTAGTTCTGTAAATGCTCCTGATGCTCCTACGTCTGTAACATTAACAATAACAGAAAACAACGATTAATATGGCTTCATTATTAAACTGTTCTTTAACATCAAACTCTGTATCTCAAACGATATTATCTAACTCTGATGATATTCCAAGCTTAGAACTAATTATAAAAGCTGATGCAGGATTTGAGTTTATTCTAGGAACTAGCGTAGACAATTTTACTTACACACCAGATCCTAGTCATATAAATAAAATAGCTGGAGTAGATTTCGAGGACTTCATAGAAGATGACGAAGTTTTTATAAAAGCTATTATAGATATTGTAGATAGTTATACTATAAGTGCTGACGAGAATTTAACAATAGACATAGGTGGTAGAGCGGTTGAAATAGTAGTGCTTAAAAACTACCTCGCTGGTTTAGTATTTAATATCGATGGATATGGAGTGGATTATTCTGATCTTAGTGAAAAGCCAATACCTAACGTTGGATTCCATTCTCAGTTTATAGGAAATAAATTTAACTTTAGAAACAGGAAAGGTAGTTTCATTAAGTTATCCAACTCTCAGTCTGTGGACTTTACAGCTGACATAGTTCTTAACGAATTAGATTGGGACGGTGATGTCAATGAAACAATCGATGTTCTAGTACCTGGGGAAGAACCTCCAAATATTGGAAGTTTATTTACTATTAACTCACAGACAGGGGTTATGTATAACAAGTTCCAACTACCAAATGGTGGGTGGAAAGGTAATATGGTGCTATTAGAAGATACTCAGATTGATCCCGCTCTTTGGAGTGAGTATCAATTTGGTGGCAGCCTGCACACTGAATACGTACAACAAAATAACAACTCTGGCTCTGGAGGGCAGTTAGCGCTTCCTAATATAACATCACTTCAATTAATGTACCAACAAAGAGATATTTTAGAAGCAGCGGAAGGCTTCACTGCTTTTTTAGATGAAGTTTATTGGTCATCAACTGATGGTAGTGGTATAACATTTGCTGACGAAGGTTACTTAGCCGAGGTTTTTGAAGACGATGGAACTGGCTTAGGTAGAGCTAGACTTATTTTTAGCTTTACAACAGAGGCCACATTCGTAAATCAACAAACCGCAGATAAAGATTTAATAGCTTTTAGAGGATTTCAAGACATTGTACCCGGTACGAGCTTAGATGTAGCAGATATAACTTTTTATGCATCGTCTAGGACATTAGGCTTACCTGAAAGTTATTTTGGTGCTTATACATCGGCTCCTGTTTTAGAGGGTATAGGTGGTTCTGATTCTCAACCGTTCAGTTTAAGCTTGATAAGCGTTACTACTCAAGAAAGTAGTCAGGGGGTTTCATCTACAACACAGTATAATTACAAGTTAAGATACGAAGCTCCTGAATTCGGTTATGACCAGCCGTTCAACCAAGAGTTGTCTTACGCGGATACTATTTCTTACATGGAAGATCAAAACGATTCTATAGGTGGTGCTAGCTACGTTGGTATTGTGTCGGGTGATATAACAGCTTATCAAGAGACAGGCAGAGGGGTTTCGTATGTAATCGATGATATTGACTTTGGGCTAGATCAATTTAACTTAGGGTCTACAAACATCATACCCGCGGATGGTATAAATTCGGATAACACTAAAGTTGCTATTATCAAAGGTACTCCTGGAGCTTCTTTCTCAATATCACTACAAGAAACTAGCGTTGTAGAAAATGTTATAAGTAGATCATTACTGCCAACTAACAGTTTCTTTGGAGGTTTAATACCTGATATGCCTAGAGGAGTCGTAGTAATACCAGCTAGTGGAGAGTATAAATTTAAACTACCCAACGTTAGTAGTTATTCTGGTTCTGGGTACAAAGAGTTTGAACTAACTGTTAACGCATTAGGGCGTACTACGATCGGTCTTAGCAATAGGTTTACAAAATCTTTTACTACTAGTCCTAATCAACTTGGATCTACATTTGTAACTACTATAAATCAATATGCAAAAGTAGGTATTTCTATAGCAGCAGTTAAACACAGTGGTTCTACTTATGTCTCTAGCTACAATGTATCCGATATAACAAGTGTTGGTATACTTGGATCTGCAAAAACAGGTATAGCACTATCTAACGTTATATCTAATAACTTACCTACTGCAAATAGTGATACTCAAGAGTTTGAAATAAGAATAACTAAGTCTGGTACTTTTAGTATTGCTGATGACTATACTTTCGATTCTTCCAGCTTCGTACCTACTATAGAAAATAATGGAGATGTTGTAGTCTTTTCCGACTTGACAGCTGATATAGGTAATGGACCTAGTGACGGTACAAATGACAATGACTATGCTAATATAACAGGTAGAATAACTTATGAAAAGTTTGGTAAGTATACTCAAACTTACACTGTAGATTTAACTAAAATATTTAAACACGAATAATATGGCTAGCATAACATTAATTTTTAGTAGTGAAGTAAATTCCTCTGTACAGGTAGGTGATACGGCTTATTACTGTAAGACGTCTACAGAAGATGGTTTTGAAACAGCTGATAACAATATAACTCTTATAGGTTTAATAACGTCTATAGATCAAGACACTAATACTATAGTCTGCAACGCGGATCCTTTCACAGCTTCAAGCATTCCAAGTGATAATTCATTCATAATGTTCAGTAAAGACAACGCTGTTAACATGTCTTCTCCTTTAGGTTATTTTGGGCAAGCTAAATTTGTAAACGACTCTACAATTAAAGGAGAGATATTTGCAACCGCATGCGATATAGAGGAGAGCAGTAAATAAGATCTGATGACTGTGATTATATTACTAAATCAAATATAATTATATGCCTAAAAATGAATTGTACAAAGCTGGGAGCAGAGAAGTAGCTCTAAGTAATAGAGAAAAAATACAGGGATTACAGAATTTACTAGTAGAAAATGCCGATGGAGTTAACATTGTAACTCATCAGAACTCTGAGATATTTCCATTAGAACATACGTTCGCAGATAGTATCTACATTAGACAAATGACAATGAACAAAGACAGTTTAGTCGTCGGAGCCATACATAATCATTTACATGTATGGTTTTTATTGTCTGGGCATATAACTGTAGCGACTGAATACGAAAGCTTAGAATACTTAGCACCATGTTACGTATTAGCTACACCTGGAACTAAAAGGGTTATACATGCAAATGAAGATTCAGTGTTTGTAAACGTTCACAAGAACCCAACAAACAATCAAGATATAGAAGAGCTAGAGAGGGAAATCGTCTCAGCAACATTTGAGGAGTACGAAGAATACATTAATAAAAAATAATAAAGTATGTCGTTTTTAATAGCAGGAGCAGCAGTAGTGAATGCCGGTGTAGGTATAGCAAGTGCAATAGGTTCTAGGAAAAAAGAAAAAAGAGCACGTAGACAAGCTGATAAAGCTAGAGCCAGAATGGAAGAGCAGAAGGCAGCTTTTGCTGATCTAGATACTAGTAACCCATATTTAAACATGGAGAATACTATGGAGGACTTAACTGTCAACCAGCAACAAGCGCAGTTTGAAGCGCAGCAGTTTCAACAGTCTCAATCTAATGTACTAGATAGTATGCGAGGTTCCGCTGGAGGAAGCGGAATAGCTAACTTAGCTCAGGCTATGGCTCAACAAGGTCAACTAGCATCACAGCGATCATCAGCGAGTATAGGTGCTCAAGAATCTACTAACCAAAGATTAGAAAGGCAAGAGGCTTCACGTATACAAGGTATGGAAAGGCAAGGAGAGGTTATGTCTAGAAATATGGAAAGAAACAAAGTATCTACACTGCTAGGCATGGAGCAGAGTGCTGTCGCAGGGTATGAAGATCAAGCTGCTGCATACGATGCAAATAAAATGGCAGGTATTAGCTCAGCAGTTAGTAGTGTCACTGGTAATGTGGACTCTATCGCAGGACTTTTTAAACCTCAAGGGACCTAACTAATAACGACTAATTAAATAAAAGATATGGCAGCAGATTCAACACTAGTACAAGGTGCTTATAACGTTAGCAAATACAGAGGCAGAAGGGCTGATCAAATTACGGCTCAGATAGGAGCTAACGTAAATGCAGATATAAGAAGGTACAAAGCAAAAAAAGATAAAGAAAAACTTATTAAGCAAGGAGAGTTAGATATATTTAACTCTAATGCTACTTCAATACTAGACAATCCAGAGCTAAATTCTGCTACTATTGGCCCTATGGTTGATCAACTAGAGATATATAGAAATCAATTTATAGAAGCGCAAGAAATGGATGGCGTTGACAGCAGGAAAAGTAAAGCTCTCATAAGTAAAAAACTACAAGAGCTTGAAGGTGATTTTGTTTCATTTAAAGAGAATAGAATTTCAATTGCAGAAGCTCAAGGAGGTCAATCTACACAACCATCGTGGAGTGAGAGTATAGATGAAGATACTAAAAAGTTCTTAATAGAATATATCAGTCCTGATTTTGCAGGCGTTATAGGTCCTGATGGTAGACTCGGAGCCATAGGTCCTAAGGGTGAATGGATTTCCCAGTCAGCTATAGAGAATATTGTTGAAGATAACATTGTAGATTTTCAGTCGAAAAACGCTATTACAGACCTTAGAAACGAAGCTATAAAAGCTGGAAAACAACAGCCTTCTAACGTTCCTTTCGATAGCGAAGGTGTAAGAAATAGAGTGCAAAATATAATAAAGCAAGGTAACATGAAGTCGATAGTCAACGACCCTATGTTTGGTAACTTACCGTTTAGCGAAGAATTAAAAGATAACCCAGTATTGATGGGGTTAAAATATTCTGACTTAGGTATTGAGGCTAAAGGTAGTGATGACATCGTAAGCGCTGATGACAATCTATCAGAAGAAGACAGAAGAGCTGTTGCTGATGCCTTTATAGGTACAGATGACAATCCAGTACTAAACGAAATCCTTGAAGATTATTTTGTTAAGCATATACAAAAGAATTGGAAAACTCAAAACAACGCGGTTAAAGCAGCAGAGGTGAAAGAGGAACAAGGTAAATTATCAAATCAATCTACTGTTGTTTTTAGAGACTCAGCAGGTAATGAAGTTAAGTTCTACGACATGCAAGAGAATGATATTACTAATAGCAGCTTAGTTAAAGGTAATGACTATCTAGACATTGATGGCAACGTTTATAATTACGATGGTAAGAGTATGGTACCAAAAATTGTTGGGGACGTAGACGAAGATGGCGTGTATGTTCCTGAAGAAGCAAGTGATAATACTAAAAAGAAAAAGAAAAGTCTATTAGTAGGTAAAGTCCCAGCTTTCAGGTCTAGATTGAAAAAAGACTTAATGGTTAATTACGACAAGGTAACTGACGAAGAGATAAGCTCTTATTTAGAAGATACTAAAGATCAACCAACTACTAGCCAATTTAATACTGCCAACTTTCAGCAGTGGTTAAAAAAAAATAGAAAGTAAAATAATACATAATAACGGGTAACTAACGAAACAGTGATGAAGAAATACAACTTGAATGGCAGGGTCATATCAGTAAGACCTGAGCATGAACAACAATTTTTAGAAAATAATCCTACTGCGACTCTAGTAGTGGGAAATCAAGGGGACTCCAATCAGAGCGCGAACGTGGAGTCTCAGACATCAGCGCAAAATCCACAACAAGAGAGTACGGAATTAAAATCGGTAGATGGTTCTTCGGAGTCACAAGAAGAGCTTAGTTGGAGTGAAGGCTTAATTGAGTTCGCTAAGGGCTTTGCTGACCCTGACGAATACTCTCAAGCTTATGATTTTATTTCAGAAGTACCAGGTAATATAGTCAACAGTCTAGAAGTAATGTTAGAATCTGTCAACAATGCTATGATGGATGCTAACAAGAGAGTTGGTGAAGCTACTGGTATGTTTGATGCTTTAGAAAGCTTGAGTGACTATGATAAGGGTTCTACATCTGAACTTATAGATAAAGAGATAATAAAGAGCTATAATAACATAGATAAAATAAAGGCCGAAAGAGGTGATACTGGTAAGGGTTTTATAAAAGGTTTGAAGGGTGAGGGATTCGCAGATGTGATCGGTGCTACATCATCATTTATAGCTGGTACACTAGAAACTATTATACCAGCTATGCTAACTAGAGGTACGTCTTTATTTCCTCAAATAGTAGCCCCAATGTATACGGAGTATAATGCAACTAAGGCGAAAGCTTTGTATGGTGACAACGAAGAGGCTATAGAGAAACTTGTTGAAAATGATGAGTTAGAAATAATGGTACCTTTAGTTCTAGGTACCGCAGCAGTTGGTTTGGAAAAGGTCGGGTTGGAAGGTATAACTAAGTACGCTTTCGGAAAGAAAACAGCTAGCAATTTAACAATTAAATTACTAGGTACTATGAGTACTGAAGGTACTACTGAATGGGCTCAGAGTGGTATAGAAAAATTCAGCAGTTCAATTGCAGAGCAGAAAGATATTACACAAGCTTCAGCTGACGCCTGGGATCACTTGCTTAGTGAGGAAGGAGCCGAGGCTTTTTTATCAGGCTTTATTGGTGCAGGTGGTTCTGCTGCTGGAGGTAGAGCTATAAATAGAGCATTCACCAATGACGCTGAATCTTTAAATACACTCAACAATGTAGCTAATGAAATATCTAGCCTAAATGAGAAGAAGCAACTCACTAAAAATAAGGTAGCAAGAAAAGCGATTCAGACTAGAATAGATGATTTGTCTTCTAAGCTAAAAACGTATGTAGAAAATAATAGAGGCTTAAAGAATTACATAACAGAAGAACAAAGATCTAGTTTGATAAATTTAATGGAGAATAAAGATGACTTAACTAGTCAAATCTCTGATCTTCAAAAAGAGCTAGATGCTGGTAGAATAACTGGCAAAGAGTTTGACGACTCCACAAAAGGATTAAGCGACAAAATAAAAAGCATAGACACTAGTATATTTGATATAAAGCAAGAAGCTGTTAAAATTCAGTCATCTAAACTTGTTGAAAAGGTAAAAACAAAAATATCAAGCTTAGGTTTAAAAGGTAGTATAGAAGAATTAACATCTAAAGAGATAGAAGACTTAGACTTAGGATTTGAAAAAACAGAAGATGGTAAATTTGTATTAGATAAAGAAGGTAATAAAATAAAAAACTCTAAGTCCATATCTACAGAGTATGGAGCTATAGTACAGAACCTTGATGGCAGCTTTAAGATAATAATAAATAAGGATAAACCAGCAATTGGTACAGCCGCTCATGAGTTCTTACATGTTGTATTGGCAAAAACTTTAGGGGAAAACCAAAGTATTGCAGCTAAAATAGCTAGTGCTTTGAACGAGCATGTTAACACTTTAAAAGGAGATCAATCAGTAATGAGAGATCGATTAGACAGAGCTTATGGTGATTCTGAATACTATAATGAAGAAACTATAACAGTTATGTCTGAAAGTATACTTGACGGGACATTGAAGTTTGACGATGGATTTTTTACTAAAATAGGAGATTTTGTTAGACAATTCCTTCAAGAAAAAGGTTTTAAGGAAATAGAATTAAATACAGGTAAGGATGTATATAATTTTATAAAGGACTTTAACAAAAGTGTACAATCAGATAAATTTAACAAAGCTTTTGCTGACGTAGCTAAAGAAGGAGTTAAAGGTAGTTTAGCCAAAGAGGGTAGTGTAGCTAAGGAAGGTGTTAAACCTAAAGCTAATGACACTGATTCTACTATAAAGAAATCTGCTGATGTTAAACCAGAAGTAGACGAGCTAGGTAGTATGGGCTGGACTAAGGATACTTGGAAGAGTCAAGGTGCCGATTTAGCGATAGCTGAAATGCAAGCTAACAAAATGCTAGATGGTCTTATAGCTGCTAAAATGAAAGGTGGTTTAAGAGATGGTAGCAATGATATTAAAAAAGACTTTATATCTAAAGTCTATGCAGAGCTTACTTCACATGTTAAGAACTTCGACCCAGAGAGTAACGATAGTTTATTCGGATGGGTTAACTCACAGATAAGTAACAAGGCAGGTAACGTATATAACAGAGAATATAAAGACAAGTCTCTTGAAAGAGCCGTTGACATAGATGCTACAACTTCTGAAGGAGCTCCTCTCGTGCAGATAGAAGCCGATACAGATGTTTTAATGGAAGCTATTGATGAAATAGGTTTAGATGAAACAGAAGTTGAAGAGAGGTCACGATTACGACGTGATATAAGATTAGATGGTAAGATGATGCAGACGGTTCGTAATGCTGTTATCAAAACGTTTGGTACTAAGTTACCTAACGTAGACTCTAAGAAATTTAGAACTGCATTAGAGAAAGCATTTAGAACTGAACTTAAAAAACCTTTACAAGATTTAATGGGTGGTAGATCTGAGTATGATTTATTCCTACGTAACCATGCTAAAGCTATAATCAAAGCTTTTCCAGTGGAGACTCTAGTTCAAATGGAGCGTAACTTAAAACCTGAGCAGAGAATATTCACAGAGTCTAGACGTATTACTAAGCCAACTGAGGTTGATGAATTAATAAGTGAAGGTAAATTACCTAAGGATACTAATAGAACTTCTGGTCCTCAATTACACACTAAGAAATCTTTTCCTGGTGTAGAAAAAGTAATGGCTTACTTTAGAGGTAAGGACATGGAGACTGTTCTTGGTTATAAGGTTGGAGCATCGACATTAGGGACTAGAAAAGATAAACTGGCAATGGAGCTTGGCGTTGAGCTTGCTTTTGATGCTACAGCTGAGACTATACAAAATCCTGAGGTTGCTGAGAAAAGACAGATGATACTTGAGCTTCAAGGCATAGAGCAATTAGAAAATGAGCTAGCTGTTATTGGCAAGCAAATAGATAGAGATCCTAGTATTAAGTTTAGTAAGAAAGGTAATATAGCTAAAGACTTTTACGGTGACGTTATGGATGGTGGTATGACTGAAAACTCTGTAAGAGTAGCAGCTAACAAACATTATCCAGATAGTAATAAATCTGCTTTAAATAAAATAGTAAAACAAACGTTAAAGAAGGTTGGTATTGTAATAGAACGTGACGAAGTCCTACAAGGTAAACTAAAAGAGATAAGCGGTAAAACCAAGGTAGATGTACTATTAGAGATTGACGCTCAAGATAATTTTAAGAAGGGTGTTAAAAATGCTTTAAGAGGATTACTTGAAGCTGAGAGTAATGGTAAGGCTATAGACCCTGGTACTCTAGCTAATACTGTAAAAGGATTGAATGCCCAAAGAAACCACTTAGTTAATGTGGTAGGAAGCCTAGTAGAAACAGAAGGTTTAGTTAAAGGTGTTGAAGTTGTTATAGCTCACACTCAGGCAATGTATGCTGGTGCTGGTAAAGCAGGAGACGGTGGACTTATGCCTCACAAACCTGGTGGGCAGATAATACCAACACCTAATTGGAACGGTGATAACGGACTTAAATGGAAAGTTTATACCCAAGCTGATGTGAATGCAGGAAGAGTACCTAAAGGTAAAAAGATAGGTGACTTTAAGTTAGACAGTAAAGGGAGAAAAATATCTAGAGATAACAGACAGCAGGCTACTAATGGTGTTGAGGATTTTGTAGCGTTAATAAATCAAGGTTTACCTAAGGGTACTATACTTACCAACCCTAGTAAAGGTAAGTTTGTTTTAACTGATGCTAAGACTGGGGTTAAAACAGACTTGAATACTAGTTTGCATGGAGAATCTTCGGCTTCTCTTTTTTCTGATATGAAAAGAAAAGGTGTTAAGCAGACATTTAAAGATAGAAAGCAAGCATCATTGGATGCTAGAAAAGTAACTAAAGTAGTACTAGACTTAGCTTGGAGTAAAATAAATAAAGGTGAAATGACAGCTGGAGACTTTGGCTTACTAGTCATGAGTATTGGTTCGTCTATGAATTCACCACTAAGAAGATCCGCTTACGCCGACAGGGTTCCTTCTAACTACAAACAACTAATTGCGAAGTACGGACCTAAAGCTGTAGGTAAACTTTTCCAATATGAACATGGAACACCTAAGGAAGCTGTAGCTACTAAGATAATACAGTCCTACCTTGATACAGGTAAGATGAGTGATAAAGTTTGGGATAATTACACAGTACAGGTAATACATAAAGCGCTTGATAGAATAATAGATGCATCAGGACATAAATATACTGAAAGAATTGATGGTCAACCTAGAGCTTTCAATGCTCAGACTATAGCATTAGCAGTAGACTTGAGCAGCAAAGATTTTAATGAGTTGGCCCCTCTTGAAAGTTTAGATCCTAGCGATACTGAGGTTATGGGTAAGAACTGGTTGGAGGTTGTTGACTTGCTTAGAAATAAAGTAGAGTTATCTCCTAACGTTTTATCTAGAGCTGGTAAAGGTGCTAGAACTATGAAGTGGTCTAAGGATGCTGGAACTAAAGGTATGTCTACGTTTGACTTTGACGAGACTTTAATTATAGATGGTGAGAACTTTATAACAGCCACTGATCCTGTAACTGGTAAAGAGCTTAAGCTTAGTAGTGGTGAGTGGCCTATTAAAGGACCTGGTCTTGCTGCTGACGGTTTTACGTTTGACTTCTCTGACTTTGTTAATGTTAGAGGTGGGACAGACGGGCCACTGCTTCAAAAGATGAAGAATCAAGTAAAGAAATACGGTAATAAAAATGTCTTTGTTCTTACAGCTCGTATGCAAGATGCAGCTGGACCTATACACGGTTGGTTAAAGAGTAAAGGTGTTGATATACCTTTTAAAAATATCACTGGTCTAGGCGATGGTAGAGGTGAAGCTAAGGCTGAATGGATGCTAGATAAGTTCGCAGAAGGTTACAACGACATGTACTTTGTAGATGATGCAATGCCTAACGTAGATGCAGTTAAAAAAGTGTTAGATCAATTAGACATAAAATCTAAAGTAGTTCAAGCTAAAATTAAGTTTAGTAAAGATGCTAGCAAGGACTTTAATGATATGCTCGAAAGAAATAAAGGTGTTGCATCTAGCGATGTAGTATCCGCTGCTAGAGCTAAGATACGTGGTAAACAAGTTAGAGGCACTTTCTTTGTACCACCTTCGGCTGAAGATTTTAAAGGACTTATATATAGCTTCTTAGGTAAGGGTAAGCAAGGTGACCAAGACTTGAGATGGTTTAAAGAAAACCTTTTCGACCCTTTCTCTAAAGCTACAAGAGAAATGGACTCAGTAAAACAGAAGATGACTGAGGAGTATAACGCTATAAAGAAGGCTTTTCCAGATACTATAAAAGGTTTATCTAAGAAAATAGCAGGTACGGACTTTACTTTAGATAATGCTATAAGAGTTTACTTATGGAACGAAGCTGGTATAGAGGTTCCTGGGTTGTCTGAAAAAGAAGTTAACGCATTGTGGAGTTCTGTTAAAGCAGACCCTAAAAGTGAGGCTTTCGCTCAAGCACTTAGTGCTATGTCTAGACAGGCCGATGGTTACTTATCTCCTAATAATCATTGGACAGCTGAGACTATAGCTTCCGACTTAGCTAATATTGTAAACAAAGTTAACAGAGCTGATTATCTAGCCGAGTGGATAGAGAGTAAAGATTTAGTATTCTCTAGCGACAACTTGAATAAAATAGAAGCTATATATGGTACTAACTTTAGAGAAGCTCTCGAGGACATGCTGTATGCTATGGAGATTGGTAGTAATAGACCTACAGGTAAAGATAAAGATGTTAACAAGTTTTTAAACTGGATCAATGGCTCTGTTGGAGCTGTGATGTTCTTTAATACTAGGTCCGCAGTGCTACAGACTTTGTCTACTGTTAACTTCTTGAACTTTGAAGATAATAATATATTCTCAGCTGCTAAAGCATTTGCTAATCAAAAGCAGTTCTGGTCTGACTTTTCTATGATATTTAACTCTGACATGCTAAAACAAAGACGTGCAGGGTTAAAAATAGATGTATCAGCTAACGAACTAACTGAAGCTTTCTCTAAAGGTAAGAGTAAGACTGAAGCTATTATAGCTCATCTACTTCAATTAGGTTTTACACCTACACAGTTAGCGGATAGCTTCGCTATAGCTATGGGTGGTTCAACGTTCTATAGAAACAGAGTTAAGAAATATTTAAAAGAAGGTAAGTCTCAGAAAGATGCAGAGTCTCAAGCGTTTTTAGATTTCCAAGAGATAGCAGAAGAGACACAACAGTCTTCTAGACCTGACCTTATATCTAAACAACAGAGAGGAGTTCTTGGTCGTATAATACTTGCATGGGCAAATACTCCAATGCAGATGACTAGACTAACTAAGAAAGCTTTATCTGACTTAGTAAATAGAAGAGGAGATACTAAAGCTAATATATCTAGAATTATATACTACGGTGTTGCTCAGAACATCATATTTGGTACGCTTCAAACTGGTCTTGCTTTCTTAGCATTTGGCTCTGAAGAAGAAGAGGAGAAGACTGATGCCAAACAGTTACGTATGGTAAATGGTGTATTCGATACTTTACTTAGAGGTACTGGAGTTTGGGGAGCTGCTGCTTCTACATTGAAGAATATTATAATGCAGTTACACGAAGAGCTTGGTAAAGGCTTTGGCAAGAAAGACTGGTCTCGTATTAGTCAGAAAATATTTGATTTATCTCCACCACTCGGTACTAAGCATAGAAAGATAATGAATGCCATAAAGACATATGACTATAATAAAGATGTTATAGAGAAAATGGATCATGGTATTAATAACCCTGGCTGGAACGTATTTACTAATGTAGTCGAAGCTATGACTAACGCTCCTATTGCTAGAGTACTTAATAAAGCTCAGAACCTGAAGCTAGCAATGCAAGCTAATATAGAACCTTGGCAAAGAATAGCTATTGGATTAGGTTGGAGTGCTTGGAGTGTAGGTGTTGAAGATCAAGAAATCAAAGATGTTAAATTAGAGGTTAAACAAGATAGAGCTGAAAAGAGTAAGGAAAGAGCTAAAGAAAAGAAAGCTAAGAACAATGCTGATAAGCAAAAAGAAAAAGAATCTAAAGGTCTTAAAAAGGTTAGATGCTCAGGCATTAAATCTGATGGTAATAGATGTAGTATTAGAGTAGAAACTAAAAATAAATCTGCTAAGTGCACATACCATAAAGCTTTTAAGCCTGGTGGAGATTCAGATGGCGATGGTAAAAAAGAATACAGATGTAAGGCTTCTACCTCTTCGGGTAACAGATGTAAGAATAGAACTGAAAATAAAAACAAAAAGTGCTATGCGCATCAATAGTTAACTGTATTGCTTAGCATGTAATATTATAAGTGTAACAAGTAAAAAAATAAACATGGGAAAATTTTCAAATGACTTTACAGGTCAAATAACAGGTTCGGCATATTGTGATGCAGCTTCGGCTATAACACCGCCTTCAGATAAGGTTATTTTAGGTATATATTTCATACAAGATAATGTTCTCGCTGCTTTAGTAGCTGAAGATCCAGAAATGCATATTAATACTGTTGGTTCAGCACACGAACAAGATAATGCTGGTAGTAATAGTCAGGACCACGGTGATGGTGGTTTAACTCTTAGTGCGGCTAAATTTCCTGCCGGATCTACTATATACGGTAGGTGGACTAGTGTTACACCCGCAGCCGATGCAGATGGTGGTATTATTGTTTACTTCGGTAAGTAATGGAAATATTTAAAGACAATAATAACTGGAACGAAAAAGCTGTAGTAGGCTTTATAGCGTTTGCAGTTATGTGCTTAATAATGATAGCTGACTTAGTAACTGGCTGGGTTGGAGAAGATCTAATAATAAACGAATACGTCTACAATTCATTTGTATGGGTTGTGCTTGGTTGCTTCGGTATATCTGGCGTAGAAAAGTTTGCTAAAAAATAAGATATGGCTTTTAAAATGACAAGTCCTTTGAAAAAAAAAGGAACCAAAGATGCTTGCTACAACAAAGTAAAATCAAGAGTTAAAGTATGGCCATCAGCTTATGCTTCAGGTCAACTAGTACAATGTAGAAAGCGTGGTGCCTCTAATTGGGGTGTTGGTAAAAAGAAATAATATGGCTTATACTCAAAAAACTAACCCTCTAAAGAAGCGATGCTGGAAAGGTTATTCACCTACACCAGGTAAGAATCCATCAGAAAAAGGTAGTTGTAAAAAAAACTCGCCTGTTAAGAAAGTTAAAGGTGGTGGTACAAAAAAAGTTTGTCTACCAGCTTCTAAGGTTAGAAGTATGAGTACTAGCGAAAAGTCTAAAGTTACTAGTGCCAAGCGCCAAGCGGCTAAGAGCGGTGGTTATAAAAGATCTAGTAAATCCAATGTTAAAGGTGCTAGAAAGTCTGGTGCTACACTTAGAGACTGGTTTAAGAAAGAGAACTGGGTTCAAGTTGGAAATCCTAAGAAAAAATGTGGAGATAAGTAATGGCATACAAACAGAAAAATAACCCGAATAAGGTTACTAGTTGCGGTAGAAGAAGAACTTTTACTCAGGGTAATGACTTGCCTGAAGATCGAACTAAAAGTAACCCTTTTAAGAAGCTAAGAAAAACTACTAGAGGTAAAGGCAAGCATTTTCTCCACGCGGACGAAGGTGCTGGTATGACTGCTGCTGGTAGAGCTGCTTATAAAAAAGAAAACCCTGGTAGTACTTTGTCTGCGCCAGTAACTGGTGAAGTAAAAAAAGGTAGTAAAGCTGCAAAACGTAGAAAATCTTTCTGTGCTAGGTCAAGAGGTTGGACTGGTGAAAGAGGAAAGGCAGCTAGACGTAGATGGAAATGCTAATGAGAAGAATACTACTACTGTTACTGCTAATTAGTCAAAGTGCTTTTGCTCAGTTAGATTTCTTAAGGTTCTCTACTTTCTACGCGAGCTTCTCTACGAGCACACCACAAATAATGCCTACTAGCTTTAGAGTAGAAGGTGTAGCCCCTGATAACGTCTGGGAGCATGTGAGTAACTTTGTAGATGGTAGACTCGTGGAGACTACACAGATAAACGATCCTAACGTTATAATAACATTAGGTATTCGCAAGATAGCTAGATTCAATTATCAAGTTAAACAAAGTAATTTCTACACAGGAAACGAACACGAGGCTAGTGACTACGCAACAATATCTAACGCACCCGGGTTAGAGTATCTATTACAATACTCTTTTAATAGAAACAATGGAGTAGACGTATCTCAGCAGGAGTATAACATTAGGTATATATCAAACATGTTTACAGCTAAAGTAAACTATGTAGATAATAAGCTCATAGATTTAAAATATACTTTAGGAGAGTTAAGGTTTCGTAAGAACTTTGGTGGTTTAGATTTTACTATTGGAGTAGCACATCGCTCACACCCTGTATATGGTTGTAATCCTATGGATGATTATCAAGGTACTTGGGAAGAGTTTGCTATTAGCGAAATGTATTTACCCACAGCGAATGGTATATGGATGCAGGTAGATGAAGAGACAGGTAGCCTTGAATGGATAGCAGGTAGTGATAACGAGTTTTATAAATACCACTTTGGTAGAGCAGTTAACAATTATAATAAACGTATCCTTGATGGTATAGGTCTACAGCAAGAACTATCAGCGGTGTTAGGTTTAGATTATTATCTATACAGAGAGAATTATTGGCTACACACTTGGGGATCTTTATACCCTATGCATAAAGGTTTAACAGATTTCTCTTATCAAAGAGATTCATCACAAGAAGAATGGGATGCTGGGCTTATTTTTGGCGTTAACTTAAACAGACACTTGAGTATGTTCGTTGAAGGTAGACATCTAAAGTTTTGGGGCTTACCATCATACGAATTAAAAACTGGTATAAACTACTTAATATTTTAACATGAGTAAAGAATTAAGCGAAGACACTACGTTAAACATAAGTATCAAGACTTTAGCTGGTATAGCCGTTCTAATATTCACCTTAGTCGGAATGTGGTTTACATTACAGGCTGATATAGCAGAGGCTAGACAGTTGCCAGAACCTGCGGATCCAGAAATTACTAGAATGGAGTTTGATATGAAGGATAAACTGATACGTCAAACTATTATGTCAACTCAAGAGGATGTGACGGAGATAAAAGACGATTTAAAAGCAATTAAACAAAAGCTGTATGAATAAGTTACTACTAGCGTTAATGGTACCAACTTTTATAACAGCTCAAGAGTTTGTAGACCCTAATACTTTTGATTTTAGAACAGCGAAAGGAACGGTGGTAATAGAGTTCTGGGCTGAGTGGAATGCAAGTAATCAAGTTGATTTTTTACCCTCGTTAAAAGATTGTGAGTCATATAGATTATGCATAGTTAAAGGTGTTAAGGTTCAAGAAAAATACAAAGTAACAGCTATACCTACAGTTATTATATTTGACAACGGTGTAGAACAATCTAGGTTTGACCCTAACATTATGATGCAACTACAAGCCACTAAGAAGCAAGTTCAAAAAGCTATAGATAATATAACATTAAGCAAATTTCAATGAAATGGATAGGGCAACATATATTTGATCTCATCGCTAGGTTTAGATCCTCTGTTATAATGGAGAGTCTACCTACTGAAACCCCTGTTAGTTTCTTAGGTGTTAACGCTAGTAATGAAGTAGTTAAGGGTGCTATAACAGCTACTAAGACTACAGCAGGTATTGTAGAGTTAGCTACCACAGCTGAGACTACTACGGGTACAAGTGAGACGTTAGCTGTAACACCTGATGGTTTAAAAGATGGTTATCAAGGAAGTACTAATGTAACTACGTTGGGCACTGTAGCTACAGGCGTGTGGAACGGTGACGCTTTAACTCAAGCTTATATAGGTGCAGAAGCAATAAACGAATCAAAACTACAAGTCTCAAATGCTCCTGTCAACGGTTACATGTTAACTGCTCAGTCGGGTAATACAGGTGGACTTACGTGGGCTGTTATTCCTACTGATACAAACACTAATATCGCTAACACAGATTTAACTGCGACAGGTGATAGAACTTTAAATTTAGATAGTAATGATTTAATTTTTTCTAATGTAGCAGATCTTACTCTTAATGCACAAAGCACTATTATAAATGGACAGTTTGCAGCTATAAAATCAGGGGCTGATGCGCCTGACTTTAGAATATATGAAGATTCAGATCATGGTACTAACTATGGTAAGTTTACACTTGGAGCACTAGGTGCTAATAGAACTTACACATTACCTGATGCAACAGGTACAATAGCTTTAACAAGTAACATACCTACTGGAAACTCTATAATAGATTGGACTGGGGCTAGTGCAGGTACAATACACTCTACAAATATTCCTACACTAAATCAAAACACTACAGGATCTGCAGCTACACTTACTACTGCTAGAACTATAGGAGGAGTTAGTTTTAACGGCTCTGCTAGTATTGATTTACCTGGCGTTAGTGAAACAGGAGATCAAGACACGAGTGGTAACGCAGCCACAGCCACGGCACTACAAACAGCAAGAGATATAGGAGGTATTAGCTTTAATGGAACTGCAAGTATAAATTTACCAGGAGTAAATACTTCAGGTAACCAAAACACGAGTGGTAATGCAGCTACAGCTACAGCCCTAACAACTGGTAATAAAGATATAACTGGTACTTTAAATGTAAAGACTACTACTGCAACAGCTAACCCCTTTATAAGTTTTAGTCAAACTACAACCAGAAGAGCTTTTATTCAGTTAGCAGATAATAATGCAGGTTTTGAAAACCATCTTAGAATAGCTTCAGAGTATGGTCCTGTAAGTATTGCTGCAGCTGGTACTGCAGGTAGTGATACCGACACTGTTTTTTTTATGGTAGAGCCAACAGGTATATTTAAGTTCGGAGCTGTAGACTCAGATGCTGTACTTACCACTGATGGTAACATGACTTTTAGGATAGATGCAGATAACGATGAGACATCTCAAAAGTTTTCATTTCAAAACAATGCAAGTACAGAAATAGCTAGCCTAAATGAGTCTGGAGTATTAGATCTTGAAGGTATTGTTAGACCTGATATAACATATATAAAAATACTACATAGTGATTTTATTGCTGATGATGTTGGTAGACCTGCACAAATAGATGATACAGGTAGTGATAGATGGTTAAAGTCACATAGTACTGCAAAGCTATATGCATCTGTAGAAATACCATTAGGATTTAAAGCAACTCACGTTGATGTATACGGTAGTGGCACATCTGCAGTAACTGTATACGAAGCTGATGTAGACTCTAAAACTGTAACAAGTAAAGGTACAGGAAATATAGGAACTCAAATAAATATTACAGATGTTACTGCTGATGCTACAAATTACTTATTAATAGAGTTAGCACAAACAAGTAGTGAAGAAGTATACGGAGGTAAAATAACAATAGCAAAAGAATAGTATATATGGCACTAGGTAATAAAAAAGGTGGTACTATACACAACAAAACAGGAGACGCAAAGAATAGGTTAAAAGCTAAGTACGATGCTGGAGATCACACTGTCTTAGAAAATTATCCTGCTGAGGCTGCTGTACTATATCAGATGCAACAAATGTCTGAGGATATAGACGAACTACGTAGATACTTAACTTCAGAAGTTGGTGATGGTGCTCAAGGGCCTCAAGGACCTGCTGGAGCAAAAGGAGATACTGGTGATGCAGGAGCAGATGGCTCTAACGGTAGTGCAGGAGCTAGAGGGCCCGCAGGTAATGATGGTGCAAGAGGTGCTGCTGGAGCTGCAGGTGATGTGTATGGAAACGTAATAAAGATACTACCTACACAGTTTATGGGTAATGATGATGTTAGTTATGAACGTACTGTTATTGAAGATGATGTTAGAGGTAAGTTAGGAGTTAGAGTAACTCATTCTTCTCAAGAAATATTTGCAGCAGTAACTATACCTGAAGGTAAAAAGGTGACAGGGTATGCTGTATATGCTAGTAGTAGAGTAGCCACGTATTTAAATGGTGTAGTTAACACTACAGGAGTATCATCCGAAATAGGTAATGGAGATTCTGGTTCTGTTATAAATTTAAGAACAGCATACAACTCTGCAGAAACTAATTACGTTGCTATAAAGGTTATGACTACATCGACAGGACAAGTAATATACGGAGCAACAATAATTATAGCAGACATATAATAATATAATAGTAAAAATAATAGTATGGCACTAAACGGGAAATATATATCACTAAAATCAATAATGGAACAAGTGTATGCTGATAATGGGTATCAGTACGATGCTGATATTAATTCTGGTTTTACTTACCACTATGTTACCGCAGTAATAGAGTTCGATCTAAATAATGGCTTAGGTACTGGCACATCTAGTGCTGAGTATGATTCTAATCAATAACTTTAAATAAAATGAGTATATTCAAGATATTTGGCGCAGAAACTAATACTGTTGTTATAGACAAGTCTACTTACTCTACATATGCTGACAACAATAGGAGAGGATCTGTTAACGTAAAAGTAAGTTCTATAACCGTGGTAAATAACAACCCCGCTAATAATGTTACTGTAGATTTATTAATAGTCAACAACGCTGATACAAGCGTAAAATACTATATAGCTAAAAGTGTTATCATACCGGTGGGTGTGTCATTACTACTAGACAATCCTTTTTCTTTTAATGCAGATACACATTCTCTTAAAATAACTAGCACCGGAACTGGTGCTAATATATCTCTTATAATAAACTAATGGACGAAATAGATATAAACGAAAACTCTAAAGTGCAGTTAGATGTTAAAAGTCTAATTGGTATTGTAGCTGGGATTATTTCTCTTGCAGGTATATGGTTTACGCTAAGAGCAGAGATTTCTCAGTTACAATTAGATGTTGTACGTATGCAGGACAATGTAGAGCTCAACCACGAGTTTAGAGTTAAATGGCCTAGAGGCGAAATGGGTGCTTTACCTGATGATGCTAAGCAAGATTTAAAAATAAGCTACTTACGAAAAGAGGTGGATTATCTACGTAAAGTAGTTAAAGATTTAGAAATTAAACAAGCAAAAACTGAATAATGAAATTAAGTAAAAACTTTGCGTTGTCTGAGGTAACACACAGCAACACAGCTAAAAGACTAGGGATAAAGAATGAGCCGACTAAAGAACACCTGGATAACTTGCAAATGCTTATACGAGATCTTATACAGCCTATTCGTGATGGGATTGGTCCTATCAGGGTTAGTAGTGGTTATCGTAACCCGGAACTCAATCGTGCAATTGGTGGCAGTCATAAGTCGCAGCATTGCAAAGGTGAGGCATTGGACCTCCAGTTTTGGAAGAGGGGGAAGATGAGTAACAAAGTTATTTACGATTGGATACTAAAGTCAGGGTTAGATTTTGATCAGATGATAAATGAATTTGATTTTGCCTGGATACATATATCCTTTAAAGAGCAAGGTAATAGAAGGCAAGTGCTTGAAGCCTATAATGATAATGATGGAGATACTAAATACAAATATGCAGATGTCAGATAACAAACAAAAAAAACAACCTAAAAATAATATAAAATTCAATATATCACTATCGGATGAGCAGAAAAAAGCTAAGGAAAATATAATCAACCATGCTTACAGTTTTGTAGTAGGTAGAGCTGGTAGTGGTAAGACTTTATTGGCAGTGCAAGTTGCTCTAGACATGTTCTTTAAAAGGCAATACAACAAGATAGTCATAACTAGACCTACTGTATCTACAGAAGATAACGGATTTCTACCTGGAAGTGAAAAAGAAAAGCTAGAGCCTTGGCTCGTACCAATTATGTCGAATATGCGTAAGGTGTATAACAAGCCTGAGAAGATTCAGAAGATGGTTGAAGAAGAGGAAATAGAGCTCGTCTCACTAACTCACTTTAGAGGAAGAACGTTTGACAACGCTGTAGTTATTGTTGATGAGTTTCAGAACTTAACTAAAGCTCAATTACGTATGGCGTTAGGTAGATTAGGTAGAAACTCTGTAATGATATTCTGTGGGGACAACCAACAAGTAGACTTGAAAGACTCATTTAACTCTGCTATAGATGACATAGCGAAAATGGAACCTAGTGAGCATGTGTACAAAGTTGTACTAGAAGATAACCATAGGCATAAAGCCATAAACGAAGTACTAAAACTATTAACAGGATATTAAACTAAATTAACATGGCAACATTAACAACAGCATTAACGCTAACAGGAACTGCAGCAGACTTTGGAGCTGCTTTATCATTGAGTCAAAGTAATGCTTTTACTTTCACACATACTAATGGTATAGCAAAGAAAAAACTAACATCGACATCTAAGACTTGTCAAATATTTGTAAACGATGGTGACGGTGACGTTGCTGATGTTACTACTAGAGAAGGTAAGTACATAGATATAACAGATAACCACGGATTGAATAGAAGATACGTATTTACTACTGCAGATGGTGCTGGAGCTGCAACAGGTACTATACTAGCCTCAGGTACAGATATAGGTTCTGGTGATATAACCACTAGATTACATTTAGTAGGAGGTATTGCTGTACAGATAACTGATGGTGATGAAGAAAGAGATATTTTAGAACAATTAAAAGATGCTATAAACCACGCTAATGGGCACGCTGGGTCTATAGTAGCAACAGCAGTAGCTGCAGAAGCTAATGGGCCTCAGTCTACTACGTTAACTAATAGAGATTCTTCTACACCGCCTTTTGTTGACAATAAAAATGCAACTTGGCAAGACTTACATTCTACTACTAATAGTTTAGCTGACCACGTTGTACTAATTAAGAAAGGTGAATATGCATCTCCCTCTATGTGTTACATTAGAAACACTGCAGCATTCGGCGATGGTACAGCTAATTGTATATACGCATACTACGACGGTGGTGGATCAGACACTGGTAGTCATTATAAAATCCAAGGTGGTCAATTTGCCATATTCCCGAGCGAGAGTCAAGAGACTCTTTACGCTTACACTTCTACTTCTGGTACTGTTGTTGAATTTATGGTGTTAGGTACTGAAGCATAATGGGTGGTTTAGGTTTAGATTACGCAGGCGTACAGGTTGTAGCTGAACCAGCGGGGTTTGGTGGACCTAATGCTATAATATTACTAGTAGGACAGAGTAACATGGTAGGGTACTCTTCTAGTGTTGTTGCTGCTAGTGCCACAAATCACACTAGTAATTTTGATACAACCATAGCGTATCCTTCCAGTGTAGGATCTAGTAGTTTTGGACCTTTTAATGTGTCACAGCTAAGTGATGGGGTTCTTAATAACGTTTTTACACAGCCTAAAGCAAGTGTAACATCAGGTACTTTTACTGACTATGTAATACAAGCAGCTACACCGTTAGATCATTGGGAGGGAGGAGGTGTTACGCATGGTCTTGGATTAGCGAAAAGCTTCGTCCATGAAGCAACAACATCTCCTTTACAACAATATGGATTTCTTAAGGCTAATGGTCAGCGCAAGAATATCACGCTTATACCAGCTGCCTGGGGAGGTACTGGTTTTAAAAGTTATTACACAAGTAATGATCACGTAGGCAATGAGAAAGATACTATAACATGGTTAGCCCCAAACTCTTTTGGGTATAATGACAACTACGCAGATGTGGTTGGTATTACTCTTGAACCTAGAAAAGCGGGTAAGCTGTATGAGCATGCTGTAACCGCTGCTAATTCGTTGCTAGCTCTACCAGAGCTCGAGGGTTGTAACCTAGTTGCAATATTGTGGCATCAAGGAGAGACCGATAGGATTAACTCTCAGTTTGCTAGGCACTTCTACTATATGATACAGAAGATGAGGCATGACATAACAGGTGCTACTCAAGACACACCTTTCATAATGGGTGAAGTAGCCCAAACATATCCAAACTGGTCTAAATGGCTACAAGCGGTCCACGAACATACTCCTAATGTAAATTACAACACAGCTTTTGTTAGAAGTAATGCCGCACCTGATAGTAATAACCAAGACTTAGATACTTATGATCAAACTCACTTTGTTGCCAACGACGTCGATATATTAGGTAAAAGATATTTCGCAGCTTTTAAAGATGTTAAAGACGGTAATAATGCATACCCAGCTTTAAATAGATTAACTCAACATGAGATGCACTTCTCGTATTACCTCGATGAGATTAAAGATGTAGATACAGACGCCTTTCATTTACTACTCGGTTTAGGTAATCAAATGTTATTTAACCACGACAACACAAGGCAGTTTGCGCTTACACATCCACCTATTTACGATGATTCTAATGCAAAAATTAGCGGTCATCAATCAGTGACTTATCCTGAAAGTATAGATAATTTTGAACCTGTCGCACTTACTTCATTAGGCAGAAGTAACTCTGCTCAGCAAACGCCTGCCGCTCAGATAAGTACTGATCATTTTGCTTACGCTAAAATACAAGGTGATAATGATGGTGATCAAACCGGTGGTATAAAGCTTGGTGTTTATGAGTTTGGTAGTAAAGAGAAGGTACAAAGTGCTAATTCCCTCCCTGAAAACAGATTTAGAGGACTTAACACTTTCTCTTTAAACATAGTGTTTAGGTATGACTCTAGTACGCCACAGAATCTTGATGGCATACCAGGTAAAGGAGATGGTTCTATTTTAGTAGGTAATTTGCAAGCAGGTAATGCAATAAGTAATCCAGGTGGGTTTGCTTTTTATATAGCTAGACATGGAGATAGTGCTGGTAAGTTACATTTTAATTGTGGTGACTTTAAGGTACCTTATGGAAATGGAGAAGATTCAGGTAGAAATTATATAGCTGTATCACCCGTTTTAACACATGGTAAGTTCTACTATGCTAGTGTTGATTATACTAGAGAAGGTCCTGTTATTTATTTTGCGGGAGATGATGGGGTTTTAACTAGAAATACATTATTAAACGAACCAAACTTTATCTCTCATACTCCCGAAAGAGTTCCTTCTTATAGGGAGATAATATTAGGTCGCGGTTATAATATAAATACTCACTACCAAGGTGTTTCTGAAGTTGCTTACGTTGGTTGGAGCAGTGGTCTTGTATCTAGCTCCACCGATAGGAGTTATCTTAAATTTCAAGGTGGGGTACTACAAAGTCTATCACAAGCCATACTTAGTAATGCATACCAAGATATATACTTTGGTGATAAGTATGTAGATCATGCAGTAGCCATGACCGATAACAAAGCTCATCAAAGTTACATAGTAGATTTAATGCATAGTAGAGGTATAAATAATATATCCTACTCAGACGATGAGTTCCAGGAGCCAATAGAGCCAGATCCTATACTAGGTTGCACAGATTCAAGTGCATTGAATTATAACCCTAGTGCTACTCAAAATGATGGTTCTTGTGAGTACGATATATATGGTTGTACAGATCCTAATGCTACTAATTATAACTCTAATGCTACTCAAGATGACGGGACTTGTACATATCCAGAACCAGAGGATATATTAGGTTGTACTGATTCAGAAGCGCAGAACTACAACCCGGATGCTACTGCAGACGATGGTTCATGTACATACCCACCTCCACCTGCTCCTGACCCACCCACAGTGCCAGCACACGGTGACGTTTGGTTAGCAGCTGATAGTGAAGGAACTATTGAAAATGATGGGTTTGTAATAACAAGAACACCCGCAGGTAATGGTTTCGAAGGTTTCATACTATTAAAAACAGTTGCTCATAGTTCTATAGTAGGAATAGAACTTTATGGAAATATTATAGGTGGTACTGATGCAAGTGATAACGATAGTGACGGTACGATTGATGAGGCTGGTGAACTAAGCCACAGAGGTACGTGGGATGAAGCTATTCAGTGGGAGTTAGACGAGATTGAAAGTGGTTCAAAGAAAAGACTACCAAATGAAAAAGAGTCTAAAGAATTGATAGATGCTTTTAATGGCACACAACAATCAAGCGGTGGTAGTATTAGTTACCCTTGGGTATACACCGGCCCCATAAGTGGTGCTTGGCAATTTTCAACAAATGCCAGCAACAACGCTTTATTTAGTTTTGTTAAAGCATCTTATCCGTATGGTGGACAGATATTTTGGTCAGGCTATGAAGCCAGCGATACTCAAGCCAATGCTATTTATCTAAAAGATATGGGTAGCGTAGGCACTACTGCTAGCAATAACGCTGAAGCATATATAACAAGTTATGATAAAACAGGTGATACTTATCTGCACGTTAGAGCTATAGAAAGGTATAGCACTAATACTTTAGACCCTAACCAAGACCCAACTGGTGGTAGTTCTGGATCTATTAGAGCTACAACTTCTAGTGGTAGCAGTAGTAGTAGCGGTAGTGTTACTCCAATGGGAGGTTATTAGATACAAAAAAAGGGAGGCCGTTAAGCTTCCCTTTTTTGTTTAATAATTAATAATTAACCTTCACATGAAGAACATTCTAATATGTTCCTACTAAAAGCCTGAGCTGAGCTCTGACTAAATTGGTAGTATAAGGTTTTAACGCCTTCTCTCCAAGCGTATATATAAAGCTGATTTATATCTTTAGCTGGTACACTTGGATCGATCATTAAGTTTAGACTCTGAGACTGATCTATATACTTCTGTCTTTGAGCGGCTTGTAGCACTAATTCCTTGGGTGCTATTTCTACAAACGACTTAAATACTTCTTTAGTCGGAAAATCTAAATGCTGAACAGAACCATCACGCTTCAGTATCCCTTCCCAAACATCATCCGTATTAAGATTATATTTCTCAAGTTCTTCTTGTAAGAAAGTATTTTTATATACAGTCTTTGTCTTAGCCAAGTCTTTGATAAAGTAATTAGATTTAATAGGCTCGATCCCCATACTGACAGCGCCATGAATAAAGGAGCTAGATTTTGTTGGTGCGATTGCCATAAGAGTTGTGTTAGCAAACCCGTCACGTAAAGACCTATACCCTTTGTATTCGTAGAGCCATTTAGATGCGTTCTCTGAACGTTCCTTAATTGTCTTGAATATTTCATTGTTTAAAGCTTTAGTCTGCATAGAATCAAACTCTAGCAGCTTTGATTGTAATAAAGAATGATAACCTAAAACACCGATACCAATTGCCCTGTGTTGCTTAGCAAATCTATTCGCTCTAGCTAACCCAGGTAATGTACCGGACTTAGTTATAAACTCATCCATAACAGCATTAAGGAATTGAGTATATACTTCTACAGCATCTGTATGTTTAATCTCATCCCAGTGTAGTAAGTTTATAGAACCTAAACAACAAACGAAAGAATTAAAACTATCGGTAGGTAGCTGTATTTCAGAGCACAAGTTTGATGCTGTTATATCTAACCCAAGTTCTTTATACGGTGAGTTGTTGTTACTGTTGTCTTTGAACATAATATATGGAAAGCCAAACTCAGACCTTCTTTGTATTACTTTAGCCCATAACTTACGTTTATCAGGGTCACCAGCAATCATATCTGTCATCCATTGGTCTGTTATAGTAATACCATACTGCAAATTCTGTATAGGATTACCTTCGGTACCAATATCTAAAAATTCATTTGCATCATTGTGCTCTATAGGTAAGTAAACAGCACAAGCACCTCGACGCGCTTCAGCTTGTTTACAAACATCGACAGTAGTATCATACATGCGGGCATAATGTACAGGGCCATCAGCTTTACCGCCAGTCGATATTGACGCACCACGTGGTCTTATATTTCCGAGGTATGCTGATGTTCCTCCTCCGTATTTAGACATCATACCGATCTCCCTAGATGCGTTCAGTATCGAATCTAAATCATCGTCAACGTTTGAACCATAACAACTGATAGGTAAGCCTTTGTTTTTACCAAAGTTTATCCACACAGGAGTAGACAAAGAGTAAAACCCTCGGGCCATATAATCTTCAAACTTCTGTGCAAACCCTTCAATCTTTAAATGCTTTTCAGCTGTGTTAGCTATATCCTTTATTCGTTGCTCAGGCGTTTCTGTTATATATCCTCTAGATAAAAACAGTCTTGACTCATCATTGAGCCAGTAGTATTTTTTATATTCCATTAAAATAAATCATCTGCGGTTATACTTTTGCTTTTCTTATTGTAGTCAACTGATTTTTTATAGAAGAAATCACCTTCTTTTGTTGCTGTAATTTCAACATCAAACCACTTGGTACTAGCGATAGCTTCTTGGTCGATTTCGAATAAAGACTCATAGCCTATTTTATTTAAAGAGTTATTAAATCTATTTTTTATAAACTGCTTTATAGTATCTTTACTTAAGAAGCTAAGCTCTCCAGTTTCAAATATCCAATCAAGCACTTCACATTCTGCTTTGTAGGCTTTTGTACATGCTGACATAATCAACTGTTCAAATTCCTCATCAAACCAGTCAGGGTTTTCTTGCTTAACTATATTAATAATCTCAGCTCCGAAATTACCGTGTATCTCCTCTTCTTTTGATGTTGCTTCAACGACATTAGATATGCCTTTGAGTACGTTATTGTTCTTGTTAAAAGACATCATAATTAAGAACTGGCTAAACAAACTAACGTGTTCTATAAACAAAGAAAATAAAAGTACAGATTTAGTATACATCTTGTTGTCACGAGATCTAGTACCATCTAAGTATTTAGTTAAGTACTTTATTCTACCTGCAATAGCAGGAACTTCAACTACAGTTTCAAAGTCTTTTTCTAAGCCTAGTATTCTAATAAGCCTAGCATAAGCATCTTTATGTCTAACTTCAGACTCAGCGAACGTCATACCAACATCACCAACCTCGGTGATAGGCATACGCTTGTACATATCTGCCCAGAAAGTTTTAACACTTACCTCGATCTGTGCTATTGAAAGCATAGTCTTTTTTATAACATCTCGTTCGTGATCAGTTATATTAACTTTGAAGTCTTGTATATCATCAGTAAAGTTAAACTCTGTATCTATCCAATAAGAATGCCGAATGGCATCCTTATAAGACAGAAGTTGAGGGTATTCATACGGAAGTATGTTTACCCTCTTCTCAAATATATTATTCTTCTTCATCAAACTCTTTTATAAGTGTTAAACAAACATCTATGAAAGGTAGATATATAACGTGATTAGATACTCCGTTTCCCGTGTCAGGGTAAGATCTAGCTCCTATTAGTATTCCTGGGTAAAACCCTAAACTTATTGTCCAATCCATTATTTTCTTTTTTGTATTATTAACTCTACGACCATATCACACTCCTTTTGATTTTGAGGCTTGTATAAAGTTACATGCTTCATTTTATGGTTTACATATTTCTTAAACATCTTCCAACGCAAAGGGAAACTTTCATTTGCTCGGCCCTTAGTTTCTATTACAAAATCATGACTAATGAAATCAGGTGTATATTTAATAGGTAATATTTTCTTATTACCTCTGTTTATTAAATCACCTTTACCATTAGCTTGACGTTCGTAGCTTTCAACTTCAAACTCAAAGCCTTCTTGCAGTGTGAATGTACAACCTTCATAATCAGCCTTTATACCAGCTTCCTTAAGTGCTTTATACATATATTTCTCAAGCCCAGAGGCGAAGGTAATCCCATCATAGGTTACCTTCTTAGCTCTTACTGGGCCTTTCTTACTACTGCGCTTCTTCAATCTCATCGCGTGCAGCTTGAATATATAATATAGCATCCATAAGTTCTTCCTGTATATCGTTTAGATAACCAGCCAAGTCTTTATGCTTACCAGTACGTTCATCATGTAGTGTACGACCGTATTTTTCGTAGCCAACGTTTGATCTGTCAAGGAATTTACCACATACAGTTTGTACTACTGGGTCTCTAAACCTCATAGTCACGGTTGTTACACCACTCTTTGCATCCATTATCTCTCTACTACTCATACTAGCTTAGTGTTTCATTAAATTTAACAAATGTACCGTTCTCCATAACGCCTACTCTATTTTTAATCTCATCGTACGCACCTTGAATACAGTCTTCTATATTCCAACCTTTTAAAGCAGCTAGATTAGTAAGCACTACGATCATATCACCGATCGCATCATGTATTTCAGCATCATCTTTTTTCAGTAAGCCTTCAGCTAGTTCGCCAGCCTCTTCCATAAGCTTCATGTACTGAGTTTCAGGGTTACCGCTTACTAATATACCTTTTAATGCAGCCCATTTTCTTATCTTTTCAAAGATCTCTGTTGGTGCAACCTTAACAGGTTCTTTACTTGTATTATCATCGTCCCAAGAGTTGATGAAGTTTCGCATAGCCTTGTTATATATGTAACATCTGTCTTCGTTGAATTGAGATGTTACTGCATTACCCACTATCCACATGGCTAATCTAGTAGACATCTGCTGATCACCGATCATCATATCCATATTATCTAGTAATCTACCTTTTAATTTGTTTAAAGGTACAGGGAAAGTAGTAGTTTGTTCTGTTACGTTAATTCTCATAGTTGGTTTATTACAGTTTAAATTTTTATAAGGTGTTTGATCTATTGGGTAACCGTACTCAGCTTGCATCAAGCGTTCCATATCAGATGCGATATTTATGTTATCGGTTTCTAATATAATTTGATATTCGCTAGGATCGTAACCTTGTTGATCTTCAACTCTACGTTTTAGATCTTTAGTTACACCAATCTTTTTTCCTGGTATGTGGTATACTTTGTACATCATAGTTTATCGTTATATAAGTGTAAATTGTGTGCATGGTGATAGTACCAACCCGTGTTAATATCTAATCGTCTAGCGACTAAAGTTTGCAGCATTGAGAATTGATATTGATCGTTGCAAAAGCCGTACCAGAGATCGTTAGATCGCATATATACAGACATACAAAGCTTTAAATCAACTATCGTAAACTGTACAGCATATGTGCAAGGCGTATCATTACTGTATCTGTTCATCTCTTTGGCATCGTATATACTTATAGCAGCTTGCCTAGTACTAGGATCTGCTTTCAACATGTCTATAATATGCTCGAGCTGATTGTTGCGTTGCCATTGTGCACCGTAGTTTGAATTAACCTCACCTGATTCATCAGCCATACGCTTCCATATTGCTGGTACTTTTCCATATATCTCACCTAACCTACTTATATTCGGATCGCCAGATAAATACCATTCCCATTCAGCTTGTGCGTATTTCTTGCTCCACTTACGTTCTGCATTATGTATATCACGAAGAGCTGGTTGATTAATGTAAAAGCCTACATTAAACAAGGCTTTAGTATTACCGAATTTATTACCGCCTCGCAGTATAGCATCGTGCATGTATTCGTATGCTTCATTAGCTGATTCAAATTTACTTTTTAATTTCATTGTGTTTGTCATAGTAATATTTACAGTATTCATACATCTTAATTATAGCCTCAGTACCTTTGTATTCTACAGGGTCAAAAGAAGTCTTATCTTTCATCGTTATTTCTATCTTCCACATATCAGCTGTATCCCAAGCTGGGACAACGAAAATACCTATACGGTTTTTTACGCACCATTCCCAGTGTTTAACTTTAGTAGTATCTGCATAATAATATGGAAGTTTTCTAGACTTATCTTTTTTCTTCTTCTTGAATACCATTTACTCCCAAGGCATTGGATCGTTAGCCGAAGTGTCTACAGCTAGCGGTATGTAGCAACCAGATTTAGGTTCCCAGTTAAAATGAGCTTCAGCACCATTCTCACCTAAGTTCTGGAACTTAACTTTAAGAACCTTAGCTTTAACAGTCTTAGCCTCATAATCTCTGTGAATTAATAAACCATGGTAACTAGCATCATACCATTCGCCACCACCCTTGATGTTGTACATCGTAGGCTCTTCAATCTTACCATCCTTATCTTTGTACATCTTAGTAGGGTGAGCTACAACGATTACAAGTACATCATACTTCTTAGCAAACACTTCGATCTTAGTTAGATATTCCATAGTATATCTGTTAACATCTTCAGTCTTGCTATTTGTATCTCTAACCTTATTATAAGGATCAATAACTAAGCATTTAATACCTTTACGTTTAACTAGCTCAGCACCTTTCTTAAGTACTTCATCTAAGCTATATCTGTCAGCATCGATAAAATAGTAGTTATCATTTATATGATCTGTAACCTGAACCCATTTATCACTACCAACATCACTTTTAGTAGGCATACCTTCCCAAGTCTTACGAATAAGCTTGTGAGCATGTAGATAATTAGGCTTGTTCTCAGGAGATGCATAAGCTGTTTTCCAACCGTAGTTTTTATTATAACCTACACACATTTGATCTACAAAGTCTGACTTACCAGATGATGGTATACCCGTTACAGTAATGAACTGTGAAGTATACGTAGAAAATATGTTATCAAAGTTTTCTAAACCAATTTGAAAACCAGGTTTAAAACCATTATGCACAAAATCTAATAACTCACCTTCAACATCACGCAGAGTTGATACACCTTCTAGAGGTACTTGAGATGCTGTATTAATTACTTCGCGTAGCTTTTCTTTACCATGTTCAACTAGAAAGTCATTAGCATCTTTGTTACCGTTAAAATTAACTAAGTAACAAACTTCAGCACCTAACCTTCTAATAAACTCTGATCGTAAAGCTTGACCAGCTTCATCAGCATCAACAGCTAATATAATCTTAGTCTTGTCTTCGAAGTAATCAATACAGTTATCTAAGTAATCTAAATTATTACTATTTAATGTAGCACCATTAGGTACTGATACCACATTTTTAACACCGGCTTCGTGAAATGCTAACACATCCATCTCGCCTTCAACAATAACACACCAATCGTAACCGACTATTGAATTAATATTGTAGAATACTTTTTCAGCACCTTTGTACAGCTTGAAGTTCTTGCGACCATCTCTGTACTTAACGTTGATCAACTGATCTCCCATGAAATAGTTGAACTGAATAGCATTCTCAGTCTTACCAGTTTGTGGCATATACTCAGCACCCTCAGTGACCCGAAGGTCATCTAGAGTTTGCTTTGATATACTACGTGTTTTGAACCACTCTTCAACTTTTGTTTCTACTAAAGAACCAATACTCTCTTCTGAGGGTCGTACGTATTCTTTAGTTGAATTACCTTTACGTTGGTAAGTATGTAGCTGAAAGCTGTCATCACAGTTATGGCAAGTTCCGAGACCCCGTTCCCAATCATAAGAAGCGCATTTGGCTTTCTGATTTTTAGGCTGTCTATCAGCGGAACACAAAGGACAAACTCCTTGTGTCTTACCCGCTTCAAGACCGTATTGATTGAATTCATCAATCAAAAATCCATTGATCTCTGTACTTTCTACTTGCATACTAGAATGGCAAATCGTCTGGTTCAGCTACAGCAGCTTTTGCAGGAGCAGGAGCTCCATCCTCACGAGGTGCGGTTTGCACGTTGTCACCATTAGTCCATACAACCTTAACATTACCTAAGTAAGTTTTAGGGTTTTTAGCATCGCGCTCATCTTTAGACTGCTCAACACATACTGGACCTTGATTACCGAACTGATCTACATCATCACTGAGTGTGATTGTAATTGGTAAATATGAACCTTTTTTACCTTTAAAGATCTTATCTTTAGGTATTGCTTCTAGGTTGATGCTTGTTTTAATGATACTTGCCATAATTTTTATCCTTTAATCATTGTTACTAATTTTCTTACTTGATCTACTGATGCGTTCGTTGTTCTACGAAAGTTATCAATTGATTTGTGGTAAGGGTGCAGACCGTCTGTCGCATTGTGGTTTACATAAAAGTTCTTAGTATTAGCTTCGAACTTGTTGCCTGTAATTGTACAGGTTTTCATTGCAGGTTTACCATTGGTTGTTCTGCGGTTTGTGGTAGTGGTTTTTGTTTTTGCCATCGTTTTAGATTTTAGCAGGTTAGTAAAAAAATTAATCATTGTTTATTTGTTTTTATGTTCATATATATTATCCGAAAGCGATCGTATTTATATTGTATTTAGAGTGTATCGTTTAATAAAAATTGTTTAAAGTCAAACTCTTCGTCTCCGTAATATAAGTCATAAGCCTCTGAAGCTCTACGAACTTTATCTTCACCGCGTTTATAAAAATCTGGTGAGCAATCGAATACACCGATCTGTTTAGTGTTTTTATCTATAACTATGAATACCATTTCATACCCGAATAACTTACTGTATATATAAGCTTGGCTATCGTAGTTATACTTAGAAGCTGACCATCTGAACTTTTCAATATCAGAAGTTGTCTTAAGGTCAATCACAAGTTTTTCATCGTGGTTAACTATATCAGCCTTACCTTTCCACATATTACCAAACAGTTCTATAACGGCAGGTTCTTCGTATATGTAGTTACCAAGTACAGGTGCTATTAAGTCTCTGCAAACATCGTTAGCCATTACAGCTTCTTGCATTAATTCTACTTGATCAACCTCGTGTTGTAGTAGACACATTTCTCCTTCTGATAATTCTTTGTACTTCTTAGTGTTTCTAGTTGTAGCTTCAACTATTTTAAAACTATTAAGTTTTTCAGGTTCAAGAATTGCTGTGTGGAAATAACCACCTACTAAGAAAGCTGGTATGTTAGCTTGTTTATCTCGTAGTCTAGCTGGATTTTTAAGCAACGTACCTATATTAGAGTTACTTAAAAACTGTTGACCAAACTCTCCGTAGTAGTCTTCATCGTTTCTTAAACGATCTATTATTTTTTTAGTCATTTTCCTTGATATTTACGTTATGTCTTAATATCTTTTTCTGCTGAGCAGTTAAAGTATATTTAGACTCTATAGCACTTACTTCACCTCCATTAGCTATATACTCTACAGCTTTTTTCATTTGTGCATCAGTTATCTTAGCCTTCTCTTTCTTAACAGGAGGTTGACCGGCATCTGCATCTTCAGTGTCATCTATTAATAATAGATTACCTAATGCATACTTTTTACCATAAGTGGAAGCTGCACCGAATTGCTGAGATGTTTGCATACCTTTTTGATTAAGGTCTACACCGACTATTGCTGTTGCTGTGATTTGATTTTCGCCATCGGAGATGATAGCTGTGGATTTCATCATAGGTACGGGATCTGTCCCTATAATTTCTTCAGTCATCGTTACTGTAACGAGCTGCTCTAATAAGAAAGGCTTTATAGCCTCGAGGATGTCTTCCGCTTTTCGAAAGTAATACTTTCCGAATGAGTTGTAGGAAGATTTTTTAGCTTTTAATTCAGTCTGAATTACTGCTAGACTTTTGTTTAGTTTATTCATTGGCTTTTGGTTTATTGGTACCTATATAATCACATAAAGGCCCCAAGATTTAACATTATTTTAAGCTTAATTTACAGATAATCAACCACTTGCGAGTGAGGGACAGTTTCTATTAGCTTTTGTATTGCTTGCTTTTTAAGCTGTGAAATACGCACATAAGAGCTAGTACCTTTAATACCTAATACGTCTGCAATTCCTTTAGCCTGCATCTTATCACAGTCAAGGCCATATGACAATCTTAACACTTGGTATTCTTTAGGGTTTAAGTTCTCCATCATTACACCTTTTAAATAAGCTAGAAGAAGATCTTTATTATAACCGCTAGTGTTGTCTGGTATATCATACGCAGAATCTGTTTCATCGTTTTTCTTGTCTAAACTTAAAAACACAGAATTAAAGAATAGTGCAACCATTTTTTTATCTTCACCAAAATCTTTACGTATTTCATTTAATTTATGTTCTGGTATACGCATGGTACCTCTATTCATATCAATACCTCGACGTATAGCACCACGTATTCTTTTAGCTAGAAAAGATTTTAATCTTTGTTCTTGATCTTCAGCCGCGTTTATTAGATCCCATTGTATCTTATCTACTGCGGCAACCAAACCTAAGCTACCTTCTTGTATAAAATCTGTCACATCCATAGCACCTGATGCTTGCTGTGAAGTTGAAAACTTTCTGGCTAGATTCTCTACTAAAGGTAAAAACGTTACTATTAATTCATCTCTAGTATACTCATTAAATTGTTTTTTACCTATTAGCCGTATGCTCTCTTTAACATCGTCTTTATATCTAATATAGTTCTGTATATTGTATTTTTTCATCTTGCATAGTTTAATATTTCTTTTTCTTTCTTTAATTCATTGCACATGTTGCGATGTATTGTTCGCACAGAACAGTCTAATAAGCCTGCTAGGGATCGTATCGTAATCTTTTTTCCCATATCGTTAATATCTATCATACATTGATAAATATCATCAGTATGGATCCGTTTTGATCTACCTATTAATTGCCCTACTATCTTTAATTTATCTGATTTTTCCAAGCCAGTACTCATCTTGAATATTACTTTACGTAATTTGTTTTTTGGCGGAGCATCAAGATCAGACATATACACATCGTGAATTATCCTATCTAGTGATGCTTCCGATATACTAAAAGTGCAAAAGCCATTAGATTTATCAGCGATAAATTTAGTAAGCTCTGTAAAAGAATCAGTATCTAGTTTAGGGTTTAAGTACCACAATACAAGTAAATGCCATTTTAAACTTTTAAAAGTATTAATCTTAGCTTTACTTTTGAATAGATCAAATGCATTATAAGTACCTTCCTCGTAAAACCAATAATGATTAGTCTCTGAGGTTGGTGGTTCTAATTTAGTATTAGGATCTAATCTTGTAATAATTCTATTACGATGCAACCAATGTATATTCCTATCGATGCTACCTTTGTGTGACATTAGCCAGTTACTATAGTACTAGATAGGCTTTTGTCACAGTCCGCCTGTAACGTAGCAATAATAATCCGTTTTTCTTCGTCATGAGGATATTTAATTTCATTAAATTCCCTGATTTGTTGTTTAAGGTCTTCGGTCATAAATTAATTCTTTATTAGGGTTTGCTACTAAATGTTTTTCGCCAATGTAATAATTCCAGTAAGCTTGAATACTACAATCAGTTTTATACTCGTCTGGCATACACTGAGGCATTTCTGTTAGACCAATATCTGGTATACCTCTAGGAGGAGATGACAATATGTCATGACACTTTGTCCACGACAGATGTATTCTACCATACCTAGCTGTATACTCAGATGCTAAAGCCTTAAAATGATTGTACAACCACATATAGTTTGCACGTGATGTTCTAGCCCAGATGCTTGATGGATGATTTAAGTGTGCTACCTTGTAAGGAACAATGGCATCGTCACCTAAAACAGCGTGGTGTGCTGTACATAGCATTTGAGCAGACTCTAAGGGCATTTTAACTACATGCTTGTTATACTGTATTTTAGCGGCTTTAACTGGATCTTTATCTAAATAAAATATATTCATACTAATTTTTAAAGCCAGTAACTTCCTTGCGTTCATTAGCAATTTCAATAACTGAAGCTTCTAGAGCATCAAGCCTCTGCATAATCATAGCAAAACCTTCATTTGTTTGATCAGCGATAGCTTGATCGGTTTCTTCTAAAACCTTTATCTTAGGGTTAACAGGCTTTTGTCCTGATTTAATTAATAATAGTATAGTAGGTGCAATACCAAAAAACATAATTGCAACCGCTGCTATTGTACTAGTTATATAAGTATAATTCATATTAGTCTTCTTTATTATTTAATTCTATTAATTCTGCTATTGTCATTTCTTCTACCTCTTCTCGAGTGTAGTGATCCTTGTTGGCTTGGTATGCTCTTTCCCAAGGGTCAATTGTTTCATAGTTATTCATAATCTCTTATACATTTAAATAAAGGGTGACGGTAACTGTTTGCTTTAGTACGTTCGAAGTATGTAAACGTAGCAGTTTTACCAACCCAGGTTTGCATTTGTTTAAAATTTGTTTGTAACTTTTTAAAGTTGTCCATCACAGGTATGCCGAACTGTATACCTTCAGAGTCTATAGCTAGAAACTTACCGATAGTACCGATACGTTTGCCTTTACCTTCAACCCAACCTGTTATTTGAGCTTCAGAGTCGTGAAAGTCTTTGAATTTACGTAAGCTGTGAGATCGCTTAGTTTGGTAAGGCGTATTTATACGTAGTATAGAGCCTTCGAAACCTTTAGATAAGTTTATGCCGTGAATTTGCTTAGCATACTTTTCTGCGTAAATCTCGTGTGTTTCAACGTGTTTAATAATGTGATTGTTAGGGACATTATTACGTATCCATTCATCACGTACATCAAAGTTCACATTATCGTGCGTTCTAAGGCCGTCTAAGATAGCATCATAACAATGAAACTGAACTAATCGTTGTGATTCATCGCGGTGTTCTGATGTAGGTTTTGTTTTACGAACACAAGATATAATCTTTTCGAAATCATTCTTAAGATCGTGGTTGTATAATTCGCCATCGAGTACTACATCAGGGTTTAACTGAAAGAAAGGCTTTAGATTAAACAGTACGTGGTCAATATTTTTCCACTCTTTACCTGTACGTGAGTAAGCTGTTACAATGCTATTGTCACACTGTATAACACAACGAACACCGTCCAGTTTAGGTTGTATAAAATTCTTGACTGAATAGTCAATTGGTTTTTTACTGACTGGATATGCCAGCATTGGTTTGTATCGCATATTTTATTGTTTATTATATTATCTTTTAGTGATCGTATTTAGTTTGTAAATCCATAGGTTTACCTACAAATATGCATTTATCTTTTCGAACTAACTTTTTACAACAGTCGGGTTGATCGCATATAGCTTCGTCACTGACTTTAAACACACTAATCCATGTAGATTTATCTAAGTGTTGCCAAATGTAGTATATATAGTCAAGATCTCCGCGTTGTGTATCTAAACTGTCTATTTCTAAATTATCAATTTTAGTACTATCTACTAAAGAATCTGCTATATCTAAACCTAAACCTTCCGGGTAACCATCACTGTGTCTGTATAATTGTGCATGCCATTTCTCTGGATGCTCACTAAACGATACTCCTTCTTCTCGTGTAGCAAATCTGATTATTGCTCTAGTTGACATACATATAAACATAAAGTGCACCTAAGCACGTTCCTAAAAACCATCCGAAAAATAATCCTACTAGCGTGTAGTAGGCTACGTTTTTTAATTTACTTGTACTATTCATTGTTTTTTACTTTAAATGCATTCATTATTGTTACTAATGCTAATGCTGTTACTAATATAATTATAATGTTTTCTATCATATCATCTTATTTTTGTTAACTTGTGAATCTATTATGGTTGAACCCCAGCTGTAACAAGCTTGAGGCGAAGAGAATTTTCTTGAGTACTCTGTCAACCAATTACCAGTTTTATCGCTTTTTCTGTATATACCACAGATCCAGCCTGAATCTTTCTCTGATAGTGGAGATACTTGTATCCACCAACCATCATCTAAGAATCTATTATGTTCAGTTTTCATACTCATTGTATAAGTTCACCATACCGTCAATTAAAGATCTGCCGTTAGCAGTGTGAAAGCCATAACTATGAGTGTGAAGACCATCTATCGGTCTATTTTCTAATAGTAATTGCATTAATTCGTAAGAATCATAATCAACCTCAGCTGATATATCAGTTATAGCACACGCTAGTGCTTCACAGTTATGTCTAGGTGTCATACCTAGATCTTCTGTTATATACTTTTCTACTTGACCTGCTGTCATCCTAATAAATCTATTTTGCTTAATAATTCTTTTGCTTTTTTCTCCACCATTTGGTCTAAGTAGTTTATTTCCATGTTTCTTGTGATAAGCTGTCTTAACTCATTCCAGTCATAGCTACACCATGGATCACTTGGTTGTTCACAAAACCTTGTCATCGCATGCTCTTTATGCACTTTACTATACCAACTTAAGCAATTACGATTTGGCTTATTCGTATTCCGTTGCCCGAAACCGCATAGCTCGGCTACAATGTCATCAGCTTTTTGCCTTATCTGCTGCATAGCCTTAGCTCTTAACTGTTTTTCTATTTCGTTTGTTGTCATATTTTTACTTTTCTTTGTTTAACTTCTAATGCTGCTATAACGTAAAACGTTATAATTCCGATTATGTAGTATACCATTTAGTCTAATAAGATCATATAAGCTTCTGCATTATTTCTTCTGAACCAGTCTAAACCTTTGCGAAGGTTAATCACAATGCTATCGTTGGCTATACCCATCTCATAAGCTACCGAAGAGCCTATTACGAAGTCGTACATTGATAACTCTTTCGCGTTTAATTTGATTGAACCGCCACCGAAACGGTTTTCTACGATGTCCCCACGCTGATATACTTCTCCTTTGAACCATTTTGGTAATTCTTGTTTTTTGTTCATAATTATAGTTTGTTAATAAATTTCCTACCTTCTAAAATATCTACGTAACTCAACTCAAATATATTTTCATGAGAGAAGTTGATCACAGACCTAACTGTGCTAACTGGTAGGTCTTGCCACCAATAACTTGCCTGTAGTTCATCTTTTAAAGCGTTAATAGAGTAAGGATATAAATCCTGTTGATCTAAAATGTTTTTTTTGAGCGTTGGTTTCATTCTTTGCCATAAGTTTTCCATTAGTATCTTCCTTTTTTACGTCGTTTTTCAGACTCTTTGTTTAACTTTTCTATTAATTTTATGCAGACGTCAGATGAAATCTCTTCTGCGTAGTACATATCGTAAATAAATCTTCTCATATTCGTAATTTTAGTAGCTAGTGAGGGGTCGAACCTCATATAAGTACCATACCTAGCTGGTTAAGCGTGTTATTCTTCGTTTTTAACCCTGAAGAAGTCAGATATTATTTCTTGAAACTCCTCTTTTATAGCGTCAATTAAATTGCATGGGTTACAGTGTGAAACTTGTATTCTATTGTCGTAATCTATTTCAAATTCAAAGTCATAGTTGTCACAATCACTGAAATCAATAGCATCTATATGGACACATAACCTTTCGTTAAGCTCTATTGCTTGCTGTTCTGTTATAGCAGGACTGTTTAACTCTTCTAACTTCCATTGTAAGTCGGATATTTCTTGCGAGTTTTCAGCTTTTTTAGACTGTAGCTCTTGTAACCTTAATTCGATTTGTTCTTTTTGCATGATGTTTGTTTTAGTTTGTTATATTATCTAATAGTGATCGTATTTAGTCTGTAAAAACTGCGTACACTTTTACTTTTTTTACAGTACATATCAATTCTCTTGTACTTTTTTCAACTTTTTCAGTTGATTTTACCCTGTATTTAGGGTTTTTACTGTTTAATTTACGCTTTTTCATAATAAAGTCCTTTATTTATAATTTGTAGCCTGCGATTACTCTTGTTCCGTTAATAATTACTTCAACTGTGTCTGGCGACTTGTTAGCTTTAGCTTGAAACTTTAAACCTTCCCAATTTAAACGAGATATTAAGACGTTATCTAACTCGTGCACCTCACTATAAGCTTCTTTGTATTTTAAATACTTATCACGAGGTACAGTTATTGTACTAAGTGGACGTTTGGAGTGTTTAAACTCACAATTCTCTTTGATTTGCCCGACATTCCAGTCATCGCAACTGTATACTTTGTTATTTTTATAACGGTTTTTAAGTATATAGTTAGCTAAGTAAACAAGTTGGTCATCAAAGTTTCGAATAAAAACTGGTTTTTTAGTCTTATATTTAGCGTATTTCTTATCCCAAGTACTCCGGTATACTTCAGTAGTTTCATACTTTTTGTTAATATACCATGGAGAATGACTATACTCACTTACATCTCGTATATAACCTGATTCATAAATAGCGTATTTATAGGTATCACTAGCACCTGTATATATCAATCTATTTACAGGAACTTCATATACTGTCGTACCATTCTTTGATTGCTTTTTACTCGATATATCTTTTATACCTAGTAGCTCGAACATCATTAGAGCTTCATTTTTTGTTTTTATTTCCATGTTTTTTTTCTTAATTGGTATTAATCTACCTGATTGATCTAAATATCTGTTACTCATAGTACCCGAGATGAGATTCGAACTCATAACCTACGCCTTAGAAGGGCGTTGCTCTATCCAGTTGAGCTACTCGGGCAAAGTGGTAGTTTTACTACCGAAGACAAGTACCGTAACCTTTACGACGACTTGCTTTGTAAATAGCATCAGCTAATTCCTGACTTACTATTTGAATTGTGTTACCAGTTTTGTGGTTAGTTATTGGTGCACATGCATACCTTGCGGTAGTTGAGCAATTAATACATGTTTTATAACCTAAATCTAATCTACCTTGTGGTATTTCTTTTGTACATCTACATTTCATATCGTTTGTTTATTATATTATCCAATGTAGTTCGTATTTATTTTGTATAATTCTCAGGAGATGGTATTTCTGGTCTGTAAGATAAGAACATTTTCATAGCTTCGTCAAGTTGGTCTTCACCATACTTCTGAATACTAGTTATAGTATCTAGTATCTTAGACTCGTGTTGTTGTCCCCATCTCCAGCTTCTACCGTCACTGCTGTACTGATAATACCAGTCGTGCTCCATGCACTGTTTTTCTAATTGTACGAATAAGTGTTTGCACTCGCTTGCTGTTTTTGACATTTTACTCATTTTTATTTTCGTTTAGTATTATTAATTTTAGTACATACTCGCAAGGATCATCCATTACTTTGAAAACCTCGTCCATTCTCTCGTTTAGCAACCAAGCTTCTTCGTGTATAAAGAACTTTTCATTGTTCTCGTCTACAATATCGAAAGCATCGTCTTCCGGGTGATACATCAAACCATCTTTATATAGCCTGTTAAGGAAGTACTTAGCTTGATCTTCACGGTGTATATGAAGCATAAAGTATATTCTAGTAGTATTTATCTTGCTGTGTTTCATTGTACTGTTGTATTTCTATATTTAGTTTCTCTACTTCCCACTTATCAATCTCAGTTTCTGAGACCCACTCGTTGGTTTGTTTTGATTTGTAGTACTCACCGCCTACCATGTAGACTTCATCGTGAGTAAATAATCTATTCTCTGACATAAGTATATCCTTTGTAGTTAAACCATTCATTTATTCCTTCGACTTCAGTTTCATACTCGACACAACCGAAGTTCTTAGGTAATTCACCTACGTTGTATGGTCTCCACTCAGTGTAGAAGGTAACACCACCGATTTCTTCGCTCATAATTATAGAGGAGTCTTCTCGAACTGTTTTAATTGTTTTCATATCTTTGTTATTTTAAATTCATATATATTATCCACACTCATTCGTGTTTAGTTTGTGAATAATTAGTTTCTGTGGTGATGACATACTCCACTAGAGTGCTTAGTTTTTACTCTACAAGAGTTTCCTGACTTAGCGTTTGAGGTACATATAGTAGCAATAACTGTAGCTGCTTTTTTGTACTCATGATTATGTCGCCAACATAAGTCATTAGCGTTCACAGTTAGTAAACATCGATCACCTTTTTTAGTCATAGAAACGCACTGTGTATTCTGAGCGAATAAACTCATAGTAGCAAACATACTCGCAATTAGTAATTTCTTTTTCATAGTAATTTAATTTAATAGTTAATAATTTAGTAGTAGTTTGAGAATCGAACTCACTTGAACACCGTGACTACTTTACTTATTCATATTTGATTTACCAGGAAACAAGTAACTAACTGGACTTTAATTTAGTATTACGCTTCAACAACTTCCGGAGTTGGTAATACTATTGAGATCACTGCATCGGTATCTCTTACTACTTTAGGTAAGTTACCTGAGGAAGTATACGACTTATACTTTGACCAGCAATTCATAGTCTCAAGTGAAGACTTCATTAAGTCGAACGCTTTGTCGTGAGAATAAGTAATTTGATTACCATTTTTGAATGTTACTTCAATGTTTTGACCTTTACCGATTAGTGACTGACGTACTACGAATCTTTTTGATTTTAATAGATTTTCCATAATTTTTGTTTTAGTTTAAAGTTTGTTTGTTTGTTTTTAGTTACGTTTATATTATCCGTACTCGTTCGTGTTTAGTTTGTATAAAAGTAGGTTAATTATTAAGTGGATAAAAATAGTTGAGGAGTATACCACCGTCACTCTAACTGACAGATTGTCATATTATATAATAAACAATATATAAGTAAGATCGGAATACAACTCGGCGAGATCTGACGATAATAGTTAAATAGTAGATCGGCCAATGGAACACACAAAGTGAACCATTTCTAAAAGTGTGACATTAGGTTGTTAGACTAAGATAGTAACAGGCTATTGTCACAGTTTT
>Ga0209603_1000264_pt1 | contig 66673 bp, 52 predicted proteins | sample COGITO_mtgs_1206_FD_184812 | JGI IMG/M metagenome (GOLD analysis project Ga0209603, IMG submission 184812) | Pelagic marine microbial communities from North Sea - COGITO_mtgs_120607 (SPAdes) (version 2) | ecosystem: Environmental > Aquatic > Marine > Epipelagic ...
GATTTTTACAATATCTGATGAATCTTTTTGCGCCTTTAAAACCCTATAAAACCTATTTAAATCAATACTTTATGGTACTTCAAAGCCCCTTGCGGGGCTATTATTTGGTGGAGGCGGCGGGAATTGAACCCGCGTCCGCCAGTCCGCTGCCTACGGCTCTACATGCTTAGTTCAGTCTTTAGTTTTAGGGCGCTGCAACCCGACTGACAGGGCGCACAACGCACGATTTCGGTAAGTTTTTAGTGAATCCGCCCCGAACAAGCTTCATCACGATCTTATGAGATATGACGCCTGAGCGTTATCTCTCCCGAAGGATGTCAAACTCTGGACGCATAAGCACGGCTCCAGTCAGACGGCACTACACTGGGGTTTAAGCAGCTAGTGCGTAGTTGTCGTCGTTGGCAACTAATAGTTTGCGACTTTGGATTAACGAGATTGGTCACCATCTCGGCATGCACCGGAGGTTTTGTAACCGTCGTCGAATCCAAAACGCCCCCAAGTGGCCGGGATTCTAACACAGTCATAGCCATGTGCGACTGACTTGAGTCAAAACAATTTAACCGTCGAATTTGCACTTGGAATGCCCTAGAATCAGCGACTAATAAAAATAACCACAGGAATGCTGTAATGCAAAGAGGTGAGTTTTCTTCGCGGCTGGCTTTTATTTTCGCCGCCTCTGGCTCGGCCGTTGGGCTGGGGAATATCTGGGGCTTCCCCACCAATGCCGCCGAGAATGGCGGTGCTGCATTTCTGGTAATGTATCTTATTCTGGCATTTTTACTGGCCTATCCGGCCATGATGGCGGAGCTGATTATTGGTCGCCATACCCGGGCTAATATGGTGAGTGCCCTGCAATCTATCTCGCCGGGGCAAACAGCTAAAACCATTGGCAAGTGGACCGGTATTGGCGGTATGGTCACAGCAGCTCTGATTCTGAGCTTTTACAGCATTGTGGCCGGCTGGTTTATTGCTTTTATGGTAGAGCCGCTGACTTCGATTATGGGCCTGGATGCTCTAGGTAGCTGGCTAACGGAGTTTGGCCTGGTGCGCAATATTGGCTTTGCGGCCTTCTTTATACTATTAACTGTGTTAATTATCAGTGCTGGCGTTGTGCAAGGTATTGAGAAATGGTCCAGTCGCTTGATGCCCTCCTTATTTGTATTGATGGGTGCGCTGATCATCTATGTGCTGACCCAAGAGGGTGCCATGGAGGGGCTCAAGCATTATCTGGTGCCAGACTTTTCTCAGATCACCAATCCCAAGTTAATTGTCAGCGCCATGGGCCAGGCATTTTTCTCTATGTCTCTGGGTGTGGGAACCATGCTGGTGTATGGCTCTTATATTCGGGCTGATGAAAACTTACCTGTGGTGGGAGCCCTGGTGACACTCACAGACACCTCTGTTGCCTTTTTAGCTGGCCTGCTAGTGCTACCGGCTATTTTTGTGGCGCAGAATCTGGGTGTGACTATTTATGCCGAGAGCGGCAATTTAATTGCCGGACCGGATCTGATTTTTCAGGTGTTGCCGGCTCTATTTGATGGCATGGGTGCTGCGGGTTTACTGGTCGGTTTGGCTTTCTTTGTGCTGATGTCGATCGCGGCGGTTACCTCCTCTATCTCTATGCTTGAGGTGCCTGTGTCCTATGCGGTGGAGGCTCATCAGGTTAGTCGTATCAAGGCAACCTGGCTGGTAGGCCTGGCTATTTTTGCTGTCAGTGCCACTATTTGCTTTAACTTTGAGTCGTTGTTTGGCTTTGTGATTACTCTCACCACTGAGCGTGCCCAGCCACTTCTCAGCATGATGCTGTGTATTTTTGCCGGTTGGATTTTCTACCGTAATAGTATTCTGGAGGAGCTAAAAAGTGGCAGCCCGGATGTTGAGCAGGGGTTGTTTTGGAAGATCTGGCCTGTGTATGTGAAGTTCTTTTGTCCGGCGTTGATTCTAATGACATTTGCGCAGGGGTTTTCTTAAAGCAATCTGCTGTTCTTGGAAAACTGGCTGCGTAAAAATTCCATCTGATCTCCCCGTATGCGGCGGCTATTCAGCAGTGCTAAATACTCTGCATTATTAGGCTTAAACGGCAGTGCCACCAGTTCCATGCCCGCTTCTTCCGGAGTCCGGTTGGCTTTGTGCTGGTTGCATCGACGGCAGGCGGCTACTACATTTTCCCAGCGATCGGCGCCTGCTCTTGAGACTGGCTGTATATGATCTCTGGTCAGCTGGATGCTGGAAAACTCTCGAGCGCAGTACATGCAGATATGGCCGTCGCGAGCAAATAAGGTAGGGTTATTTAAGGGGTAGTTGGAGCGCGGCCTAGCCAGCTGTTCGCCGCCACAGGCAATAATACTGGGTAACTCCACTACCGATCTTTCGCCAGTCAGACGACAGATTCCACCATGCACCTTTCTCACTGTATCGCCGAGGGTCCAAACCACCAGGTCCCGGGCATAGATACAGACCGCCTCTTCCCAGTTGAGCCAGTCGATGGGTTGCCCCGCTAGGTTAAGCCGCAATATTCTTGTCTGCACTGAATTTTAGCTCCTCTAGAAACAAAAAAACCCCATCGCGCTATACGACAGGGTTTTAAATATATGATGGCCGGACTGGCAGCTGACAGCAGGGGCCAGTGAATCTAGCCACACCACTGGGGCTCTGCGCCGATCTGTTGTGCTGGTCAGTCCGTGTTGATCTCTGAAGACTCAGTCCTCCTAATCCTCTGTACTGTTTATTTTGCTGGCTGCTCAAGCAACGCTAACAACCTTAGCTGTTGATTTTGAACAGACTAAGTCAGCCTGTCAAACCTGCCTGGCTGTTTTACATACTGCTGTTAATAATAAGACGACCAGCAGCGCTTAGGGCACAATTTAACTCTGTCTTAACAATTGACCCATTTGCCTATGTTGGTTAGGGTGGTGGATCAGTTTTACCGTCTTTTTACCGTGGGTTTTTATTGTGGCAACAGAAAAAAAAGCAGTGGATTTTGAGCAGCAACTGGAAAATCTAGAGGCATTGGTTGAGTCACTAGAGAGCGGCAGTCTAAGCCTTGAAGATTCGCTAAAGTCCTTTGAACAGGGCATTAAAGTAGCTCGAGAATGTCAGACTGCCCTAAAGCAGGCAGAGCAGAAAGTTGAGCTGTTAACCCGCCAGGGCGACGAGCTGGTCAGCCAGCCTTTTGAGGCGGACGACTAGGGCGCTGTATGCCAAATAATCTTAAACAGCTGCTGGCCAGCTATGGCGAGCAGGTTGACAGTCAACTAGAGCAAATACTGCCTGTTGCCAATGGTCCGGCAGAGGCCCTTTTTGCGGCCATGCGCTACTCTGTATTTAATGGCGGAAAACGCCTGCGCCCGGCGCTGTGTTTTGCTGCAGCTGAGGCTGTTGCCGCAAGTGATGACAACACCGCCAGAGTGGCAGCTGCACTGGAAATGATCCATGCCTATTCGCTGATTCACGATGACCTGCCCGCTATGGACAACGATGATCTGCGCCGCGGCAAACCCACCTGCCATATTCAGTTTGATGAGGCCACGGCAATTTTGGCCGGCGATGGTTTGCAGTCGCTGGCATTTCAGCAGCTGACCGAACTTAGGAATATTTCTGCTGAGCTAGTGGTGAAATTACTGTCTATGCTGGCTACCTACAGTGGCTGCAGTGGCATGGTGACCGGGCAGGCCATAGACCTGGCAGCAACAGGCCAGAGCCTAAACCTTGAGCAGTTAAAAACTATGCACAGGCATAAAACTGGCGCCCTGATAGAGGCCTCGGTATTAATGGGCGCCATAACAACAGCCAAGGCCAGCGAGCAGCAGTTAGCAGTGTTAAAGAAATTTGCCGGCGATATTGGGCTGGCCTTTCAGATTCAGGACGATATTATCGATGTCGAGAGCTCGACAGAGCAGCTGGGCAAACAACAGGGATCCGATGCACTAAATCAAAAATCCACCTATACCTCTATTATGGGGCTGGAAGAGGCACGCACCGAGGCAGCCAGCCTGTATCAGCAGAGCATGGCCAGCCTGGATCTGTTTGGCGAGCGCGCCGACTCGCTGCGACAGCTAGCCAGTTTTATTGTTAATCGGGCTTATTAACCGGGTTAATTGGTGTAATATCCCCTTTCAATAAAAGATACAGTAGCTATGTCAGAAACATTTACAGAAATTCCTCTCAGCCGACCAGATACGCCGCTATTGGATCGCGTTAACGCGCCCGCAGATCTGCGTCATTTTGGAGAGGATGAGCTGCTGCAGCTAACTGATGAACTGCGCGCCTTTATGTTGTTCTGTGTGGGCAAGACCGGTGGTCACTTTGGTGCTGGGCTGGGTGTGGCCGAGTTGACCGTTGCCCTGCACTATGTTTTTGATACCCCCAATGACCGCCTGGTGTGGGATGTGGGCCATCAGACCTATCCCCACAAAATATTGACCGGCCGCCGCGAGCAGATGCTGAGTATCCGCCAGAAAGACGGCCTTTCTGGTTTTCCCAAGCGCTCGGAAAGTGAGTACGACACCTTTGGCGTTGGCCATTCAAGCACCTCCATCAGTGCGGCTCTGGGCATGGCTATGGCCTCACATCAACTGGGTGAAGAGCGTCGAACCGTCGCTGTAATGGGTGATGGCGCCATGACTGCTGGCATGGCCTTTGAGGCTATTAATCACGCGGCCCATGTGGATAAAAATCTGCTGGTAGTTCTCAACGACAATCAGATGTCGATCTCACGCAACTCTGGTGGCCTATCCACCTATTTTGCCAAGCTCTGGTCGAGCAAGTTCTACACCAATCTCCGCGAGAGTGGCAAAAAAGCACTGCGATCTCTGCCCCATGCCAAGAACTTCGTACGCCGCACCGAAGAATATATGAAGAGCATGGTGTCGCCGGCTACCATTTTTGAGGAGCTGGGGTTTTACTATATTGGCCTGATCGATGGTCACGACCTGCCCATGCTGGTGGAGATCTTAAATAAAATTAAAGATATAGACGGGCCTGTGCTGCTGCATATTATTACCCACAAGGGCAAGGGCTTTGCGCCGGCAGAAAACGACCCAGTTGGCTACCATGCCCTGAATAAAATTGAGCCCAAACCGCCAGTGCAAACTGCGGTCTCTCAGGCCAGCAATCAAACCAAACCGGCCAAACCCAAGTACCAAAAGGTGTTTGGTGACTGGCTCTGCGATATGGCAGAAAAAGACCAGCGGCTGGTGGGTATTACCCCTGCTATGTGCGATGGCTCTGGAATGAATGATTTTGCTGGGCGCTTCCCGGATCGCTTTGAAGATGTGGCTATTGCCGAACAGCATGCGGTCACTCTCGCGGCTGGTATGGCCTGCGAAGGAGCCAAGCCAGTGGTGGCTATTTATTCCACCTTTTTACAGCGCGGCTACGACCAGCTGGTGCACGATGTGGCTCTGCAAAACCTGGATGTGCTGTTTGCCCTCGATCGCGCTGGTATGGTGGGCGAAGACGGTGCCACCCATGCGGGTGCCTATGATATTAGCTATCTGCGCTGCATTCCCAATATGCTGGTGATAACACCCTCCGATGAGAACGAGACCCGCCAGCTTCTGTATACCGGCTTTATCCATCAGGGTCCTGCCGCCGTCAGATACCCCCGGGGTACTGGCCCTGGCGCAGTGATTGAAAAAACCATGACTGCATTGCCTCTGGGCAAAGGGGTTATGCGTCGCAGCGGTGCTCAGGTGGCAATACTTAATTTTGGTACCAGATTGGCCGATGCGTTGACTGTGGCCGACAGCCTAAATGCCAGCGTTGCTGATATGCGTTTTGTAAAACCCATAGACGAAGAATTAATCAATCAGCTGGCCGCTGATCACCAGCTGCTGGTCACTGTGGAAGAAAATAGCATTGCCGGTGGCGCCGGCGCCGCTGTCAGTGAATATCTAGCTCAGCAGGGCATTGTCATGCCAGTGCTGCATCTGGGTCTGCCCGACCAATTTATTGATCATGGCAGCCATCCGCAGCAACTGGCCGCTACTGGTCTTGACAGTGCTGGGATGCTGCAGGCCATTGAGCAGCGACTGGCTTTACTTCAACTGCCAAGCCGTGCCGTTAAATAAAAATTAGAGCAATAAGAGGCCTTAAGATGAAATTTTATGATTGCGCCACAGCCCCCAGTCCAAGACGTGTCCGCATACTTATGGCTGAGAAAGGCATTGAGATAGAGACCGTTCAGGTCGATCTAATGAACGGCGAGCAGATGTCGGAGGCGTTTCGCAAAATTAACCCTCTGGGCGAGGTGCCGGTTCTCGAGTTAGACGACGGCACCAGTCTCACCCAGGTTATGGCTATCTGTCGCTACCTTGAAGAAATTTATCCAGATATACCATTGTTTGGCCGCGATCCTGTGGAGCGTGCCAGGGTAGATTCTGTCAATGACCAGCTGCAGGCCAATGGTATGGTTGCAGTGATGGAAGCGTTTAGAAATGCGACGCCGGGCTTTGTTAATCGAGCCATGCCAGGCCCCCATAACTATGAGCAAATTCCCGCTCTATCTGAGCGCGGCAAGCTGCGACTAGATAATTTTTTCTCTGACCTTGAAGCCCATCTGGCGAACAATCAATATATGGTGGACGACTATTTCTCGGTCGCCGATATTACCGCCTTCGCCGCAGTCGAATTTGCCCGCTGGGTTAAGAAGAGCGTGCCCGAGGAATACAGCAATCTGCTGCGCTGGTATCAGCAGGTTAAGCAGCGCCCAAGCACAGCAGCCTAGGCGCTCTATTTCACTCCGCTAACTGCCTACTGGCTGCCCTTGGTCAGGGTAAATGCCTGAGGCGCCGCCATCAGCGTATGTCCATCGCTGAAACTCACCGCTAGTTCCTGATTGGTGAAGTTATAGACCACATAGCTGGTCACCCCATCTTTTACAAAGGCCAGTGCCCCCGGATAATCCGAGGTCAGTGCGCCTGTACCTGTCTGTAACTGCCCCAGGGCACTGAAGGTATGTATCCAGTGGTAGGTATGGGCTTTGGTTTCACCTGCCTCTGGAGTGTAGCTTGCCGCGCTGTTGTAATCTGCGATGGCCGCATCCGCATCCACCATAGCCCAGAGGTTCCACCAGAGATCCCGCCACTGATCATCCACCAGACCAGATGGCTTGTTGTTGGATGACTCGCTGAGCCCCAGTGCCACATAGTCTTCCATATAGTCCGCATACTGACTCACATGCAGTATCAATGGACTTGAGGGCAGCCCCTGAATACCCAAAATATGCGCATAGGCAGCACTAAACCAGGTGGAGAACACGGCACCATCGCCCCAGATAATCGAGGTGGTGATTTTGTTGTAGCTGGCCGGAAAGTTGTCGGCGTCGGCACTGACATTGTTGTAGCCATCAATATTATTCCAGTACTCCCAATAGGCCGCAGAGGTGGAGGCGTGCAGATACATGCCTTTTTCCACCAGTGCATTATTACCCGTGGTCAGCCCGTACAAAATAATGGCTCCATAGGCAGTAGCGGCCTCAGAGGTAGATTCATTGTTGTTGCCGCGGGTGAAGTTAACTCGTCCGTCAGCCCAGGAGAAACCATTGGCCGGGTCAAAGTTGCGCATTGCCGGGAATAACTCGTCATTGTCGTCTGCGGCATAATCGCGGATCAGCAATTCAATCATGGGGCCGAACTGATCATCACCACACCAGGCTGCATCCACTCGGCAGATTTCCGCTGCGGCGCGCACAAAGTAGCCATAGTGGAAATGATGGTCGGCAAGGCGTTGATGAGAGCCAAATGATTCCTCAAAGCCCAGCAAGGTATTCCAGGTTGAGTCGTAGGAAAAATATTTATTGCTGTCCAGCGCGCCTGAGGTATCAGCGGTAAACCAGTCGGCTAGCTCAGCCTTCAGCCAGTCAATCAACATGGTCTGTTCTGCATCCATACCTATGGAGTCAGCAATAGCGGCCAACTCTGCTACCTTGCCGTAATTCTTGCCCGCCCAGTAAGTATCTGTGCGTTTATTCCAGGCAGCTGATCCCTGATCAATAAACTCAGTGACCAGATTTTCTAATGTTGCCTGATCAAATGTGTCAGCAATAGAGGGCATGGTTGGCAGCACACCCACAAAGGGCAGAGCATAATTAAAGCTGTCAGTCTGACTAAATTTGATCATGCCTCTGGCGCTGCGTACCTTGTAGTCGGAGGCTTGCTGGGAGCTGTTTTTCCAGTGCAGCGGCAACATACCCACCACAGTGTCCACCGCTGAACCCTGAGCATTGAGGTAGCTGTGAGTAACAGTGACCTGATTGTTGCTACGGTCAACGCTGTAATCAATATTTACAGCGGCAACCAGATTGCGCGCCCGGACCTCAAAGAAACTAATCATTGCACTGCTGGCGTTACCTGCACCTGTGGCAGGTAGATAGGCCAGGGTAAATTCTTTGGCCTCATTGCTGACTGTGATTTCATTGCTGCTGCTATTGGCGAAGCTGGTGCTGCCCTCTCCGGTGATCAGGAAGTTATTGAGATTGCCCGCCACGCTGGTCCAGACACCCAGACTATTGCCCTGGTTGTAGAAAATACCTTTCTCGCCACCGTCTTCGCGCAGAGTGCGCAATACCAGGTCACCCTTATAGGCCTTAAAGTAAGCATAGGGGGAGCCATGCACAAAGGTGGCTTCCATAATGTCGGCGTCGCCAGCCTTCCACATAACGGTGACCGAGCCATCACTGTGGTCCTTGAGATAGGCATTTAAGTTACTGTGATCTGTGTTGCCCACAGCAATACCGTCATATACCTCCACAAAGGGATCTGGAATCTGATACATAAAGCCGTCGCTGTATGGCCCTAGACCGCCCGGAATACTTAGCAGCCGCACACCTTTCTCGGTGACGCGCGCGATAAACGGGTCTGGCGTGATATAGGCGGCCTGGTCTGCATTGCCGGTTTGCATCTCACCCAGGAAGGGGATTGAGCCCCACCATTTATGGGTAGGCGTAGGTTTTTCCTGCGCCGGGCCAGTCAACTGAGGCGACAGTGGCGTTGGCGTACCCTGGGGGATATTGGTATCTGTATTGCAGCCGTCAATACCAGGCTCTACTACACCAGCATTGTAAATCCAGTTGCCAAAATCATAGACACAGCGATAGCTATTGGGGTTGATGCCATCGGCCACATTACCCGCGCCATAGGCGGTCACAGAGTATGAGCTGGGGTTTTGGGGGTCTACACCACTGCCTACTGCGGGCTGCTCAGCGCCGTCGGCCAGGCCAGAAAAACGTACATTATCGATTAAATACTGAACACCCGGGCTAGTGCCAAATGCCGGGAAAAACACCAGCGGCGCAGTCACGCTGGCCAAGTTTAGGTCGCCGCTGGCGGTGAGTGCCGACATAGGAATGCTGATCGATTCCCAGTTTCCGTTGGCGACAATCTGTGACACCGCAATTTCACCTGAGGTGCGGTCTGGAGTGGTTTCTAACTTGATATAAAAGCCGGCAGACAGGCCATCGGCCCCTTTATTGACCACTTTGATATCAAACTTTAGCGACCCATTGCTGTAGTCGCTCAGATCCACCGCCGAACCTGGGCCCACCACTATGCCCGCATGTCCGGCGCTGTCGGTATAACTGACTTGCAGCACATCGCCTTTGTCAGAGTCCGAAAAAGTCTGCCAATCAATACTTTTGCAATCCTCTGTGCCAGCCTGCTCGTCTGTGCAGTCACCGTACGAATTGAGCTCATCAAAGGCTGAAAACTTCAGGTTGCCACCCCAGATATCGGCAACTACAGCATCGACCAGAATAGGGGTATCGCCCTCAGCAATAACACTGGTCTCTCCATCAGTCTCTCCATTAGTCTCTCCGCCAGCATTATTGTTAGGCGTTACCTGAGATATATATATCTGGTTATCAGAGAAAAGACTGTCCAGGCTGGTCTCAGCAGCAAACTGGATTAGACTGGTTACTGACTCAACCAGATCAGCCACTGACGCCAGCAACTGGGTCTGAGTGGTCTGAATAAACTCAATGGCGGCTGCGGAGGTGGGGTCTACGGTCTCGCCGCCTAGCAGTTCATTGATATCCGCCATAGTATCGGCCACAGCTGCAACTAGCAGCACCGACAGCGAGTCCAAATCTGGCAGCGATCTATTGATAATCTCAATCAGCTGGCTTGTGGATTCAAGATTTATAGTCCCAGTGCTGCTAATCTGCGTCGCGATGGCTGCGGCTGCATCTTCGGCTAGGCTCGGCAGCTCTGCTGCCAATCGATCTTCATCAAGGGTCTGGATGGTAGTCATCACCAGCGCTATCTGCTGGTTGAGGCGCTGCAGTCGCAGGCCATTATCATTCTTAGCCTCGGCCAGGGCCCAAATATCCATGGCCAGAAACTCATCTACTGTGCCTTCAATGCCCAGCGCGGTTAAAATTGCTGCCTTGGCTTGATCGCTGTCTGCCCCCGCAATCACCGAACTGATCGGCGAGATAACTGCCGTACTGGCCAGATCTGCAGGCAGATCTGCTATCAGTGCCAGCTGGCTGAGCACAGTATTAGTGCTGATATCTGTGCCACCCAGGGCTACCAGACGAGCAAGGCCCTGGTCCACAGGTTCGGGCAGCATAAAATAGCCCTGACTATCGGTCTGGGCTGTGGGCTCATCTGAGTCGGCCTGCAGATTATTATTGAGGTCAATAAACACCTTACTATCTGAGAGGGGGCCATCGACAACACGCCCCTCCACCGCATTGGTCACTGTAACCACCATGCTCTGGCTATCTGTGGCTCCCTGGCTATCGGCCAGTTGCACTGTGAGTTGGTAGCTGTTGTTGGCGCCTGTATCAGTGGGCGCTTCGAAATCTGGCGCGGCAATAAAACTAATACTGCCAGTAGAGGAAATCTCGAACAGCGCCCTGTCATCCCCGCCCGACAGGCTGTAACTCAGGCTGCTATTCTCAGGATCTGAACCACTGGCCGTAGCTATATCCCTGGTCCCCTCGAGTACGGAGACCTCTGCATCAACCACCAGAGCTGGAGGCTGATTGGTTGCCACTGGTGGTGATACTGGTGAGCTGCTTCCGCCACCGCCGCCTCCACAGGCTGATAATAGCGACAGGCAGGCGGCAAGAGAAATCAGGTGTGTGACAGTGCGCATAGGGAGTTTCCGTCTGATGTAATTGTTGTTTTTACGAATGCGCTGAGTTAATCGCATTTTGAGGAGGTTAGCTACCGAAAATCGATAAAACAACAGGATCCGCGCGATCAAAGGGGTATTCTATTTGGTATTGATTAGAATAAAAAAAGGCTCCTAGGTAGGAGCCTTTTAGTCTTTCAATTGCAGACTTGCTTATTGCACTGAACCCGTAATTGCCCAGCCGCTATACCAAGGTATTTCACCTGCTTTAACAGCTCCAATATAGTCGGTTGAGTCAAAGACAAAAGATGACCCATTGTCCTGAGCGGTGATGGCCTCAGCAGTAACCGATGCCGATGCATTGGTAATCGCCTTATTGGCATCTAGAACAACCGCTTCCAATATAACTGAATCCGTGCTCACAGGCTCTTCTTTGTTAAAGGCTGCACCAGCGGTATCACAGAGGAAGTTTCTCATGGTGATTGGCGTATCAATCTTAGCCGTGGCACTGTCGTTATCGTGATCGGAATCATCGATACGGGCACAGGTCACGTCGTAGCCAGTCACCGCAGAGTTATGGATAGCTGCAGTGACCGAACCGCGCAGACGCATACCAAACTCGCCGGCACTGTTAGCCGCGTCGCCGCCAATAATAGTGACATTGGCAATGACACCAGCAGTCTCTGGAGTATAGTCTTCGTCAGAAGAGTTAAGCTCGATACCGCGCGGGTCGTTAGAGCCCACTGGTGTTGCACCGGCAGTTTGGTTCTTGATAATCAGTGCATACTGAATATTGCCCTGATAACCCTCATCGAAATCAATATCATCGTCGTCATTGTTAGTGAGCAGCGCATGTTTAACGTTGACGGTGCCGCCAAACCATTCAATGCCATCATCCTGATTGCCATGAACCTGAACATAGTCAATCAGGGTGCCGTGACCAACTCCCTGAAGGGTCAGACCATTAATTTCATTGTTGGGTCCAGCGATCAGGCCGCCCTCAGCGATACGCACGTAACGGATAATACCGCTGTTGTCGGCTGGTACGTTGCCACCGTATTCCTGAACAAAGTCACCGCCTTCACCGAGGATATTGCACCAGCTTTCACCGTCGGCAAAACAGGCACCTGTTCCACCCTGACCATACTGTGGGGCGAAACCCTGGATCACAACACCGCCCCATTCGCCCATGCCATCGTAATCAGGATCAATAGAACTAAAAGTAATTGGGCTTGTGGCAGACCCATTGGCAATCAACTTGGACCCGCGAGTAACCAAAAGAACGCCATCTGAAAATGCGTTGATATTAACACCTGCACGAATGGTCAGTGTCACACCTGCCGCCTGAATGGCGTCCATTTCAGCCTGGGAAGTGATCTCCACATTACCAGAACCTACAGTCACCACTCCGTCAAGGCGATATTCAACACCAGCGACCATAGTGTAGTCCTGATCTACATTACCCTTGAGAGTACAGACTGTTTTAGACGAGTTACAGCTAGCAAATGATGCCTCTGTGGCAGTTTCCTCTGCGGCGACTGAACCGGGGATAGTCCAGCCAGCCCACCAGGCTACTGCTTCAGATGGGTCAACAGCACCGACAAAGTTTGTTTCATCAAAGACAAATGAAGAGCCGTTGTCCTGTGCGGTGATAGCTGTTGCCGCGTCCAGGGAAGCTGCTGCATTAACAATAGCGTAGTTGCTGTCGAAGCTAATGCCCTCTTCAATCACGCTGTCTGTAGAAACAGGCAGTTCTTTGTTAAATGCCACACCAGAAGTATCACAGATAAAATTATTCAAAGTGATTGGTGTATCAATCTTGGCCGTTGCACTGTCGTTGTCGTGATCGGAATCATCGATACGGGCACAGGTCAGGTCGTAGCCAGTCACCGCAGAGTTATGGATAGCTGCAGTGACCGAACCGCGCAGACGCATACCAAACTCACCAGCGCTGTTAGCCGCGTCGCCGCCAATAATAGTGACATTGGCAATGACACCAGCAGTCTCTGGAGTATAGTCTTCGTCAGAAGAGTTAAGCTCGATACCGCGGGGGTCGTTAGAACCTACTGGTGTAGCATCAGGAGTCTGATTCTTGATAATCAGTGCATACTGAATATTACCCTGATAACCCTCGTCAAAATCTATATCGTCATCGTCATTGTTAGTGAGCACAGCATATTTAACGTTAGCTGTACCGCCAAACCACTCAATGCCATCATCCTGATTACCATGAACCTGCACATATTCAATTTCGGTACCATAGCCGACACCCTGAAGGGTCAGACCATTAATTTCATTATTGGGCCCAGCGATCAGACCACCCTCAGCAATACGCACATAGCGGATATGGCCACTGTCATCAGCAGGCAAATTACCGCCGTATTCCTGAACAAAGTCACCGCCTTCACCAAGGATATTGCACCAGCTTTCGCCGTCAGCAAAACAGGCGCCTGTTCCGCCCTGACCATACTGTGGGGCGAAACCCTGGATTACAACACCGCCCCATTCGCCCATGCCATCGTAATTTTCATCAGCAAGACTGCTAAAGGTAATTGGCTGCGCAGCTGTACCTATGGCTTCCAGCTTGGAGCCACGAGTTACCAACAGCACACCATCAGCAGCGCCGCGAACATCGGTACCTGGTTCAATTGTTAGAGTTACACCCTGGCTAACAATTAGATCCATCTCTGCCTGAGAGGAAATCTCTTTATTGCCTAAACCGACCTGAACTACACCGCTCAAAACATACTGGGTGCCTGAGGCCATGCTGTAGTCAGTATTAATGGTTCCTGTTACCACAGCCTGTGAACAGTCATCATTGAAGCTCACAAAGCTAGCTTCTGTAACCGCAGCACAGAGGCCGGTGACAACATCTGTTGTATCAGTTACAGGAGCTGTAGTGTTGTTAGTGATATCTCCTGCAATTGTTACTGTGATATCTCCAGCGCTCTCGCTATCGCCGCACCCGGTTAGGGTTAGCGACGTGAGCAGACCAGCTGCTAAAAGTTTTGTCTTCATTTTTATGGTCCTATTTCAATGGATTTAAATTATGGAACTACTTTGGGTTCTCAAACTATTTACTAATGTCTAAAAGACGTCACAGCTGATAGGTCAGAGACATATTTAAAGATTTGCCTACCTCATAAAGCTCGATCGTCCGATTATTCTGGGTGTAAGAAACTGCCTCATTGGTGAGGTTTTTAACTTTGACTTTTAATGTCCATCTCTCGGCGAGAATATTCTCGTAATTCAAGTCAACCAGGGTTCTCCCTGATTCAACAACAGGACCCAGTGCCGCACCGCGCGCCACTCTATAGATTCTGTCGTCGAAGTGATTTACCAGTAGGGTTAGCTTCTGATCTGTGGGGTAATGGTCATAGCCGATCTGTAAATTGGCCAGGTATTCGGATTGCCCCTGCAATGGACGACCATCAGATCCAGCACCCTCCAGCTGCAGCGACTTGGCTGCAAGCGCTACTGAGGAATCAATGTAGGAAAAGTTACCGTTCAAGAATACACGGAAATCATCACTGTCAATCAGGGTGGTATTGAAGTCCAGCTCGATGCCATCTAAAACGGCAGAGCGCTGATTTCTAAAGGTAATGCCGACGGCAGCTGAACCAGATGCATCTGGAATAGCTCGCTCTACGGGATTGTCAATTTCCTTTCTAAAGAGGGCCAAAGATGCGCGGTTATCAGTACCAAAATAATACTCAACGCGAAGATCTATATTATCAATTTCAGAAACCTTTAGATCTGGAGTGCCGAAGATAGGGTCGTCGGTCTGAGGGTCATAAGACTGAGATTCAGAACGCTCAATTAGGCCGGGGTATGAAACCGTTTGACTAAATCCAAAACGAACCTGATACTCCTCCATTGCCCGCCAGGTGATATTGGCAGCAGGATAAATACCATCAGTCTCGAGATTACCAGTGTTACCGTTATTATTGGGGTAGCCTATATTTTGGCTAAACTCTTCGTATCTGGCGCCAATCTCAATATTCCAGTCTTCGCCAAATTCATTATCAATCATCATATAAAATGCCGTGACTTCTTCATCAGAAATATAAGCATCGGTCGAGGCTGTTGCTGGGCGCAGTCGAAATGCGTCCGCGGCAATATTGGGCACTGAGAGTAGAGCATCAATACCATTGGCGGTACTTAGACTTAACGGGGTATCACCCAGGCGGACACCAAATCGGTACAGATCAACAGTCCTATCTTTGCTAGAGAGCAGGGTTCCCAGCTTTAGAGTGCTGTAGTTAGCATCACCCCATTCGGATGAAATTTTGTAGTCCAGGCCAAAGTCTTTACTGGTTTCATTGAGATCAGACCAACGGCGCTCAACGGAGGAAATGGCCAGCGCGTCATTGAGAGAGTAATACTGTCGACGGTCGGGCTCTAGACGGTCAGTTTCAGAATAACCAACGCGCCAGTCCAAAACGCTGTCGTAACCAGCGGTCTGGAACTCTTTAAAGCCACTGAAGCTCTGGGAAAATAACTGCCGTTGCACATATTCAAGAACAGCTGCATCCAGAGCATTGTCCTCGACATTAATTGCCATGGTTTGACGAGTCACATCATCGGTAGAGCGCAGTAGGGTGGTCTTGGACAGCACTTCACCAGAGTCAAACTCATAGCCCACAACACCGTATCCCGACACTGAAACAGTATCTTTGGTGCGATTGTAGATACCATTTAAATCGCTGGGGTTGGATAGCTGTGCGTCACCACGGTAGCCAGTGCTTCGATCATAAGAGCCAGAGAAATAGTAGCCCAGTTCACCATTGCCGTATTCAAAGCGATCTCCGAAATCAGCATCAAAACCCACATCTGGATCGGCGGTTTCATCATTGATGTCGTAGTCAGGCTTAAAGGTTAAGAAGTAGGCCATAGCCACCGCCGGATCAGTACAGATATCGGCCAGGCTTGGATCGCAGATAGTCAGGCTTCTGGCGCCATTAGTGGCTTGTAAAACACCAGAATGAACATTGCGCAAACCATTGTCGTAACCCAGCCACTCTCTATTACTGTTGCGATACTCTTGAATCTCGTCACCCGTAAACTCTGTATTCATACCCATTGATACAGATAGGGAGCCTGCACGCTCGTCGGGCAGCCCTTTGGTGTTTACTGCAATAGAGCCTCCGGTAGTAGACGCCAGTTGATCGGCAGAGAATGACTTTTGAACTTCGATAGTCTCAACAATATTAGAAGGGAACAGATCTAGCTGAACATCCCTGCGCATTGGATCGGTACTGGGCATAAGAATGCCATTGAAGTTGGTGGCAATATATCGACCGTCAAGACCTCGCACATTGGCATATTTGCCGTCGGAGACACTGAGGCCCGCAATCCGGCCTATGGCTACAGCCACATCACTATCGCCAAAGCGCGCCAGCTGATCAGCATCCATGGCACTGACAATGGTCGTGGCATAGCGCTCAATATTTTCCGTTCCCCTGGTTGGGTTGAAAACACCTAGGGTAACTACCTCTTCAAAAGTAGGCGCGGGAATAATCGCCATCCTGTCAGAGGCAGGACGTTTCTTAATCAGCTTAAAGCCAGCGTAAACACCCAGGTCAGCGAAGACTCGTACTGAACTTGGGGCTGGCACTCTATAGTTTTCTTCAGTCACACTCACACTGTGTAATCCGCGAGGAACTTCTAGGGTGTAGACGCCCTCTTCATTGGTGAAGACTGTCAACTGAAAATCAGATACTTCTACTGCAGCGCCCTCAATAGGCACGCCCGATGGAGAGGTGACCACGCCTGCAATAAACCCAGTAGCTTCAATGCCAGCCTTAAAGATTTGCTTTTTAACCACTGGCTCAACTTCTGGGTTTCTGCTGAAGACTGCTGATACTTCGACTTCGCCACCCTCTGGTACTTCGAAACTAACGGGAATGGCAACATCGTCGTCGATCAGGTATAGCTTGTGTGGGCCGGGTGAAATGGAAGCCTGCACCAGACCTTTACCATCAGTCACACCAACAATCTCACCATCTACGGCCACTTTGATATGCCTGAGGGGCGCATCTTCGAGGAATACCAGCACAAAGGCTTCCTCCGCCGAAGCTACTGGCGCTAAAAGCGAAATCGCCAATACTAATAATCGAACCCATTTATTGGACATCTTTAACCCTTCCTCGAGTCTCTTAACTAAAAAAGCCAACACAGGCTGGCACCAAGATCTGTCTGAAGATCTTCAATAAGGAAAAATTAACAGGCTAAAATTACGCTGGTATGAATTATTTATGACGGTAATGTGACAGAGAATACTGATCTCTGGGCAAGCGGTTATCAGGTATAAAAAAAGGAGGCCAGAGCCTCCTTTTTTTATATTGTGAGCAACGAATAATCACTACTGGTGACGAATATCTTTTCCTTTTACAACAAAGACAATCTGCTCACAGAGATTTTTCGCATGGTCGCCAATTCGCTCAAGGGAGCGAATAACCCACAGCACATTGATCACTCGGCTAATGCTTCTTGGGTCTTCCATCATATAGGTAACCAGCTCGCGCAATGCAGTTTTGTACTCGAGGTCGATCTGCTTATCTTCCTCCAGTGTTCGCATAGCTGCGTCCACGTCAAAGCGAGCAAAGGCATCCAGTGCATTGGCAAGCATGCGCGTCACTGAGGCACCCATATGGCGCACTTCAGTGTAGCCCTCAGCCGAGCCACTCTGCTCTGCAAGAATAATAGCGTGATTGGCAATTTTTTTGGCTTCGTCTCCAATGCGCTCCAGATCATTGACCGCCTTGGTCACCATCATCACCAGTCGCAAATCACTGGCAGCCGGTTGGCGGCGCGCGATAATTAAGATGCAGGCTTCGTCTATATCCACCTCCATGCTGTCGATACTTTGATCTTCAGAGATGACCTCCTCGGCCAGTTTACTGTCAGCATCAGTGACTGCCTTGACAGCATTCTGTAGCTGCTGCTCAACTTTGCCGCCCATCTCCATCAACCGAGTGCGAATCTCTTCGAGCTCCTCGTCGAACTGCTTCATAATGTGATTTTCGAATGACATCTTCGCCATATTATTCTCCATTTGGCCTAGTAATTTAGGCTGCTCTTAAAGTCTTAACCAAATCGACCTGTGATATAGGCTTCAGTCAACTGATGCTCTGGCATGGTAAATACTTGCTCTGTAGGGTTTACCTCAATCAGCTTGCCAAGGTGGAAGTAAGCTGTGCGGTGAGATACTCGTGCGGCCTGCTGCATACTGTGAGTCACAATAGCAATGGTGAAGTTCTCGCTGAGCTCTTCGATCAGCTCTTCAATTTTTGCCGTGGCAATGGGGTCTAGCGCTGAGCAGGGCTCATCCATCAAAATAACTTCCGGGCTAACCGCGATAGCTCTGGCAATACAGAGCCTTTGCTGCTGACCACCAGATAACCCTGTACCCGGCTGATGCAGGCGCTCTTTCACCTCTTCCCAGAGGCTGGCTTTGCGCAGACTGTTTTCAACAATCTCATCCAGATCAACTCTGCTGTCGGCCAAACCATGAATCTTGGGACCATAGGCCACATTTTCATAAATTGATTTGGGGAAGGGGTTAGGTTTTTGAAACACCATGCCTACGCGCGCACGCAGCTCGACCACATCCAGTTTTGGGGCATAGAGGTTTTCGCCATCCATACAGATATCACCCTCAACTCGGCAGCCCTCTACGGTGTCATTCATGCGATTTAGGGTGCGCAAAAAAGTTGACTTACCACAGCCTGAGGGGCCAATCATAGCCATCACTTCATTTTTGGCTATATCAATACTCACATTGTGAATCGCCTGCTTGTCGCCGTAGTAGACATCGATGTTGCGCATGGTCATTTTAGCATTATCGCTAAAGCTCTTACCCACAGTAATCTGATGATCATCTATATCCAGACTCTGGCCGGCTTTGAACTGAGGCGCAACCGCCTTGCGGGTTTTAGCTACTGCCTTTTTAGCTTTGGGCTCCGTCTTCTTGACCTTAGGTACCGCCGACTTGGCCTTGGCTACCTTTTTAGGGGCGGACTTTGATGCTGCTTTAGACGCAGCCTTTGCAGGCTTAGCTGTATCTGCTGGACTCATAATTTATTCCTGTTTACCAACGGCGTTCAAGACGCTTTCGCAGCCAAACGGCCGATGTATTCATAATAATTAAAAAGGTTAGCAGCACCATAATGGCCGCGGAGGTCTTTTCAATAAAGGCTCTCTCCGGACTGTCAGCCCAGAGGAAAATTTGTACCGGCAGCACTGTAGCAGGATCCGTAAAGCTACCTGGAACATCAACAATAAAGGCTACCATGCCAATCATCAGCAGTGGGGCTGTTTCGCCCAGTGCCTGAGCCATACCAATAATCGCACCGGTCAACATACCGGGCAGAGCCAGCGGCAACACATGGTGCAAAACCATCTGATACTTGGAGGCTCCCATACCCAGGGCCGCTTCTCGGATCGAGGGTGGCACCGACTTAATAGCCGCACGGCTGGTAATAATAATGGTTGGCAGTGTCATCAATGTGAGTACCAGGCCACCGACAATGGGCACAGACCTGGGCACATGAAAGAAGTTGATAAAAATTGCCAGGCCCAGCAGGCCAAAAATAATCGAAGGCACCGCGGCTAGATTATTAATATTGACCTCAATAAAGTCAGTCCATTTGTTTTTAGGCGCAAACTCTTCCAGATAAATAGCCGCCGAGACACCTATAGGGAAAGACAGTATCAGAGTCAGCACCAAAGTCAGCAGTGAACCCATCACTGCACCGCGGATACCGGCCTGCTCAGGCTCTCGAGAATCGCCACGGGTAAACAGATTAGTATTTAGCTGCAGGCGTATCAGCCCCTGCTCATGCAACTGGTCGATCCAGACCACCTGTTTATCAGACAGCCGCGCTGCATAGGCTTCGCCATCCAGCCAGGACTTGTAATAGGTATCTATATCATCATCAGCCAACAGCCAGATTGACTCGGTTGTATTAAGTAGCTGTGGATTGGCCAGCAGACGGTCTTTTAGGTCAAACCCTGCTCCATTGCTGAGTAGTCCATTCAATCGGCGCTTATCTCTGCGCCCAGAGACATCGGTAAATTTTTCGCGCAGTGCGACTTTGGGCACGGCATCCCAATTACCCATCATCAGTTGCTCTGGATCGGATAGATTCTCAATGCCCAGCAGATCCTGATCGTAGCTGACATTGAGCTTGATGTAAGTCGCCTGGAATGCCCCATGCCCTTTGCCGATAATATCGACAAATAGCACGGCGACCGCCGCCAAGCCTATAAATATAGCCACACGCCCACACCATTGAAACCTGGCTTCAGCGCGGTTACGGCGAGTCAGAGAGCGCTTTATTTTGGATAAATTATCCGCTGACTTATTCATACTGTTCTCGATATTTCTTAACAATGTGCAGAGCAAAGATATTTAGCAATAGGGTGACGACAAACAGCATCAGACCCAGGGCAAAGGCAGCCAGGGTTTTTGGACTATCAAACTCCTGGTCACCGGTTAACAGGGTAACTATCTGCACTGTCACAGTGGTTACTGAATCCAGAGGGTTGGCTGTCAGTTTGGCCGCCAGCCCAGCTGCCATCACAACAATCATGGTCTCGCCAATGGCCCTGGATACTGCCAGCATAATGCCGCCAACAATACCTGGCAGCGCAGCGGGAATAACTACTCTACGCACGGTCTCTGAATGGGTAGCGCCCATGGCCAGCGAACCATCGCGCATAGACTGAGGCACGGCAGTAATCACATCGTCTGCCAGTGACGAGATAAAGGGAATAATCATAATGCCCATTACGCCACCGGCCGCCAGCGCACTCTCGGAAGACACCGTCAGCCCAAAGCTGCTACCTAGATCGCGCAGATAAGGTGCCACTGTCAGGGCTGCAAAAAATCCATAAACCACAGTGGGAATGCCGGCCAGCACTTCTAAGGCCGGCTTGGCAAAGGTGCGAATTCTCTTGCTAGCATACTCTGCCAAATAGATCGCTGACATTAGCCCCACTGGCACCGCCACCAGCATAGCCACCGCTGACACCAGCAATGTGCCTACAAATAACGGCACAGCGCCAAAACTGCCTGAGGAGCCTACCTGATCTTCGCGAATAGCGGTCTGTGGGCTCCAGTCCAGACCAAAGACAAAATCGGTCACAGGAACGGAGCGGAAAAACTGAATGGACTCAAACAACACAGAGAGCACGATGCCCAGGGTAGTGAAAATAGCCAGACAGGCACAGGCCAGCAGCAGGTTCTGCATAACTTTTTCAACTGCCGGACGAGCTCGAAAGCCGGAGGCGACTCGGCTTAAACCTAAAACCAGTCCAGCTGCAGAGAACACCAGTGCCAACAATGTCAGGGACCAGCGAGATATCTGCCGCAGAGAGACCATATGGTCAGCTGCAGCAAGCAGCGGCCCAGTCTGCCCGGCGCGGGGCAATACACCATCGGCAAGATTGCCAATTTTATTTAATAACAGGTTGTAACTGGCGGTATCTGAGGGTGCTATCTCGGCGGCGACCGCGCCTATCACCATACTGTTAATCACCGGATCATCAAAAATCATCCACAGGGCTAGCAGGATAAGCGACGGCAGCGCACACCAGAATGCCGTGTGCATTCCATAGTAGGAGGGCAGAGAATGGAGCTTGCGAATACCACCCAGGGGGGCGGCAATAGCCAGAGAGCGTCCACGGCCCAGATAGAAGGCCAGTACACCCAAGCCAAATAGCAAAAGTAATATATTAGTCGCTTGCATAGAGCTTGCGGTGTCCTTTAGAAACGAAAAAACCCGGCTCTTTGAGCCGGGCGGTACTGTGACAAAATACCTGCATTATTTCAATGCTTCGTTGCCCGTCATTGGCGTTAGAGAGCGAGTGCTCTTAGCCATAGCTCTGCGCTCTTCAAGAGGCAGTGGAATCATGCCTTTTTCAGCCAAATAGCCATCTTCGCCCCAGGCGCGCTCACTAGTAAACTCATTGAGGTAGCCTTCAATACCTGGCACAACACCCACATGGGCTTTTTTGACATAGAAGTAAAGCGGGCGTGAGATCGGGTATGACTTATCGGCAATTGACTCAAAGGTTGGCTCAACAGATTCAATATTTGCACCCTGTACCTTATCGGCATTTTGATCTAGAAAACTGAAGCCGAAGATACCCAGTGCTGCCGGATTAGCCTGCAGCTTCTGAACAATCAGATTGTCATTTTCACCGGCTTCAATGTAAGCGCCGTCTTCGCGGATAGTGTGACACAGAGCCTTGTAGGCACTCTTGTCGGTTTTCTTCATTGCCTTGATCCAGGCAAACTTTTTACAGCCGCCTTCCAAAGCCAACTCAGCAAATGCATCGCGAGTACCAGAGGTCGGGGGAGGCCCCAGTACTTCGATTGCTGTATCTGGCAATGCTGAGTTGACCTGGTTCCAAGTCGTGTAAGGATTGTCGATGAGCTCACCCTCTGCTGCACCTGGTACCTGGGCAGCCAGTGCCAGAAAGATATCTTTGCGGCTCAACTCTACAGGCGCTGATTCGACTGAGTTGGCAATAACAATACCATCGTAGCCAACCTGAACTTCGATCACTTCCCTGACGCCGTTTGTCTGGCATTTCTTAAACTCACTGCTCTTCATACGTCTTGAAGAGTTGGTAATATCCGGGTAGTTAGTACCAACACCGGAACAGAATAGCTTCATGCCGCCACCGGAGCCGGTTGATTCAATTTTGGGAGTCAATTTTCCACTGGCGCGACCATAGCGCTCAGCCACAACTGTTGAAAAAGGATATACCGTAGAAGATCCTACGACTTCTATTGACTCTCGAGCCATAGAAGAGGTTGCACTGATGGAAGCCATAGCAAAAACAATGGCTGGAATAAATTTAAGCTGGGTCATAACAACCTCCAAAGGCTGGCACACAGATGTGCTATTAATTGATTCAGTTTTAGAACGGGAACACTGTATTAAAGTTATGTGACAGAAATATGACAATCAAGCTCAGGTAAATAAATTTTAGTAGCTTTGGAGCTGTCATATTAGTGTCATATTTCTTTCATATATTCATCATGTTGCTGTCATATTTCTGCAACCTGAACTGGGCCGTAGCCCAATGAATTAAACTTTTTGGGGATTGAACATGAACAAACTAGCACTTTCTGCTGCTGTAGCTGCCACTCTGGGGCTAGCGTCCAACAGCTTCGCGGACGGCCCGATCGATGGCACAATTTATGGCAAGATCAATGTCTCTGTGGTCAATACAGATCAAAATTCATCTGATAAATGGAAGCTTAATAGCAATGCATCGCGCCTGGGTGTTAAGGGTAAAACCAAGATCACCGATGGTCTCTACGCTGTGTATAAAGCAGAATTTGAAATGTGCGTCGACGATGGTGACTGTAAGGGCCAGACGTTTACACAGCGCAATATTATGGGCGGTATTAGAGGCAGCTTTGGTACAGTCTGGGCAGGCAAGCATGACTCACCCACCAAACTGGCACAGAAAAAGATCGATTTGTTTAATGATCTCGAAGGTGATATCAAGAATACCTTTGAAGGCGAAAACCGTGTTTCCAATATTATTGCTTACACCAGCCCCACGGTAAGTGGCTTCTCTGGCACTGTTGCAATGATCCCGGGAGAGGGTGCAGATGTTGATGGCGATGGTATTGATGACACTGGTCTGACGGATGGAATGTCCTACTCTCTAAGCTACAGTAAAGATAACCTCTATCTTGCACTGGCCAGCGATAAGGATGTAGATAGCCAGGATCTGGTGCGTATGGTTATGCAGTACAAAATTGATAATCTAAAACTGGGTGCCATGTTCCAGCAAAACGAAGATAATCAGGGTACCAAGGATGAATCTGGATATTTTGTAAGCGCTGCCTATAAAATCGATAAGACCACGTTGAAAGCTCAGTATGGCTTTATCGAAGACGATGTAGATGGCGACGAAGAGGAAACACTGTCCCTGGGTGCTGATTACAAGCTGAGCAAAAACACCAAGGCCTATATTTTCTATACAGACAATACGGATTCTGAGGTGGACTCATCAGATGACGAAGACAGCTCATTTGGTGTAGGCATGGAACACAAGTTCTAAGCATTAGCCTGTGGATTTAGGTTAATATTTAGTTCGGTTCTATTAAAAAGGGCGCCTTGGCGCCCTTTTTAACATAAGGAGATAATTATGAATTCCACAGATACGAAACCAGGTTATGGCGTTGCAGTAATTTCCGCAATGCTGCTCTCCGGGGCGGCAAGCAGTAGCTGTGACTTTGATACTGATGATGCAGATGGGCCTGATTTTCTCGATAAAATTATTGAATGTGAGAAACAGCAGAGCTCTCGGGATAACAGTGAAGGAGGCTCCAAAGCTAGTAGCTCAGTTGAGGTAACCAAGCTCTATGGCGAGGGTTCACTTACCGCCTCGGGCATTGTTGAGCGCCCCGTGGCTGCGCCGGGAACCCTGAGTCACTATGCTAAAAAAAGCTTTGTAGCGCGCCAGCCCTACTCTCTGCGACCAGATGCTAAATTCGAAGAATCAGTCACCATAGCGATTCAAAAGCTGCATCTTGAGATGGCCCATTACTGCGCCAGAGGCTGGGATATCCAGCGCCAGTGGACAGAGGCCAATAGCCAGCAACAGGGTGATTTTTTTCTACACTACCAGTTTCGCTGCACTGAGACCTAACAGAGATATCGCATCCTAGTCAGTCTTAGTAGGAAAGCTACAGATAAAAACAGCTCCCTGCCCCAGGCGACTGTTGATCTGCAACTCACCCCCGCAACTGGTCACCGCATGTTTGACGATCGCTAAGCCTAAGCCGCTGCCACCAGTGTCGGAGTTTCGGCTGTTATCTCCGCGATAAAAGCGCTCGGTCAGCCTTGGTATTTCCAGGGGATCTATTCCCACACCGTCATCTGCAATAGCAATGGAGACTGCGGCATTGGGTTCAGTTACACTAATACTAATTGTTGCACCCTGAGGGTTGTGGCGTACCGCGTTAAACACCAGATTACCCAGAGCACTGCGCAAGCTACTGGGCTCGACACTGAGGCTGATAGCCTCGCAGCAATCTAGCTCAAGGCTGTGTCTGCCGCCGCTGAGCTGCTCGGCTTCAACCATAATCTCAGATAATAGATTAAATAGATTTGTTGACGGATAGCTCTGCTGAGCATCCGACCCTCCATCACTCTCATACTCGGCCCCCTCAAAACGGGACAACAAAATTAAATCATCGGCCAGTGACTGCATGCGACTGACCTGGGTGGCCATTTGCTTAAAGGCTCTGTCGGCTATAGCTGTATTACTAGGCAGGTCTTGCAATGTCTCTATATAGCCGCGTATTACCGTCAGTGGGGTACGCAACTCATGGGATATATTGCCGACAAACTCTTTGCGCACAGTTTCAAGATTGTTCATGCGAGTGATATCGGCAATGACTAGAATAATCTCGTTATCGCCAAAACGGGACGCGGTAAATAGCAACAGTCTGCCCTCTTGACTGGAGGACGGCATCTGAATTGAGCCTATAAATTCAGGCTGATGAATATAGCTAACAAACTCAGGGTCGCGAATTAAATTAATAATAGCGCTGCCTCTGTCTGAGGACCTTAAGCCCAGCAGCCTCTTGGCCGAGCTGTTCCACCAGTCAAGGGTAAGGTCACTGCGCAGCACCAGAACACCCTCTTCCAAAGCCTCGGTAACCCGAGTGACCCGTTTGATGGTATGACGCATCTTTTCAAGAGCACGACGGTGACGACGACGCTGGCGATTGAGGGTGTCGCTGATTTCACCCCAGACGCCGCCGGCATCAGGGGGAATACCCCGCATACCTTTGTCGATCCAATCAAATAATTTAGAGATAATGCTAAAGGTCCAGAGCAGATAACAGCCCACACCTATAAAGATGACTTCAAAGGTATAGCCCAGACTCCAGCCAAAGAACAGGGTAAATAGCCCGACCAGAACTATACGCCATATCTCTGTAGACATTCCTGGCCGCAATGGATTTGACCTCTTTAAAGTGCATAATCAACTGCACCCTATTATGCAGTCTGTATCTGGGTCGAGAAACGATACCCGGCTCCGCGCACAGTCTGCACATAGTTATCGTGACCTGCAACCGAAATTGCTTTGCGCAAACGGCGAATATGGACATCCACCGTGCGCTCATCCAGATAGACATTGCCACCCCAGACATAGTCCAGAATCTGGTCTCTGGAATAGACGCGCTCCTGATGGGTGAGGAAGAATTGCAGCAGTCGATATTCTGTAGGCCCTAAATTGACCGGTTGACTACCAATATTCACACGGTGTCCGATAGGGTCAAACACCATATCCCCCACATGAATGGGCTCTTTGAGCTCTTCCCGACCAATACGGCGCAGCACCGCCTTAACCCTGGAAATAAGCTCGCGGGGAGAAAAAGGCTTGGCGATATAGTCATCGGCGCCTGCATCCAGCCCAGAGATCTTGTTGTCCTCCTCTGCTTTGGCGGTCAGCATAATCACCGGCAACTTTTCAGTCAGCTCATCGCGTTTCAGTCGGCGCAGCAGCTCCAGACCCGTGGTACCGGGCATCATCCAATCCAGCAGAACCAGATCTGGGCAGCGGTCAATAATAACGGCATGGGCCTGTTGGGCATTCTCCGCCTGCAGCACATTGTAGTCAGCGGCCTCTAGGGCAATGCTAAGCATATCCCTGATTGCCGCTTCGTCATCGACCAGCAAAATCGTATGCTTGGGCATAATATTGGTCTCATCAATCATTTCTTTATGCTTCCATTAAATGACTGCCATATGACAGCAATATGACAGAATTATTAGGTCAGTGCATCTTTCGTTTGTCTATTCGATATTTGTTTACTGTTCACGCATAATGGCGTCTTCATTATCCACTGGAAAAAAAATTATCATGAGTATCAAAGACAACAGCGCCGTAAGCTTCCACTACAGTCTGGCCGATGACGAGGGGCAGCAGCTAGACAGCTCCGCCGGAAAAGAGCCACTGGCTTACCTGCATGGGGCTGGAAATATTATTCCTGGCCTGGAAAATGCCCTTACCGGAAAAGCTGTGGGTGATTCTATGACTGTTGCCGTCTCTGCTGCTGAGGGCTATGGCGAGGTGCAACAAGAGTTGATTCAGGATGTGCCGCGCACTTCATTTCAAGGTGTTGAGCAAATAGAAGTGGGAATGCAGTTTGAAGCTCAGACCGGACAGGGTGGCACGGTTCCTGTCACCGTTACTGCAGTGACCGACGAAACTGTCACAGTAGATGGCAACCATCCTCTGGCGGGCAAAAATCTTAACTTTGATGTATCCATTGAAGCTGTTCGTGATGCCACTGCAGAAGAACTGGAGCATGGTCATGTGCATGGTCCAGGCGGGCATGAGCATTAAGTTCAGTCCAGCATAAAAAAAGGCCACCATACGGTGGCCTAATTGGGGGAGAGTTTTGGGCTTTGGGGTTTAAGTCTGTCGGTTAATCAAAAACTGGGAATAGCTCACTGAGAGCGACGCAGATTCCAACGCCAAAACCAATGCCGGTGCTGGTCCAAACATCAGCGCCATAGGCAAAAAGTCCAATTGATGCGCCGAATAATGTACCTGTGGCAATAGTGGCTAAGCTGGCAAATCTGAATAAGTTCATGAGTCCTTTCCTCAATATTCACTGGTTAAAATCCCTGTTCTAAGAAACTATCGCAGCTGCTTTACTGAGTCATTTATTTAAGACGGATCAGTCTGGTTATTCTCTCGATAGAGTCTCAGCGGGACTGTTACCCAGTTCTCAAATCAATCTCTATCATGTAATACTGTGAACTGCACTGGCCGCTCAGCACTGACATATTTGTGCAATAAATGCTGGGTACAATAGAAAATTTATGGAATTTTAAGATCAGATGACGATAAGAGTAGGTATTAACGGTTTTGGCCGCATTGGTCGACTGGCATTGCGAGAGTCCTGGGGCGCCGCAGGCTTTGAAATTGTCCATATCAACGAATGCGCCGGAGACGCTGCCAGCGCTGCCCATTTACTGCAGTTTGATTCGGTGCATGGCACCTGGGACAGGGATATTACTGCAGATGCCAATGACAGCCATATTAGTATTGATGGTCGGTCTATTGGTTATTCCCAACATCAGTCTATTGAGGATACGCCCTGGGCCGCTGCCGGTGTTCAGCTGGTCGTAGAATGCACTGGCAAGCTAAAAACTGAAGAAAAACTAGCCCCCTATTTCGCTCAGGGAATCAAAAAGGTTCTGGTCTCTGCTCCTATTAAAGGCCTGCCCGAGGACCTGGTGATCAATCTGGTAATGGGAGTTAATGACCATAGGTATCAGGGCCAAAATATTGTCACCGCAGCCTCCTGTACCACCAACTGTCTGGCGCCGGTGATTGATGTGCTGCACCGTACCTTTGGTATTGAGCATGGCTCGATGACCACCATTCATGATATTACCAATACCCAGAGTATTCTCGACGAATACCACAGCGACCTGCGCCGCGCCCGTGCCAGCAGCATGTCACTGATTCCTACCAGCACCGGGTCGGCGACGGCTATCACTGAAATCTTTCCCGAGTTGAAGGGCAGATTAAATGGATTGGCGGTGCGCGTACCCCTGGCTAATGCCTCGCTGACTGACTGTGTCTTTGAGCTGCAACAGCAGGTCAGTGTGGAGCAGGTTAACGAAGCACTTAAGTCAGCTGCCGATGGTCGGCTCAAAGGTATTCTCGGCTTTGAAACCAGACCGCTGGTATCGGTCGACTACACCAATGATCGCCGCTCAGGCATTGTCGATGGCCTTTCAACTATGGTCATTAATAATACCCAGGTGAAGCTATTGATCTGGTACGACAACGAAATTGGCTATGTAAACCGTATGATGGAGCTGGCAGGTAAAATCGCCCGGTCTATCTAAACACTGGTCAAAAAATGTCCATGCGCTCACCACTGGCCCAGTATATTACCGTTACTCTCAGCTACTGGGCCTTTACTCTGACCGATGGCGCTCTGCGCATGCTGGTGCTGCTGTTTTTCCACAATCTGGGTTACAGCCCCATAGAAATTGCCAGCCTGTTTTTGCTCTATGAATTTTTTGGTGTGGTGACTAATTTGTATGGCGGCTGGTTGGGTTCTAGATTTGGTTTAACCCTGACTATGCAGCTGGGTCTGGGGTTGCAAATTTTTGCTCTGGCACTGTTACTGGCCGATCCCTCGGTACTGACGGTGGTCTATGTGATGATTGCCCAGGCTATTTCGGGGATTGCCAAAGACCTCAATAAAATGGCCGCCAAAAGTAGTATCAAAACTCTGGTGGCTGATGGGGAGCAGGGCAAACTCTATCGCTGGGTGGCCATGCTCACCGGTTCAAAAAATGCACTTAAAGGCATGGGTTATTTTCTCGGTGGCGCACTTTTGGCAACAGTCGGCTTCCAGGGCAGTATCGCCGCTCTTCTCAGCCTATTATTGGTAGCTCTTGTGATGGGCAGTTGGCTGCTGGAGTATCAGCCCGGAAGTAACAAAGGTTCTTTTAGTCAAAGCCTCTCACCCAGTGCCGGCGTAAACCGTCTGTCTGCTGCCAGGCTATTTTTATTTTGTGCTCGAGATGTTTGGTTTGTAGTGGCACTGCCGGTATTTCTGCAGAGCCAGCTGGGTTGGTCGCCGGTCCAGGTGGGTAGCCTGATGGCCGCCTGGGTAATTATTTATGGGGCTATACAGGCCATTGCGCCAAAGATTACCGGTAGCCATGTGCCCAGTGGTAGAACCCTTTATGTCTGGGCCACACTGCTCACCCTTTTGCCCTGCGGCATAGCATTTGCGCTTAGCTCTGGCATGGATCCCGGGCTGGTTCTGGTAGTTGGGCTGCTGATATTTGGTGGCGTTTTTGCAATTAATTCCAGTGTACATTCCTATCTTATACTGGCCCTGGCCCAGCGTGAATCTGCCTCTCTTGACCTGGGGTTCTACTATATGGCCAATGCCGGTGGGCGACTGCTGGGTACCCTGCTATCTGGACTAATGTACCAGCAGTATGGGCTGATTAGCTGCTTGCTAATGTCATCGTTGTTGATCGCTATCAGCGCCCTGCTGGCTCGAGATCTGAAGCCCCAATCTTCCTAGAGCTTTACAGACAGGTCTGTTAGGGTATCTGCTGTTTTTATTATTCTAATTATCAAAGGCTTTGACGATTCCAACATGAGTACTGACACTGAAAATGCAATGGACCCCAATGGGTTGTTCCGCGAAGAAAACTACACAGACCAGAAGATGGGCGCTATCCGTAAACTGATCCCTGTCTGTGCCGATGGCTCAGATGATACGGATCGGCCGGTCAACTTTTTTGGCTCTGCTCAGGTGATGACACCTATGGGGGCTATTCCCCTTAACTTTGCTCTGGAGGGAACCACCATTGGTGAAGCTGCAGAGGATTTTGCCGATAAAGCGGCTATAGCCATGGAAGAAGCTGCAAAAGAGCTGGAGCGCATGCGCCGCGAGCAGGCTTCACAGATTGTGGTGCCAGGACAGGGTGGCCAGGGCGGTATGGGTGGCGGTTCCGGCAGCGGAATCATTACCTAGAAAAACCACCGCTAGAAAAACCACTTAGCCCCCTACAACAGATTATGCCCCAGCTGATAAAAAGCAGCTGGGATAACGGAGGCGGAGATACTCAATACCTGCTGGTGTCGCCAGCAGCGACGATTAAGCTGCATACATAGGGATGAGCCCTGGCCTGTAAGCGTCAGCTGGTGCTGCTGCTCTGGGCTTGGCGATACAGCCATCAGCTGGTAGTCAACTCTGGTGCTGGGGGCAATCCAGTCCAGATAGGCATCTGGCGTAACCTTTTTAAATGTTTGCTTGGGCAGTGCCGGTGCCAGCGCGGTATTGACCCACAGCTGCTGCAGCACCAGGGGACGATTGCGCTCTAGGTGCAGCATATTTAATTGATAAACGGGTTGTTTTGAATCCAGCAGCATTAGCTCAGTCATTTGACGGCTAGGGGCAACAGCTTCTATACCCAGCAGGCGATTGCTGTAGTAGCCCGTCTCTCGGGCCCGCTCGACCAAGTCAATAATTTCAATACTGGCCACCTGCAGGTTTGGCTTGGCGACAAAGGTTCCGGAACCCGCTGTTCTGGACAGTAATCCCTGGTCTGCAAGTTCTTGCAGAGCCCTGCGCGCCGTCATTCTGCTGACAGAAAATTGCTCAGCCAGCTTAGGTTCAGACGGCGTTCTATAGCCGATGGGCCATTCACCTGTCTCGATCTGATGCCTGAGGTACTGTTTTATCAATTCGTACTGAGGTAGTTTTAGCGCTGTTTTCACCATAGTATTGCACTCAAAATAAAGTATAGACAGCAATATCTGTATATACATATTATTTTTAATATACAAAGATATTTGTACGCTAAATTCGTCGAAAAATCCAGTTTTAATCAAATAAAAGCGAACATTTTCCTTACGGTCAGCGTCTAGCTTGAAAAATATCTGTATATACAGTTTAACTATTTTGCAATTAGAGCCAGCTTCTCTGCCCGACTGAGCTTTTTAATCGCTGCCTCTCGACTAGCCGCAGTGCTGCGGTTGTAGCCCTGCTCTAGATAAACCATTTCCACCGCTTTGCGTCCGCGGAAATACTTGGCTCCCGCTTTGCCAGACTGGTGTTCAGCCAGGCGCCGCTGGGGATCTGTGGTAATTCCTGTGTACAGCGTCTGATCGCTTGCCCGCACCATATACACATACCACTGATCTACCTCAGAGGATGAAGTTGAGGCTGAGGCTGACTTATTCATTCTGGCTTAAGGGCGCCGTGGCAGAACTGGCACAGGTAGTTAGCTCGGCCGCGCTGAATCTTGCGGTGGCGCATAATGGTCAGCTGGTGAGTTCTGCAACCACAGACATAGGCGAAACGCTGGTACTGGCGCACTGGAATACCGCTTAAATCGTAATTGCCCGTGGCTCTGGGAATGCCGCCCAGATCAACCATAATGCTTTTCCATTCTGGCCCATGGGGTTTGACCCGCTGGAAACCATACAGACAGTCGACAATATAATGAGCCACTTCATGAATTACCGTATCACTGAGACTGTCCTGATAGTATTTGGCAAACAGCCAGGGGTTGTACCTTATGCGCCTGTGCTTGCGGCTAACCTGATACATGCCGGCACATTTACCCCTGAGGTCAAAGTTGACAGGTACTGGGGCAAAGTCACGGCCATAGCGCTTTGAAGCCAGCGCAATACAGCGGTCAGTGGCGTTTATAACCTCAGCCTGCTGCTGTTCTGTGATAGGCTCTATCTGTTCAATCTCTTCCATTGACCAAGTATAAGGCTTGGCTGTGCTGGTACAATGCCGGTCAGTTAATTTGAGTTTTTATTTTAGATTTTGTGCCCATGAATGTAGATCTGCACTGTCATACCAATGTTTCCGACGGCACATTGTCGCCCGCGGAGCTTATTCGCCTCGCGGCGGAGCGCAATATCAATATGTTGTCGATTACCGATCATGACAGCATCCAGGCCTATGAGACCGCCCGCCCATCCAATGCAGACCTGAGGCTGATACCTGGCATTGAGTTCTCCAGTTACTGGAATAAGTTTGGCGTGCATATTGTTGGTCTTAATCTGGACCTGTCTAGTGCTGCTATCCAACAGGGAGTGGCACAGCAGTCCCAGGCGCGCGAAGACCGAGGGGAGAAAATTGCCGAAAAGCTCCGCCGTCTGGGTTTTGACGACTGTCTGGCTGGCGCCAAAAGTTTTACTTCTGGCGGCCAGGTGGGCCGGCCCCACTTTGCCCAACATCTGGTCGCCATAGGCGCGGTCAGCAGCATACAGCAGGCATTTAAAAAATATCTAGGCGCCGGCAAAGCCGGAGATATTAAAGAGCAATGGGCCGACCTCTCTCAGGTAGTGGACTGGATACGCGGCGCCGGTGGTGTTGCAGTGCTGGCTCATCCCACCAAGTACAAAATGACGCGCAGTAAAATCAACCAGCTGATCGAAGATTTTACCGCTGTGGGGGGCGAGGCAATTGAAGTTATCTCTGGCCTGCAAATCCCCTCGGTAACCAAGGATATGGCTAGACTGTGCAATAGCCATGGCCTGCTGGCCTCCTGCGGGTCAGATTTTCACTCAGTCCAGCAACCCTGGGCAGCCCTAGGCATGGTGGCACCACTGCCGGACAGCTGCACTCCAGTATGGCAGCGCTGGAGTTAATCCTGCGCGCGCAATTCCTTAGCCCCCTATTCCTGTGTATACTGCGCCGCTGCCTATTATGGGCGGCAGCGTATAAGATTAAATAGTTAATTAATTGAGAGCCTAAGTCAGTGGAAATCTTTATCTTCGTTAGTGAACAATGGGTATTAATCAGTGTGCTGATGGGCCTGATTTATTTCCTTATCTGGTCCGAGCGCAGCAAGGGCGGCAAGCCGATTACAGCCAATGAGCTGGTGGCAATGATGAACGCAGATACAGCTGTTCTAGTGGATGTGCGTCCCGCCAGTGAATTTCAGTCAGGTCATATCCACGGCGCTATTAATATTCCCCACAACAAGGTGGACGGGCGCATTGGCGAGCTTGAAAAGTCGCGCAGTAAAATCCTGGTGATGGCAGACCATATGGGTCAGCACGCTGGGAGTGCTGGCCGAAAGTTTAGTAAAGAAGGCTACAACGTGCGTCGGCTCAGTGGTGGCATGGGTGAATGGCAGGCTCAAAGCATGCCTGTAGTGAGAGACTAGGTTAATAAAGGGAACACCATGTCACAAGTAGTACTTTACGGAACGCGATTTTGCCCGTTTTGCATTCAGGCTCGCCGCCTGCTTACTAGCAAAGGTATTGAGTTTAAAGATATCCCCCTGGACTCGGATCCGGAGTTGCGTTCTTCGGTGATGGACCGCAGTTCGCGACACACTGTGCCACAGATCTGGATTGGTGAAAATCATCTGGGTGGCTACACCGAGCTCTGTGAACTGGATGTTCAGGGCGGGCTAGACCCGCTGGTTAGCACCGGGGGTTGAATTAGCCCCGGGCGACTCCATATAAGTTTAAAGGCCCTCTTAATAGCAGATAATAAGGTTAATAATCATGACAGAAGAAACAGCAGTAGCGGCGGAAGCACCGGCATCAGAGCCACAATTCTCCATCCAGCGTATTTACCTGAAGGATCTGTCCTTTGAGACACCTCAGGGCCCATCAGCTTTCACCAAACAGTGGCAGCCGAAGGTCAATCAGGACCTGAGTACCAAATCTGCGAAGATTGAAGAGGATGTGTTTGAAGTAAGCCTGCGCCTGACACTTACCGTGAGCAGCGATGAAGAGACTATTTATTTAATTGAAGTGGAACAGGCTGGCCTGTTTACCATTCGTGGTTTCGCCGACCAGCAGCTCACTCAGGTACTCAATACTACCTGCCCAAATCTGCTGTTTCCCTATGCCCGCGAGGCCATAGATAATATTCTAACCAAGGGTTCGTTCCCTCCCTTGATGATTCCACCAATCAACTTTGATGCTCTGTTTGCTTCTGCTGTCCAGCAGGCGGCCGCCAAAGCCAAGGACGAGCCTGAGAGCGAAGAAACCCAGCACTAGTCACCACAGGCTGTCCCAATAAAAAAACCCGCTTTTAACAGCGGGTTTTTTGCTTTTGGAATATCGGTCTCCGCAGCCTACAGCGCCTTGCTCTCCATGCTGTATTCCTGCAACTTTCTGGTTAATGTATTGCGCCCCCAGCCCAGCAATTCGGCGGCATCCTTTTTGCGCCCACCGGTATGGGCCAGGGCAGTCTCGATCATAGTGCGCTCAAACTCCGGAATCGCCTGGGCTAGTATGTCACTGCGACCCAGCTTGAGCTCCCGCTCGCTCCAGCGCTTTAGCATCTGCTGCCAATCACCCTGGGTGCGACTCTCAGACTCTGCATCCTCGGCCTGCAACTCCGGGGGCAAATCAGTCAACAGCACCTCTCGACCTGCGGCCATCACCGTCAACCAGCGGCAAATATTTTCCAACTGGCGCACATTGCCAGGCCAGGCCAGATTAAAGAAAAAGTCTTCCGCTTCCTGGGACAGCGTCTTGGGCTCCATATCCAGTTCTTTGGCTGCCCGGTAAAAGAAGTGCTGCATCAACTGGGGTATATCTTCGCGGCGATCGGCCAGCTTGGGCAGATGGACGCGGATAACATTTAAACGGTGAAAGAGATCTTCTCGAAAGCGGTTTTCAGCCACTAATTGTTCCAGATTTTGGTGGGTGGCGGCAATAATCCGCACATCTACTTTTACCGCTGTATGACCGCCAACTCGGTAGAACTCGCCATCGGCCAGCACGCGCAGCAGTCTGGTCTGAGCCTCGGGGGGCATATCGCCAATCTCATCGAGAAACAATGTGCCACCATCAGACTGCTCAAAGCGCCCTTCGCGGCGCTGAGCTGCGCCGGTAAAGGCGCCTTTTTCGTGGCCAAATAGCTCTGATTCGATCAGGTCATTGGGTATGGCCGCCATATTCAGAGCGATAAACTTATTCTCACGCCTGGGACTGTGTTTGTGCAGGGCCTGGGCAACTAACTCTTTACCTGTGCCAGATTCACCATTAATTAAAACTGTGATGTTGGACTGAGAGAGACGACCAATGGCTCTAAACACCTCCTGCATGGCAGGGGCTTCACCAATAATTTCTTTGGCTACATTTTGAGCCTGGACTGGCTCGGCCTGAGATTTCTGCTCCTTGGAAAAAGACAGGCCGCGACGGGCGACATCTACAAGCTCTTCAAGGTCAAAGGGTTTGGGCAGGTATTCAAACGCACCCCCCTGATAGGCGGCTACTGCGCTGTCTAGGTCTGAATGGGCTGTAGTAATAATGACCGGAATATCTGGCCTATTGCCATGTATCTCTTTTAATAACTGCAGACCATCTATTCCAGGCATACGAATATCGGAAATAATAATCTCTGGCTCAGCGGTCTTGAGCGCCTGCAGTAGATCGTTGCCCGATTCAAAGCTGCGCACGGTAATTCCGTCTCTGGTAATGGCTTTTTCCATTACCCAGCGCAGCGAGCGATCATCTTCTGCTATCCAAATTTCTGAATTAGTACTCATATTAAACCTTTACGGGGAGGTAGATAGAGAAGCTGGTATGACCTGCCTCTGATTCACATTCAATAATGCCCTGATGACCGTTGACCGCAGTCTGCGCAATGGTCAGACCCAGTCCGGAACCCTCGCTGCGGCCACTGATCATTGGGAAGAAAATACGCTCTTTGATCTCTTCGGAGACACCTGGACCATTGTCAATAATCTCCAGGCAACAGATCACCTTGTGATGCTGGCCAGCAATGGTGAAACTGCGCTTAATTCGCGAGCGGAAAGTAATCTGAGGATCTGCCTCAGAGGAGTCCAGTACCGCCTGCATAGCGTTGCGCGCTACATTTAGCACCGCCTGAATAAGCTGCTCTTTATCACCCTGAATATCAGGGATACTGGGGTCATAGTCTCTCTTCAGAGTTAGGCTACCCCGGGTTTCCGCCTCAATAAGAGCGGCCACATGCTCTGTCACCTCGTGGATACTCATAGCCTCCATCTGAGGTAGATGGTTAGGTCCCAGCAGGCGATCAACCAGATTGCGCAGGCGATCGGCCTCGGTGGTGATAATGTGGCAGAGCTCTCTGGTCTCATCGTCCAGCCCCTGCTCTGCAATCATCTGATTCAGTAGTTGGGCAGCACCGCGGATACCTCCGAGGGGATTTTTAATCTCATGGGCCAAACCCCGTATCAGGCTTCTTGAAGTGTCATGGACTGACAGCAGTGCCTCTTCGCGATTAATCTTTAAAAAGCGATCAATAGGCTGCATTTCCAACAACAGCACAGCCTGACCATTCAGTTCCACCGGGGTGACTGTGTAATCCACCTGGGCACTCTCGGCGCTTGGCAGACGCAGGTGCTCATGCCGTCGAGTATGGGGGCTGCCACTGCCCAATGCCTCTTGCAGAGTGGTTAGAGACATATTGGTATCCACAAACAGGTCCCTGGCCTCTGTTCCACACAGGCGCGCGGCGCTGGCTTGCGTTAAAGCTTCAGCAGCTGGATTTATATAGTCGATAACTAGGTCGGCATTGAGCAATAGCACCGCGGTATTCAGGTTATCGAGCAATAATCTGTGTAACTGATCTGAGGTCATAGATTACGCAATCTGGTTAGTTTACAAGAGCCCGCCTCTTTTGCTTTTTAAAGTAGCAATAAGCAGGCCAATATTGGCTGCTGAGCAAGATAAACCCGAGCCTGTTTTTGGGGCCTGTAGAGCAGCCCGTCACAGGTAAAGCCATCTTAGGATTGATTATGCACCATTTTGGTGCGATCTGGTTTAATTTAACCGCAAATGGGTCAATAAAGGTGAGGTTGCGCCTGGTCGCCTGATTGGACTAACGCCTAAAGTGTCGCTGCACATGAATGCTGATCGGCTTGAGGGATAGCAAAATTTTGCCCTCGGCACTCCGAATCTGAGCACCAATTTGATAAGAGCCCCGCTCCAAATCCTCCAGTTGGTAAGCTGTCGCCCCAATAGGTGCGCCTAGAGGCTGACCATTGCTCAAAAACTGCACCCTGTGCCCAGGCTGAAGCTGAGGCTGCAAGCCCAGTTGAATAATTACATTGCGCTGCTGGTTAGGGATGATTTGATCATGGGCTGGTGACAGAATATAGGCCTGAGTATAACCGGCAAAGGCCGGTGTTTGCTGAGCTTCCTGAGTACCTTCTGCGTCGGGGTTGGCTGCGGGCTCAGGCTTTCCTATCGGCTCAGGCTTTCCTATCGGCTCAGGCTGTACTCTGGGCATTTTATTGACCGGCGGCAGCGCCAGCGGCACCAACTTAGCATCTGGCTGAGGCTGGTCTGTATAGGTAATATTGCCATTGTTATCGACCACCTTGTAGACCTCCGCAAAGACTGGGAGGCTGAACATCAAGGCAATAAAATACAGTATTCTCATAGTCATCTCCTGGCAGGCAACTGGCTGCGCATAACCCTACTTAAAGATTAGACTTATATTAGAAAAACCGTCGGCAAAGAAAAAGCCCGCCATTCCAAGAATGACGGGCTCGTCCGATTTTGCTGCAAAACAGCCTGTGCTAAAAACTTAGCAGCTGTAGTACATATCAAACTCAACCGGGTGAGTGGTGTGCTCAACGCGGTAGACTTCTTCCATCTTCAAATCAATGTAGGCATCGATCATATCATCGGTGAATACGCCGCCAGCTGTAAGGAACTCACGATCAGCACTGAGTGCATCCAGCGCTTCACGCAGGCTGCCAGCAACCTGAGGGATAGCAGCAGCTTCTTCAGCAGGCAGATCATAGAGATCTTTGTCCGCTGCATCGCCTGGGTGAATCTTGTTCTTAATACCGTCCAGACCAGCCATCAGCATAGAGGCAAACATCAGGTATGGGTTGGCAGTAGGATCACCGAAACGAACCTCAACACGCTTGCCGCGCGGGCTTGAAACATAAGGAATACGAATCGCCGCTGAACGGTTACGAGCTGAGTAAGCCAGCATTACTGGGGCCTCAAAGCCTGGGATCAAACGCTTGTAGGAGTTAGTAGAAGCATTGGCAAAGGCGTTGAGCGCTTTGGCGTGCTTAATAATACCGCCAATGTAGTGCAGAGCCATCTCACTGAGGCCAGCATAGGCATCACCAGCAAACTGGTTGTCGCCGCCTTTGGAGAAAGACATATGGCAGTGCATACCAGAACCGTTGTCGCCAACGATTGGCTTGGGCATAAAGGTAGCAGTCTTGCCATAGGCATGGGCTACATTGTGAACACAGTACTTGAGAATCTGCACCTGATCAGCTTTCTTAACCAGGGTGTCAAAGCGAATACCGATTTCACACTGACCAGCAGTACCTACTTCGTGGTGATGTACTTCAACGTCCAGACCCATCTGTTCCATAGCGCCACACATAGCAGCACGCAGATCGTGCAGGCTATCAACTGGTGGTACGGGGAAATACCCGCCTTTTACGCCGGGACGGTGTCCCATATTGCCATCGGGCAGATCCATTGAAGAAGACCAGGCCGCTTCGTCGGAGTTAATCTTGTAGAAGTTACCGCTCATGTCGGCACCCCACTTGATATCGTCAAACACGAAGAACTCGGGCTCTGGACCAAAGTAGGCGGTATCACCCAGGCCAGTAGAGGCGAGATACTTCTCGGCGCGCTCGGCGATGGAGCGTGGATCACGCTCATAACCTTGCATAGTGGAAGGCTCAACGATGCCGCAGCGGATAATAACCGTTGGCTCATCGGTGAAAGGGTCCAGCATTGCAGTGCTGTCGTCTGGCATCAGGATCATGTCTGACTCATTAATGCCCTTCCAACCGGCAATAGATGAACCGTCAAACATCTTACCTTCTACAAAGAAGTCATCGCCCACTTCACCGACCGGAATCGATACGTGCTGCTCTTTACCTTTGGTGTCAGTGAAACGAAGGTCAACCCATCGCGCTTCGCTATCTTTAATCAGATTTAGAGTCTTCTCAGACATTGTTTCCTCCACTATGGAATCAGTAATGCTTTGTTTAAAGAGTCATTCGGCGCATTAAAGCCGAAATGACTTAGTTAGTATCAGGTTTGTCTTTAAAGGATTAGCAATAGTCATGCCAATGGAGCCACTTAAACTGCAGTGACCCCAACCACCATAAACACTGCGACTGGCGCAGTTGGGAGATTTTTCCAATAAAAGCACAGCAAATAATGCGCACCATAATGGTGCTTATTTAACAGAATTGCACCTGTATGGTGCGCAATTGATTTTAAATAGTATTATTGTGGACTGCCTGACTATAATGCCCCTCTGAATAACGTCTGTCATCTTTTCCTGCGGTTTTTGTTTATAGGCCTCGGGACTTCACAAGCCATTTATTGAAAACTGAGGTTTTAATATGGTTCCCTCTGACACAGGCACCATAGAACACCGCGGCAAGCTCGCAGAAGGGGAAATACTGATCGATGTGCGACATCCGGCAGACGCGGACGCTCAGCCTCTGTCCCTGCACAGCAACCAGCTTCTGTGCATTCCATTTTTTAGCCTCGAGCAGCAAATCGAGGATCTGGACCGCCAAAAAACCTATCTACTTTACTGTGACAAAGGCATTATGAGCCGCCTTCAAGCTCAGTTGATGCGCGACCGGGGCTTCGAACAGGTTGCCGTTTTCACAGGCAAAATAATGACCAAATCATAGTAATATCCCGATTGGTGCCCATTTTTTTGTATTAGCGACTATATTTAAGTATCGAGAATCAGGTTAAGTCATAAAATCAGCCGCAGGATGCAGCCGATGACAAATAATCAGTCAGATCTCCTTGGGAGCATGGAGGTCGGAACCAAGGGCTCTTCACCCCCAGATCAGTCCGTAAAATTCGAGCTGGATCAAACTCTGCTCAACCATCTGGGAGCCAGTGTTGCGCTGTCTGCAGCCGGCGGCCTCGCACTTGTGATGACCAGGTTCCTGACTGAGTTAGGCACTGAGCTCAACCCAGCGATAAGCCTATGGACAATGGGCCTGATCGTCAGCCATTTGCTGCTGTGGCTGGCGGCGCCCCGCTACGCCAAACCTAGTACCATCTCAATAACTGCAATTACTGTATACAGCCTATCGTGGATTCTGGCAGGGCCTCTGTTTATCAGTGATGGATCTCTGGTGAATGGCATCCTCATTAGCACTGTTATTATTATTTTGACCTCTATCTGCCCTATGATAGTGCTGCAGCCTCCCTGGCTGCGCCGGCTCACCACCGCCCTTATCTACGGCTCAATCGGTGCTTGCCTGGTGGTGCAAACCCCCTCTCTGGCAGTGCAGGCGCCAGTAGTCCTACTAGTACTGTACCTGCTGGTCGATATGGCCAATAGCAACTGCCGCCGCGCCTTGGTCAACCTCTCATTAAGGGCGCTTCAGGCGATGGACCGCTGTCAGCAGAGCCTCAATACCAGTCACAAGATCACCAGCCTGATCGAACAGACGCCACTGGGATTTATTGAATGGAATCAAAACCGGGAAATTATTGGCTGGAATCCAGCTGCTACGGCAATTTTTGGCTTTTCTCAATCCGAGGCCCTTGGCCGTACTACAGATTTTTTATTTGAAGACAAAAAAACTTTCTTAATGGAGCAGGCCGAACATGACCTGTTTTTATTTGGCAAAGATTTCTCCGGCACGGCGGAAAATATCACCAGTGATGGGCAGATTATTGTTTGCGAATGGAATGAGACTCCTCTGTTTGATAACGAGATGAATGTTATAGGCGCCGCCTCCTTTGTTGAGGATGTGACAGACCGGGTGCGCATGCAGACCAGAATTAAACAGCAGGCTTATTTTGACCCCCTGACCGGGCTCCCCAACAGGCATCGACTGATGGAGGAGCTCAATCGAGTGATCTCTCTGGCTCAGCGAACCCAGAGTTTCTGCGCTCTGCTATTTATAGATCTGGATCATTTTAAGGAAATCAACGACAGTCGCGGTCATCATTATGGCGATCTGGCTCTAACCCTGTTCGCCCAGCGTCTGCGCAAAGTAATTCGAACCCAGGAAACAGTGGCGCGGCTGGGTGGCGACGAATTTGTGGTATTGCTGGAGCGCCTAGGCACCGAGGGAGAGACGGCGCGGCTGCAAATTGCCCAGGTCGCGGAGAAAATTATCGATGCCGCCAGCGAGCCCTTTATTATTAAAGGCGAGAAATTTCAAATCAGCTGCAGCATTGGCATAGTGTTTTTTAATGATGGCTCCAGCGATGGCAACAGTATTCTCGAACAGGCAGATCAGGCCCTTTACACCATTAAACGGGAGGGTAAATCTAATTTCTATTTTCACAATCGCGAACTGTCTCTGGAGATGCAGAAACAGATGGAACTGCTTGAGCGCCTGCGAGACGAATCTCAGGCCCAGTCATTTTTGCCCTATTATCAACCGATTCTCGATACCAGCAACAATCTGATTAGCGCCCTGCAGATATTTTTGCGATGGCAGAAACCCAGTGGCGATATTGTTGCGCCCACGAGTTTATTCAAGTACTGGAGTCCGGGTCGATGATTGTGGATATTTCCCTGTCGCTGATTGATCAGGCCTGCAAACAGGTCAATCTCTGGCGCAGCCAGGGCATATGGCAGGATCAGCAGCGCATTGTATTTACCCTTAGTCTGCGCGAGCTGGAGCACCCTTCGTTTATTCTTCAGGTGCAGGAAATTATGCTTAAACACGGGGTTGCACCTCGACTGTTTATGTTTAGCCTGCACACAGAATGTCTACCCAAGATAAATAGCTCCCTAAAGCTGCAGGTTAATCGGCTCCATGAATTGGGCTGCGGCCTGCTGGTAGACAATGTGGGTTTCCAGAGTCTGCCGCTGCAGACACTGCGCGAACTGCAGGTGGAAACTATCCGCATCTCCCATCGCCTGATGACCGAGTCCACAGAAATTGAAAGCTCCTGGAATCTGGTTAAAGGCCTAGTAGAGCTGGCCAGATCTGTAGGTTTGAAATGCATAGCACCCTGTGTCGAGGAGGCGGACTTTCACCATAGGCTACTGGATCTCAGCTGCCAATTTTTGCAGGGAAACCTGATCGCACCGCCGTCTCCCCCCACCTCCATTACCAGAATGTTAATCGAGCGCAACGCCAGCGCGCCGGCTGAAACTTCGGCCAACTAAAAAGATCGGTAGCAGTTCCTGTCAATTCTCGTATAATCGCGGCTTTTTCGCCTGGTGCGATTATTTTAGGTATCCCAATGTCCATTGAAAACTTGCGCAATATTGCCATCATAGCCCACGTTGACCACGGCAAAACTACCCTGGTTGATAAACTTCTGAGCCAGTCGGGGACTCTTGATCGCAAAGACGCCGATGCTGAGCGTCTTATGGATTCCAACGACCAGGAAAAAGAGCGCGGCATTACCATTCTCGCCAAAAATACTGCGATCAAATGGAATGACTACCGCATCAATATTGTGGATACCCCAGGACACGCAGATTTTGGTGGTGAAGTAGAGCGCGTACTATCTATGGTGGATTCAGTGCTGTTGCTGGTAGATGCGGTGGACGGGCCCATGCCCCAGACTCGCTTTGTAACTTCCAAGGCATTTGAGCAGGGCCTGCGCCCGATCGTTGTAATTAACAAGGTAGACCGTCCAGGTGCTCGCCCAGACTGGGTAATGGATCAGGTATTTGACCTGTTTGACAGCCTTGGTGCCACCGATGAACAGCTCGATTTCCCAGTTATCTATGCCTCGGCGCTCAACGGTATTGCCGGCACTGACGTGGACAATATGGCTGAGGATATGACTCCGCTGTACGAAATGATTGTCGCCGATGTTCCTTCACCCCAGGTGGATGTAAATGGTCCTTTCCAGATGCAGATCTCTGCACTGGCCTATGACAGCTATGTGGGTGTTATAGGTGTTGGCCGCATAACCCGCGGCACCCTGAAGCCAGGTCAGCAGGTGGTAGTTAAGTCATCTGATGATAAAGAGCGCAAAGGCAAGGTGCTTAATGTTAAGGGGTATTTGGGCCTGGAACAGGTGGAAACTGACCTGGCTGAAGCCGGCGATATTGTCTGTATTAATGGCATAGATGGCCTGGGCATCTCGGATACACTCTGTGATCCGGATAATATCGAAGCTCTGCCTGCTCTCAGTGTTGATGAGCCCACTGTAAGCATGACCTTTATAGTCAACAACTCACCTTTTGCAGGTCTGGAAGGCAAATATGTGACCACCAGAAATATCAAGGATCGCCTGGATCAGGAATTGATTCACAATGTGGCACTGCGGGTTAAGCCCGGCGACTCACCAGATAAATTTATTGTCTCAGGCCGCGGTGAACTGCACCTCTCTGTGCTAATTGAAACCATGCGTCGGGAAGGCTTTGAAATGGGCGTTTCACGTCCGGAAGTAGTTACCAAATTGGTGGATGGCGAAGTTCAGGAGCCCTATGAGCAGGTAGTAATTGATGTGGAAGACCAGCATCAGGGTTCGGTAATGGAAGAACTGGGCATGCGCAAAGGCGAAATGACCAATATGGAGCCAGACGGCAAAGGCCGTGTGCGCCTTGAGTTTATTATTCCGTCTCGCGGACTGATTGGTTTCCGTGGTGCCTTTCTGACTCTGACCTCTGGATCGGGCATTATGACCAGCGTCTTCGATCACTATGGCCCGGTCAAACAGGGCGAGACCCACAGCCGTCAAAATGGCGCCCTGATCAGTATGGTTAAGGGTAAGACTGCCGCCTTTGCGCTATTTAATATTCAGGCCCGTGGTCGCCTTTTCCTCGGTCATGCGATCGATGTCTATGAGGGCCAGATTGTGGGTATTCACAGCCGCGGCAATGATTTGGTAGTCAATCCTATCAAGGGCAAGCAGCTCACCAATGTGCGCGCCTCTGGTACTGACGAGGCTCTGACCCTGGTGCCACCGATCAAGCACACCCTTGAGCAGGCTCTGGAGTTTATTGAAGACGATGAGCTGGTCGAGGTCACGCCCCAGAGTATTCGCCTGCGCAAAAAACTATTGACTGAAAACCTGCGCAAACGCGCTCCCAAATAAGTCGCTTCTCTAGAGGCCGAAACTTCGATTTCTACGCATCTATGAACTATTATTTAGTGAATAGTGCATGGAAGTCGAAGCATGTCCAAGAGGGATAACAAGGATTTAGTCACCGGCGGGTTTCTGTCATTTTCATTAATGGCGCAGGAATTTATCGCCATTATGTTTGCCTTTTACTCTTACCGTCAGGGTGAAATGGCGCTGGCCACCTTTTACCTTGCGGTGGCCGGCCTGTTAATTGTCGCCCTGGGTCTGTTCTATATTTTTGATCATCACCGTCTGGCGCGAGTTCTGCTGGCCAGCACCCTGTTAACCTGCTTCTTTTTCCTATTGCTGGGCGCCTCAGATGCCAGTGCATTGATGTGGTGTCTAACCGTGGTTCCGGTGCTGGTCGGTGCATTTGATCACCGCCAGAGTCTTGCCATGCTGATCATACTGTTTGCCGCCACTACCTGGATAATGTTTGGCGGCTCCATGCCTATAGCCGTGCCTGAGTATAGCGACACAGTGGTGGTGCGGTTTCTATCCTCCTACGCTATTTTGGCTGCCTTTGCCGTAGCCATGGATAACTCTCGCTTCGACAGCCTGACCAAATACAAAGATCTCTCGTCTCGGGTCGATGAGATTACCCATCAGGATGTACTGACCCAGCTGCCCAATCGACACAATATGGAAGGTCGTCTGGCCGCCAAGTATCAGCAGTACCGTCTGGGCAAGCAGCCATTTTCAATTCTGCTGGCAGATCTGGATAATTTTAAGTTTATTAATGATCGCTATGGTCATGATGTGGGGGATGAGATTCTCTACGCCGTGGGCCAGATGCTGCTCGAGCCTCTGCGCGACGAGGATGTGGTGGCGCGCTGGGGCGGCAATGAATTTATGGTGCTGCTGCCAACAGCCAATGCCGAGGCCGCAGTTAATATTGCCGAGCGCCTGCGCACCAAGGCCACCGAAATTGATATGCAGGCCCAGGGAGATAAGCTGAGAATCTCCCTCAGTGTGGGGGTGGCGTCCATAGATAAGTGCACCGGAGTCGATGACCTGATGTCCACCGCTGAGAACGGCCTCTATCAGGCCAAACATATGGGCCGGGATATGGTAGTGGTTGGATGAAGAGTGGTTGGATGAAGAGTGGTTGGCTAGATCACTGACAGTCCCTGTGACGATAACAGTCTACAACATGGTCATTGACCAGCCCCATGGCCTGCATATGGGCATAACAGATGGTGGTTCCAAAAAACTTAAACCCACGCTTTTTCATATCTTTGCTAATAGTATCCGATAGAGCAGTGGACGGAGGAATCTGCCCATGGATCTGCCAGTGATTAATCAGGGGTTCACCGTCCACATAGGCCCAAAAATAGTTGGCAAAACTGCCAAACTCCGCCTGAACTTCCATAAAGCAGCGAGCATTGGAAACAGCGCTATTAATCTTTAAGCGATTGCGCACTATGCCGGCGTCCTGAACACAGCGCTCTATATCCTGCTCGGTAAATGCAGCGACCTTCTCCACCTCAAAGTCAGCAAATGCTTTGCGGTAGGCCTCTCGCTTGCGCAATATGGTTATCCAGGACAGTCCAGCCTGGGCACCCTCAAGCAGCACAAATTCAAACAACTTTTTGTCGTCGCGGCAGGGTACACCCCATTCGGTATCATGGTAGGCCTGATACAGCGGATCATCCCCGCACCAGATACAGCGAATTAATTCAGTCATGGCTTTCCCCTTGAGTCAAAAACTAATAAGCCGTTTAAAAACTAGTCTAGCTCATCGATGTTGTCTATATTAACCTGACTAACTGTAGGTTAGGCAGGGCCCCAAAAAGGGCAGCAAGTAAAGCGTTAATTACCAGTCAAAGGAACTCTCATTAATGAGAAAAGCATTTCCAGCCATTCGCCCCTACCAAACCCACAGCCTGGCAGTCACTGCACCCCATGTGCTCTATGTGGAGGAGTCAGGCAACCCGGAGGGCATTCCCGTGCTGTTTGTTCACGGCGGGCCAGGTGGCGGTACCAGGACTTCAGACCGCTGCTTCTTCGACCCAGACAAGTATCGCATTATTCTCTTTGACCAGCGCGGTTCAGGTCAGTCGACACCCCATGCTCGACTCGAGGACAACAATACTGCTGCGCTAATAGAGGATATAGAAACTATTCGCAATAAACTGGGTATTGATCGCTGGGTGGTATTTGGTGGTTCCTGGGGTTCTACCCTGGGTCTGGCCTATGCCGAGCAGTACCCACAGCTGGTGCGGGGCTTAATTCTGCGGGGTATCTTCCTGTGCCGGGATGAGGATATTCAATGGTTTTATCAACAGGGCGCCAGCCATGTTTTCCCCGACTACTGGGAACAGTACCTGCAGGTGATACCAGAAGCCGAGCGCGGCGATATGCTGGCAGCCTACTATGCCCGCCTGACCGGCGAGAACGAAATTGAGCGCATGGCCGCTGCCAAGGCCTGGTCTATGTGGGAGGGGCGCTGTGCCACATTGCATGCCAATGAGGCCCTGGTAGATCATTTTGCCAACCCCCATATGGCCATGGCTATGGCCCGAATCGAGGCGCATTATTTTATTAATAAGGCATTTTTGCAGCCCAATCAGCTGACCGACAATGCCTATAAGCTAAAAGATATCCCAGGCACCATAGTGCACGGCCGCTATGACATGGTGTGCCCAGTCAATCAGGCCTTTGCGCTCAGCGCAGCCTGGCCCGAAGCGCGGCTGAAAATAATTGCCGATGCCGGACACTCCTCCAGCGAACCAGGTATCACTGATGCCCTGGTCTCGGCAACCGAGAGTCTGGCTCATCAGCTTGGCTCTGAGTCTCAATAGCTGTGCAGGGGCTTATTCAGCGGGTGTCCAGCGCCTCGGTTTCTGTTGATCAACAGATTCAGGGGCAGATCGATCAGGGTATTCTGCTATTGCTGGGGGTGCAAAAAGAGGACAGCCAGGAGACTGCAGACAAATTACTGCAAAAGGTACTTAACTACCGGATATTTTCTGATGACGAGGGAAAAATGAATCTCTCACTGGGAGATATTGGCGGTGGCTTGCTGGTGATATCCCAGTTCACCCTGGCTGCAGATACTAAAAAAGGCCTGAGACCCAGCTTCTCTTCCGCGGCTCCCCCGCAGCAGGCGGAGGCACTTTACGAGTATTTTTTGGCTAGTGCAAAGGCGCAACACTGCACAGTTAGCAGCGGTGTCTTTGGTGCCCATATGCAGGTGAGCCTGTGCAATGATGGGCCGGTAACATTTAACCTGCAGAGCTGATGCCGGTCTCTGGCAAAGTCGGTATACGCTGGTGGAACTAGGGTGGCAAGCTGTCAATAAGCTGCCCATGAAAACCCTCAAAACCCCCGTTACTCATAATCACAATATGAGTATCTTCAGATACCTCACTTATAGTAAGCGCTAACAAACTTGATATGTCTGCGGTGGCTTTGGCTGGCGCGGCACAGCCGAGAGCAACGGCCTCAATATCCCAGTCGATGCGCGGATTCTGGTACCAAAAAACCTGGTCTGCAGCAGCTACACAGGCACCCAGTCTGTCTTTGTGCATGCCCAGCCTCATGGTCGCTGAGCGAGGCTCAATCACAGCTATAATGCGGCTGTCACCCACTCTGGCCCGCAGGCCCTCGAGAGTACTCTGTATAGCGGTTGGATGGTGGGCAAAGTCGTCGTAGACGGTTAAACCATTGGCCTGATAAATCACTTCCATGCGACGCTTAACCCCAACAAAGTCTGATAGGGCCTCACAGCAATGCTCCAGACTGACCCCAACCTGATGGGCAGCAATAATCGCCGCCACAGCATTGCAGACATTGTGGGTGCCACTGTGACTCCAGTGAACTTCAGCGCTCTGGCCCGTCGCCTGATGGGTCACTTCAAATTGCGACCCATCTGCAGCAAGCAATCTATAGCGCCAGTCTGCGGAGTCTTCACCAAAGGTCTGCTGCCGACTCCAGCAACCCTGATCTATGGCGGCCAATACATTCGGATCAGCCGCCGGGTAAATCACTGTGCCTGTGCTGGGCACAGTGCGCACACAGTGATGAAACTGTTTTTGAATGGCAGCCAGGTCATCGAAAATATCCGCATGATCAAATTCCAGATTATTCACCACCAGGATATCGCTAAAGTAATGAACAAACTTAGAGCGCTTATCAAAGAAAGCGCTATCGTATTCATCGGCCTCTACAACAAAATAATCACTGTCTGTAAGTCGTGCTGACAGTCCGAAGTCCTGGGGCACTCCACCAATCAGGAATCCCGGAGCCAGACCTGCACAATCGAGAATTTTGACCAGCATGCTGCTGGTTGTGGTTTTACCATGAGTGCCGGACACCGACAGCACATGTTTGTTGCGCAGAATATTTTCCCCCAGCCACTGGGGACCTGAAATATAGGGCAACTGATTGTCTAGCATAGCCTCCACGCAAGGATTTCCGCGGGACATAGCATTACCTACTACAATTAAGTCAGGTGCTGGGTGCAATTGCTCCGGGTTAAACCCCTCAATCAGACTAATGCCCGCCTTTTCAAGCTGTGTACTCATAGGTGGATATACATTGCTGTCGCAACCGGATACCTGATGCCCCAAACCCTTAGCCAGTTGGGCCAGGCTGCCCATAAAAGTGCCGCAGATACCAAGGATATGAATATGCATTTGCTGTTTGCCTCTCTGCCTTTTGCTTGTGGTGCAGCTGTGCTTGCCAGGCTGGTGCCGGAGCCTAGTTTAAGGACATTAATATAGCTTAACTAACAGTGAAATAGAGAATCTAATCGCAGATAGGTCATGGATGATGCCACAGATGTACTCTTTTACCCACAGGATATTTTTAATTATTGCCATTGTACTACTGCTGCAGGCCTGCGGTGGCGGGGCGGTGGTACATTGCCCTCTACCCAGAGACCAGTGGTAAACCCAGTTACTGAGCCCATAGAGTCCGGCGCCACTGTTGTAGACCCAGCCCGGGGAGGTTTCGCCGAACAGCCAGTATATCCAGCAACCCAGCCACAGCCCGATAAATCCGCAACATCTAGTGGTAAAACTTATGTTCAGCATAAGCATAGATTAGCTGTTTTTACTTTTACCTCCAGCAGCAAAGCAGTAATATGCCAAGCCTAAAATGGACTATCAGGGATATGGGTATCTATGGCCAAGAAGAATGCGTTTTACGCTCAGTCTGGCGGTGTCACCGCGGTTATTAACGCCTCCGCTTGCGGAGTGATAGAAGCCTGCAGGGAGCACAGAGACAAAATTGGCACTCTGTATGCGGGGCAAAATGGCATTATCGGCGCCCTCCATGAAAATCTGATCGACACCAGCAAAGAGACCGCCGCCTCTATAAAGGCGCTTAAACATACTCCAGGCGGTGCCTTCGGCTCCTGCCGCTACAAGATGAAAGATCTCAAAGAGAGCACTCTGGAGTACGAGCGTCTTGTGGAGGTATTTAGAGCCCATAATATTGGTTATTTTTTCTATAACGGCGGTGGCGACTCTGCAGATACCTGCCTAAAAGTCTCACAAATTTCAGCTAAGATGGGCTATCCCATTCAGGCTATCCATATTCCTAAAACCATAGATAACGATCTGCCATTTACCGACTGCTCACCCGGTTTTGGCTCAGTGGCCAAATATGTTGCCGTCTCCACCAAGGAGGCAAGCCTGGATATTGCCTCTATGGCAGCCTCGTCGACCAAGATTTTTATCCTTGAAGTCATGGGCCGCCACGCTGGCTGGATTGCAGCATCCGGAGGCCTGGCCGCCAGCGAAGCCGGTGATGCACCCCATATTATTGTGTTTCCAGAAATTCCCTTTGTCCGCGAGGAGTTTATTGCCAAAGTCCAACAGACAGTGGCCGAGAAGGGCTACTGTGTGGTGGTCGCCTCAGAGGGAGCGAGCTACGCAGATGGCGCTCTGATTTCTGGCTCCCTAAATAAAGACGCCTTTGGCCATCAGCAACTTGGCGGAGTAGCACCCACCCTGGCCAGCATGGTGAAGCACTCTCTCGGCTATAAATACCATTATGCGCTGGCCGACTATCTGCAGCGCTCTGCTCGCCATGTGGCATCAAAAACTGATGTGGAACAGGCCTATGCAGTGGGCCGAGCTGCAGTGGACAAAGCAGTAGCTGGAAAAACCGGCATTATGGTGACCATTGAGCGGGGCAAAGGTAAAACATTTTCCTGGACTCTGGGCGAAGCCTCTCTGGCCAAGGTTGCCAATGTGGAGAAGAAAATGCCCAGATCCTTTATTACCAAGGATGGCTTTGGCATTACCCAGAAAGCCCGCGACTATTTGCAACCATTGATTATGGGCGAGGACTATCCTCCCTACAAAAATGGCATTCCCCTGTATCCAAAACTTAAGATAGTGCTGGCCCCTAAAAAGCTAGACACTGAGTTTAACGGCTAATTGACACGGCGCAGCGCCTTTCCTTCGAGAAAGGCGCTAATATTTTCTACCATCTGACCCATAAGGCGCTGTCGCGATTCTGCTGCAATCCAGGCGCTATGGGGGGTAATAATTAGGTTTGGCACTGCATTGTCAATTAACAGATTACCGCCTACAGGCGGCTCTGCTGAGAGCACGTCCAGCCCGGCACCAGCGATTTCACCCTTTACTAGAGCCTGTTTAAGTGCGGGCTCGTCAATAAGAGGGCCGCGGGCGGTGTTAATCAATAGGGCCGAGGTTTTCATCAGAGCAAGTTCTGCACTGGAGATAAGGCCTTTGGTCTGAGGGGTCAAAGGGCAGTGCAGACTCAGAATATCCACCCTGGGCAGCAGTTCGTGCAGTGCCAGTCGAGGAAGGTCGTCAAGGTGGTTGCGCTCGGGCAGGGCGGCAAAAATAACCTGCATACCAAAGGCCTGGGCAATTTTGGCCACGCCTCTACCAAGGTCACCGGCACCAACAATACCCAGAGTTTTACCCTCAAGCTCCCGCACTGGGTACTGGAGTAGACAAAACATCTCACTCTCGCCCCAGCTGCCGTCCATCACGCCCCGGCTGTAAGACTGCAGATTGGTAGTCAACGCCAAAATCAGCGCCCAGACGTGCTGCACCACTGAGGCAGTGCCATAGTTTACCGCATTGCAGACCACCACCCCCTGCTCGCTGGCGGCCACAAGATCCACCACATTGGTACCAGTTGCCGGCAATGTAATCAGCTTGAGATTGGGCGCCTGAGACAGAGTAGCAGCATCGACCACTGTTTTATTGGTCATCACAATCTCGGCGTCGCCAATGCGCTCTACCACCTCTGAGGCCGGGCAGTTACCATAAACTGTCCAGGAGACAGGTAGGTCGTAGAGGGCACTGAAGTCGAGATCATCTGGGCCCAAGCTGTCGCAATCAAGTATTACACCGCGCATAGATTTATCACTGCCTATAAAATTGAGCGCTAAGTTTAAATCACCGACTCACTAAGACAAATGGAAGAATTAAAAAATTTATAGGCGTTTTTTTACAGGCTCTGACTAGACGGGCTTTCGGCCTATGATCTTGGTCTGCAAAACCGCATAATAGCGCCCTGTTTTGGCAATCTTCAGGGACGCCCATTTACATGTCTTCACCCTTACTAGACTTTTATCAGAGAGCGGTTCTCGACAACCCCCTTAGAGCCATACTGGCTATGGTGGCTTTGACTGCGGCTATGGCTATGGGACTGCCCAACTTCAAACTAGATGCCTCTGCAGATTCGCTGACACTGGAGCATGATGAGGATCTAAATTTCTTCCGTGAAGTGGTGCAGCGCTACGGCAGCGATAATTTTTTGATTGTCACTTTCTCTCCCAAAAGTGGCGATCTGTTTGACCAGAAAAACCTGGATACATTGGCGCAACTAAGCGCAGATCTGAGCGGGATTCAGGGGGTAGAGGGCATGCTGTCAATGCTCGATGTCCCATTGCTATACAGTCCTAAAATAGGTATCTCAGATTTACAGGATCCGCTCAATACGCTTTTATCAGAGGGCGTGGATCGCCAGGCCGCAAAGCAAGAATTTTTAAATAGCCCCATCTACAAAGATGTGCTGCTGAGTGCTGACGGCCGGACCACAGGCGTGCTGGCGACTCTGGCTCTGGATAAACAGTATCTGGACCTGGTAACCAGCCGCGATGCCCTGCGCCTAGTGCGAGATACCCAGGGCCTGACGCCCGAGCAAGAAGCTGAACTGAGCGCCGTCAGCCAGCAATTTTTAGATTATCGAACCGCCAAGGCTGCTGAGGATCACCAGCGTGTAGCTGAGGTGCGGGCACTGATGGACAGCTACAGGGATCGCGCCACTATTTTCCTCGGTGGCCCGGATATGATTACCGCAGATATGGTCGACTTTATTAAAAGTGATCTGATTATTTTTGGCAGCGGCATTCTGCTCTTTATTATCGCCACCCTACTGTTAATTTTCCGCAAACTGCGCTGGGTGGTGCTGCCTCTGGCCACCTGCACCCTGTGCCTGATAACCATCTTGGGATTTCTTAGCTGGATCGACTGGCGGCTTACGGTAATCTCTTCTAACTTTGTTTCACTGCTGTTGATTATTACCCTGGCCCTTTGCATTCACCTGATTGTGCGCTACAGAGAACTTCAGGCCCAGCAGCCAGAGACTGACCAGAAACAGCTGGTAACCCAGACTGTGGTCTCCATGGCTAAACCCTGCCTCTACACCGTGCTGACCACCATTGTTGCCTTTACCTCCCTGGTGGTGAGCAATATTCGCCCGGTGATTGATTTCGGCTGGATGATGACCATGGGCATCACGCTGGCTCTGATTATGGCCTTTGTGGTGATTCCGGCCGGCATGATGCTGTTCGGCAAGGGCACCACCGCAGACAGCAGAGATAACAGTGCCGTCTTCACCACTAAGTTTGCCTGGTTCACCCAGCACTATGGTTCACTGGTATTGCTTATCGCCGCAGGCCTCACTGCGCTCTCGGCCTATGGTATCTCGCAGCTGGAGGTAGAGAATCGCTTTATCGATTACTTCCGCAGCGACACCGAGATTTATCAGGGTATGGAGATTATAGATACGGCGCTGGGTGGTACCACGCCCCTGGATATTATTATTCAGGCCCCCACCTTTGCGGGCCTGCCCAGTGCGCTAGACTCCGAAGCCTCTGACAATGATGAGTACGATGAATATGCACAGGAATACGCAGACGACGAATACGGGTCTGATGAGTACGGAGAGGATGAATATGAAGACAATGAGTACTCAGACAGTTATAGCGACAGGGACTCAGAACTAAAAGACAGCTACTGGTTTTCCTCTGCCGGACTTGCCGATCTCAGCAAGCTGCAAGACTTTCTGGAAGCTCAACCGGAAATTGGCAAGGTCAGCTCACTGGTGCAAATCTATCAGGTGGCTGCCGACCTCAGCGGCCATAAATTGAACGATTTTGAACTGGCCTTTATGCGGCGGAGCCTCAGCGATGATATCTATCAACAGATGGTGGCACCCTATCTGCTCGAAGATATTGACGAGGCGCGCATTCAGTTGCGGGCCATGGAAACCGCTGGTCTGCGACGCGCCGACCTGCTGGCCAAGATCAATGATTTCGCTGTTAATGAAGTAGGCATTGCCCAGGAAGACATTCGCTACACTGGCCTGTTGGTGCTCTATAACAATATGCTGCAGAGCCTCTACAAATCTCAGATTCTTACCCTGGGTGCAGTGTTTATTGGCATTATGCTGATGTTTCTGGTGCTGTTCCGCTCGCTAAAGATATCCCTGATTGCCATGCTGCCAAACTTTCTGGCTGCGGCGGTTGTACTTGGAGGCATGGGCCTCTTTGCAATTCCGCTGGATATGATGACCATTACTATCGCCGCTATTACTGTGGGCATTGGTGTGGACCATTCGATTCATTACATCACCAGGTTTAGACGTGAATTTGCTCAGCAAAATAACTATCTGCTGTCTATGCATAGCGCCCATGCCAGCATTGGCCAGGCACTGTTTTACACAGCCATCACCATAATCGTGGGCTTCTCGATTCTGGCCCTGTCTAATTTTATCCCGTCCATTTACTTTGGCTTGCTCACTGGCCTGGCCATGACCGCCGCTCTGCTCGGCTCTATGACCCTGCTGCCCAAGTTAATTTTAATGACTAAGCCATTTGGAGAAGAAACTGTTTCTGATGCCCAAACAGCTTCAGGACAGTAATCTATGCCACTAGTCACACTGCAAGATATCTATTTAAGTTATGGCCAGCCGCCATTAATCGACCATATTAATCTGGTGATTGAGCGGGGTGAGCGGGTCTGTCTGATCGGTCGCAATGGCGCAGGTAAGTCGACTCTATTAAAGATTCTCACCGGTCAGATCACTGCCGACGACGGCGTATTAAAACGCGCCTCGGGGGTCAAAATTGCCCAGTTGGAACAGTCTGTGCCCGAGGATGCCCAGGGCAGCGTGTTTGATGTTATCACCCAGGGTCTGGGCGCAGAGGGTGAGCTGGCCAAGCGCTACCACCATCTTATTCTTGAACTGGGCACTAACCCCAGCGACCAAACCATGCGCGACCTGGAAGAATGTCAGAGCGAGCTGGACAGGGTCAATGGCTGGGATATTAACCAGCGCGTGGAATCCATTATCACCAAGATGGATCTGGACGCAGATGTGGATATCTCCAGCCTGTCCGGTGGCTACAAACGCCGCGTGCTTCTGGCTCGAGCTCTGGTCTGCGACCCCGACCTGCTGCTGCTGGACGAACCCACCAACCATCTGGATATAGATGCGATTCAATGGGTTGAGCAGTTTCTGCTCAAGTGGGAGGGCTCATTATTATTTATTAGTCACGATCGTCGCTTTATGAACAATCTGGCCACGCGCTTTATCGAGATAGATCGCGGACAGCTGGCTGAATTTAACTGCAACTACGCCACCTATCTGCAGCGCAAAGAAGAGATTCTGGAAGTTGAAGACAAGCAAAATGCGCTATTTGATAAGCGCCTTTCCCAGGAAGAGGTGTGGATTCGACAGGGCATTAAGGCTCGCCGTACCCGCAACGAAGGCAGAGTGCGCGCACTGGAGTCCATGCGCCGAGAATACGCCGATCGCCGCAAGCGCCAGGGCACAGCGCGCATGGATATTCAGCAGGCTGAGAGGTCCGGCAAGATTGTCGCCGAGGCGCAAAATATTAGCTTCGCCTTTGCGGGCGATCAGCAGCCTGTGGTGCGCGACTTCTCTACGCTAATCCAGCGGGGCGACAAGGTAGGCTTTATAGGTCGCAACGGTGTTGGCAAAACCACATTAATTAAATTGTTACTCAGTGAGTTGGTGCCGCAACAGGGGTCCATTAAAACTGGTACCAACTTAAATGTGGCTTATTTTGATCAGTACCGGTCGGCGCTGGATGAAGAAAAATCTGTTCAGGACAATGTTTCCGGCGGTCGCGATATGCTGGAGATTGGCGGCAAGCCAAAACATGTTATCAGCTACCTACAGGATTTTCTGTTTGCGCCTGAACGCTGCCGGCAGCCGGTCAAAGCGCTGTCTGGCGGGGAACGCAATCGGCTTTTATTGGCCAAGCTATTCACTCAACCGTCCAATGTGCTGGTACTGGACGAACCGACCAATGATCTGGACATAGATACACTGGATCTGCTGGAAGAGCTGCTGATCGACTATAAGGGCACCATTATTCTAGTCAGTCATGACCGCGCCTTTCTCAATAATGTAGTTACCAGTACCCTAGTGTTTGAGGGTAATGGTAGTATTAACCAGTATATTGGTGGCTACGACGACTGGCTGCGTCAGCGCAAAACCGAACAGCCCGCCAGCTCCCAACAGCCTGCCAAGGCCCAGACCAAAGCATCTTCGGCCAGCAAAAAGCTGTCCTACAAAGATCAGCGAGAGCTGGATAATCTGCCCCAGGAAATTGAGAACCTAGAGACGCAGATTGCCGAGCTCTCAGAGCAGATCAGTCAGCCAGATTTTTATAGAGGCGACCGCAATGACATAGCCGAAACCGAAACCCGCCTGTCCGAACTTCAGCAACAGCTCAGCCACTGCTATGACCGCTGGGAATCGCTGGAGAATCTATAGGCCATTTAATTGCAGGGCTACCATGGCGAAACACCGCCGTTAGCTTTAAAATCGCTACCCTGTTGATCAGTTTAATAACCGGATACCCATAGAGCCCTATGACCACAGAGAAATCTCCCCTAGTACTGTTAATACTCGATGGCTTTGGCTACAGCGATGACCCAAAATATAACGCAATTGCCAGTGCTAATGCTCCAGTCTGGGAAAAGCTGTGGGACAATAATCCCAAGACATTGATTCATACCTCTGGCCTGGCGGTGGGATTGCCCGATGGGCAGATGGGCAACTCCGAAGTAGGCCATATGACGCTGGGTGCCGGCCGGGTTGTCTATCAAAACTTTACCCGCATCAACAAAGCTATTAGCGATGGTGATTTCTATACCAATCCGGTGTTTTGCGATGCCATAGATAAAGCTGTAGCCAGCGACAAGGCTGTGCATATACTGGGCTTGCTGTCTCCCGGCGGTGTTCACAGTCACGAAGACCATATCAATGCCATGCTGGAACTGGCCGCTCAGCGTGGGGCCAACAAAATCTATATTCACGCCTCTCTGGATGGTCGCGACTGCCCTCCACGCAGCGCCAAACCCTCATTGGAAAAAACTCAGGCACTCTGTGCAAAGCTTGGCGTAGGTCGCATTGCCTCTGTGATCGGCCGCTTCTATTCCATGGACAGGGACAATCGCTGGGACCGGGTAGAACAGGCCTATCGCCTGATAACTGAAGGCCTGGGAACCCAGAGTGCCACTGACCCAGTAAGCGCACTGGAGGCTGCCTATGCCAGAGGTGAAAACGATGAGTTTGTGCAGGCCACCACTATTGCTGGCCCTGGTGAGAGCCCGGTAGCAATCGAAGATGGCGATGCAGTTATCTTTATGAATTTCCGCCCAGACCGCGCCAGAGAGATCACCCATGCACTGGTCGACAGCGACTTTGCCGGCTTTGAGCGCGCTGTGGTACCAGCTATGTCCACCTTTGTTATGGCCACCGAGTACGAGGCCAATATTCAGGTGCCCTGCGCCTATCCGCCAGAGGCGCTGGTTAATTCCCTGGGCGAATATCTGGCCGCAAATAATAAACAGCAACTGCGTATTGCCGAGACAGAGAAATATGCCCATGTCACCTTCTTCTTTAGCGGCGGACGAGAGTCCCTGTACCAGGGCGAAGAGCGACTGCTCATTCCATCACCAGATGTAAGCACCTATGATCAGATGCCAGAGATGAGCGCGCCAGAGGTCACAGAAAAACTGGTGGAGGCTATTGGCAGCGGCAAGTTTGATGCCATTATCTGCAACTATGCCAACTGCGATCAGGTGGGCCACACAGGTGATTTGTCGGCCTCGATCAAAGCAGTGGAGGCTGTAGACGCCTGTCTGGCAAAGGTTCTAGAGGCTGTGACCCAGGCTGGTGGCGAACTGTTGATCACCGCCGATCACGGCAACGTTGAGGAAATGTTCGACGAGTTCAATAATCAGCCCCATACCCAGCACACCACCTTGCCAGTGCCACTGGTTTATGCCGGGCACCGCCAGCTCAGTCTGGACAGCGATGGCTCACTGGCCGATATAGCGCCCACCATGCTGGCACTGATGGGTTTGCAGCAACCGGTCGAGATGACCGGCCGCTCCCTGGTTCTCTGATGACCAGACCGGCAGCAAGGCAGAATTGGACATGGCGATTGCGCGCTGTGTTCAATGGCTTGCTGCTTACCTCCCTGCTGTCTCTAGGTGTGCTGGCCAGTGCCGATGAGGAGCAGGAGTTAGACAACCTCAAACGCTCCATCTCCAGCCTGGAAAAACAGCTCGAAAGTCGCGACAAAGAGCGCAATAGCCTGCAGGGCGAACTCAAAAAAGTCGAATTAGAGGCCAGTAAGATCAACAGCAATGTGCGCCGCCTGCGCAGCAAAATAAATAAACTGGAAAACGAGCTAAAAGATCTCAGCGGTCAGGAGAGAGATTTGCAACTGGGCATCAGGGGGCAGAGCGCCGCTATTGTCGAGCAAATTGCCGCCGCCTATAAGCTGGGTAATCAGGAGCCGGTTAAACTGCTACTTAACCAAGAGGACCCTCAAAAAATTGCTCGGGTGTTTAAATACTATGATTATTTTCTGCAGGCGCGCACAGAGAAAATTCAACGCTACAAAAAAGATGTCGACGAACTGGCCGCGGTCATTGCCGATATCGAGAGTCAAAAACTTCGCCTTACCCGCTCTCGCGCAGAATTAGAGGCAGATAAAACCAAACTGGCCCGCCAGGCCAAGAAACGCAAAAAGACCCTCAGCAATCTGCAGTCTTCACTGCGCACCGATAAAAAGAAACTCAGCAAACTCAAGAAAGAGCGAAGCAAATTGGAAGAGCTGCTGGCTGCCGTTAAACAGGCTGCCGCAGAGCTGACACTGCCCTCTAACTATGAGTCTTTTCTGTCTCGCAAAGGCCAGCTCGACTGGCCCTTGAAAGGGCCTGTTGCCCATAGCTACGGCAGCAGGAGAAGCGGCGAACTGCGCTGGGAGGGCTGGCTGATTGGCGCCAAGGCCGGCGGCGAGGTCAAAGCTGTACATCAGGGCCGCGTGGTCTTCTCCAACTATCTGCGCGGGTTTGGCCTGCTGGTGATTGTAGATCACAGCGATGGCTTCCTGACCCTCTACGCCCATAATCAGGAACTACTCAAGGATACCGGTGACTGGGTGCAGAACAATGAGATTCTATCCCGCGCCGGAGATACCGGCGGCCTGGATAAACCAGCACTGTATTTTGAGATTCGCAAAGACGGCAATCCGGCAGACCCAAAATCCTGGCTGGGCAAGCGCTAGGGTTTTTGCCTATAGTTGGAGCATTGCATTCAACAAACTTTATGGGCATAAAGCCCTATGCAACCAAGCGGCAGTTTTAGACTCCAAGCTAGGTCAGTTTAAGGAAATCATCTATGTTAAGAATACTATTCAGCCTGGCCCTGGGGTTTATTTCTCTCTCTTCGCTAGCCCAGGCCAGCGAACCGTCCAGTGAATCAACCAGTGAGGCGTCGGCCTCAGAAGCAGCAGTCACCACCGAACAGGATCAGCGCCTACCCCTGCGTGAACTGCGCCTGTTTACCCAGGTATTTGAACAGATCCGCCAGGGCTATGTTGAGGAGGTCAGTGATACCCAGCTACTGGAAAATGCTATCGCCGGACTGCTCACCGAACTGGATCCCCATTCGGTATATCTCAATGAAGAGAGCTATGGCGATCTGGAAGAAAACTCCTCCGGCGAGTACGGTGGCCTGGGTCTGGAAGTAGCCACCCAGGATGGTGTAATTCGCGTGGTATCACCTATTGATGACAGCCCTGCAGCTGAGGCTGGCATTGAGGCAGGCGATCTGATCGTCAAGATGAATGGCAACCCGGTGCGCGGCATGAGCCTGCAGAAAGCCATAGAAAAAATGCGTGGTGAGAAGGGCACCAGTATCAAACTCACCGTCTATCGCGAAGGCGAAGATGACACCATAGATATAGATGTGGTGCGCGATATTATTCAGGTTAGTGCTGTGCGCAACCGACTGCTTGAGCCCGGTTTTGGTTATGTCCGCGTTGCCCAATTCCAGCGCAAATCTGGCAGTGACTTTGTCGAAGCACTGCAAGAACTCAAACAGCAGAGCGACGAGGAGAGCCCATTAAAGGGGCTGGTGATTGATCTGCGCAATAATCCCGGCGGCCTAGTGCCCGCCTCGGTAGAGATTGCCGATGCCCTGTTGGACAGCGGCACTATAGTCTATACCCAGGGGCGTCTGCCCAGCGCCAACCAGAGCTTTGAGGCCAGTCCAGGCGATATGCTTGAAGGGCTGCCTGTAGTGGTGCTGATCAATGGCGGCAGCGCCTCAGCCTCAGAAATTGTGGCAGGTGCGCTGCAAGACCATGGCCGTGCAGCTATTCTGGGTACCCAGAGTTTCGGCAAGGGCTCGGTGCAAACTGTGGTTCCCCTGGGCGATGGTCGCGCCGTTAAATTGACCACCGCAAGATACTTCACCCCCAATGGTCGCTCAATTCAGGCAGAGGGTATCGTGCCCGACATCAGTGTAGAGCGCGCAGAAATACGGCCCTATAACCTTCGTCAGCGGGTACGTGAATCTGATCTGGAGGGCCATTTAGAAACCATGGATGAGGACAATCCACCCCCAGACAGTGCCAGCGACAACCAGGCTAAAGAAGACTTGAGCACAGACAATCAACTCTATGAAGCTGTTAACCTGCTCAAAGGGTTTTATCTGCTGGGGTCCAAGTCCTGAGTATCGGCTGTCCAATTTCCCAGCTGCAGGCCGATCTATTCTAGATGCTCACAGCTGAGGGGGATGGCAGGTCTGCATTATGTATATGGATATCACGCTGGGGAAATGGAATGGAAATCCCCTGGGCATCCAGCGCCTTCTTAGCCGCCTCGGTAATATTAAAATATACATCCCAGTAGTCTGCTGTATTCACCCAGGGGCGGCAGACTAGGTTGACCGAGCTATCCGCCAACTCCACCACCGCAATTGTAGGCGCGGGCACCCGGAGAACTCTGGGTTCAGAGGCCACGACAGATTGCAGTACGGCTTTGGCAGCATCTATATCGTCGCTGTAACCTATGCCAAAAACCATATCCACCCGGCGAGTTTCATTGGCGGAATAGTTAGTAATATTGCCACTGATCACACCACCATTGGGGACGATAATTTTTTTGTTATCCGGAGAATGAAGCTCTGTGGTAAATATTTGAATTTTCTGCACCACACCAGAGACGCCGGCGACTTCAATAAAATCACCAACCTTAAAGGGGCGGAAAATAAGAATAAGTACACCTGCCGCAAAATTGGCCAGAGAACCCTGCAGTGCCAGCCCAACCGCCAAACCAGCGGCACCCAGAATAGCCACAAAAGAAGCGGTCTGAATTCCCAGCTGCCCAAGAGAGGCAATCACCACAAAGAACAACAATGTCCAGGAGACTAGACTGCTGACAAAGTGCTCAATCGCAGGATCAACATTATTTTTTGCCAGTATCCTCTGCACAATACTGGCGATTCTTTTGACCACCCACTTACCCACAATAAAGATTGCCAGGGCCAAAATCAGCTGAACCCCATAGAGCATTGCTAGCTCTTGCAACATCTCAATCGACTCACCCATAGTAAAAATCCTTTTAACAATTACAGTTCGGCCCAATCCTATGGATTGGGCGTTCCTATTAAGGGTAGTCGATTAACGACCTACAGGTGCGCAAAAAGTCTTTTGACCGCAGGTTTTAGGCTGTCTCAGCTGCTCTCGATATCCAGCCTGTCCACCTTCTGGAATCCGCGGGGCAACTTGTGTCCGCGACGTCCGCGCTCACCGCGGTAATGCTCCAGGTCCTTTTCTTTCATCACTAGGTAACGCTTGCCTGAGTGCACCACCAGGGAACCTCCCTCGGGGATAATGCCATAGTCGATCACAAACTCTTCGCGGGACTGCAGACGGGAGCCGGGAATATTAATAATCTTATTGCCTTTGCCCCGGGCCAGTTCAGGTAGATCGGCAATTGGGAACACCAACATGCGCCCCTCATTACTTACGGCGGCAATTAGTGCGTTATCCGTATTGACCATCTGTGGCGACAGTATGCGCGCGCCCTTGGGTATTGAAACCACGGCCTTACCTGCCTTGTTCTTGGTAAATAGATCGCCAACTTTGGCAATAAAACCATAGCCCGCATCTGTGCCCATCAGAATCTTCTGCTCATCAGCTCCCATTAGCACATCGGTAAAGAGCGCGCCCGGTGGCATTTTGAGACGACCGGTGGCAGGTTCGCCCTGACCGCGGGCCGAGGGTAATGTGTGTCCCGGCAAGGCGTAGTAACGGCCCGTGGTGTCCTGCAAAAACACATTTTGATTGCTTTTGCCTTTTGCCGCTGAGAGAAATTTATCACCAGATTTGTAACTGAGACTGGTTGGGTCAATGTCATGGCCTTTGGCTGCACGCAGCCAACCTTTATCTGACAACACTGCGGTGATGGGCTCTGCGGTCATCAGGTCTTTTTCGTTAAAGGCCTGGGCTTCACCGCGCTCTGTCAGTGGGGAGCGGCGCTCGTCACCAAATTCTTCGGCTGTGGCCTTGAGCTCTTTTTTAACCAGTGTTTTCAAGCGAGCCTCGGAACCCAGCAACAATTCAAGCTCAGCTTTTTCGCGAGCCAATTCGTCTTGCTCAGCGCGAATTTTGACTTCCTCAAGACGCGCTAACTGGCGCAACTTGGTATCTAGGATATATTCGGCCTGGGTGTCGGAGAGACCAAAGCGAGCGATTAATGCGGGCTTGGGTTCGTCCTCAGTACGAATAATATGAATCACTTCGTCGATATTTAAGAATGCGATCAGCAAACCATCTAAGAGGTGAAGTCGCTTATCGACCTTTTGCAGGCGATAATCTAGACGGCGCCTGGTGACATCGGTGCGGAAGCTTAGCCAGTCCTTAAGAATACGGCGCAGATCCATCACTGCGGGGCGCCCATCTATACCAATAATATTCATATTGATTCGGTAGCTGCGCTCAAGATCAGTGGTGGCAAATAGGTGATCCATTAATGCGCTGATATCAACTCGGTTAGAGCGCGGGGTGATCACCAGTCTAGTGGGGTTCTCATGGTCCGACTCATCCCGCAAGTCCTCGACCATAGGCAGCTTTTTATTGCGCATCTGTGCGGCAATCTGCTCGAGAATCTTGGAGCCAGAGGCCTGGAATGGCAGCGCGGTGACAATCACATCGCCATCTTCTTTATTCCAGATGGCGCGCATCTTGACTGAGCCGCGGCCAGTCTCATAGGTATTTAGAATATCTGCCTGGGGGGTAATAATTTCCGCATCGGTGGGAAAGTCTGGCGCCTTAATATATTCCATTAGCTCAGGCACAGTGGCCTTGGGGCTGTCGAGTAGGTGCAGGCAGGCACTGACTACTTCATTGAGATTGTGGGGTGGAATATCCGTTGCCATGCCCACAGCAATACCAGTGGTGCCATTGAGTAATACATTGGGTACTCGCGCCGGCAAAATCTCTGGTTCATCCATGGTGGCATCAAAGTTAGGCCGCCAGTTGGCTGTGCCCTGACCCAGCTCCGATAGCAGTACATCTGCGTATTTCGACAGCTTGGACTCGGTGTAACGCATGGCAGCAAAGGATTTGGGATCATCAGGAGAGCCCCAGTTGCCCTGGCCATCAACCAGCGGATAGCGATATGAGAATGGCTGCGCCATCAATACCATGGCCTCATAGGCGGCACTGTCGCCATGGGGATGATACTTACCTATCACATCACCCACGGTACGGGCAGATTTTTTGTATTTGGCATTGGCTTTGAGGCCCAACTCACTCATCGCAAAGACAATACGTCTCTGTACGGGCTTGAGCCCATCGCCTATATGGGGCAGTGCGCGGTCGAGAATTACGTACATGGAATAATCCAGGTAGGCCTGCTCGGCATAGTCGCTTAGGGGCCGACTCTCCAACCCCTGATCATTAAAGGTGACTATATCGTTCATCGTTTTTCCTGTCTCTCAATTTAGCTTGGGTAAATATTTAAAGATTGGCTGCATCAGCCAGGTTGCCTTTGGTTTCTAGCCACTGGCGACGATCCGAGGCGCGCTTTTTGGCCAGCAACATATCCAGAATGCCATTGGTGTCATCGCCGGGCTCAAGGGTCAGCTGCACCAGCCGCCGCGTGTCTGGATCCATAGTGGTCTCGCGCAGCTGCAGTGGGTTCATTTCACCCAGCCCTTTAAAGCGCTGCACATTGACCTTGCCGCGCTTGCCCTCGGCCTGAATACGGTCGAGTATGCCCTGACGCTCAGCATCATCCAGTGCGTAATAGACCTCTTTACCCACATCAATTCTAAACAGCGGTGGCATGGCGACATAGACATGACCGGCGCTGACCAGCGGGCGGAAGTGGCGAACAAACAGCGCGCACAGCAGCGTAGCAATATGCAGGCCATCGGAGTCCGCATCAGCGAGGATGCAAACCTTGTGGTAACGCAGGGAATCTGTACTTTCCAGGGCGGGATCAACCCCCAGTGCCACAGAGATATCATGCACTTCTTGGGAGGCGAGAATCTCCTGAGAGTCCACTTCCCAGGTATTTAGAATCTTACCTCGCAGCGGCATTATCGCCTGATGCTCTCGATTGCGAGCCTGCTTGGCGGAACCACCAGCAGAGTCACCCTCAACCAAAAAGATTTCACATTGCTCTGGCTCGCCACTGGAACAGTCGGCCAGCTTGCCCGGCAGCGCCGGACCCTGGGTAATCTTTTTGCGCACCACCTTTTTGCTGGCACGCATGCGTCGCTGGGCATTAAAAATACACAGCTCGGCAAGCTTCTCTGCTTCTTCGGTATGCTGATTGAGCCACAGACTAAAGGCATCTTTAACCACGCCAGAGACAAAGGCCGCCACTTCGCGGGAGGAAAGTCGATCTTTGGTCTGTCCCGAGAACTGCGGATCAGCCAGCTTTGAACTGAGTACAAAGCTACAGCGATCCCAGATATCGTCCGGAGTCAGTTTTACGCCTCTGGGCAGTAGATTGCGAAATTCGCAGAACTCGCGCATGGCGTCGAGCAGACCACTGCGCAAACCGTTCACATGGGTGCCGCCCTGGGGTGTGGGGATCAGGTTGACATAACTTTCCTGAACCAGCTCACCACCCTCTGGCATCCATTGCACCGCCCAGTCAGCCGCCTCGTTGTCAGAGGCAAAGGCACCTATAAACGGCTCTGCTGGCACCACTTCCCAGCCGTGGAGAGCACCGGCTAAATAATCTTTTAAACCATCTTCGTAGTACCACTCTTCGCTTTCACCTGTATTCTCATCGTGAAAGCTCATGGTCAGGCCACCGCAGAGTACCGCTTTGGCGCGCAGCACATGGCGCAGTCTGGAGACGCTGAATTTCACCGAATCAAAGTAAGAGGCATCGGGCCAGAAACGCAGAATAGTCCCTGTGTTGCGCTGACCGCAGGTATCTATCACTGCCAGATCAGAGGTTTTATCACCATGGGCAAACAGAATCTGGTGTACCTTTCCATCGCGCTTGACTATTACATCGAGCTTGTTGGACAGGGCATTAACCACAGACACACCCACACCATGCAAACCACCAGAGAACTGGTAGTTGTCATTGGAGAACTTGCCGCCCGCATGCAGGGTAGACAGAATGACTTCCACACCGGGCAGGCCTTGCTCTGGGTGAATATCTACTGGCATTCCGCGGCCATCGTCGCACACCGACAGAGACCCATCCTTGTGTAAGCTAACATCAATGCGGCTGGCGTGGCCCGCCAGGGCTTCATCCACACTGTTATCAATGACCTCCTGGGCCAAGTGATTGGGGCGACTGGTATCTGTGTACATGCCCGGGCGCTTGCGCACCGGATCCAGGCCAGTCAGGACTTCAATATCTTTTGCGTCGTAGTTGCTCATCTGCTCACGGGGTCAATTTAGTTATTGTCGGGGTGGCCATCAGAAACTGGACAATACTGGCCAGGTGCTGGTGGTAATTTATAAAGCTGTGGTCTCCCTGCTGTTCGATACTCATATCAGATCCCTGATAACGGCTCTGGGCATCGCGATAATCCAGAACTTCATCACCGGTTTGCAACAGCACCTTATAATTATTTTTATACTTAATTTCGTCTGGATCCAGCGCCATATACTGGTCTATATGCCGGGGTTCAAAAACCCATTTCTCACCGGTTATATAGTTGCTGTTCTCGCCCAGCCATCTGTGCAATCCGCGTCCCGGGCTTACCGCCGGATTTATCAACACTGCGCGCAGATTGTATTGCTCTGCAAGACAGGTGGCGAAAAAACCTCCCATAGAGCTGCCTATCAGATAGACCGACTCAGGCAATTGCTGCTCGATCAAAGAGCGCAAAATATCCATCGCAGGTTCGGCAAAGGGCGGCAGCGCTGGGCATACAAAGGTTAAATCCGGTGCTTTTTCAGCACACCAATCCCTGG
>Ga0209603_1000267_pt1 | contig 66051 bp, 61 predicted proteins | sample COGITO_mtgs_1206_FD_184812 | JGI IMG/M metagenome (GOLD analysis project Ga0209603, IMG submission 184812) | Pelagic marine microbial communities from North Sea - COGITO_mtgs_120607 (SPAdes) (version 2) | ecosystem: Environmental > Aquatic > Marine > Epipelagic ...
CCACCGGTTCTAATATTGGTAGAATTTCATTTAAATTAGAAATCTTTTTATCAAACAATAAAATGTATGGGTTTTCAAGATCAGCAATCATTTTATCTGCATCAGTAACAAAATAAGGAGATAAATATCCTCGGTCAAACTGCATACCTTCTACAACGTCTACGTAAGTTTCCATTCCTTTGGCTTCTTCAACGGTAATAACTCCTTCTTTACCAACTTTTTCAAATGCTGTTGCTATAAGGTCTCCAATGGTATTGTCATTGTTGGCTGAAATAGCTGCAACCTGCTTTATTTTTTCTGAGGAGTTTCCAACTTTCTGCGCCTGTTTTTCTAAATCAATTATGATCGCCTGAACAGCCTTATCAATCCCTCTTTTTAAATCCATAGGGTTGGCTCCTGCGGCTACGTTTTTAATACCTTCTTTAACAATTGATTGAGCTAGAACAGTAGCTGTAGTAGTTCCATCACCAGCTAAATCATTTGTTTTTGAAGCTACCTCTTTAACCATCTGAGCACCCATGTTTTCGAGTTCATCTTCTAATTCTACTTCTTTAGCTACAGATACACCGTCTTTAGTAACTGTTGGAGATCCAAATGATTTGGAAATAATCACATTTCGTCCTTTTGGACCTAAAGTTACTTTCACTGCATTTGCAAGAGCATCTACACCTCTTTTAAGGCCATCTCTAGCATCACTATCAAATTTTATGTCTTTTGCCATTTTTATTCGTTTTTGTAAAGTTTAAACAATTGCTAAAATGTCGCTTTCGCGCATCATTAAATAATCTTTTCCTTCAAGTTTTAGTTCTGTACCTCCGTATTTACCATACAAAACAGTGTCTCCTACTTTTACAGTTAATGGTTCATCTTTTTTGCCATTCCCAACAGCTACAATAGTTCCTTTTTGAGGTTTTTCCTTAGCATTATCTGGAATGATAATCCCTGAAGCTGTTGTGGTTTCTGCTGCAGCTGGTTCTACAAGAACTCTGTCTGCTAGAGGTTGAATTTTTATTCCCATTAGTATATTATTTTTATTTAAAATATAAATATTCAGAAATTATGCCATTTATAATCAACTGACATTTTTTCAAGTTACTGATTTGAAATCGAAATTTTTCGAAAAAAAAATGCCAACGTGTCATTTCGTTGGCATTTTTTAATTACAATTCATGCTTTTTGTTTGTTAAAGCGAATCATTTGTAATTGGTAATGTATTGTTTGAAGACTTAGGAGTTGATCTTACATCTTCAAGTGTATTGTCTAGCTTAATATTTGAAGTATTATCTCTTTCTATTGAAAAGTTTGATAATAAAATTAATGCGAACATGGCAATAGCTAATGTCCAGGTAGTTCTATCTAAAAAATTGTTTGTGTTTTGAACACCACCCATAGATTGAGCTCCTCCTCCTCCAAATGAAGAAGATAAACCTCCACCTTTTGGATTTTGAACCATTACTATTAAAATCAATATAACAGCTATTAATAAAATAACTGCTAAAAATAAATTATAACTCATGATTTATTGTTTTGTTAATTTTTTTATTCCTTTAATTTGGTCTGCAAAGAAACCACTTTTTTCTGGATATTTCAAACTTAAAATTTCATAAGCTTTTATGGCTTTAGAGAACTTTTTTTGTTCTAAGTAGACTTTCGCTAAAGTCTCTGTCATTAACGATTTATCTGCTTTATTTTTAGGAATAACTACCTCTATTGTCTCATCTTTTTTTAATGAGCTAATCTTAGGATTATTTTCTATAAAACGGTTAATTAAAAAATCTGTATTGTCTTTTTTTGTTTTAACCTTTTCAACTTTTCCTCTAATTATAGGTTTATGTGTAGATAATTGTAACCATTCATTAAAAGAATGAGTTTCATTTTTATCGAATTTTATAGGTGAACCTATATCAATTATTTTCTCTTCAACTAACTTAATTTCATGATAATTAGCTGTTTTATTTTTGGCTATTTTCTCTTTTATCTGTTTATGAATGTCAGATTTTTTCTCAAAATGTATCGAAGTTATAAAATCAAATAATACTGATCTGTCTGTTGTAAATGCAGCAGTTATTTTCAATTCATTATTGTATCTGAAGCTATCATTGTTTTTTAACCCTTTGAGATAGAGAGCTCTTGCAGACTGGAAATAAGGGTATTTTTTTGTGATATTTTTTAATTCCGCAACCTGAAAGTCTTTCAAAATTTCCGGATGTAAGATTATATTTGTGAAGACTTCTGTGTTCATTACCAGTTTCCTAAAGAAGCATTAAAAATATCCTGAATAATACGCTCTAAAATTTCTTCAAGAGCAGCATCTAAAACTCCTCCAGTTAATTGAGCGTTTGCGTCAAAATCTGAATAAAATGAAAACTGCTTTTCAAAATCATCTTCTTCTTTTAAACGATTATAAAAGCGGACATTAACAGTAATTGTTAATCTATTTTGGGCTGCTGTTTGCTGAGATGTTGCACTCATAGGATTTACACGGTATCCTGTAATTTCTCCTTCAAAACGCAAATCTCCTCCAGTGGCTGTTAAATTTAAGTTAGTTTGTCTTAAGAATAAATCTTGCATGTCTTGCGTAAAACGCTGACTAAGTTGAGGTTCAATTAGCGCTGCTTGGTTTGGAAAAAAATCTACTTGAATAGTTTTTGCGTCTCCGGTAGATCCACCATTAAATTTATAAATACCACAGCTTAAAAATATTGAGGTAATTATAAGAAAAGATAAGATGTTAATTGTTTTTTTCATACGTATGATCAAATGTACAATTTAATTACAAATCGTATTGTTTGATTTTTCTGTACAAAGTTCTTTCGGAGATGCCTAACTCTTTTGCCGCTAATTTTCTTTTATTTTTATTTTTTTCCAGTGAACGTTTGATCATCTCAATTTCTTTCTCCTGAAGTGAAAGGTTTTCACTTTCCTCAATGTCTTCAACAAAATCATAATTATTTTTAGAATCATGATGCTGCGGAAGATTAACAACTTCTACAGGGTAATGTTCTGATTTTTTCTCTTGATATATTTTTTCAATTAGCTGATGATTTTCCTCTTGAACTTTCTCTGTGTTTCCACTTTGCATCAAATCAAGAGTTAATTTTTTTAAATCATTGATATCATTTCTCATGTCAAAAAGAACTTTATACATTATATCTCTTTCTGTTGAAAAATCACTTTTTGATGAAGCTCCGACTAAAGCGGGAAGATTTCCTTTATTATTTGGTAAGTATTGGGTAATCTTTTCGGCAGTTACAAGTCTTGTTTCTTCTACCACAGATATTTGCTCTGCAATATTCCGTAATTGTCTAATATTACCTGGAAAACGATAATTTAAGAGAAGGTTTGTTGCATTATCGTCTAGCCTAATTGTTGGCATTCGGTATTTTTGCGCAAAATCTGATGCAAATTTTCTAAACAACAAATGAATATCTTCTTTTCGCTCTCTTAAAGGTGGAAGGTTAATTTCAATTGTACTGAGTCTGTAATATAAATCTTCTCTAAATTTTTCTTTTTCAATAGCTAATTGCATGTTTAAGTTGGTAGCAGCTACAATTCTAACATTTGTTTTTTGAACTTGAGACGATCCAACTTTAATAAATTCTCCATTTTCTAAAACTCGCAATAATCGAACCTGTGTGGTTAGGGGAAGTTCACCAACTTCATCTAAAAAAATTGTTCCGCCATCTGCTACTTCAAAATATCCTTTTCGAGTAGATGAGGCTCCTGTAAAGGCTCCTTTTTCATGTCCAAACAACTCACTATCTATGGTTCCTTCTGGAATTGCTCCACAATTAACAGCTATATATTTAGCATGTTTTCTATGAGATAGTTGGTGGATGATTTTTGGAATACTTTCTTTTCCAACTCCACTCTCACCTGTTACTAATACAGAGATGTCCGTAGGAGATACTCTTACAGCTTTCTCGAGGGCTCTAGTAAGTTGAATATCATTACCTATGATGCCAAATCGTTGCTTTACAGTCTGTATATTGTCCATTTTATTAATATCTTAATTATTATCGGAATAACCAACAGCAATACCCTTAAGTGTAGCTGATGTACAGCTTTCAACTTTCACATTTACAAATTCACCTAATTGATAGTTTTCTTTTGGAAAAACAATTACAGTATTCTGTGTATTTCTTCCCTTCCATTGCTGAGGATCTTTTTTAGATGTACCCTCTATAAGAACTTCCTCAGTTTTTCCAAGATGTTGTTTTGTTCTGTAAAGACTGTGTTCTTGTTGTAAATCAATAATTTCTTGTAAGCGTCTTTTTTTAACATCAAAAGGTACATCGTCAGGCATTTTTTTTGCAGCCAAAGTTCCTGGCCTTTCAGAATATGCAAACATGAAACCAAAATCATATTTCACATACTTCATTAGTTCAAGAGTATCTTTATGATCTTCTTCGGTTTCTCCACAAAAACCTACAATCATATCTTGAGACAGAGCCATTTCAGGGATAATATCAAAAATTGTATCCACTAACTTTTTGTATTCTTCATTGGTGTGCTGTCTATTCATTGCTTTTAGCATTTTATTGCTTCCGCTTTGAACAGGTAAGTGAATGTATTTACATATGTTTTTGTGTTTTGCCATTACATGAATAACATCTAAGCTCATATCTTGTGGGTTAGATGTTGAAAAGCGAAATCTTGTTTTTGGAAATTTGGAAGCACACATATCCAATAATTGGGCAAAATCAACTGATGATGCTTGAGCAATTTCAGATGCCTTTTTGAAATCTTTTTTTAATCCACCACCAAACCACAAGAAGCTGTCTACATTTTGTCCAAGAAGTGTAATTTCTTTAAAATTCTTATGAACCATTTCTTGAATTTCTTCAATAATACTTTTAGGATCGCGACTTCTTTCTCTTCCTCTTGTAAAAGGAACAACACAAAAAGTACACATGTTATCACAACCTCTTGTAATAGACACAAAAGCTGAAACCCCATTTGAATTTAATCTCACGGGAGAAACATCTCCATAAGTTTCATCTTTCGACAATATTACATTGATAGCATCTCTTCCCTCATTAACTTCTGAAAGAAGATTTGGAATATCTCTATAGGCATCTGGTCCAACAACTAAATCTACAATTTTCTCTTCCTCTAAAAATTTTTCTTTGAGACGTTCTGCCATGCAGCCTAGCACACCTACCTTCATGGTAGGATTTACTTTTTTAACTGCATTATATTTTTGTAAACGTCTTCTTACAGTTGTCTCTGCTTTTTCTCTAATTGAACATGTATTGACTAGAACTAAATCCGCTTCTTCTAGTATTTGTGTTGTGTTATATCCTTCTTTATCTAGAATTGAAGCAACTATTTCGCTATCATTCATATTCATTTGACACCCGTAACTTTCAATGAAAAGTTTTTTTGAGTTTTCAGTTTTTTTCTCCGTTACAAGTGCCTTACCTTGAATTTTTTCGTCTATTATTTTTACTGTATTTTTCATCTTCAAATTATGATACAAAGATACAACCAAATTAGAAAAAATATGACATATTGGCAGAAAAATTTAAGCTAAAGTCCTGTTAAAATGATGTAGATTTTACACAATTGGTTATATATAAAAAAAAACTTTCTACTTTTGCAAACCAAAATCTTGTTCTCAAGGATCCTGATTTTTGTGAAATAAACATTGTATATGGCAAAAAATTTAGTAATTGTAGAATCACCAGCAAAGGCAAAAACTATTGAAAAATTTTTAGGAAAAGATTTTCAAGTTGAATCAAGTTATGGCCACATTGCAGATTTACCATCTAAAGAATTAGGTATAGATGTAAATGGAGATTTCAGACCAAAATATATTATATCAGAAGATAAAAAACCTGTAGTAAAAAAATTAAAGTCACTTGCAAAAAAAGCTGATATGGTGTGGTTGGCAAGTGATGAAGATAGAGAGGGAGAAGCTATTGCATGGCACTTAAAAGAACAATTAAATCTCGAAGATAGTAACACCAAACGTATTGTATTTCACGAAATAACTAAAAAAGCAATTTTAAAAGCTGTTGAAAATCCAAGGGATATTGATTATGACATGGTTAATGCTCAGCAAGCTCGAAGGGTATTAGATAGATTAGTGGGCTATGAGTTATCTCCTGTTCTTTGGAGAAAAGTTAAAGGAGGCCTTTCAGCTGGTAGAGTACAATCAGTTGCAGTTAGATTAATTGTAGAAAAAGAAAGAAGTATTCAAAATTTTAAAGCAGATACACACTACAAAGTGGTTGCGCAATTTTCTAATTCTCAAGGAAAATCTTTTAAGGCTACAATACCTAAAAACTTTAACTCAAAAAATGACGCAGAGGATTTCTTGAAATCTTGCTCTGACACAATTTTTTCAATTTCAGAATTGTCAAAAAAACCAGCTAAAAAATCGCCTGCAGCACCCTTTACTACATCAACTCTTCAACAAGAAGCTTCAAGAAAACTTGGGTATCCTGTTGGTAAAACAATGCAAGTTGCTCAGCGACTTTATGAGGCAGGATTAATTACATACATGAGAACTGATAGTGTAAATTTATCTGTTGATGCTAGAAATGATGCTGAAAAGGAAATATCAGATTTTTATGGTAATGAGTATAGTAAACAACGAGTTTTTAAGTCTAAATCAAAAGGCGCACAGGAGGCTCATGAAGCTATTAGACCAACTAATATGAAAATTCACTCCATAGACAAAGAATATGACCAAAATAGGTTATATGATTTGATTTGGAAAAGAACGATTGCTTCTCAAATGAGTGATGCAGAATTAGAGCGAACCAATGTTAAAATTCAGAATTCAAAAAATGAAAAAATCTTTACAGCAAATGGTGAGATGATAAAATTTGATGGATTTTTAAAAGTTTACTTAGAAGGAAATGATAATGAAGATGAAGAAAAAGCAGGGATGCTTCCTAACTTAACCAAAGGAGAGCAAATAGATTATAATTTTATTAATGCAACTCAAAGATTTACGAGTCCACCATACAGGTTTACAGAAGCTTCGCTAGTTAAACAATTAGAAGAATTAGGAATTGGTAGGCCATCTACCTATGCTCCAACAATTTCTACAGTACAAAGAAGAGGATACGTAGAAAAAGGTCAAAACGAAGGGATTGAAAGGCCATATGAACAGTTAATTTTAATGAATGGAGCTGTAAAAACTCAAAATTTAGTTGAGAAAACAGGCTCAGATAAAAATAAATTGATACCCACAGACATTGGGAACATTGTTAATGATTTTTTAGTAGCTAATTTTTCTAATATTTTAGATTTTGGTTTCACAGCTAAAGTAGAGTCTTCTTTTGATGATATTTCTGAGGGAGATGAAAATTGGACTAAAATGATAAAAGGGTTTTATTCGAAATTTCATGACAATGTTGAGGACGTTAAAGAGAATGCAGAAAGGGAAAGCGGAGAGCGTATTTTAGGAAATCATCCTGAGTCTGGAAAGACTGTTTTGGTTCGATTAGGAAAATTTGGACCTATTGCTCAAATTGGAGCACCTGATGATGAAACTAAACAGTTTGCTAGTTTAAATAAAGATCAAAATCTGGGAACTATTTCCTTAGAGGAGGCACTAGAATTATTTTTACTTCCTAAAACAATTGGAACATTTGAAAATAACGAAGTGATTGTTGCTAACGGAAGATTTGGACCTTACATACGTTTTGATGGTATGTTTGTTTCATTAGATAAAGGAGAGGATCCTATGTCTGTAGATTTAGAGAGAGCTCAGGTTTTAATTGAAGCTAAGCGGAAGGCAGATGCTCCTGTTGGTTTCTACCAAGAACTTCCAATACAAAAAGGTGTGGGGAGATTTGGACCATTTCTCAAGTGGAATTCAATGTTTATTAATGTAAACAAAAGGTATGATTTTGAAAATCTTACTTCATTAGACATGAATGAGTTGATAGAAGAAAAGATTCAAAAAGAAAAAGATAAATTAATCCATGATTGGAAAGATATTGGAATCCGTGTAGAAAAAGCTCGATGGGGAAGATTTCATATCTTAAAAGGAAAAATTAAGATAGAACTCCCTAAAACTACAAATATTGATAAAATCACAAAAGAAGAGGCTGTCAAGATGATAGAGGCAAAGACCCCTAAAAGAAAGGTAACAAAAAAATCCTCTCCTAAGAAAAAAGCAACAAAAAAGAAATAATCATTATATTACATCTATATTTTTAGGAATAAATGAACGTTGATTTTTTAACTCCTGTAAAAGATTCTGTTGTAGCACATTCAATTTTGTTGCCTTCAACCTCTCTCGGTGCAAATATGCGAATACATACTCAAACAGATGGTTTTCCGGACTTAGAAGGAGTTAATATCGCATTGTTTGGTATTGAGGAGGATAGAAATACTGAAAATAATTTGGGAAGTGGTAAAGATCTCCATCATATCAGAAGACACCTATACCAATTATATCCAGGTAATTGGAATACTACTATTGCAGACATTGGCAACATAAAAAAAGGAGAGTTAACTTCAGATTCTCACTTTGCAATTAAAGAGGTATTAACTAGCCTGCTGGAAATGAATATTTTACCCATAATAATAGGTGGAGGTCAAGATGCTACATTCTCTAACTACAAAGCCTACGATAAACTAGAGCAAACTGTAAATTTAGTCACTGTAGATAATATGTTTGATCTAGGAAATATAGATGATGAACTATCTTCAAAGTCATATCTCAGTAAAATAATTATGGAAGTTCCAAGCAATCTGTTTAACTACAGTAACATTGGATACCAAACATATTTTAATTCTCAAGATGAAATTAATTTAATTCAAGGCTTAAATTTTGATGCATATCGATTAGGAGAAGCAAAAAATCTAGAGATAGTTGAGCCTGTTTTTAGAGATGCAGATATTGTAAGTATAGATATTGGAGCAGTTAGACAGAGTGATGCTCCAGCTAATAACAATTTATCTCCCAATGGTTTTTATGGGGAAGAAATTTGTGCAATATCTAGATATGCCGGTATAAGTGATAAAGTATCATCATTTGGGATATATGAATACAATTCTAAACACGACTCTAATTACCAAACAGCTCATTTAATTGCTCAAATGATTTGGTATTTCATAGAAGGTGTTAATTATAGGGCTAAAGATTACCCATATTGTACCAAAGAAGACTATCAAAAATTTACTGTTTTATTAGAAAACGATGATCCCATAAATTTTTACAAGAGCAATAAATCAGGGAGATGGTGGATGGAGATTAATTTAATTAAAGATAATAAATACAAAAGGCATGCGTTAATACCATGTACATACGAGGATTATTTAGAAACAACAAAACAACTAATACCAAATAGGTGGTTTAAAGCTCAAAGAAAAATGCTTTAAACATTAGACTATCATAAGTTTAGGTTAAAATACAAATATTACATTGTGTTTTTAAAAAAAAATCTTTAGGTTTACGTCCTTTTTTAGGAGATATTATAAAAAATATGAGGAAAGCAATATTGTATATTTTTTCGATAACCATCATGTATGGATGCGGTTCAAATGATCGTGGTGAGTTAGTTGGAGTAAAAATAAAAAACAAATGGTTTAGTGAAAAACCTTTTGGAATGGTATCCATTCCAGCAGGTTCATTTACAATGGGTAAACAAGACGAAGACATTACCGGAACAATGAGTGCTCCACCCAGAACTGTAAGTCTTAGTAAGTTCTACATGGATGAAACAGAGATATCAAATTCAGAGTACAAACAATTTGTAGAATGGGTTAAAGATTCTATTGTTAGAACAGAACTTGCACTTATGGCAGACTTTGCTTCTGGAGGGAGTCTAACAAACGCTAATGGTGAACCAATATCTGGAGGAATATATGATTATGCTTATGCAGTATCAGATACAACAGGTCAAAGTGCTTACCAAAAATATATGTTTGAGAATTATTATGAACTAGATTCCCTTTATACAAAACCACTTAATAAAAATGAAGATATTATTTGGGATACAAGTGAATACCCAGACGTATACTATGCAGAGGTCATGGATTCGTTGTATACTAAAAAAGAAGATTCAAGAGATGGAGTAAGAACTTTCAATACTAAAAAACTTAAATACAATTATACTTGGTATGATGTAAATTCGGCAGTTGAAAGGCCTAACGAAAGAAAAAGTTTTTTAGAGAAAGAATCTGTATATGTATATCCTGATACGACTGTTTGGATTAAAGATTTTAATTATTCCTACAACGACCCAATGCATCAAGATTATTTTTACCACCCAGCTTATCAAGATTACCCAGTTGTGGGGGTAAGTTGGAATCAAGCACAAGCATTTTGTAATTGGAGAACCAAAAACAAAAACGATAGAATGCGAGATAAAAAAAACTTTGCAAAAATTCCTAGTTTTAGACTTCCTACTGAAGCAGAATGGGAATATGCTGCAAGGGGAGGTCTAGAGTTCTCAAAGTACCCTTGGGGTGGACCAAATACAACTAGCGATAGAGGATGTTTTTTAGCAAATTTTAAACCCGTTAGAGGAAACTATGCAGTAGATGGAGCACTTTACACAGTAGAAGTTCAGTCATTCAACGCAAACGATTATGGATTGTATAACATGTCTGGTAATGTGTCTGAATGGACTAACTCATCTTTTAATAGCAGTTCCTATTACATGGGTTCTACGATGAACTCAAATGTTGAAGACAGAAAAAACAAGAGAAAAATAATAAGAGGTGGTTCTTGGAAAGACGTTGCCTACTATCTAGAGGTAAGTACTAGAGATTTTGAATACGCAGACACCGCAAGAAGTTATATCGGTTTTAGAACTGTTCAATCTACAGTAGGACCCCCAATAAACACTAATAATTAATTACCCAACTTAATCAAATCATTATTTAATTATGGCACAATCTAAATCAACTAAGAAAATTTTCAACATGGCTTATGGTATCGGAGCCGCGATAGTAATAGTAGGAGCATTATTTAAAATACAGCACTGGCCATACGGATCTTTAATCTTAACAATTGGTATGGTAGTAGAAGCAATTGTATTTTTTATATCTGCTTTTGATGCAGTTGAAGAAGATTTAGATTGGACCAAGGTATATCCAGAACTAGGTGATGCAGATGGTGAAGGAGCAGGAGTAAATGGGATGTTATCTCAAAAATTAGATAATCTATTGCAGGAAGCTCAAGTAGATACAGAGCTTATGACGAATCTTGGGAACAGCATCAAGAGTTTTCATACCGCAGCGGAGGGTTTAAGTGTTGCTTCAGAATCAATTTCTTCAACTGTAAAATATAATGAACAAGTGGAGTTGGCAGCTACTCAAATGGAGTCTTTAAATGGTTTGTATCAAGTACAAATGGAGAACTCTAATAAACAGGCAGAATTAAATAATTCAATGATCGAAAATTCAGAGCTTTTAAAAGAACAAATGGAATCTTTGGCTAGTAATTTATCCTCTCTTAACGGAGTTTACGGTGGAATGCTTTCGGCGATGTCCAGTAAATAATTAGTATAATAATTGTATAACTAAAAAAACTAATTTTTATGGCAGGAGGAAAATTATCCGCAAGGCAAAAGATGATTAACTTAATGTATCTTGTATTTATTGCAATGTTAGCAATGAATATGAGTAAGGAAGTATTGTCTGCTTTTGGCTTTATGAATGAAGAATTAACAGAAAGTATTAGAACTACTTCTTTCAAAAACAATGAATCGTATTCAAACTTGAATATTAAGGCTCAGGATCAAAAGGAAAAATATGGTCCTTTAAAAATCAAATCTGATCAAATTAAATCATTATCAAATGATTTAAATATATACTTAGATACATTAAAAGCAAAAATAACTAAGGATATAGATGATTTAAAGGATTACGAATCGATGGATAAGCCAGATGTTCTGGATGAATATTTTTTTGTAGGAGATAAATTATCAAAAAAAGGAAAAGAATTTAAAGACAAAATAAATAGTTATAGAGACTCTGTTGTTGCTGTTTTAGGATCTGCTGACTCAAAATTAATATCGGTAATTAATAAGAGATTTAATACTGATGATTATAAGAATAAAGACGGTAAAAAAATTGATTGGATTGAATACAGATATAAAGGGTTTCCAGTTGTTGCATCTTTAACTAATTTTAGTCAAATTCAAGGGAATATAAAAAATACAGAAAGTGATATTTTGTCCGCTCTGTTAGGAAACCAACTAGAAGGAGATTCAAAATTAACTACTAACAATTATAAAGGAATTGTAAGACTTGAGAAGACAGCTTATTTTTCTGGAGAACGAGTTAAAGGACAGGTAGTTCTAGGTAGATATGATGATCAATTAGTACCGAGTAAAGTTACATTAGGAAAAAGAGATATCACTAAAAACGTAGAGAATGGCCAAGTTCTTTTAGACATGCCCGCAGGAAATGTTGGAGAACGAGAGTTTAAAGGTGTTATCACATTTATGCAAGACGGTGAGGCTCAAGATATACCATTTGAGAGCTCTTATTCTGTAATCGCAGAACCTAGTGAAGCTGTAATTTCAGCTGATAAAATGAATGTGGTTTATAGAGGTTTAGATAATCCAATATCCATATCAGTTCCTGGAGTAGGTGATAAAGATATTACACCAACAGTTGGAAAAGGAAATAAATTAACTAAAACTGGTAATGGGAAATATATTTTAAATCCAGGATCAGGTAAAGAGGTAACCATCAATGTTTCAGCAAAACTAAGCAGTGGAAAAAATATCAAAACACCTAAAATATTTAGGATTAAAGATATTCCTGCTGCCGCAGGAACTGTTAGAGGAGATTTTGGTGTGGTGCCCATGCCAAAATCTAGTTTAGGAAATACTCCAATAGCAGCTGAATTACCAGACTTTGTATTTGATTTAAAGTTAGTCGTTCAAGGGTTTACTATTAAAGTACCAGGTCAATTAGCGGTGAAATGTGTTGGAACTAGACTAAGTGCAAAAGCGAAGAAAACTCTTGCAAAGGCTAGAAGAGGTGATTTAATCACTATTTTTGATATAAAAGCCATTGAAAAAGAAAAAGGTACACGTATTAAAAAGGTGTTACCAGTGAGTATACAGATTACAAATTAGAATAAAATTAAAGTAATATGAATTGGAAGGTTTATTATTTAGTCTTTGTTGCATTGCTAGTTACTAGCTATAGTAATAGCCAGTCTAACCTATTAAATGCAATTGAGGTTGATCAAATTGGCAAGCAATCAAAAGAAAAAATTGCAGCAGACAATGACACTCCGTTATCTTATGGATACATAGATGATAGAGATATTTTATGGTCCAAAGTTGTATGGGAATTTGTAGATTTAAATCAAAAAATAAATTTACCATACTATTACCCAATTGACACAGCAAATATATCCAATGACAGACGTTCATTATTTGATACTTTACTAAAAGGAATTAGAAAAGGTGATATAAAAAACGTGTATTCAGATTCTTTTTTTACATCTAAAATAACTGGTTCTGAGATAAATGAAAAGTTAGTAAATATTCGTTTAAACGGAGATTATCCAGATACTTTTAGAATTCAAACGCAAGATATTGAAGGGTATATGATGAAAGGAATGTGGTATTTTGATAAACGATTAGGGGAATTAAAATATAGATTACTAGCATTGGCTCCAATGGGTAAAGATGTATTAACTCTTGGGCTACCAGATATAGAAGACGACGAACTTTATGAACTCTTTTGGGTTTTTTATCCAGAAACTAGAGAAATATTACACAAAGCCAAAGTCTTCAATCCCAAAAATGTATCACAACCAATTTCATATGACCATTTATTGAATGCTAGAAGATTTAATTCTGTAATTGTACGAGAAGAAAATATTTATGGAAATAGAAAAATTGCAGATTACATAAGGGGGAATGCGTTGTTTCAACTTCTAGAAGCTGATAGAATTAAAGAATCTATTAGAGATAAAGAAATAGACATGTGGAATTACTAATATCATATAATTTTAAAAATATAAAAAAGCGTTTCGTTATTCGAAGCGCTTTTTTATTGTAAAAGAGTATTTTTGAATTGTGAAAGTAGATTATATAATAGTTGGGTTAGGTTTAGCAGGATTGGTTTTTGTAGAGAAACTTATTCAAGCTAAAAAAAGTTTCATTGTTTTTGAGGATGATTCTCAAACATCTTCTCTTGTTGCTGGCGGTGTTTATAACCCTGTAATTTTAAAACGATTTTCACCAGTTTGGAATGCTAAGGAACAATTATCAGTAGCTCTCCCTTTTTATGATAAGTTGGAAAAAAAATTTGATCAAAAGTTTGATCAAAAATTTTGTATTAAGAAAGCATTCAAATCTATAGAAGATCAAAACAATTGGTTTGCTGCGTTTGATAAACCAACTGTAGCTCCATTTTTAGACTCGAAATTAGACAAACAAGTATATGAAGGTGTTAAAGGTGAATATTATTTTGGCAATGTAAAAGAGGGAGGAAGAATAGATACATTAAAATTAGTGGAGGCTTACAGACAATATCTTAAAAATAATCATTGGATTCGCTTTGAGAAGTTTTATCATAATAATATTTTATTTGAGGGTAATTTGGCTATTTACAATAATCTTCAGGCAAGAAAAATAGTTTTCTGTGAAGGATTTGGTATTAAACAAAACCCTTATTTTAATCATTTACCATTGGAGGAGGCTAAAGGTGAAATAATTACAATCTATGCACCCAATTTAAATATAGATTTTTTACTCAAATCAACTTTATTTGTTTTGCCGTTAGGTAACAATCATTATAAAGTAGGTGCTACATTTAACCATCATGATAAGACTTCTAAACCCTCTGTTGAAGGAAAAGAGGAATTAGTTGAAAAATTAAAAAAAGTAATCTCTGTACCTTATACAATTAAAGAACAGTCAGCAGGTATAAGACCTACAGTCAAAGACAGAAGGCCTATGGTAGGAGTTCATCACATTTACAAGCAATTAAGTGTCTTAAATGGCTTGGGAACCCGTGGAGTGATGATTGCTCCTACAGTAGCTGAAAATTTGTTTGATCATTTAGAGTTTGGGGCAAAACTAGATCAACAGATAAATATCAAAAGATTTGAAAAGAATTAATTTTATTCTTCATAGCTAACAAACATATTTATCCAAAGAATTCGTGAAAGTCTCAAGTTAATTGGAACAAAAAGAATTAACGCTATAAAAACAATAACAAAAGATGTTAAGATAGGAAGTCCTATTAATAATTTTGAAATAATAAAAGTTATGATACAAACAGCTACGGTGATGGCGTAACTCACATACAATGCGCCAAAATAAAATGCAGGCTCAATCATATATTTAAGATCACAATAGGAACATTTTTTTTGTAGTTTATTTACCTTCATAGGATGAATAGAAAAAGGGTATTTGAAAAAATCACCTTGATGACATCGAGGACATTTACCTCTTAAAATACTATATATTTTATTTCCCTTTCTAAACATTTTGAGTATTTAAAACCTAAAATTAATGTAAAAATACTCAAAATAGTCTCTTAAAACTATCGTTTGCTAAACTCCATAGTTTCCTGATAGAGAAATAAAAATAAAAAATAGGATTGTAAAATAGATCAAAGTTTTGAAATGCTATTGTATTCTTTTTTTAGTTAGTTTTGCAACGTTAAAAATGATATGATTAATGCTTAACGTACACAACTTAACGGTCTCTTTCATGGGAACAGACCTATTTTCAGGAATTACTTTCAAACTAAATAAAGGAGACAGAATTGGATTGATAGGCAAAAATGGAGCCGGGAAATCTACCTTGTTAAAGGTTTTATCTAAAGATATTGAAAGTAGTGCTGGAACGATGGCTTTTGATAAAGACATACAAATTGGTTTTCTTCGTCAAGATATAGATTTTGTTGAGGGAAGAACAATACTAGAGGAGGCTTATCAAGCATTTGAAGAAATTAAATCTATTGAACTTAAACTAGAAACAATAAATAATCAGTTAGCAACAAGAACTGACTATGAAAGTGAAGAATACAGCCAATTAATAATAGATTTAACGGATTTAACGGAACGATATGAACTATTAGGAGGTTATAACTATCAAGGAGATACCGAAAAAATACTTCAAGGGTTGGGTTTTCAGAGAGAAGATTTTGATAAACTAACAGATACTTTTTCGGGAGGATGGAGAATGCGAATAGAATTAGCTAAGCTTTTATTACAAAATAACGATATTCTTCTATTAGATGAACCAACAAATCATTTAGATATCGAATCTATTATATGGTTAGAAAACTTCTTAAAATCTTATGGAGGAGCAATTGTATTAGTATCTCATGATAAAATGTTCTTAGATAACGTTACTAACAGAACAATTGAAATTTCTTTAGGACAAATTTATGATTACAAAAAACCCTATTCTCAGTTTCTACTTTTGAGAGGGGAAATCAAGGAAAAACAGTTACAAGCACAAAAAAATCAAGAAAAAGAAATCAAGCAAAAGCAGTTGTTAATTAATAAATTTAAAGCAAAAGCTAGTAAAGCTTCTATGGCGCAATCATTAATGAAACAACTAGACAAAGTAGAGCTTATAGAAGTTGATCAGGATGATAATGCTACGATGAATGTTCGTTTTGCAATTTCAAAAGAACCCGGAAAGATTGTTGTTGAGGCAGAAAAAATTAGTAAAAGTTACGGAGAAAAACAGGTGCTAGAAAATGTAGATCTTTTGATAGAGAGAAATAGTAAAATAGCATTTGTTGGTCAAAATGGACAAGGAAAATCTACTTTGGCAAAAATGATGGTTGGAGATATTCCTTTTGATGGCCATTTAAAAATGGGACATAATGTAGAAATTGGGTATTTTGCTCAAAATCAATCAGAGCATCTGCCTCCTGAAAAAACTGTTTTAGAAATTATGGAAGACGCTGCTACCGATGGCAACAGAATGCGTGTTAGAGACATGTTAGGGGCGTTTTTATTCGGTGGAGATGCAGTAGATAAAAAAGCAAAAGTACTTTCTGGAGGAGAAAGAAATAGGTTGGCACTATGTAAGTTATTGTTATCTCCATTTAATGTTTTAATAATGGATGAGCCAACAAATCACTTAGATATAGCCTCCAAAAACGTTCTTAAGGAAGCCTTAAGACAATTTAATGGAACCTTAATTTTAGTATCTCATGATAGAGATTTTTTACAAGGATTAACAACAACTGTATTTGGTTTTAAAGATAAAGTGATAAAAGAGTATTTAGGAGATATAGATTACTTCCTTGAACAACACAAAATGGAAAATCTTCGTGAAGCTGAAAAAAGGACTGTTCTCAAAGTTGATAAAAGTGTTTTGAAAAAACAAAATGAGTTATCTAAAGAACAAGACAAAAAACTTCGTAAATTAAAAAATAAATTAACAAAAATTGAAAGTCAGATTGGTCATTTAGAATCTGAAATTTTAAAGATTGATACTCAACTAGCTGAAAACTATGATGAGGTTTCTAGCAAGCCTAATTTTTTTGAAAATTACAAAGCTAAAAAAGCACAAGTAGAGATATTAATGTCAGATTGGGAATTAATTGAAGAAGAGGTTGAAAAATTTTCATAATTTATGATTTTTATTTGTGAACTTTAACACTAAAATATCTATAAAAAATCAAGAGGTAGTTCTTCCTGAATTATCAGATATTGATTGCCAGATTTTTATTAAAAGAGAAGATCAGATTCATCCCTTAGTTTCTGGAAATAAATTCAGAAAATTAAAATATAATATTCAAGAAGCTGTCAAACAAAAACACACAACGCTTCTTACATTTGGTGGTGCTTTTTCTAACCACATTCTAGCAACAGCTGCAGCCGGAAATTTAAAAAATTTACAAACGGTAGGTGTGATAAGAGGAGAAGAATTAGTAATAAATAGCTCTAAAACATTAGAGACTAATCCTACTCTTAGAATAGCCTCTGAGTTAGGGATGAAATTCGAGTTTGTTTCAAGAGAGGACTATAGAAATAAGACTTCAGCACGTTTTCTGCATAAACTTCAAGAGAAGTATGAAAATTTCTATTTAGTTCCTGAAGGAGGTACAAATGATTTAGCCGTAAAGGGATGTGAAGAAATTTTAGAAAAAGAAGATTATCAGTTTGATTATATTTGTTCTTGTGTAGGTACTGGAGGAACGATCTCTGGAATTATTAATAGTGCTCAAAAGCATCAAAAAATCTTGGGATTTCCAGCATTAAAGGGCGGTTTTTTAAAAAACGAAGTACAGAGATACTCTAAATTTAAAAATAATTGGGAGTTAATTAATGATTATCATTTTGGAGGTTATGGTAAATATACCGATGAACTTATTCATTTTATCAATAGATTTAAAAAAATAACAAAAATACCTCTAGATCCAATATATACAGGTAAAATGATGTATGGTGTGGTAGATATGATTAAAAATAAACTATTTCCGGCTGGAAGTAAAATTCTGATAGTTCACACTGGAGGTTTACAGGGGATAGACGGATTTAATGAGTTATTAATGAAAAAAAAGAGTGATTTAAAAATATTTTAAATGAGGAGTAAACTATTTCTTTTGGCTTTTTGTATGCTTTTTCTCGCTAGTTGTAGCTCAAGTAGAACTACCTCTGCTAAGAAAAGGAGTCAGTCAAAAGCTAACGAAACTCAAATTAAAAAATTACCGTCAGTAAAACAGTCACAACACGTTAAGAAGCTAGAAAAAGGAAACAAACCACTAAATAAATACACTCTTCAATATATTAAAAAATATGCTTCATTAGCTGTTTTAGAAATGCATAAATATAAAATACCTGCAAGTATTACTCTTGCTCAAGGTATTTTAGAATCAGGAAATGGAAGAAGTCAATTGGCTTCTAAATCTAACAATCATTTTGGAATTAAATGCCACACAGGTTGGAAAGGAGGCCGTGTTTTTCATGATGATGATGAAAAAGGTGAATGTTTTAGAAAGTATAAATACGTTCAGAGTTCTTACGAAGATCATTCAAAATTTTTGAGTGGAAGAAGGCGTTACGCTAGCTTATTTAAATTAAGAAAATCAGATTATAAAGGATGGGCAAAAGGTCTAAAAAAAGCTGGGTATGCTACAGATAAAAAGTATCCTAAAAAACTAATTAAAATTATTGAAGATTATAAATTATATGAGTTCGATAAGTTTCGTGAAAAAGATTTAAAAAAAATAAAAAAAGAAACAAAAAGAAGTCAGGTTAAAACAATTACTAAATCTAAAAAAAGTCCCCACCAAAATTATAAAGTTAAAAAGGGAGATACATTATATTCTATAGCTAGGAAATTTAAAACTACCATAAAAAATCTTAAGGATGCAAACAATCTTTCTACTAATAATCTTTCTATTGGTCAACAACTTACTATCAAATAATCTAGAATAAAATAAATACTCTAAAATGAAAATTATTAAACCTGTGAAAGGGAAACATCCTAAAATATCAGAAGACTGCTATATTGCAGAAAATGCTACTATCGTTGGAGAAGTTTCTATAGGAACTCAATGTAGTGTTTGGTTTAATGCAGTTGTTAGAGGTGATGTTCATTATATAAAAATTGGAAATAAAGTAAACATACAAGACGGAGCTGTCATTCATGCTACTTATAAAAAATCACCCACAACTATTGGTAATAATGTTTCAATAGGTCATAATGCTATTGTTCATGGTTGTACTATTCATGATAATGTTTTAATTGGAATGGGTAGTATTGTTATGGATGATTGCGTGATAGAAAGTAACTCAATTATTGCGGCCGGTGCAATTGTTACAAAAAATACTCGGGTAGAAAGTGGTAGTATATATGCTGGGGTCCCAGCAAAAAAGATAAAAAATATTTCACAAGAAATGATTTTTGGAGAAATTGATAGGATTGCTGATAGTTATATTAATTACTCTAGTTGGTTTAAAGAATAGAAAAAGGCTTAGTGATTTTGACACCAAGCCCTAAAAAAAATATTAATTTTCTCTTTCATTTATTTTTTCTGATGTCTTTTCTTTTTCATTTTCTCATTTCTCTTTTTTTTAAGAGTTTTAAACTTTTTAAATTGCTCTTCATTTAGAATGGTTCTCATCTCTTTTTGAAACATGATTTTACGATCTAAAATTTTATTAGCCATTTGATAGCGTTCATTTGGATTAATTTTTTTGACTTCATTTTTTAATTCCCTCTTTTTATCCAGTTGAGCGCTGCGTTCTGAAATTAATTCTTTAATAACTTGAGTTAATTTATTCTGTTGTATTTCAGATAACTCAAGTTCTAAAGTCATTTTTTTAACTTTTAGTGTAGTGAGTTGTTCAGTTGTTAACCTTTTTTTATTCTTAAAAAATTGTTTTTTTTGTGCATTTATAGTTAAAGAAAAACAAACAAATAGTGCTAAAGACTTACAATTCTTGCCATGATGTATTTTTTAAATGGTTTATTTTTTATTTTTTTGACCAATAAAATCATAAAAGGTTTAAATTTGATTTTTCAATTAACGTATCATTAACAATTTATATATGAAAAAATTACTGTTTTTACTGCTATTTGTTTCTTGTTATGCTTTTGGTCAAAAAGCTCCAGTAGTAGACTTGTCTAGCCCAAGAGCTACGGTGTATACACATGTTTATTTTTTGCAAAATAATTCTTACCAACCAAATAATGCTGCCAAAACTATATATGGATTGGATGAGAAAAACTCAATTGAGGCAGCTATAAAAATTAAAAGAATTTTAGATGGAAAAGGATTAAAAGTAGATTTTAATTTAATTTCTGATAATGCTAATTATAAAGATAGTACTGCTTTTTTAACTCAGCACAAATTTGTTTTATTTCCTGAAAGAATGCCTCTTGTATCAGTTGAAAAGAAGGGTGATTTTTGGTATTATTCCACTGAAACCCTAGAAAATATAGATTTTATATATGCTGAAACCTTTCCTTGGTACATTGAAAAAATTCAAGAAATCATTCCTGGTGTTGGACATAAAGAAATTTTATCGGTTGAAATTTGGCAATATTTTGCATTTATAATATTGATCCTTTTATCAATCATTTTATTTGTAATAGCAAAACGGTTGGCTTTCTTGTTTTTAAGAAAAATTTTAAATAAGTACACAAAAAATAAGAATAGTGACATCAATATTACCTTAAAAAAATTAGCACATCCTATCAGTTTATTAATATCTATTTCACTGATAAACAAGGCTTTACCTTCGCTTCAGTTTGGTTTAGAAATTAATAAATGGTTATTTCTAGCTGTAAACATAGCTTCAACAATTTTTTGGATATACGTATTTTTAAAATTAGCACAGGTTTTATTGAGTTTATTTCATGATTACACACAAAAGACAGAAGCTAAACTAGATGATCAGTTAACTCCAATTTTAAGAAATTTTGCAAGCGTAATTATTGTTGTTTTTGGATCTTTCAAATTACTAGTTTTATTTGGAGTAGATGCTACAACTATATTAGCGAGTGCCTCTATTGGTGGATTAGCCGTTGCATTTGCATCTCAAGATACAGTTAAGAATTTAATAGGAACGGTTATGATTTTTATAGACAAACCTTTTCATATAGGTGATTGGATTTCAGCTGGAGAAGTTGTTGGAACTGTTGAAGAGGTAGGTTTTAGATCCACTAGAATTAGGTCTGCAGATACTTCAATATTCCAAATCCCTAACAGTAAACTTTCCGAGCTAGTAATAAATAATAGCGGCCTAAGACTTTACAGGCGATATAATACACAACTAGGCTTACGTTATGATACACCTCCAGAATTAATAGAAGCTTTTGTAAAGGGTGTTCGTGAAATTATTGTTGCACATCCCGACACCAAATCTGATTCTTATAATGTAGAGTTTACTGGCTTTGGTGACTCTGCGTTGTTAATTTTGATGAATATGTATTTACAGGATTTGGCTTGGTCTAGTGAACAAAAGTCAAGACATCAAATCCACATTGCTATTGTTAAACTAGCAAAAGAGTTAGGGGTTGATTTTGCCTTTCCTTCAACAACTGTAATGATTGAACAATTTCCTGAAAAAAAATCATTAGAATTTAACTACAACAACGATAAAAAAAGTATTGATGATGCAATTAATAAAGTAGTTTCAGATTTTAAACAAAATTTAAAAGAATAATAGAAAAAAAACTACTCTTTTTTTGGAGGCATGGGTCCTCTTAAATGTATTACCAAACCATTTAGAAAGTTTCTTAAAATTTGATCGCCACATTCCATGTATTTTGGATGGTCTTCCTTTCTGAAGAAAGCACCTAGTTCACTTTTAGAGACTTTAAAATCTACTAGTTTACAAATGTCTACTATGTCATTATCACGAAGCTTGTGTGCTACACGTAATTTTTTAAAAATATCGTTGTTAGTTAATCCCATGTGATAAAGATACTAGTTTTAACTGACTACACTAAAAATGGCCCAGGCATACAAAGCAAAACGTAAAAAACGAAATAATCCAAAAAGAACCACTCCTTTAAATGGATATTTTATCATTCCTGCTGCCATGCATGTAATAGAAAAAGGAACTGGTAAAAGAGCACCAATGAGAATTAAAAAACCACCCCATTTACTGGTATTTTTTAAATACTTGGCCATTTTTATTTCTAGATAATTTTTCACACTAGCTATTTTTAAAATAGTTTTTCCTATGAAAAAGGATAGTAATCCACCAAAGTAGGAAAGTGATGCTAGTATTACTAAGCTAGCAACTGGACTAGCTGTTTTTTTTGACCAAGCAATAAATATTTCAGGAGGAATTAAGCCTAGTAAGGTTTCAGACAAAAAAAATGTGATCAAGACTCCTGTTTTTGAAAATGTTTTAGTAAGCAGTTCTAAACCATCGTCAATTGTAAATACGTATCTGTTAAACAGAAATAGAGCAGCGATAATCAATATAACTGGCACTGTTACTTTTTTTATGCTATCGACAACAAAAGAGTAAAATCCAGTATATTTATAGTATTGATGTAGTAGTTGTGTTTTTGATTTTTTTCTTTTCATAGCTTAAGAGAAACAAAAATAATAAGTAAAAACCTGTTTAAAAACCGAAAACTAAATAATTAACTTTTCTTTATACTTTAGCTTAATAAATATATAATTGTATGAATATTATTGGATCAATTGAAACTATTTTTAAAAAATATGTACCCTCACCGTTTACAATTGCTATCCTATTAACTATCACCACCATTTTTTTAGCATTAATTTTTACAGTTCCAGAGGAAATAAGTTCAGTAGATTATCTAATAGATATCTTAACCTTTTGGGAAAAAGGAATTTGGTCTACATCTTTATTAGAATTTGCTTACCAAATGATGCTTATCTTAGTATTGGGTCATGTTTTGGTATTGAGTAAGCCTGTTAGCAACCTCATTTTAAAAATTACTTTTTATTGTAAGAACACTGCTACAAGTGCGGCTATTGTGGCTTGTTTAACAATGTTAGTGGCTTTTTTTAATTGGGGTCTAGGGTTAATCTTTGGGGCATTATTAGCTAGGAAAGTTGCAGAGCACTCACAGCAAAATAATATTAAAATAAATTACCCAATAATTGGTGCTGCAGGGTATGTAGGATTAATGGTATGGCATGGTGGTATTTCAGGGTCTGCTCCAATAAAAATAAATGAAGATGGGCATATTTCCTCCTTAATGAAAAATATTTCATCTTCTACTATCTCTGAAAGAATACCCTCCTCGATAGATTTTAGTCAGACAATTTTTAGTTTATCTAATTTGCTGATTTTTTCTACAGTAGTACTAGTTATTACAGCATTTTTCTACATTTTAGGAAAGAACTCCAAGCCTACTAAGATTAACCTACCCATCTATAAAATGACTCAAGATGAAAATATTACAACTAAATCTGAAAGATTAGATAATTCAAAAGTGTTAGCTACTATTTTTGGGGCCATAATTATTCTAGCCTTTTTTTTTAACTATTTTGATGATATAAAAGCGATGAAAATTACTCCCAATCTAATTAATTTCTTGATGTTAGGCTTAGGAATTATTTTACATGGTAATTTTAAGAATTTTACCAATGCTATTTCAGAATCAATTTCCGATATTTCAGGAATTCTCATACAATTTCCATTATATTTTGGTATTATGGGAATAATGAGTAGCAGCGGTATGGTTTCTCAAATATCAAATTTTTTTGTATCGTTTTCTAATGTCACAACTCTTCCAGTAGTCACTTTTTTTAGTGCTGGATTGGTAAATATATTTGTACCAAGTGGAGGTGGACAGTGGGTTATACAAGGTCCAATTGTTGTTGAATCTGCACTAAGATTAGGAGTTCCTTTAAATAAAGCTATTATGGCTTTGGCATACGGAGATCAAATTACAAACATGCTTCAACCCTTTTGGGCACTTCCTCTCTTAGGAATTACAAAACTTAAGGCTAAAGAAATTTTACCATATTCATTATTGGCAATGATTATTGGTGGGAGCATTTATATAGTGGGAATTTTACTTTTTTGATTATATGAGATGGCTTTCCGAAAAAATTGAATTTCCACCACATGAAACTGCTACAAAAGAAGGGGTTCTGGCATTAGGAGGAGATTTATCTCCCAAAAGGTTACTTTTTGCCTACAGGAATGGAATTTTTCCTTGGTATTCTCTTGATGAACCAATAGTATGGTATAGTCCGAAAAAAAGAATGGTTTTATTTCCTAAAGAGTTGAAAATTTCCAAATCAATGACTAAAATTATCAAAAAAAATAAATTTGAAATTACAGAAAATCAAGCTTTTGAGGAGGTTATTCATCAATGTAAAAACATTATTCGTAATGGTAATTTAGGGACATGGATAACAGATGATATGGAACAGGCCTATATTAAGCTTCATAAGAAAGGATATGCTAAGTCAATTGAGGTATGGAGTTTGGATTCTAATTCTGATGTGTTAGGGAAGAGTAAAAAAAATCTTGTGGGAGGTTTGTATGGATTAGAAATTGGAAATATTTTTTGTGGAGAAAGTATGTTTTCAAAAGTCTCTAATACTTCAAAAATTGCATTTATTCATTTGGTTAATAATCATAATTATCAATTGATAGATTGTCAAGTTTATAATAATCATCTGGCTAGCCTGGGTGCTAGAGAAATTTTGAGAGATGATTTTTTACAAAAAATTAAATGTATTGGTTAAGAACAACATCCTCCAGATTATTCACTTACACAGCAAAATTTAATTAATCAAATATCCTAAGTCAATACTATCAAAAATATAAAAATTTGTTACCTATATTTGAAGTCATAATTCTATAATAAAATGAGTATTAAAAAAGCACAACAGCAAGTAGATCAATGGATTCAGAATCACGGTGTAAGATATTTTAATGAGTTAACCAATATGGCTCAGCTTACCGAAGAAGTTGGAGAGGTTGCTAGAATCATAGCTAGAAGATATGGAGAGCAATCAGAAAAACAATCAGATAAAGGAAAAGATCTGGGAGAGGAGCTGGCAGATGTGTTATTTGTTGTTTTATGTCTAGCCAACCAAACAGGAATTAATTTAGAGGAATCATTTAACAAAAAGCTAGAAATTAAAGCTAAACGAGATCATAATCGTCATCAAAGCAATAAAAAACTTCAATAATATGGCCTTATCTGTAAATATTAAAAAATCTTTTTTTTGGTTAAATGTAATTAAAATTGGAATTGTATTTGTTTTCTTTTTAAGTATAGTTTCTCTTCTTTTTAATAGTTTTTCAGATATTTTTTCAGCTGATTGGCAGGCAGTTATAGAAAAAAACTTTAGCAATCAATTATGGAAACGTTTCTTTTCTACTAAATTTATAGGTGGTTTTGTTTACGGAGTTTATGTTTCAAATAAGAATATGAAATAAAGGAATCTTTAAAAATAGTATCCAATAATTATACAAAAAAAAGCGACCAATGGGCGCTTTTTTTATGAGGAAAAAACAAATTAGTCTAATTGAATTAAATCAATCTGGCTGTCTTTTACTTTTTGATTTAGAACTTTTACTTTTATGTTGAAGAGATCATACAATTTTGATAATTGATTGTCTATTTCTTCAGTTATTTCATTTTTAAAATTAATAGCTTGCTCAGTAGGAGCGTAACTTCCAATTCTAGTTAAAGAATTAAGGTGTGCTAATTTATTATTTAGTCTAATTGGAAAATTTAATGGATCTTGATTACTCTTACTTTTTGTTTGGTAGAGGGTTTCTTCTATAACTTTCATCTCTTTAAGTAAGCTATCTGCATAGTCTAATAACTCTGAATGTTTTAACTTATCACTTATTGATTTTTGTAAAGAAGTTACCTGTGCTCTTACTTTCTTAACATTTTTTAGTGCTTTATGAATTTCTGTTACTTTAGTATTAATATCATTTATGAAATTAAATTGAGCAGTAGCGTCTGCTAGATTAGTTTCTGAAATTGGATTCTTTAGAATTGTAAAGTTTTGAGATTTAGTTGTTTCACCTACTTGTAAAGAAACTTTATAATTACCAGGTAAAGCCATTGGTCCATTTAGAGAAGCCCACCACAAGATCATATCTTTTACTTTTTCTGCTCCAGGGTACATCATGTCCCAGTAAAAAATGTTGTTTCCGTTTTCTGTATTTAGTTTAGCTTCTTTTTTTTCTTTGTTAGGTTTTGTACTAAATGTTTTAATTAATTGATCATTGCTGTCAAAAATTTGAATGGATACCACTTCTTTTTTATCTTTTTCTTTAATAAAATAGTTAATTGCAACTCCACCAGGATGATTAGTACCAGCAGTTTTTGAAGTTCTGCCATTTCCTCCAGACATTCTATAACTATCCTGAGGTTTGAATAAAATAACATCTTCTTTTATTATTCTGGTATTTAATTGATGAAAAGGAGTTAAGTCATCAATCATCCAAAAAGATCTTCCCTGAGTTGCCGCAATGAGATTGTCGTTTTTAATAGCTAAATCAGTAATAGGAACAATAGGTAAATTCAATTGAAATTTTTTCCAATTATTTCCATCATCAAAAGAGATATACATTCCTCTTTCTGTCCCCGCGTATAACAAGCCTTTACGCTTTGGGTCTGCTCTTAAAGCACGTGTAAAGTCTTCAGGACCAATTCCATTTGTAATTAGCTTCCATGATTTTCCATAATTTTCAGTTTTGTATACATAAGGTAGGTAATCACCAGATTTATATTTTGTTCCAACTATGTAAGCACCACCCTTGGTAAATGGATTTATCTCTATACAATTAATCATCATCCATTCTGGCATTTTTTTTGGAGTTACATTAGTCCAATTTTTTCCACCATCTTTAGTAACATGAACCAGACCATCATCTGAACCTGTCCAAATTAACCCATCTTCTTGATTCGATTCATTTACAGCGAAAATAGTTGCATAATATTCTACACCTGTGTTGTCTTTTGTAATTGGTCCACCGGAAGATTTTAGAGTACTAGGGTCATTTCTTGTTAAGTCTGGACTTATAATTTTCCATGATTGTCCCTCGTTTGTAGTCATATGCAAATGATTTGATGCTGCATATAATTTATTTTTATGATTTGGAGAGAACATGATTGGGAAATTCCATTGAAAACGATATTTAAAATCTTCAGCACCATGCCCCATTGGGTCATCTGGCCATACGTTAATTGCTCGTGTTTCTCCAGTTGTATGATTTTGCCTAGTTAATAAACCACCATAGCTTCCTCCATAAACAATATCATTATTTGTAGGATCTATTGCTAAATGAGCACTTTCTCCACCTGCTGTAGATTCCCAGTCAGATTCACCTATAAACCTGCCCTGTGTTCTGTGGGCAATTCTAACAGTAGAATTATCTTGTTGAGCTCCATAAATACGGTAGGGAAAATGATTGTCTGTGGTAACTCTGTAAAACTGTGAAGTTGGTTGATTTTTATAGGTACTCCAATTAATACCAGCGTCAAATGAAACTTGAGCACCACCATCATCTCCAATAATCATTCTTTGGTTATCTTCTGGGGCTATCCATAAATCATGATGATCCCCATGAGGAGCATTAAAAGTTTTATAGGTTTTTCCTCCATCTGTAGATTTATGATATCTAACATTTAATACATATAAAATATCCTCATCTTGCGTATCTGCATACAAACGTGTATAGTACCATGCTCGCTGACGTAACTTTCTTTCATTATTAATTAATTTCCAAGTTTTTCCTGCATCTGTAGATTTGTATACCCCACCTTTTTCATTTTCAATTAATGCCCATACAATATCTGAATTTACTGGAGATACTGTAACTCCACTAATTCCCCAGATTCCTCCTGGAAGTCCTTTGTTTGTGGATATATTAGTCCAAGTTTCACCTTCATCAGTACTTTTCCATAAAGCAGAACCATCACCTCCACTAGACAAGCTGTATGGAGTTCTTCTAATATTCCAGGTAGTAGCATATAAAACTCTTGAGTTATTTGGGTCTATAATTAAATCAACAACACCAGCATCTTTATTTGCAAATAATTTTTTATTCCATGTTTTTCCACCATCAACAGATTTATAAACTCCTCTTTCTTCAGTAGATTTATACAAATCTCCCATTACCCCTGCAAAAACAATATCTGGGTTTTTAGGATGAATACGAACTCTTGGAATATGTCTGGCATTCTTTAATCCCATAGGTTCCCAAGTTTTACCTGCATTTACTGATTTCCAAACACCATCTCCTGAGGAAACATTGCCACGAACTGTTTTTTCGCCATTCCCAACATAAATCACATTATTATCCCATTCACTTACAGCCACCGAACCAACAGATCCTCCAAAGAAACCGTCGGAGATGTTCTCAAAAGTATTCCCTGCATCTGTAGTTCTCCAAACACCACCTCCTGTTGAACCAAAATAAAACAAATTAGCCTTTCCAGACACACCTGTCACAGCAGCACTTCTCCCCCCTCTAAAAGGTCCAATATTACGCCATTCTGTTGCCTTATAATAATCCTCAGAATATTTGGTAGAACTCTTTTGAGCATTAACTTTGTAGTTTTCAGAAAAAAGAAAACATAAGAAGATTAAAAATATTTTTTTCATGTTTGTTATTTTTGAAGTATAAATTTAAGAATTTAAAATGAGACGGAGGAAATTATGAAAATTTATATTAAAGGTATTGATAATGAGATAATTATGGAAAATATTTTCATATCTGGATCAAAAAGTGAATCGAATAGATTGCTCATCTTACAGAAATTATTTGATGGTATAACTATCAATAATTTATCGGATTCAGATGATACACATCATTTACAACATGCTCTTTTTACAAATGACATTTCTATTAATATTGGTCATGCTGGAACAGCAATGAGATTTTTAACTGCTTTTTTTGCCGCTCAGTCTAATAGAACAGTTACTTTATCAGGTTCTGAGAGAATGCACCAAAGGCCTATCAAAATTTTAGTTGATGCATTGAGAAGTTTGGGGGCTGAGATTTCATACACTAAAAAAGATGGATTCCCCCCTTTACAAATTAGAGGAAAAAAACTCACAAAAAATAATGTAAAAATCAATGGAAATATTAGTAGTCAATATATCTCTGCCTTATTGCTAATTGCTGCTAGTTTACCTAATGGTTTAAGTATTCAATTGTTGGGAGATATTACTTCTATTCCTTACATTAAAATGACTTTATCATTACTAAATAGAGTAGGTGTTTCTACTAATTTCGAAGGTCAATATATTCATGTAAAGCCCTATGTAAAACCAAAGGAACAAGCATTAGTAGTGGAGTCGGATTGGAGTTCTGCTTCCTATTTTTACTCTATTATAGCTTTAAGTAAAGTTGGCTCAGAGATAAGATTATCATCTTACAGTAAAGAAAGTTTACAAGGAGATTCAGTCTTAGCTAAAATTTATCTTCATTTTGGTGTTGAAACTTCTTTTAAAGAGAATAGTATTCTTCTTAGAAAAACAAAAGAATCTAGCAAAGACCTTTTAAAAATTGATTTAAACAAGGCGCCCGATATAGCTCAAACTATTGCTGTAACTTGTTTTGGGATAGGAATTTCATGTAACCTTAATGGTCTTCATACTTTAAAAATAAAAGAAACAGACAGGCTGGAAGCGTTGCAAAAAGAATTATCTAAACTTGGAGCAATTATTTCGGTAACAGATAATAGCCTAAATCTAAAAGCTAGCTCCAAAATAAACTCTAATATTTCTATTGAAACTTATAATGACCATAGAATGGCAATGGCATTTGCACCTCTAGCAATTAAAACACCAATTCAAATATTAGACGCAGGAGTTGTAACCAAATCATATAGAAATTTTTGGGAAGATATGCAGCAAATTGGTTTTCAGTTCAATAAACTCTAAATAATATTGTCAAACACTTGACAACCCCTATCTTCAAATCGTATATTTGCCGCCGTTACCACAAATAATAAATCAATACTAAGGACATATGAAATTATCCCATTTTAATTTTGAATTACCAGAGGAATTATTGGCAGAGTACCCTGCAGAGCACAGAGATGAATCTCGCTTGATGGTTTTAAATCGTAAAGAACAAACAATTGAACACAAAATGTTTAAAGATGTAATTAACTATTTTGATGAAGGTGATGTGTTAATGTTAAATAATACAAAGGTTTTTCCTGCTAGAATGTTTGGTAATAAAGAAAAAACTGGTGCTAGAATTGAAGTATTTTTATTGCGTGAGCTCAACGCTGAAAATAGATTATGGGATGTGTTGGTAGATCCTGCAAGAAAAATTAGAATTGGAAACAAACTTTTCTTTGGAGAAGATGATAGTTTAGTTGCAGAGGTGATAGACAATACTACTTCAAGAGGGCGTACATTACGTTTTTTATATGATGGTGGTTATGAAGAGTTCAGGGAAAAGTTATTAGAACTTGGAGAAACACCGTTACCTAAATACATTAAAAGAGGTGTAGAAGATTCTGACAAAGAACGTTATCAAACGATATTTGCAAAAAATGAGGGAGCTGTTGCTGCTCCTACGGCAGGACTACATTTTTCTAAACATTTAATGAAACGTTTGGAAATCAAAGGTGTAGATTTTGCTGAATTAACACTTCATGTAGGTTTAGGAACCTTTAGCCCGGTAGAGGTCGAAGATTTATCTAAGCACAAAACAGATTCGGAACAAATTATTATTCCTTCTGTTACTGCTAATTTAATAAATGATGCTATAGTTAGTAAAAGAAAAATTTGTGCAGTTGGAACAACGGTTATGCGTGCTGTAGAGTCTTCTGTTTCTGCGAGTGCTAGACTAAATAGCTATAAAGGATGGACCAATAAATTTATTTTTCCTCCGTATGATTTTAGTATTGCTAATTCAATGATTACAAATTTCCATTCACCTAAATCAACTTTAATGATGATGGCAGCGGCTTTTGCAGGATATGATTTTCTGATGGAGGCTTATAAAGTAGCTGTTAAAGAAGAATATAAGTTTCATACCTATGGGGACGCCATGTTAATTATTTAATTATAAAATTAATTTATAATAAAAGCCTCTTAGCTAAGCTAAGAGGTTTTTGTATTTTTACAAATCAATAGATAAGAGTATAAAAGCGCCTAATGAACACAAAGAAAAAAGATATAAGATCGCTCACCAAAGAACAATTAAGAGATTTCTTTGTAAAAAATGGAGACAAAGCTTTTAGAGGTAATCAAGTATATGAATGGCTTTGGAATAAATCTCTACACACCTTTGAGGATATGACCAATATTTCTTTGGAGACTAGAACAATGTTAAAAGAAAATTTTGTCATAAATCACATAGAGGTAGATTCCATGCAACGAAGTAAAGATGGAACCATTAAAAATGGTATTCGATTGCATGATGGATTAATTGTAGAGTCTGTGTTAATACCCACAGAAAAAAGAACAACAGCATGTGTTTCTAGCCAGGTTGGATGCAGTTTAGATTGCCGTTTTTGTGCTACTTCCAGATTAAAAAGAATGCGAAACTTGAATCCTGATGAAATTTATGATCAAGTAGTTGCCATAGACAAACAAAGTCAATTATATCACAATCATAGATTAACCAATATTGTATTTATGGGAATGGGAGAGCCATTGATGAATTATAATAATGTCATAAAATCAATTGATAAAATAACCTCCTCAGAAGGATTAGGAATGTCTTCAAAGCGTATTACTGTGTCAACATCAGGTGTTCCAAAAATAATAAAGAAGATGGCAGATGATCAAGTAAAATTTAATCTAGCTGTTTCTTTACATTCTGCTATCGATAAGGTTAGAACTTCTATTATGCCATTTAATGAAACATTTCCACTTCATGATTTGGCAGAATCATTAATATACTGGTATGAAAAAACACAGCGTCATGTTACTTATGAGTATGTAGTTTGGGATGGTATAAATGACAAAAAAGAGGATATCAAAGCATTGATTAATTTTTGTAAGCATATTCCTTGTAAAGTTAATTTGATTGAATACAATCCTATTGATGATGGAGAATTTCAACAGGCTAGTTCAAGAGCTATAGATAACTACATATCTAACCTTGAAATGCATGATATTGTTGTAAATGTGAGAAGATCTAGAGGAAAGGATATAGATGCAGCATGTGGTCAATTAGCGAATAAATCTTAGTATGCTTCTGTAGATATATTTTGTAAATTTGTAATCATTTATGAAGATAGTAGAGGAAATAAAAAAACCCATCCAAAAGGAGATGGAACTCTTTGAAAAAAAATTCAAAGACTCTATGATATCTAAAGTTCCATTACTCAACAGAATTACATACTACATAGTTAGAAGAAAAGGAAAGCAAATGAGACCAATGTTTGTTTTTTTAGTAGCTAAAATGGTTTCTGACGGTGGTTTCGATCAACGAACCTATAGAGGTGCTTCTGTAGTAGAGTTAATTCATACAGCAACTCTTGTTCATGATGATATTGTAGATGATAGTAATAGAAGAAGAGGTTTTTTCTCAATTAATGCACTTTGGAAAAATAAGATTGCAGTTTTAGTAGGGGATTATTTGCTATCTAAAGGCTTGTTACTTTCAATTGATAATGAAGATTTTGATTTATTAAAATTAATTTCCATAGCTGTTAGAGAAATGAGTGAAGGAGAATTATTACAGATAGAAAAAGCAAGAAAATTAGATATTACTGAAGATGTTTATTATGAAATAATCCGTCAGAAAACAGCCACACTTATTGCAGCTTGTTGTGGTATTGGAGCGGCATCAGTTGGTGCCAATCAGGATACAATTCAACAAATGAGAAAATTTGGACAGTATATAGGAATGGCATTTCAAATAAAAGACGATTTATTTGACTATTCTGAAGAAAAAATTGGGAAGCCCACTGGGATAGATATTAAAGAACAAAAAATGACTCTTCCTTTAATTTACACATTAAACAATTGCTCCAAAAAAGAAAAAGCGTGGTTAATTAATTCTATTAAAAAACATAATAAAGAAAAAAAACGTGTAAAACAAGTAATTGAATTTGTGAAAAAAAGTGGAGGAATAGAGTTTGCAATAAAAAAGATGCACGATTACAAAACAAAAGCATTGACTATTCTTAGTAATTTTGAAGATTCTGATTATAAAACTTCTTTGATCAAAATGATTGATTATGTGGTAGAGCGAAAAATCTAAAGACTAAGTAATTCTTCAACAAAATCCCTTTTATTAGACAATCTTGGCACTTTATGTTGCCCACCTAGCTTTCCTTTTTTCTTTAACCATGAATAAAATAATCCTTTTCTAACACTATGAACTTTTGGCATTACTAAGGTCATATTGTTATATCGCTTGGCCTCATAATCTGAGTTAATAGATTTTAAAGCATTGTCTAGTAGCTCTGTAAAGTATTCCAAATTATCTGGAGCACTTGCAAATTCAATAACCCATTCATGACTACCTTTTATTTTTCCATCCATAAAAATTGGTCCTACTGTATAATCTGTTATTGTAGTCTTAGTTTTTGAACAAGCTAATTTTAGTGCCTCCTCAGCATTTTCGATAATTAACTCTTCACCAAATACATTGATATGGTGCTTTGTTCTTCCTGTAATTCTTATTCTGTATGGGTTTAGTGAAGTAAATTTAATGGTATCTCCTATTAGATACCTCCATAAACCACCATTGGTAGTAATTACAACAGCATAATTTTCATGAAGTCTTACTTTGGATATTGGGATAGCTTTAGAAGTTTCTCCATCATAATTATTCATGGGTATAAATTCATAAAAAATACCATAATCTAGCATCAATAATAAATCTAAACACCCATTGATATCCTGTAATGCAAAGAATCCCTCTGATGCATTGTAAGTTTCGTAATATTTAAAATCCTTTTTGGGAATTAACTTTTTATACTGCTCTCTGTAAGGATTAAAATTTACCCCTCCATGAAAATACACTTCTAAATTTGGCCACACCTCTAAAATATGATCTTTCCCAGTTTTTTCTAACACTTTATTCAAAAGAACTAACATCCATGAGGGCACCCCCACTAGACTTGTAATATCTTCATTAATGGTCTCACTGATTATTGCTTCCATTTTTGTTTCCCATTCACTCATTAGAGCTACTTCTTGACTGGGAGCTGAGCTAAAGTCTGCCCAAAAAGGCATATTTTCAATTATAATAGCTGATAAATCTCCAAAGTATGAATTGTTGTCTTCATAAACTGCAGCACTTCCACCTAGACGTAATCCTTTTCCATTAAAAAGTCTAGTTTCTTCATTGTTGTTGATGTATAAACAAAGCATATCTTTTCCAGCTTTTAAATGACAATCTTCAATTGCCTCGTCACTTACTGGTATAAATTTACTTTTAGCATTGGTAGTTCCACTAGACTTTGCAAACCATTTAATTTTTGTTGGCCAAAATAAGTTTTGTTCTCCTTTTCTACAGCGCTCAATTAAAGGCTCTATACTTTCGTATTGTTGAATAGGAACTCTAAGAGCAAAATCTTCATAGGACTTGATTGATGAAAAATCATATTTCTTCCCAAATTCTGTGTTTTTAGCTACTTGAATCAAACCAAAAAGAAGTTCATTTTGAACATCTACAGGATACTTTATGAATAATTCCATCTGATGCTTTCTTTTTTTGAGAAACCAAGAAATAATGGAGTTAACAAATGGAATTGCCATAACGGTTTTAAGTTTAATAAATTGATTTTTCCTAAGTTTGTGAGGTACTTACAATACAAAGTTAAAAATAGAAAAATATTTTAGATGCAATACCAAGGAGTTTTAAAAAAAATGATAACAGAAAATAGTCATATAGTTCAATACTATTTAGATTTAAAATCTGATTTTATTAATATGAATCAATTGTTAAACAGAAACCTAGAAATTGCTTTTGTGAAGTATAGATGTATGAATTGTCATATTGAAAAAGAAATTTATCGTCAAGGATTTTGTAAAAACTGTTTTTTTGATATACCAAGTGCAGGAGATTGGATTATGAGGCCAGAGTTAAGTAAGGCTCATTTAGGAGAAGAAGATAGAGATTTAGCCTACGAAAAATCTGTTCAACTACAACCTCATATTGTATATTTAGCAAATTCAAGTAACGTAAAAGTTGGGGTTACAAGGAAACAACAAGTACCAACTAGATGGATAGACCAAGGGGCGCATGAAGCTATAGAAATTGTAGAAGTTCCTAACAGATATTTAGCAGGAATTACTGAAGTAGCACTAAAAGCTCATGTGGCAGACAAAACTAATTGGAGAAAAATGTTGAAAAATGATATTGAAGAGGTAGATTTAAAATCATGGCAACATAAATTAAAAGCATTCATTCCAGAGGAGGCACAAGAATATTTTATTGAAAATAATTCTGAAACACAAATTAATTTCCCTGTTCATCAATATCCTGAAACTCCCAAAAGTTTAAATATTGCAAAAGAAAAAAGTTATACAGGGAAATTAGTAGGTATCAAAGGACAGTATTTGATTTTTGAAGATCAGAAAGTATTTAATATTAGATCTAATGAAGGAATAGTAGTAAGATTAACTATAAATTAATTGTAGATTATAAAAAATACTCTAAATAATTATGAAAAACTCTAATTTCCTTAAAGTAGCTTTAGCACAAATCTCTCCTATTTGGTTAAATAAAAAACAAACTATTCAAAAAATAGAAAATACAATTATAGATGCCTCTAAAGAGAAAGCAGAGTTAATTGTCTATGGAGAGGCTTTGCTACCTGGTTATCCATTTTGGATTGGTTTAACAAATGGTGCAGAATGGAATTCACCTGTTCAAAAAGATATTCATGCTCATTATGTGCAAAATTCAATTACCATAGAAAAAGGGGAATTAGATACTATTTGTAATCTAGCAAAAGAACATCATATTTCAGTTTATCTAGGAATTATAGAACGTGCTCAAAATAGAGGAGGGCATAGTATTTACGCTTCTTTAGTTTATATTAATCAATCAGGAATTATAAAATCTGTGCACAGAAAATTACAGCCAACCTATGATGAGCGATTAACTTGGGCCCCTGGAGATGGGCATGGATTACAAGTTCATCCATTAAAAAACTTTACAGTTGGTGGTTTAAACTGCTGGGAAAATTGGATGCCATTACCTAGAACAGCCTTATACGGTCAAGGAGAAAATTTACATATAGCTGTATGGCCAGGGAGTGATCATAATACCAAAGATATAACTCGTTTTATAGCCAGAGAATCTCGTTCTTTTGTAATTTCTGTCTCAAGTTTGATGCATAAATCAGATTTTCCAACAGATACACCACATTTTGATAAAATAATAAAAAATGCTCCTGAAACTCTTGTAAACGGAGGGTCTTGTATCGCAGGACCAGATGGTGAATGGATTTTGGAACCGGTAATTAATAAAGAAGGATTATTTTATGAAACGTTAGATTTCTCTAGAGTGTTGCAAGAACGCCAGAATTTTGATGTGGCTGGCCATTATTCAAGGCCAGATGTTACTAAACTACACGTAAATAGAGACCGTCAGAGCACTGTTGTTTTTGAGAATTAATTTCTTCTTGAATCTATTACCTGTTGAATAATTTTTTCAACACCAAAACTATTATGACTATCCGTCATAAAACGAGCTGTTTTTTTAACATCTTCATGGGCATTTTCCATTGCATAGCTGTGGTGAGCAGACTCAAGCATTTCGAGATCATTTAGATAATCTCCAAATACCACAGTTTCCTGTGGAGTAATTTTCATTTCGTTTTGAAGATATTTAATAGCAGTGCCCTTATTTGAGTTTTGGTTAGAAATATCTAACCAATTTTTACCTGATATTTTTAATAAAAAAGTTTCTTCAAACTGCTTAACAGACGGATAAATAAATTCCTCTGAAGATTCTGGATGATACAAAGCAATTTTGATAATTGGATTCTTATGTGGTATTGTAGTTAGATCTTTTACTTTTTCATGTTTGCTATAATATTCTTGAAACATGTTAATGAAATTTTCATTTTTAGATTCAATAAAAGCTGAGTTTTCTCCACATAAAATAATAGAAGTATTATTTATATTTCTCAATGCAGGAATTAATTTAATTACTTTATTGGTGTCAAATGTTTGTAAAAGAAGTGTTTTTTGTTGTCTTTTAATGACCCCTCCATTTTCACCAACAATAGTAATTTCATTCATTATTGGATGAAGTTTTTGTGCGATACTGTTATATTGTCTGCCGCTAGCAGCTACAAAATGAATTCCTAGCTCTTTAAGTTTATGAAACTGTTTAAAAAACAACTGACTAACCTCTTCTCTTGAATTAAGTAATGTTCCATCCATATCAGAAACAATTAGTTTCACATTTGATAAATCCATATTAAATATTTTAAATTAAAAGTAAGAGAATCATTTTTAAAAAAATCAATCATAGGTTATTATCTTGATAAAGAACCTTTTTTTACTTGAATAATTTCCCAAAATAGGAAACCATACACCAGAAGGTATTCTAAAGTTATTAGCCACAAGTTTTCTTGCCAAGGATTATTTGCATATGCTTGATAACTAAGAATTATAACAATACTCCATACTATTGGATAGTTGTATTTTGTAAAAATCGACAACAATACTAAGCTTGCGATATACCATGGATGAACGGTTGTAGCCATAAAATAGTAAAAAGTAAGCCCTAACAACATTGCGGTGAACAATTGTTGAGGGGAGTTATTTTTTCTAAAAAATGTAATAACAATTAAAAATACAACAGTGATTATTGGTAATATTTTTCCAATGATAGCTATTTCATTCCATCCTCTAAACAAGTACCCAATTTCCCTTGCGATATAATAAAAACTCGCATTAAATTCAAAATTTTGAAACCATAATCCAACAGAACTTAGATAGTTGTCAAGTAAATTTGAAGAAAGGAAAGGAAGAAATAACAGCATATTTATTCCAATGATAATGGCTCCAAAAGAGAAAAAGTTTAAAACTCCTTTACTTTTTCCATCTTTGGTAAACCACTGATAAAAAAGAGGTATAAATAATAATGGAATTAATTTTACAGATACAGAAAGTCCAAAAATAAATGCAGACCAAATCCATTTCTTTTGAAGTAATAAATACAAACTCCAAACCAAGAAAAATAACATCACAGCTTCAAAGTGAAGATTGCCAGTTAATTCAATGATAATAAAAGGATTTAAAGCATATAAAAAGATATGATGTAAAGGGATATTTAGTTTTTCCAATATCTTTTTTCCAATATAAATAATGCCAATATCAGCAAGTATAATTTGTAATCGCATTACTACAACAGACCATAGGATACTTGTTTTTGCAAAAATTGCTGCAATTACAAAGCTTAGTTGATTCAAAGGAGGATAATTTGTGTAATGACTCCCATTTAAACTTCCCATGCCATCATATAAGTCAATTGCTTGATTTATTGGGTAGGCTTCGTTTTTAATAAAGGTTTCTGGTAAAGATTCATAAGGGTTGATTGCCTCAAAAATCATTCTTCCATCCCATATAAATCGATAAAAGTCTTGTGATAAGTTGGGAATAGCAAATAAAAATATCAACCTAAACAAAATAGAAAGAGCTAATAGTAGTGTAAAATTATTTTTTTCAGTAGTAATTAGATACCAAAAAACAATACATAAAATTAAGTATTGGACTGTCAGCTGAAAATAATTTGTTCGATCTAAGAAATAGCCTGTTATGAAGTAACAGATAATACCAATACTTATAGCGATAACAGCTCTATTTTTTTGCGATAAAAACATAGGCTAAGTTTTAGTAAAAATAGACTTGTAAAAAACATATCCAAAACCAAAAAATAACATCAAATGAAATGGAAATAAACCAAAATCACCCTCTAAGTTTCCAACTATAAATGCACTGTACATTCCAAAGGCAAAATACAGGGTTAAAATTCCTTCAATAATTACATTTAAAGAAACTTTTTTTCGAATGTATTTATTCTTTCTCCAGGAATCTTTTGTATTATTTATATTAAATTTTGGAGTTCTTACAAATTCACTTTTTTTACCTAAATGCCCTTCCAGAACAGCTATTGTGTTATGTAAAGAAAATCCCATTGCTAAAGAAAAAAAAGTGAAAAATGTGCCTATATATTTTACGAAATTTTTAATCCCTCCACCATAACTCTTTTTATACATATACCAATAACAGATAAAAAAGATAATGGAGCTTACAACAAAGAAACTCATCATGTAGAAGTATGATCTTAAATGTGGATATTCATTTTTAATATACAACATAGGAATACTTAATACAGCCACTAATAAAATCATGAAAAACATAGAGCTATTTAGAAGATGTAATACACTATGAATTTTTGTTTTTATGGAAATATCATTGTTTAATAAAACACGTTTTACCATTTTTTGAAAATTTTCTGCACCACCTTTATTCCATCTAAATTGTTGAGATCTAGCAGCACTAATAATAATTGGTAATTCTGCAGGAGTTTTTACCTCTTCTAAAAACTTAAACTTCCATTTTTTTAATTGAGCTCTGTAGCTAAGATCTAAATCTTCAGTTAAAGTATCTCCCTCCCAATTTCCTGCATCAATAATGCATTTTTTTCTCCAAATACCTGCTGTTCCATTAAAATTTATAAAATGTCCTTTGGTGTTTCTGCCAACCTGTTCTAGAGTAAAATGAGCATCTAAAGCAAAAGCTTGCATCTTAGTTAAGGTAGAGTAATCTCTGTTGAGATGCCCCCAACGAGTCTGAACAACTCCAATTTTGTTATCCTTAAAATAGGGGATGGTTTTTAGTAACCAATCCTTTTGAGGTAAAAAATCAGCATCAAAAATGGCAATAAATTCTCCTTTCGCAATTTTTAAACCTTCTTTTAATGCTCCTGCTTTAAAACCTTTTCTATTTGTCCTTTGGATATGTTGAATATCTATTTCGGTCTTTTGAAGTTCGTTAATTTGTTGTTTGGTAGTTATTACAGATTCGTCAGTAGAATCATCTAATACTTGTATTTCTATTTTTTCTTTTGGGTACTCTAACTTTACGATATTATCTAGTAACCGTTTCATAACATATAGCTCATTGTAAACGGGAAGTTGTATAGTAACCAAAGGAATTTCATTTGAATTTAAAAAATCAAATTTTGGAGAATCATCTACTTTTTTTTGAGCACCTATATAATTAAATAATAGATTTAATTGTGCTAAGGCATACATAAAGATGAGAACGAGTGCCAATGAATAAATAACTATAATAATGTAGATAAAAACCATTATTTAAGACTGTATTTAAAGATCCAACCTAAAATTTTTACACCAGCTAATATAGAGCCTTTTATGGTTCCAGAAACTTTAGAAACACCAATTCTATTTCTGTATTTCATTGGAATTTCTGTGTATGAAAATTTCTTTTTGATAATTTTTAATTGCATTTCAACAGTCCATCCATAGGTTTTATCCTCCATCTCTAGTTGAAGTAATTTTTCATACTTAATGGCTCTAAATGGTCCTAAGTCTGTAAATGAAGCTCCAAAAAACACTTTCATTAAAAAAGTAGCTAGCCAATTTCCAAATATTTGTTGTGGTGTCATAGACCCAACTTCTCTTAATTCATGTACTCTAGAACCAATTACAAAATCAATATTATCCTTTATAATAGGTGAAACAAGCTCCGTTAACTGTTCGGGATAATCAGAGTAGTCACCATCTAAAAAAACAATAATATTTGGAAGCTCATTTTTTTCTAAGTTAGAAATATATTTCATTCCTTGTAAACAAGCATATCCATACCCTTTCCGGCTTTCTTTTAGAACGGTAGCTCCAGCTCTAGCGGAATTTTCATATGTATTATCAGTTGAATTATTACTAACTACTATAATTTCATCTACATTGGAAGGGATGTCGTTAATTACTTTTGCTATAGAATCCTCCTCATTATATGCAGGAATGATAACCTTAATTATTGGTTTCATCTATTTAAATTAGGGTCTTTATTCAAACATAAATAAAGAAAATAAAAACTTGTAATTACTATAAAAAAAAGTAATTTTTATTAAATATAAATAACTTAGAATTAAGGGGTAATTTTTAATTCCTTTTGTTGCTCTGGAACAATATATTTATCAAAATACCAAGAAGACCATTTTTCTAATGTGAAAAAAAGACCTACTCCTAAAATTAGTATTGTCAGACTCAATATGATTAAATTTTTACGTTTTCTATTTGGATCTATAGAGCATTGATTCTGTTTTTTTCTATAAGCATATATTCCATATATTCCAATTATAACAGCGACTCCTCTTAGGATAAATGAACCTGTGCCAGTACTACCATCTTGTTCATAGAAAAAATCTGCAAAGGAAATGGCGTAAACACCACCCATGAGACCAAACATGAATAATACAGCGGGAGCTACACAACACAGTATGCCAGCTATAGCGGCACTCAATGAGTATTTTAAGCCCCATTTGATGAGATTAGGTTCTTTTTTTTCAGACATTTTTTAATTTTTTTAAGAATTAAATTTAAAATGTAAATTTAGCAAAACTGATTTTATTTAATTCTTAAAAAAACAATAAATAAAAAAGGGGAATAACATAAATAAAGGAGTTGGTCTTTTAGGTTGTTGTGGTGATGTTGAAGATATTTAGTCAAAGTATAGAATACTTATTTATTATCAAGTAAAAAAAATTAAAAGTCTAAAGATTTTTCTGATCAATTTTTACCTATGGGATATATCTCTTGCTTAATAAAATTGTTAGGAAAATTTTCATCATTTTCAAATCCCAATTCAATATCTCGTCCGTTAGATGGAATATAATTAGTTTTAAAAAGATAATCCCAAACACTCAGTGTAAGTCCAAAATTAACACCAAATTTGTTAGGGGTCTTCTTTCCATGATGCCATATATGCATTTGAGGATTGTTAAAAATATATTTAAAAACTCCTAATGGAATAAAGATATTACTGTGATTAAAATGCCCCATTGTAAGAGTGAATAAATGAACCAAAATAAAATCATCAATACCAAAACCAACTAATGCTAAGGGAAGGTACTCTATAGTTCTGTACACCACAGTTTCCATCCAATGATATCTAAGATGCGCAGCAAATCCCATTTCTTTGACTGAGTGATGTACTTTGTGAAAATTCCATAAAAAAGGAACTCGATGTAATAATCTATGGATGCAATACTGTATGAAATCTCTAAGTAAAAAAAGAACAAACAGTTGTCCCCAATAAGGAAAGGCTTCAATATTAAAAAAAACTAAATTATTTATCCCAATGGTCATTAAGATATCATTAAAAAAGGCAACTGCAACGTTAGATAAGGCATTGTATACAATCAAAGAAAAAAGGAAAAAGTTAAAAAACATATAGAAGCCATCAAGCCAAAAATCTTTTCTGATATAATGTTGATTTTTTCTCCAAGGAATTAAAACCTCTAAGCCCCAAAAAATGAATGAAATAGCAATTAACCAATAAAAATAATTACCCCAGTGTGGATTTGTAATTTCTGTTACCAGGTAATGATAGTAGCCAGAAAAAGAGTATTTTATGATGTCTAGGTAAGGTTCCATTTTTAAATAAAATTATGAATTCAAATTAGCAACAGCCACCACCATCATAATGAAAAGTAGCATTAGATATATAGATGTCACCTCTTTTTAATGACTTTAACGCAAGGGCTGTTTTATCACAAATAGCAAGGGGTTGATTTTTTAATAAAGTGTGTCCAACACCATCATCAAAATAATCTTTATCACCATAATAAATGGCTGCTTTTCCTGTAAAAACACAAGGCCCATCCTCTGGCATTGGATCTTTAATTGCTGCAACTTCAATAGACTCTATGTATATTAACTCTTCAGTTGGATAGTTTTTTGGATCTAAAATCCTATAGGGTTTACGAGCCCTTATTTCAATGGTTCCAAAACCAGCATCAGTTAATGCTTTTACGTACTCATTAATTTGCAAACTACCACTTAAACAGAGAGCACGTAAACGTTCATCGTTTCGTAATTCGTCATTCATTGGTTGCTCACAAGTTGGATCACTCATTACCAAACGGCCATGTGGTTTTAATACTCGATACATTTCTGCAATTGCTTTCTTTAAATCGTCTGATTTAAAGATGTTGAATAAACAATTTTGTGCAGCAACATCTATAGAATTATCATCTACCGGTAAATTCATAGCATCTCCTTTTCGAAGATCCACAAAGTTACCTTTAAACCAAGGATTCATTTCTTCTGCTTCTATAAAGTTTTTGCGAGAGGCTTCTAACATTTCATCTACAACATCGATGCCTATTATTCCTCCTTTATTTCGATTAAAATAGGCGAATTGTAGTAATTCCATGCCGCCACCAACACCTACATATAGCATTTTTGGGTTGTTAGTTAAATCACGAGCATGCACCGTAGAACCACATCCATAATTCATTTCTTGCATAATTCTTGGAATTTTTAACCCTGGCAATTCCCAAATAGGATTTGTTGTGCAACACAAACCAACATCGGGAGTTAATGCTGCTTCCTTGTATACATTATGTGTAGTTTCTAAATAACTCATTTTTTACGTACGCTAAATTTTATATATCAATTCTTTAAATAGTGTAATCATTTTAGGTTCTGCTTCACCGGCAATCTGAATGATTTCCTCTATGTTTACGGGGGCTAAATTCTTTGGATCACATTCGTCTGTTAGAACTGAAATTGCAGCGCATGTCAAATTTAAATGCTTGGCAACTATAACTTCAGGTACAGTACTCATTCCAACAGCATCAACTTCCAAAATTTGAAGCATTCTATATTCGGCTCTGGTTTCTAATTGTGGACCAAAAACACCTGCATAAACTCCTTCTTGTAGCTTTATGTCGTTTTGTTTTGCGATTGATTTCAGTAAATTGTTTATTTTTATGGAATAAGGTTCTAACATGTCTGCAAAACGTTCTCCAAACTCTCCTATTTCGGCAAATGCTAGTGGCGAGCCTCCTTGTAAGTTAATGTGATCATTTATAACCATTAAATCTCCTTTCTTATAAGATAAATTGATGGCTCCTGCTGCATTAGAAATTAATAACGTATTAATTCCCAGTTGTTGCATTGTTCTGATGCCATAGGTTACTTCCCATTGATTGTAACCCTCATAAAGATGAAATCTTCCAGACATGACAACCAATTTTTTTCCTGAAAGTGATCCGTATACTAATTTTCCAGAATGAAACTCTACAGTTGCTTTAGGAAAATGTGGAATGTCTTTATAGGGAATTTCTTGTTCAATAACAATTTCATTAATTAATTGACCTAAACCTGTACCTAATACTATTCCAATTTCTGGATCTTGAAACCCTTTTAATTTTAAAAAATTGGTAGTTTCTTGTAGTTGTTGTTTTTTCATCTAGGTTTTAAGAATTTAGTAAAAGCTGAATGGTTTTTGATGTCTTCTATAACATCTACATCATTTAGCATTGGTAACAAATGTACATCAACTTTTTCTAAATTTTTAAGTGTTTCTTTTCTTACAGATGAAGTCCCCCAATTTTTATTTTGAAAGATTTTTGGATGTAATTTTTTCAGCCCAATTAGATAATAACCTCCGTCTAAAGCAGGGCCAATCACAACATTGTTATGATTTAATTTTTTGAAAGCTTCATTGATATGGGTAGGTTCTAAATCAAACAAATCAGTACCAATAACTATAATTTTTTCATAGTTTTTTTTGAAACCATCATTAAAGGCATTTTTCATTCTTTCTCCGAGATCATTACCGTATTGTTCCTTTTTTTGATAAATAGATTGATCCCAAAGATCATCTTCTATAATTTTTTCAGAATAATAAACTTTCTTATCGCAAGATATTTTTTTAGTGACCTCTTTAGTTTTTTGTAACAAAAAATGATAAATATCCAGTGCTATTTTATCTCCAACAGTTTTTGCTAAACGAGTTTTTACTTTGCCCAATACTGGATTGCGAGTAAAAATAATAAGTAACTTTTTGTGACTCATATTACGCTACAACTCCCTGACAACTACTTCCTGCACCAGCAGTACATCCGTAGCAATGTTGATTGATACTAATATTTCTATTTTGAAGTAATTCTTCGTTGTATTCAGAAATATGTTTCACTGTGCTATTCACTTTTAAATTTAACATTTGATTAAAGTCACAATCGTATAGCCAACCATCCCAACTTATTGAAAGTGTATTAGTACACATAACATTTTCTACAGCTACAGGATTATAAGCTTCCACTAGAGAATACATATACTCTTCATAGTTTTCAGATGCTATTAAATAATCTAAAAACCTACTAATTGGAAGGTTTGTAATGGCAAATAAATTATGGAAATCAATTTCAAAATCTTCTTTTAAAGCCTTTTTGAAATCATCTTCTAAAGCCATTTGGTCACCAGGTAAAAATGCCCCAGATGGATTGTATACCAAATCTAATTGTAACTTACTTCCTGGAATTCCATAACCAACAACGTTTAATTCTTGTAGGGCTTTAATAGATTTATCAAAAACACCGTTTCCACGTTGTTTGTCGGTTTTTCCACGTGTCCAATGTGGCATTGAACTTACAACATGAATAGTGTGTTTTTTAAAAAATTCGGGTAAATCATGATATTTTTTATTGGCTCTAATGATTGTTAAGTTTGAGCGAACAATAAAGTCTTTGATCCCAACTTTTGCAGCCTCCTCTACAAACCATCTAAAATTTGGATTCATTTCTGGAGCTCCACCTGTTAAATCTAGTGTATGAGCTCCTGTTTTACGTATCATGTCTAAGCATTGTTGCATGGTTTCTTTAGTCATGATTTCCTTTCTGTCAGGACCTGCATCTACATGGCAATGTGCACATACCTGATTACACATATATCCCAGATTAATTTGTAGAATTTCTAATTTTTTTGAGCGTAATGGGAACTGATTTGTTTCGGCTATTTTTTTTGCAAATGTTGGTAACTCTCCAGTAGCAAATAGTCCGTTTGATAAGATATTTAGTTGCCGTTCGGTATTGGCTAGTTCATTTTTTCTAGCTAAAAGTGATTTTTTACTCATGTTACATTTCCAATTTGTTCACTTTGTTCATCATTTGAACTCCGTGAACTAGTGTGGCGCCACTTTTAATGGCAGCACCTACATGAACAGCCTCCATCATTTCTTCTTTTGTAATACCTCGTTGTAAACCGTCTTTTGTGTAGGCATCTATACAATAGGGGCATTGTTCTGTGTGGGATACAGCCAGAGCAATCAATGATTTTTCACGAGCTGTTAGCGCTCCTGGTTCAAATACTTTTCCATAATAATCAAAGAATTTGTTTCCAAGTTCTTCATTCCACTCCGTTATGTTGCCAAATTTGCGAAGATCGGCAGGGTCATAATATGTTTTAGACATAAAAATTTATTTAATGTTCAAACTCCAGTCGTAAGTTAGGTATTTTATGCTTGCTTTTTCATTTATTTTTTCACTAGCATAATTGTTTAAATATTCTATTATAGTTCCATTTTTTTTAAAATCAGAGGAAAACCAGTCAAATATTTTTGATAGCTCTACATTGTTTTTACTTATTTTATTTCTATCATCATCATTAATAAAATTTATCATCAAATTAGTTAAAGCAGTTTCTACATTACTTTCTGAAAAAGCGAAATTTCCTAATTTAGGACAAGACATAGAAGCACAATTAATACCAACATGAATTCTTGGATCATTGTATTTTTTTCGTAAAATTTTATGTTCAATCCAGTCTAATGTGTAGGTGTTTTCACCCACTTTTATAAAAGGGGTCTTCCAAGCTGTTTTTCCGTCTATTTTAATATCCCTAATACTTTTCAGGGGGTATTTGGTTAAAATAATTTTAATAGTGTAAGCATTGTAGGTATTTAACCAATAGGCCTTTTCTTTATTTAATGACCAATTTTCAGTTGGTATAGTCTCCTGTAGATACGTTAAATAATTATCTAATATTGTTTCGTTTTTTTTTAAAGATTGATAATCTACCATTCCCTTCCTATCCACATTTTTTTTTAATAAACTATTAAAAATAGCGGTCTGCCCTTGTGTTGAAACAAATAAAAGCAGGCATATGAATGTAACAAATTTGTTCATAAAACTATTATTTAGACGTTTAATTAGGGAGAGTTTACAAATAAAATCAATTTTTAAATTTCTATTTCTTCTCCCATTTTTAAATTAAAATATTTTCTAAAGGAAAAGACAACCATGTATAAAATTGGGGTATCTAATGCAGCTATCATCATTTTAAAAACAACTCCACTAATTAATAATCCTAAAAATTTATCCCAAGAAATAATATCAAAAGAGCAAAGCAATAACAATACAGTTAGTGTATCTATAATTTGAGATGAAAAGGTTGAAAAATTATTTCGTAACCACAAGTGTTTTCCTTTTGTAAGAGCTTTCCAGAAATGATATACTCTAATATCTATAAACTGAGCAAATAAATACGCCATCATAGAAGCTAAAACTGCCAAAGGAGCAGCGCCAAACACTTCAATAAAAGTATTGTCATTAACTACAGACCAAGAAGTAGATGGAGCAGCCATGGAAACATAAACAATTCCTAAAGAAAAGAAAGAGGCAAAAATACCTGCAATAACAACATGATTAGCTTTCTTTTTACCGTATATCTCAGATAAAATATCTGTAATTAAAAAAGTAATCGGGTAAGGTAGTAAGCCAACAGAAACTTCAAATAATTTTACACCAAAAACTTCATTATCAAAAGGGTACCAATAAAAAAATTTTTGAAAAATTAAATTAGACGTTACTAATGAAGCAATAAATAAGGCTGCTAGAATAAGGTATATTATTTGAGCTTGAGATTTTTTTTCGGCAATCATATAAACGAAAATACTAATTATTTATCATTACAATAGCTGGTGTTTTAAACTATTTAATAAGAAACTTTGAACCTTTCTAAAAGACTTCGAAATCAGATAAGAAATCCCTATTTTTGCACCAGTAACAATTGAAATTTAATTTAAATGAAAGCATATATTTTTCCTGGCCAAGGAGCTCAATTTACAGGGATGGGTTTAGATTTATACAATAATTCCCAAATGGCTCATGAACTTTTTGAAAAGGCTAATGAAATTTTAGGATTTCGTATAACGGATATTATGTTTGAAGGAACAGCAGATCAATTAAAACAAACTAATGTTACACAACCCGCTATTTTTTTACATTCTGTAATATTAGCAAAAGTTTTAGGGAATTCATTTCAGCCAGAAATGGTAGCTGGTCATTCTTTAGGTGAAATTTCTGCTTTAGTAGCTGCAGGTGTTTTATCTTTTGAAGATGGGCTTCAGTTGGTTTCTAAACGGGCTGAAGCAATGCAAAAAGCTTGTGAAATTATGCCTTCAACTATGGCTGCAGTTTTAGGATTAGATGATCAAATTGTCGAGGAAGTTTGTGATGCTGTTGATGGAGTAGTCGTTGCTGCAAATTATAATTGCCCAGGTCAATTAGTGATTTCTGGAGAAGTTTCTGCCATAGAAACTGCTTGTGAATTACTAAAAGAAAAAGGGGCTAGAAGAGCCCTTGTTTTACCAGTTGGAGGTGCTTTTCATTCACCTATGATGGAGCCTGCAAGAGAGGAGTTAGCGGCTGCAATAAAGGCCACAAAATTTAATGAACCAACTTGTAGGGTATACCAAAACGTACCTGCGAAAGCAATAACAACTGCTCTTGAAATTAAAGAAAATTTAATAAAGCAATTAACAGCTCCAGTAAAGTGGACACAATCTATTCAATCTATGATAGCAGATGGTGGAACACAGTTTATTGAAGTTGGTCCAGGTAAAGTTTTACAAGGATTGATGAGAAAGATAGATAGAAGTGTTGAGGCAGCAGGTGCTAGTCTTGAAGCTTGAAAAAAGTATGATTAATTAAAAATCCCGTTCATTAGAGCGGGATTTTTTATGTTTTAATCTTTAATTTGAATTTCTGTATTATTTAATAAAACAGGTTTTCCAAAACCAAGTTGTTCCATTCGTTTTAATTGAGTTTTAGCATCACCAGCAACAAACCAAATCATTTTATTTGGATCTATATATTTATTCGCTAATTCTTGAATTCGCTCAATAGTCATATTATTTACAATCTTTTCACGATCGCTCATATAATCAGCTTTCAAACCATAATTACTTATGTTTTGTAGCATTCTTAATTTTGCTCCCATGGTTTCAAAAGCTCTAGTATTACTTTTAATTAAGAAACCTTTAGAGGTTGTTAAATCTTTTTCATCATAGTTTTTACCATAATTAGCTAAGATGCTTTTCACTAATTGTGAAGCCTCTAGAGTTACATTACTTCTTACGCCACTAGAAATTGTAAAAGATCCTTTTTCTTTTCCTCCAGAAAAACTAGATCTAATTCCGTAAGTATATCCTTTCCCTTCTCTTAGTTGTTGTGTTAATTGAGAAGCAAATCCGCCACCACCAAGTCTATAATTCATAACACTTGCAGGAAAATAATCAGCATCATTAAATGCTAAGGCAGGAGAACCAAAGCGTAATTGAGATTGTTTAGCATTTGGAATATCATAAAAATATACTATAGATTTCTTTGGTTGTTCAGGAGTTTTATATGCTGGAATTATTACTTCTTTTGCAGTCCAATTCTCTTCTAAATCCCTTAAGGATTCCATAACAACATTTTTGCTAATATCTCCAACAACATGCATTTTAGCAACAGAAGGTGAAATATAATTGTTGTAATAGGATTTTAAATCGTCAATTGTAATTGAATTTACAGAAGCGATTGTCCCATAAACGTTTTTAGAACGAATGTTGTCTTTACCATAAATTAGCTCACTATAAACATTTGCTGCAATTGATCTAGGACTTGCTTCTTGCTGTCTTAAATTACTAATGGCTCTTTTCTTTAGTAGTTCAAATTCAGTTTCTTCCCATCTTGGTTCTAATAGCATTTCTTTAACTAATGCTATCGTTGCATTGTAGTTTTTAGCTAATGTTGTTCCACTTACTATAATACTTTCTTTACCAGCAGAAATACTTCCTGAAGCACCTAATTGTGATAGAGCATCTTCTAATTCACTAACAGTTTTGTTTTTTGTTCCTTTTTCTAATAAATCAGCAGTTAAATTTGCAACTCCTAATTTATCCATTCTTTCAACTAGTTGACCACCATCAATAATTAAATTGAATTGTACTAGGGGAACTTCATCACTTTCAATACCAAATACTTTTAAACCATTTTCTAATTTAGATTCCCAAACAGTTGGTGTTTTTGCAACTGGTGTTGGTCCGTAATTTGGTTCAATAGATCTATCAAAAGTTGTAGGAGTTTTCTCATATTTAGCTGTAATTGATGCATCAAAATTTTCTTCTGCTCCAATTATAATTTTTTCTTCTTTAATGATTGCTTCTTTTGCATTTGATAATGCTAATTTTTTTCCATTTTTTGGCACAAAACTGGTAGCAATGTAATTCTCCCCTTTGATATATTTATTAAAAACATTCATTACATCTTCTGTAGTAACTGCCAAAGTTCTTTTAATATCTTTAGTAACAAAACCTGGATCTCCGGTATAAGTATTATAGGAAGCTAAACGAGTCCCTTTTCCTATTACACTAGATAAACTTCTATAAAAACCAGTTTCTTGTCCGGCTTTAATTCTATCCAAATCCTTTTTAGGAATTCCGTTCTTTTCAAATTCTGTAAAAGCTGTTTCAATCCCATTTTTAACATCGTCTAACTTTCTATTATTGAAGGCTCTAACAGATAATTGCATTTGACCTGCAACTTCTGAAGTATAACTTCCCATATCAACATATGATGTTAATTTTAAATCATCAATCAATACTTTATTTAAGGGAGCTTCTTTGCCAGAAGTTAAATATTCAGACAATACGTCCAATGCATAAGAATCTTCATGATATAATTCTTTTGTTGGCCAAACCATTGTAAGTTGAGGTAAGCGAGCAAAATTGTCTTCGTAATACAAAGATTTGCTTTCGGCTACAAAACCTGCTTCTTTTTGTAATGGAGTTATTTCTTCTCCTCTAGGAATTTCATCAAAATATTTATAAACCCATTTCTTAGCTTGGGCAATATCTATATCACCAGAAAGTACTAGAGTAGAATTGTTTGGAACATACCATTTTTTAAAGAATGTTTTTACATCCTCTAAAGTAGCATTTTGTAGATCCTCCAGAGATCCGATTACTTGCCAATTATAAGGATGATTTTTTGGATATAGATTTCTATCTATAATTTGCTGATTATAACCATAAGGTCTATTATCTACGCTTTGTCTTTTTTCGTTTTTTACAACTTGCTTTTCTTTAGCTAAAACAGGATCGGTAACTGTATTAATAAACCAACCTAATTTATCTGCTTCTGCCCAAATCATTTTTTCTAAAGCATCACTTGGTATAGTTTGTAAATAATTTGTTCGATCTCTTGAAGTAGATCCGTTTGCCCCAGAACCTCCAATTCTTGCACTCATTTTATCGAGCCCACCTTTTCCTAAATTTTCAGATTCCAAAAATAAAAGATGTTCAAATAAATGTGCAAAACCTGTTCTTCCTTCGATTTCTCTTCCAGAACCAACATGTGCCATTAATTCTACAGCTACAACAGGATCAGATCTATCTATATGAAATATAACATCTAAACCATTGTCAAGAGTGATTTTTTCGAAGTTTATAGAAAGTTCTGGTATTGTGTTTTTTGTTGGTTGACAGGCTATAAAAAGAGTAACCATTAATCCTAAAATAATTTTTTTAGTCATGAGTGAATTTTTTTAATATTTAGTAATAGTTCTAATATTTAAAAACAGTATATAATTACTGTTTTAATTGCCATTTCCAAGCAGCCAATAGTGCTTCTTCAAGTGTTTTTTCTGTTTCCCAACCCAATTCAACTTTAGCTAATGCAGTATCTGCATAGGCAGAGGTAATATCTCCCTCTCTTCTGCCCACAATTTTATAGTTAAGTTTAGTCTTGGAAACCTTTTCAAAAGCTTGGATAACCTCTAAAACAGAACTCCCAGTTCCAGTTCCAACATTAAAAACTTCAAAATCTTTTTTATTATTATTTTTTAATAATCTTTCTAATGCAGCTATGTGTGCTTTTGCCAAATCTACAACATGTATATAATCACGAACCGCAGTTCCATCTTTGGTAGGGTAGTCATCTCCAAAAACAGATAACTCTTTTCTAATACCAGCTGCAGTTTGTGTTACAAAAGGAATTAAATTTTGAGGAACACCAATAGGTAACTCTCCTATATTAGCTGTTTCGTGAGCTCCAATCGGGTTAAAATATCTTAAGGCAATAGCCTTTAGTCCGTTTGCTTTACAACTTTCTCTAATTATTTCCTCACCAATTTGCTTCGTGTTTCCGTAGGGAGATTCTGCGGGTTTAGTTGGAGCATTTTCTGTAATTGGCAACTCATCTGCTTGACCATAAACAGTACATGAAGAGCTGAAAATAAAGTTAGATAATTTGTGTTTTTTCATCTCTTTGAGAAGATAGACTAAGGTGCTTATATTATTTTCGTAATATAATAATGGATTCTTTACACTTTCTCCTACTGCTTTTGATGCTGCAAAGTGTATGATTCCATCTATTTTGTTGTTTTTAAAAAAATCTTCAACAGCTATTTTATTCCTTAAATCGATATTAAAATAAGAGGGTTTTATACTAGTTATTGAAGTGATACTATCTAAAACTTCAATTTTTGAATTGTATAAATTATCAATAATAACAACCTCATAGCCTGCTTGTTGAAGTTCAACAACAGTATGAGAACCGATAAAGCCAAGTCCTCCTGTTACTAATATTTTTTTCATAAGGGATCTTTTTTTGTTTAAAATTTGAACTAACCTACAAAATCATTGATTTTTTTTGTAATAAAAGCTAACTGCTCTTTATCTAATTCTGTGTGCATCGGTAAGGAAATTACCGTTTCAATTAATTCATTAGTTGTGGTAAAGTCATCTTCTTGATAACGATTGTCTTGATATGCTTTTTGTGCGTGTAACGGCACTGGATAATAGATAGCATTAGGAATTCCGTTATTTAATAAATGTTGGTGTAATTCATCTCGTTTTCCATTGGTTATTTTGATGGTGTATTGATGAAATACATGACAGTCACAAGAGTCACAAATCTCTCCACAATTTACTGTTGCATTAGATTTTGTAGTTGGTGTAATGATATTAGCATTTTGAGAAAAAGCATTGTTGTAGTATCTAGCCGCGTCTCTTCTGGCATCACAATACTTGTCTAACAAAGGTAATTTAGTTTTTAAAACTGCCGCTTGAATACTATCTAATCTTGAGTTTACACCTACTACATCATGATAATAACGTTTATACATACCATGATTAACCATTCCGCGTATGGTATGTGCTAAATCATCATCATTGGTAAAAATTGCACCACCATCACCATAGCAACCCAGATTCTTTGAAGGAAAAAATGATGTAGTTCCTACATGACCAATAGTTCCAACTTTTTGTTTGCGTCCATCAGCAAAAGTGTAGCTTGCACCAATGGCTTGAGCTGTATCCTCAATTACAAATAAGTTATGTTTTTCAGCAATTTCCATTACTGCATCCATATTGGCGCATAATCCGAATAAATGAACTGGAACAATGGCTTTTGTTTTTGGAGTGATGGCTTTTTTTAAGGCATCAATATCGATGTTAAACGTATTTGGTTCAACATCAATCAATACGGGGGTTAATTTTAATAGGGCAATTACTTCAACAGTGGCTGCAAAAGTAAAATCTACAGTAATTACTTCATCGCCTTGTTCAAGCCCCAAGCCCATCATGGCTATTTGTAATGCATCGGTTCCGTTTGCACACGGAATAACATGTTTTACAGATAAGTATTTCTCTAAATCTTCCTGAAATTGATGTACATATGGTCCATTAATATAAGCGGAGGAATTCAAAACTTCTTCAATAGAGGAGTCAATAGTTTTTTTGATATTTGAGTACTGACCTTGAAGATCAACCATCTGAATTTTTTTCATTGATACAGGATTTATAGAGATCAAAAATACAATATAAATCTGTTATCTTTGGGCAAAATTAAATTTATCAGAGATGAAGCACTTCATGAAAATTATTAAAATAGTAGTCTTAACATGTGTCTTTATTTTTGTTGCAGCATGGTTGTATTCAAGAACATTGCAACCAACTTACAATGGAGAATTAACATTAAATAACCTCTCGGAAAATGTTAGCGTTCATTTTGATGATAATGGAGTGCCTCATATAAATGCACAAACTCAAAAAGATGCTTATACTGCATTAGGCTATGTACATGCACAAGATAGATTATGGCAGATGGAACTCATTAGAAGAATAGCTCCTGGAAGATTGTCAGAGCTTTTTGGAAAAGATTTATTAGATACAGATATCTTTTTTTTAGGCTTAGGAATAGAAGAGGCTGCAGCTATTGCAATTAATAATTTAGATAAAAATTCAGAAGCTTATTTGTTAGCTCAAGCTTATTTAGATGGTATTAATCAATATATAGAGAAAGGGAAAACACCTTTAGAATTTTCTTTAGTAGGTGTAAAAAAAGAAAAATATACGATTAAAGACATCTATAATGTATTGGGATATATGTCTTTTAGTTTTGCCGTAGCTCATAAAACAGATCCTTTATTGACGGAAATCAAAGACAAATTAGGAAACGTATATTTAGATGAAATCTTAGGTTCTCATCCAGAAAACTTAACCATAAACAGAACAGATAGTGTTTCTAAAATACATGCGAAATTTTCAAAAAGCGTGAGTCTTATCATGGATAAAATGCCAGTCTCTCCATTAATTGGAAGTAATTCCTGGGTTATTGGAGCAGATAAAACAAAAAACGGAAAAGTTATTTTCGCGAACGATCCTCACATCGGGTTTTCACAACCCTCTGTTTGGTATCAAAATCATATTAAAACACCAGATTTTGAAATGTATGGTTTTAATTTAGCATTAATGCCTTATCCACTTTTGGGTCATAATAGAAATTATGCTTATGGTCTAACTATGTTGGCAAATGATGACTTAAATTTTTATACTGAAGAAAGTAATCCCGATAATTCATCTGAATACAAAACAAAAGAGGGTTTTAAAAAATATGAGGTTTTAACAAAGACTATCAAGGTTAAAGATGCAGCCGATACTACTTTCCAAGTAAAAATTAGCCAACATGGCCCAATAATGAATGGGTTGATCAAACATATTGATGAAGACCAGCCAATTGCTATGAATTGGATTTACACAAAATTAAAAAACGAGATGTTAGATGTCTCTTATGGGATGACCCATGCTGAATCGCTGGAAGATTTTAAAGTATCTGTTAGTAAAATTCATGCTCCCGGACTAAATGTAATGTATGGTGATAGTCAAGACAATATTGCTTGGTTTGCGTCTGCAAAATTATACCAATTAAGAGAGGGTTTGTCCTCTAAAACGTATCTGAATGGTGCTTCTGGAGAAGATGAAATTATTGAGGTGTTAGATTTTGAAGAGAATCCAAAGGCAATAAATCCTAAATGGAATTATGTGTATTCTGCGAATCATCAGCCAGATTCTGTTCGAGGGAAATTGTATCCAGGATATTATCAACCAGAAAATAGATCAAAAAGAATTGTTACGCTATTGGAAGCAAAAGATGATTTTACCAAAGGAGATGTTGCGGAAATGTTGTTCGATGTAACCTCATCTTTAGACCATCTTTTTGCAAGAGATTTATTATCCTTTTTACCTAAAAATGAGTTAAGTGATTCGGAAATTGAAGCTTATGAAGCTCTAAAAAACTGGGAGGGAGAATACTTGAAGACATCAGTTGGCCCTACCATTTATAATCGGTTTTTATTTGAATTTCTTAAGAATACTTATAAAGACGAAATAGGGGATGCCTTTAATCTCTTTATAAATTCACAATTGCAAGATCAGGTATTACCAGTTCAAATAGCAAGGGAACAATCTGTTTGGTGGGATAATATTGAAACAAAAGATGTAATAGAAACGAAACAAGAAATCATTTTGAGGTCCTACAAGAACAGCATAGCTTTTTTGAAAAAACAATTAGGAGATGATGTAAATAAATGGAATTGGAGTCGAGTTATTTCTGTAGAGCACGAACATGCTATTGGAAAAGCTGGTGGGGTCTTAAGAGATTTTTTTAATGTAGGTCCTTTTAAAACTACTGGAGGAAACGAAGTGATTAATAACCAAATTTTTAAACTAGATAGTACTGGGTTTTATAAAGTTACTGCAGGACCATCTACTCGAAGAGTTATAGATTTTTCAGATGTAGAAAATGGGTTAAGCATTATTCCAACAGGACAATCTGGAAATGTATTTAGTCCATATTATAAAGATCAGGCTCAAAAATACTTGAAAGGTGATTTTATAAAAATGGAATTGAATTCATCCGAGATTTTAAAGAGTGAAAATCGATTGATTTTTAAGAGTAAGGAAAATTAAATTTCTTTATAAACTTCCTCAAAAGGAATTCTAAAGCGTTCCCCATAGACACCTTCTGGTTTTCTAATGCCACAAGAAACAATCATATTTATTTCCGCACCTCTTGGCAAGTTTAAGACTTTCTTTACTCTCCAGGTGTCAGAGCCCTCCATTGGGCAAGTATCATAACCCTCAGCAGCCATACTCAACATAAAATTTTCAGCAGCTAGCGCACAAGTCTTGTGAGCAACTATTCTCATATCACTATTTCTAACTTCTCTGAAAATAGGTTTAAAAAGCCCGATTACTAAAATCATTAGATATTTTAAAAACCCAAAAATTCCTAAAAAATCACTGTAGGCAAATGGAATTAATTTTCCGTAGTAATTTCTACTTACCTTTTCTCTACTGCTTTGTTCAGACTTTAGTTTTGGCGGAAAAATGCTATCAATCATTTGTAAGTTTGAATTTTTTCTTTTTTTCCAGAGATCTTTACGTGTCACAAAAATCACCAATTCTTCGGCTGTTTTAGCTGCGTTTTGATTAAAACACAAAGGAGCTATTTTTTGAATGGTTTCCTTGGAGGTGATGTGATAGAATTCCCAAAGCTGCATATTGCTGCTATTTGGAGCTAATGAAGCTTGATAAATACACTTTTTTACAAGCGCACTATCTATTTTTTTTTCAGGGTCATAGATTCGTACAGATCTACGATAATTAATCGCTTCCTCTACTGTTTTTTGTGTCATAAAATATTGTTAGTTTACCAGCCTTTTCTGTAGTCTCTTTTAATGAATTGGTTAGCCATTTCAAAATTTGTAATTTTCATATTTTCCCCATCCCATAGAAGTTTTTTCCTTCTTCCAGGAAATTTATATCTGTTATCAACTTTTTCGTGAAGTAGCGCTGATCTAATGGCTAGATTACCCATTAATACAGTTTCAGTTAATGGCCCTGCTTGAGACAATGGTGAACTAGTATAGGCACCATACCCTTCTTTACAAGCATTAATCCATTGAGCTTGATGACCACTCATTCCATCTTTAACCAATGAAGCCATATTTTTAACCTCTGGAACCTCTGAACCATCGTTTAAAAATACTTTGGGGTTAGATCCATATGTTCCACAAATTAAGATTCCTTTAGATCCTTTCATGATTACACCACCACCCCAATCTCCTAAAGATTCGTTTTCAGGAAGAAGATCAGGTCTTTCTGGTTCTATTCCACCATCATACCAATGTAGATCTACAGCAGGCATACTCCCTCTTTTTGGAAACTCTAAATGAATAACTGAAGAGGCAGGGGGTGTTTCGTCGTAAACAACTTCCTTAAAAAAGTCTTGATAGGTATTAGTTAAACTGCATTCAACAGAGGTAGGGTAGCCAAGTTTTAGTGCTCTAAATGGAACGTCGATTAAATGACATCCCATATCTCCCAGTGCACCTGTACCATAATCCCAATATCCTCTCCATCTGGTTGGCATAAAAGCTTCATGATACTCTCTCCATGGAGCAGTTCCTAACCACAGATTCCAATCAATTTCTTTTGGAACAGGCATGGTGTCTTTTGGAACAGGAATTCCTTGGGGCCATACAGGTCTGTTAGTCCATGCATGTACTTCACCTATCTCACCAATAATTCCTTCTTGTACAACAGCGTCAATCCACCTTGTTCCGTCACCACTGGCTCCTTGATTTCCCATTTGGGTAACCAGTTTTTTATTCTCTGCCATTTCGGTAAGTTTTCGTGCTTCCCAAATATCATGAGTTAAAGGTTTTTCTATATACATATGTTTTCCTAGATCCATTGCTGACATACATTGTACATAGTGCATATGATCTGCTGAGCTTACAATAACAGCATCAATATCTTTGTGATGTTTCTCTAGCATATCTCTATAATCTCTCATATATGGAGCTTCAGAAAATTGTTCTCTCATTTGCTTAGCTCTTCTGTCATCTACATCACAAAGTGCTACGATATTAGCTCCATTTGAAGCAAAACTATTCATTAAATTACTTGTTCCTCTCCCGCCAATACCTATGGCCGCGATTCCTAATTTATCACTGGGTGCGGTGTAACCGCGTCCAAGAACATGTCTTGGGACAATAAAAAATGCTGCAGAACCTGCTAAAGTTTTTTTAAGGAATTTTCTTCTAGTAGTCATATCAAAAATATAGTTAAAATAATATTTCTAAATATAATCAATCCATACATGCATTCCAAATTACTTCACTTGGAGTAGGGGCTATAATTGTAATTGTTTTTTTTGATACAGGATGAGTAAAGTTTATTTTTCTAGCGTGTAAGTGAATGCTTCCATCTTTGTTACTTCTAGATGCGCCGTATTTCAGGTCTCCTTTGATTGGGCTTCCAATGAAAGAAAGTTGAGCTCTAATTTGATGGTGCCTACCCGTTTCTAAATCAATTTCTAAAAGTAAATAATTCTCTAAATTTTTTAAAGTTGTGTAATGAAGAATGGCTTTTTTACTTCCCTGAGCTTCTTTTTTAAAAACAGTAGATTTATTGTTTTTAGGATTCTTTTTTAGAAAATGTATTAAAGTATCCGTTGGCTTTTTTGGATTGTTTTTTATAACTGCCCAATATGTTTTTGAAATGACTCTGTCTCGAAGCATCTTGTTTAATCTCTCTAGTGCTTTTGAAGTTCTTGCAAAAATAATAATCCCAGAGGTGGGTCTATCTAATCTGTGAACTACACCTAAAAAAACTTCACCTGGTTTATTAAATTTTTCTTTGATATACTCTTTTACAACATCACTTAAAGGTTTGTCTCCGGTTTTATCACCTTGAACAATATCTCCTGATTTTTTATTGACTATCACTAAGTGATTGTCTTCAAAAAGAACCTCTAAATTATCTTTATTAGAATACATTATTATTTGAAATTATCAACAACATCATCATTCACTGTTGATATGAACTCTAAAAATTCATCTTTACCTAGGCCGGTTGATGACGAAGTAATAAAGGAGGTAGGAAGTGTTTCCCAAGTGTTTAATAATTTCTTTTTGTAAGAAACAATTTGTTTATTAAGCTTTGAGCTTCCCAGTTTATCAGCCTTTGTAAAAACAATACAAAAAGGGATCTGGTTATTGCCTAAAAACTTCATAAATTCAAGATCGATCTTTTGGGGGTCATGTCTAGAATCTATTAGAACAAAAGTGCAAACAAGTTGCTCCCTCTCTTTAAAGTAATTTTCAATAAAATATTGAAAAATTGTTCGTTTTTTTTTCGAAATTTTAGCATATCCATATCCTGGTAAATCAACTAAAAACCATGTGTCATTAATCTTAAAATGATTAATGAGTTGAGTTTTTCCTGGTTTTCCTGAGGTTTTTGCTAGATCTTTACGCCCCATTAACATATTAATTAATGAGGATTTTCCGACATTAGATCTTCCAATAAAAGCATATTCTGGAATCCTATCTTTAGGAGCCTTGGTAACATTACTGTTACTCATGACAAACTCTGCGGATTTAATTTTCATGAATTAGATATTTCTTGAGGTAAACCAAGATTCTAAAATTTGATTGAATTCCTTCGGTTTTTCCATCATTGCAGCATGCCCACAATTGTCAATCCAAAATAAGTCAGAATTGGGTAATAGTTTGTGAAAGTCATTTGCTACCTCTGGAGGTGTAACTGAATCTTGCTTCCCCCATATTAAGCAAGTTGGTTGAGTGATATCAGGGAGATCACCTGACATATTATGTCTGATGGCACTTTTAGCGATAGTTAATGTCTTCAGAACTGTGATTCGGTTGTTAACAATTCCATATACTTGGTCAACAAGTTCTTTTGTGGCAATAGCTGGGTCAAAAAAGACATCTCTCGTTTTTTGTTCTATATATTCGTAATTTCCTCTTTTAGGATAGGTGTCTCCCATTGCTTTCTCATATAAACCTGAACTTCCGGTAAGTACTAGAGAATGAACATATTTAGGATAGTGTTTCGTATAATAAAGTGCGATATGACCGCCTAAAGAATTTCCTAGAAGTATTACATTATTCAATCCTTTAAACTCAATAAATTCGTGTAGAAAATTTGCTAAATTTTTAACATTAGTTTTAAGTAATGGCAATGAATACAATGGCAATTCTGGAATTAAAACTTTATATCCTTTATTAGAAAAATAATGAAAAGTTTTGTCAAAATTACTCAAAGCACCCATGAGCCCATGCAGAATTATCAATGGCCTTCCTTCTCCTGCTTCAGCATATGTAAACTCTCCCTCAGTCTTTAAGCTTTCAGTCATTTTTTATTTGGTTATGCTTAAAGGCAAATGTAGTTATTTTTTATGAGAAACAAGTTGAATCTCAAACATGTGACAATTCACTTTACCTCGCTAAAAATTTGTAAAAAACAACAACCTAAATTAATACTTATCAACAAAGTGGTAAAAAGTGGTAAAAAGTGGTAAATAATTTTTATTTTTGACTTCAAGCCCAAATCAAATCAATTGATAAATTTAATAGGAACATATGAGTGTAAGGCAGATGCTAAAGGCAGATTGATGATTTCATCTGCTTTTAAAAAGCAATTGTCGCCTATATTACAAGAAGGATTTGTATTAAAGCGTGCTGTTTTTCAACCTTGTTTAGAATTATATCCAATGCAAGAATGGAATGAAGTTATGCTTAAGGTGAATAGTTTAAATCGATTCATTAAGAAGAACAACGATTTTATTAGAAGATTTACTGCTGGTGTAAGAGTGATTGAATTGGACGCTTCTGGTAGACTCTTAATTCCAAAAGACTTATGTCAATTTGCAGGAATTAAGAAGCAAATCGTATTGTCCTCTGCAATCAATATTATAGAAATTTGGGACAAAGATAATTATGAGAAAACAATAGATGATGCGACAACAGATTTTGCATTATTGGCAGAGGAGGTAATGGGTAATACTGACGAAGATGGAGTATCATAACCCAGTATTGTTACACGAAAGTATTGATGCTTTAGCGATAAAGGAAGGTGGTGTTTATGTTGATGTTACTTTTGGTGGTGGTGGACATTCTAGAGAAATTTTAAATCGATTAGGGGCTACAGGTAAGCTAATTGCATTTGATCAAGATTTAGATGCAAAAAGAAATACAATTGAGGATAATCGATTTGTTTTAATTGAAGAGAACTTTAGATATATAGGCAGGTTCTTGAAGTTTTATGGAGTAAAAAAGGTAGATGGGATTTTGGCAGATTTAGGGGTGTCATCTCATCAATTTGATGAAGCTGAAAGAGGTTTCTCTATCCGCTTTGATGGTGAGTTAGATATGAGGATGAACCAAAGTTCAAAGACGTCTGCAAAGAAAATCATTAATACCTACAGTGAGGAGATGTTAGCTAATATATTGTTTGTGTATGGTGAACTAAGAAATGCAAGAGCGATTGCTCATACAATTGTAGAGGCAAGAATAGATGATGTCATAGAGACTAGTTTTCAGTTAAGGAAACTATTACAAAAACATTTACCTAAAGCGAAAGAACATAAAATATTAGCTCAGATTTTTCAAGCCATCAGGATTGAAGTAAATGAGGAGTTAGAGGTTTTGAAAGAGTTTTTAATTCAAACACCTAATCTGCTTAATCCTGAGGGAAGACTCAGCGTTATTTCTTATCACTCTTTGGAAGATAGATTAGTGAAAAGATTTATAAGAACAGGTTTATTTGAGGGAGAGCCGGAAAAAGATTTTTTTGGAAACATTGATGTTCCTTTAATGAAATTAGGAAAGCTAATTATTCCAAATCAAGAAGAGGTAAGAAAAAATAATAGAGCCCGAAGTGCTAAATTAAGAGTGGCAAAATTAAAAACGTAATGTTAAAGGTAAAAAAAAGTTTGTATGAGCTTTTAAAGGGAGGTTTTCTAATTGATGAATCGTCTTTTAAGAATTGGAGAATGATGTTTTTTATAGTGGCACTTTTATTAATAATGATCTCTAGTGCTCACAGTACCGATAAAAAGGTGATTGAAATTTCAAAATTAAATAAGCAAAAAAGAGAATTAAGAGCTGAATATATAGATACTCAAACAACACTAATGCGAATGAAAATGGAATCTAGCATTCGCCAAAAAGCAAAAAAAATGGGATTACAGCCCTCAAAGAATCCGCCACAGAGAATAAAAATAATTAATAACGAATAAAATTTCATCACCTTGATAAGTTATAAGAAAAGCATACTTACTAAATTCTACATCGTAGCCGCTTTTATGACTATTCTTCTGTTCTTAATTGTATTTAGAATCATAGACATTCAATATTCGCAAGGTGATAAATACATTAAAATATCTAAAGAACTTACTAGAAAGCCATTTACTATCAATGCCAATAAAGGAAATGTATATGCTTCAGATGGAAATTTACTAGCAACATCAATGTCAAAATTTACCATCAGAATGGATGTAATGTCTGTAGATGCTGAGATTTTTAATAAAGATGTAGCTAAACTATCTAAATCTTTAGCTGATTTTCTAGGAAAATCACCAAGTTTTTTTGAAAAAAAATTACGGGATGCAAGAAAGTTTAAGAACAGATATCTTTTGATTGCAAAAGACATTGGTTATAATGATTATGTGAAAATAAAAAAATTTCCAATTTTTAAATTAGGGGTGTATAGAGGTGGTTTTATTGCAGAGCAAAAAACAATAAGAACTCATCCTATTGGAAAGATTGCTGAACGAACAATTGGCTATCATGATGCAAGAGGTGATGCAGGAATTGAGGGAGCTTTTAGTGAATATTTAAAAGGAGAGGATGGTTTACGTTGGAAACAAAAAATAGCAAAAGGACAGTGGAAGCCTATCAATGATGTCAATGAAAAAGAACCAATAGACGGGCATGATGTTGTTACGACTCTAGATGTAAATATTCAAGATATTACCCATCATGCATTGCTTCGTCAATTAGAATTTTTTGAGGCAGAACACGGCTGTGCTGTTGTAATGGAAACTTCAACTGGAGAAATTAAAGCAATTTCAAACTTAGGACGAACTTCTAAAGGTAAATATTACGAAAAAAGAAATTATGCAGTTTGGGAATCTCATGAACCTGGATCAACATTCAAGTTAGCCAGTCTTATGGCAGCTTTGGATGATAAAAAGATAGACACATCAACCGTTGTGGATACAGAAAAAGGGAGAATATATATTCATGGAAAGAAAGTAGAGGATTCTCAAAGGGGGGGATATGGTGAAATATCAGCCGCAAGAGTTTTTGAGGTATCTTCTAATGTTGGGATTGTTAAATTAATACGAAAACACTACGATGATAATCCAGAACAATTTTTAGAACATTTAAAAGCGTACGGTCTAACAGAAAAAATAGGATTACCAATTAAAGGAGAAGGTAATCCAATTGTTTATTACCCAGGTAAACCAGGATGGAATAAAATTAGTTTAGAATGGATGTCATGGGGGTATAGCATTGCTGTTACTCCACTGCAAACATTAATGTTTTATAATGCTGTTGCCAATAATGGAGAGATGGTAAAGCCTAGATTTATAAAAGAGTTGAGAAAAGAAAATAGAATTAAAAAATCTTTCCAGAAAGAAATTGTAAACCCTCAAATTGCTAAACCTGAAACGATAAGAAAATTAAAAAAGGTTTTAGAAAATGTAGTTAAAAAAGGAACCGCTAATAATATTTACTCTTCCAATTTTTCAATGGCAGGAAAAACAGGTACAGCAAAAAAATATGTTGGTAGACATGTTAATGAAAAGGGTGATACAATTTCTGGCGGGTATTCAAACAAAAGATATGTGGCCTCTTTTGCAGGTTTTTTTCCAGTTGATGTTCCAAAATATTCATGCATTGTAGTTATTCACGATCCTAATAAGAAAAAAGGATATTATGGAGCTACTGTAGCCGCTCCAGTTTTTAAGGAGATTGCTCAGAAGATTTACACAAGTACTCCAATTGAAGATGATATTGTTGATGGAAACTTTTCATCAAAAAGAATTCTAGACTCCTATGCTAATTCTGAATATGGAACAACAAAAAATAATCAGATTATTCCAAATGTAACCGGAATGCCAGCAATGGATGCAATTTCATTATTAGAAAATTTTGGGCTATTAGTAGAGGTTAGAGGAACTGGAAAGGTAAGACGTCAATCTCTTAAAAAAGGGTCGCCAATAAAAAAAGGAACAACTATAATTTTAAATCTTTCATAGTTGAAGTTATTAAAAGACATATTGTATAAAGTTTCTGTAAATACAATTTACGGAGATACCAATTTAGAAATATCTCAAATAGACTTTGATTCTAGAGCAGTAAAAAAAGGTTCATTATTTGTTGCTCAAAAAGGAGTTTCAGTAGATGGTCACTTGTTTATAGATAAAGCAATTCGCTTGGGTGCAACCTCAGTTATTTGTGAAGTATTACCAGAAAAAAAACAGGATAACATAACTTTTATTCAAGTAGATGATTCAAATACTTCTTTAGCAATCATAGCCTCAAATTTTTATGATAATCCATCATCAAAATTAAAACTTATAGGGGTTACGGGAACTAACGGAAAAACAACCATAGCTTCTTTGTTGTATCAACTTCATAAAAAAGCTGGCTTCAAAGTAGGTCTTTTATCTACGGTTCAGATTCTAGTAGATACAATTGCATATGAAAGTACACATACAACTCCAGATTCTGTAACGATAAATAATTATTTGAATCAAATGGTTGTTCAAGGGGTAACGCATTGTTTTATGGAAGTTAGCTCTCATGGAATTCATCAAAAAAGAACTGCAGGATTAGATTTTTCAGGTGGGATTTTTACGAACCTTTCTCATGATCATTTAGATTATCACAACTCATTTGCTTCCTACAGAGATGTAAAGAAAATATTTTTTGATGCTTTACCTAAAACAGCATTTGCATTAACAAATTTAGATGATAAGAATGGGGCAATAATGTTACAAAATACTAAGGCTAAAAAAAGAACATATGCATTAAAAACCTTAGCAGATTATAAGATCAAAATCATTGAAAAAAGTTTTTCAGGAACCTTGTTGTCCATAAATGGTGTAGAAGTTTGGACAAAATTAATTGGAAATTTTAATGCCTACAATTTAGCAGCGATCATTGGTACTGCCTATGAATTGGGTATGGGTAAGTTAGAGGCATTAACAATTGTAAGTCAATTAGATAGTGTAAGTGG